>Ga0265334_10000835_pt1 | contig 15393 bp, 13 predicted proteins | sample 42023metaG_FD_192442 | JGI IMG/M metagenome (GOLD analysis project Ga0265334, IMG submission 192442) | Rhizosphere microbial communities from Carex aquatilis grown in University of Washington, Seatle, WA, United States - 4-20-23 metaG | ecosystem: Host-associated > Plants > Roots > Rhizosphere... | reverse complement strand
TGTCGAGCTCGGTCCAATTCGACAGGGGGAACACCCGGATGGACTCCCCCTCGTTGACCCGGGCGTTGTAGAGGTCCCAGGGCTCGGGCCGCTGGTTCTTGGGGTCCCATTGCCCGAAGGAATCCCTGAAAGAGAACACCCTCTCCTTGGCGCGTGCCTTTTCCTCCTCGCGTCGGGCGCCGCCGAAGGCCGCGTCGTAGCCGTACTTGCCGAGGGCGTCCAGAAGGCCCTGGGTCTTGAGGAGGGAACAGCACTTGTCCACGCCGTACTTGAAGGGGCTGGAGCCCCCGGCGATGGCCTCCTCGTTGCGCTCCACGATCAGTTTGGCCCCGATTTCGGCGATGAACTTGTCGCGGAACTCGTACATCTCGGGGAACTTGTAGGACGTGTCGACGTGCAGGAGCGGGAAGGGGATCTTGCCCGGGTGGAAGGCCTTCTGGGCGAGGCGAACCATCACGCTGGAGTCCTTCCCCACCGAATACAGCATGACGGGGTTTTTGAACTCCGCGAACACCTCGCGGATGATGTGGATGCTCTCGCTTTCCAGCGCGCGCAGGTGCGAGACCTTGTTCTCGTCCAGTCGGATCGGCATGTTCTTTTTCACTCGCCTAGGGGTTAGGTGGAGCGGCGTATTCTGCCCGTTCCGGCCCTTTTTTGAAAGGCCGGTCATCACTTAAAGTCGGAAGCCACGTGTGTGGTTTTCAAGCCTTCTGTTTGGTTTTCGTTTTAGCCGATGGCTGAGAGCTGACCGCCGACCGCAGATCTCAGATTCCCGCCCCTTGATATTCCCCGGGATCCACCGGGAAGGTGTGGTAGGCCGTGATCCCGGCCCAGACGTCCTGTCCCTCCTTGAACCCACTTGCCAGGGAAACTCCCTTGGGGACGTGGGCGAAGATATAGCGTTCCTCCCCGAGGTGGAGCCGAAGCTCGATGACGGGTCCCTTGAACCGGGTCTTGACGATTTGGGCCCTCACCTGAAGGGTCTCGAAATCCCCCGTCACGTACACGTCGTTGGGTCGGAAGTAGATCCGGATGCGCTGGCCCACGGCCTGCCCCTCGACGGCGAAACGGATGGGTCCCCAGACCGCCAAGCCGGGTTCCGAAACGGTGGTTTCAATGTAGTTGGACTCCCCCACGAACTGGGCGATGAAGTGGGTGGCCGGTTCGTCGAAAATCTCGAGAGGGGTGCCCTCCTGTTCGATCCTGCCGTGATTCATTACGAGGATTCGGTTCGCCACCTCGAGGGCCTCGTGCTGGTCGTGGGTCACGAAGAGGGTGGTCACGTGGCTTTCCTCATGGAGCTTGGCCACCCAATCCCTAAGTTCCTCCCGGACCTTGGCGTCCAAGGCCCCGAAAGGCTCGTCCAAAAGGAGCACCGTGGGACGGGGGGCTAGGGCCCGGGCCACCGCCACGCGTTGGCGTTGGCCGCCGGAGAGCTGGGAGGGATAGCGTTTCTCCAAACCCTGGAGCTGGACGAGGTTGAGCAACTCGAAAACCCGGTTCCGGATCTCGTCTTCGGGGTCCTTCCGGACCCTGAGGCCGAAGGCGATGTTCTCGAACACCGTCATGTGCTTGAACAACGCGTAATGTTGGAAGACGAAACCGACGTTCCGCTCCTTGGCGGCCACGTGGGTGGCTTCCCTCCCAGTCAAAAGGATCTCGCCCTTGTCCGGCGTTTCGAGGCCGGCGATCATCCGGAGGAGGGTGCTCTTGCCGGACCCGGAGGGGCCAAGGATGGCCACCAGCGACCCGGTCTCGATCTTCAGGTTGATCCCGTCGACGGCGGTGAAGCCGTTGAAGACCTTGGTGAGGCCCCGGACTTCGATACTCATGGCGCTTCCCCTCCCGTGGCGGTCATTTCCTTCTGGGCCTTCAATTCGTCGGTGTATTTGTATTCAACGATTTTCTTGAGGATGAGGGTCCCCACGGCGACCAGGGCCAGGAGCGAGGCGACTGAAAAGGCCGCCGCGTAGTTGTATTCGTTGTAGAGGATTTCCACGTGCAGCGGCAGGGTGTTGGTCAGGCCCCGGATGTGCCCGGACACGACCGAGACGGCGCCGAATTCCCCCATGGCCCGGGCGTTGCACAGGATGACGCAGTAAAGGAGCCCCCACTTGATGTTGGGGAGGGTGATCTTGAGGAAGATCTGCCAACCCGTGGCCCCCAGCACCATCCCGGCCTCCTCCTCCTCGGTGCCCTGTTCCTGCATCAAGGGGATCAGTTCCCTCGCCACGAAGGGGAAGGTGACGAAGACCGTGGCGAGGATGATTCCGGGGACCGCGAAGATGATTTGGAGGTTGTGGTCCGAAAGCCAGGGACCGAACCACCCCTGGAGGCCGAACATGAGGACGTAGATCAATCCGGAAATGACCGGGGAGACCGTGAAGGGCAGGTCGATCAGGGTGATCAATAGACTCTTCCCCTTGAATTCGAAACGCGTGATGGACCAGGCCGCCGCGAGCCCGAACAGGGTATTCAGGACCACTGATATGAAGGACGCCAGCAGGGTCAGGCGGATGGCCGCCAGGGCCATGGGTTCCCGGATCGCGTCGAAATAGAACTGGAACCCCTTGGCCAGCGCGGAGGCGAAGACCATCACGAGGGGCAACACCAGGAAAAACCCGATGAAAAGCAGGGCCGCTACGATCAGGGACCGCCGGACCCAGGGAGGTTCCGTGAGTGCGCGGAGGTGGGCGTCCCCGCCGGTTGGAATGTTCGATTCGGGTTTCATGGAACTCGGAGCCTCTGGTTCAATGGTTTCGGTGGCGGCCCGCGTAGGCTTGGAGCTGGTTCACGACCAAGAGCATGAGGAAGGACGCGATCAGCATGACGGTGGCGATGGCCGTGGCGCCGGTGTAGTCGTACTGCTCGAGCTTCGTGATGATCAGGAGCGTCGTGATCTCGGTCTTCATGGGCATGTTGCCGGCGATGAAGACCACCGACCCGTATTCCCCCAGGGCCCGGGCGAAAGCCAGGGAAACCCCCGTGATCCAGGCAGGCAATAAGGTTGGGAAAATCACGCGGCTCAAAGTCTGCCAGCGGTTGGCCCCCAGGCTGACGGCGGCCTTCTCAATCTCAGGGTCGAGCGATTCCAGGACGGGTTGGAGGGTGCGGACGACGAAAGGGAGCCCAATGAAGGTGAGGGCGAGGGTGATGCCCAGGGGCGTAAAGGCCACTTGGATCCCCAGCGGGGTGAGCCATCGACCGACCCACCCTTGGGGGGCATAGAGCGCGGTCAAGGCGATGCCGGCCACCGCGGTTGGGAGCGCGAAGGGGAGGTCCACCAGGGCGTCGACCACCCGCTTGCCGGGGAAGGAATACCGCACCAGGACCCAGGCGATGATGAGGCCGAAGAAGGCGTTGAGGGAGGCCCCGATCAGGGAGGCCCCGAAAGTCAACCGATAGGAAGCCACGACCCGGGGGTTGGTGACGGCGTCCCAGATATGGGACCAGGAAGCCGTTGAGGTCTTCAGGAATAGGGCGGCCAATGGGATCAGGACGATCAGGCTGAGATAGGTCAGGGTGATGCCCATGGTCAAGCCGAAGCCGGGTAGGACTCCCCTCGGTTTCCAGCTGTTCAGGTTCACCTTGGTTCCTCGGTCCGGTGGGCTTTTTACCCGCCGTGGAGTTCGATGTCTGGGGTGGCGCCCAGGATTCCAACATAGACCCGCTGGTTCCGCAAGGCGGAACCGAAAGGTGGGGGCCGCCGGGGTGCCCCGGCGGCCTCGAACCCCTCTTCCTTATTTCACTCCCGGTTGGTAGATCTGGTCAAACACCCCGCCGTCGGCGAAGTGCGTCTTTTGGGCCTTGGTCCAGCCGCCAAAAACCTCCTGAATCGTGAACAGCTTCAACTTCGGGAAGGTGGAAGCGTATCTATCCGCCACGACCTTGAGGCGCGGTCGATAGTAGTTGCGGGCGGCGATCTCCTGACCCTCGGGGCTGTACAGGTATTTGAGGTATTCCGTGGCCGCTTCTGTCGTCCCGTGCTTGGAAGCGAACTTGTCCACCAGTGAAACCGTAGGCTCCGCCAGGATGGAGTCGGCGGGAACCACGATCTCGTATTGTCCCGGGTTTTCCTTTTTCGCGAGGAAGGCCTCGTTCTCCCAGGCGATCAGCACGTCGCCGATCCCCCGTTCCACGAAGGTCGTGGTGGACCCGCGCGCGCCGGAATCCAGCACCGGGACGTTCTTGTAGAGTTTCCCGACGAAATCCTTCGCCTTGGACTCGTCACCCCCGTTCTTCAAGACGTTGCCCCACGCCGCCAGGTAGTTCCAGCGAGCGCCCCCCGAAGTCTTCGGGTTGGGGGTGATGACGGTGACGCCCGGCTTCACCAAGTCGTCCCATTCATGGATCCCCTTGGGGTTGCCCTTTCGCACCAGGAAGACGATGGTCGAGGTGTAGGGGGCGCTGTTGTCGGGCAGGCGTTTCTGCCAATCCCTCGGCAGCAACCCCGCCTTGTCGGCAATCGCGTCCACGTCGTAGGCCAAGGCCAAGGTCACCACATCGGCCTGAAGGCCGTCGATGACCGACCGGGCCTGCTTGCCCGACCCTCCATGCGACTGGTTGACCGTCACGTCCTGGCCGGTCTTCTCCTTCCAATGCTTGGCGAAGGCCTGGTTGTAATCCTGGTAAAGCTCCCGGGTTGGGTCATACGAGACGTTCAACAGGGTGACCGTCTTCGATCCGGCCAGGGCCTGCGCGACGGGGCTCAACAGCAGGGCCAGCCCCAGGACCCCTAAGGTCAGGTTCAAGCGCTTCATTTCGTTTCTCCTTGGTTAAGTCGGTCGTGGTTAAAACGCGACTTGAAGTCGGGTGGACAGGAACCGTTCGGTCAGGCGGAAGGTGTTGGTCGTCCGTCCCTTGAAGTCCGAGAGGTCGTAGTCGTTCTGGAGCTTGTGGCCCTTGGCCAGGTGCCAATTGAACCCGATCCCGGCGCTGTTGATCCGCCGCGCCGTCGTGGCACCGGCCACGAACCCCTGGTTGAAGGCCTCCCCCTCCGCCACGAACACATTCCAACGGGCCGCCAATTCCAGGGCACCCCAGGTCCCGTGCGTGGGATCGAAATTATGCTTCGGCGTCACGCTCTTATAGGAGGGCGTTCCCCCGAGGACGTAGGACGCCTGTACTTGCCAGGCCTCCAGGCTGATCCGCCGGACAATCTTGGACGCCGCGATCGTGGTGGCGTTGATCAGGTCCTGCGAGGACCGGATGTACTCGCCCTGGACCCCGAAGGCCCCGATATACCAATAGGCCTGCGGGTCGATCCGGATGTGGCGGCCCCGGGCCTGGACGGCGGCTCCGTAGCTGAAGGCGGTCAGCTGGCCCACGGTCTTGAAGGTTGTGGCGGCCGAGGTCCCGTCCTCATGACCGTAACTGCCTCCCACCCCGAATCCGATTCCCTTGAGCAGGTTCCAATCATTCCCAAAGGGAGTGAAGAAGACCCGGCCGGCCCCTTCCTTCGACTTGTTGTTGTCGGCGTCCAGGGTCGTGTTGTCCGGGGAACCGTTCACCAGCGAGAAGTTGTAGCTGATCCGGTTGCCGAGCAGGTCGCCCCAGAGGCCGGACCCGGTGTCGTAATTGGGCGTGAGGTTGGTGGCCAACCCCGTCTCCACGAAAAGGATGTCCGCGCTGGACTGGAGCCTTTCCAACCCGATGGGCGACTTGAACTTCCCGCCCCGAACGGCCAGGCCCTGGAGGAACTTGAGGTCCAGGTAGCCCTCCTGGATGCCGCCGACCCCGCTGTCGAAGGACGGCACCAGGCGGAAGTCCGCCACCTGGAACACCGTGCCCCGCAGGTCGAGCCGAGCCCGTCGGATCAGGAAGGTGTCCGCGCCGCGGTACTGGCGGTCCCGGACGTAGTTTCGGGAGTCGACCTGTAGGTACCCGCCAATCCTCAGGGCGAAGGCGCCGTCGTTCGACTTGATCGAAAAACCGTCCTTGGCGTTGGCCGTGACCTTGGCACCGTCCTTCGCCTTGGCCGCGTCGTCCTCCTGCTTGTTCTCCCAGAGCCGTTGGAGGATCAGGGACCGCTGGTCGATCTCGTCGATCCGCTGTTCCAGGCTTTGGCCCTTCTTCGGCTTGTCGACTTTGTCCCCCGTGTCGTCCTGGGCCCACACTGGGTGGATGGCCAGGGAAACCGCCACTAGAATCGCCGCTAAAACTCGTCGCTTGTTCATGTCCTACCTCGATTGGGGCGGCCCGAAGGCCACCAGAATTTGCGGTCCGGACGGTGGGGTGGTCCCCTGCGTACGAGTCCCGCTTTAGCTCCCTGTTCGCTTCCTTCCCCCGAGGGAAAAGGCGCCCGGCCGGGGCAATTTGGATGAACTCCTCGCCGGCGAAACCCTTCAAAAAGAAAAACCCGCGCCGCTTACGAAAGCGGAGCGGGTTCTTGGGGTCCAAGAATCCTCAACCGCTTTAGCTCCCTGTTCGTACCGCGCCTTTGTCCGGAAAACCCTTCGAAGGAACGCGGCACCGGCCGGGGCAAGTTGGTGGCACTTAACAGGACGTTAAAAATTGTCTTGTCCTGTCAACAGCCAGGGGGTGAGCAGATCAAATTCTGATCTGCGCTTAAAAACAAGTAAGCCTATTTGGCTTACTTCACCACCTGTTAAAGCCTCGCCGGGAAACCCTTAAAAAAAGAAAACCCGCCCTGCTGGTTAAAGCGGAGCGGGTTCCTGAAAGTCTGGAAACCTTAACCGCTTTAGCGCCCTGTTCCACCGCCCCCTTGTTTGAAACTCCGCCAAGGAAGGTGGTGCGGCCGGGGCAATTTGGCAACCAAAGCCTCGCCGATGGATGAACCTTACTCCTGCGCCACTTTTGAAGTCAAGCCCCCTTCCCGGATTTTTTACAGTTCGAGCTGCCCGGCATGTTGATTAAATCCCCCCTCCACTTTCGACGCGCCAAATGTCATCGTATCGTTTCCGTTCCGTGACGTCGATCTGGATGATCCTGGAGGCGTGGACCTTGATGGTGATGACGCCGTACTCCAGGTTCTTGACGGCGTCCCGGATGTCCTTGACGAGGGCGTCGTTGATGATGGGTGATGGGTCCTTGTGTTCGCTCATATTTCCCTCCTTCACTCGTGATCGGCGTTGTCGCCGGTTAACCCATCATTGGAAAAGCCACGTCGACAAGTATCTTTCGCCTGTATCGGGAATCACCACCACGATGTTCTTCCCCGCGGATTCGGGGCGCTTGGCGATTTCCAGGGCGGCCCAAAGCGCGCCACCCGATGAGATGCCGGCCAGGATCCCTTCCTCGCGGGCCAGGCGCCGGGTGGTCTCACCCGAGTCCTCCGAGGTGACCTGGATGATCTCGTCGATCAGGTCGGTCTTCAGCACCCCGGGCACGAAACCGGCCCCGATGCCCTGGATCTTGTGGGGGCCCGGCTTGCCGCCTGAGAGTACCGGCGATTCCTTGGGTTCCACGGCCACGATCTTCGTCCCGGATTTCTTCTCGCGCAGGAAGTTGCCCACCCCGGTCAGGGTCCCGCCGGTCCCGACCCCGGACACCAGGTAGTCGACCTTGCCGTCGGTGTCGGCCCAGATTTCCGGGGCCGTGGTGCGGTAGTGGACCTCCGGGTTGGCCGGGTTGTTGAACTGCTGGGGTACGAAACTGTTCGGGGTGGTCAGGGCCAGTTCCTCGGCCTTCGCCACGGCGCCCTTCATCCCCTTGGGGCCCTCGGTGAGGACCAATTCCGCCCCGAAGATCTTCAACAGTTGGCGCCGCTCCAAGCTCATGGTCTCGGGCATGGTCAGGATCAGCTTGTAGCCCTTGGCCGCCGCGATGAAGGCGAGGGCGATGCCCGTGTTGCCGCTGGTGGGCTCGATGATCACGGTATTCGGGCCGATCTTTCCTTCGCGCTCGGCGGCCTCGATCAGGGCGATCCCCAGGCGGTCTTTCACGCTCGAGAGGGGGTTGAACGACTCCAACTTGAGGAGGACGTTTGCCTTCGACCCGTACGTCAGGCGGTTCAACCGCACCAGGGGGGTGTTCCCTATGGTTTTCGTGATGTCCTCGTAGATCTTCGCCATGTTCCTCTTCCTTTCGTACAGTTGTGGCTGGCGCCTTATTGTTTACGGCCGGCGATTGGTTGTTTCCTGGCCAACCGCCAGCCGCTAACCGCTATCCGCCGTTTTATTTACGCTTGCTTCAACGCCTGGTCGATGTCCGCCAGGATGTCCTCGACATTCTCGATGCCCACCGAGATCCGGATGAAGTCCGCCGTCACGCCGGTCGCTTTCTGCTCAACCTCCGACAACTGCTGGTGCGTGGTGGAAGCCGGGTGGATCACCAGGGTCTTGGCGTCTCCCACGTTGGCCAGGTGCGAAAGCAACTTCACGGAGTTGATGAACTTCTTTCCGGCCTCCAGGCCACCCTTGATGCCGAACCCGAGGATGGCGCCCGCTCCCTTTGGCAGGTACTTCTTGACCTTGCCCGCCTGGGGGCTGTTCGTGAGGCCCGGGTAGTTGACCCAGGCCACCTTGGGGTGTTTCTCCAGGAATTGGGCGACCTTGAGCGCGTTCTCGCTGTGCCTCTCCAGCCGCAGGTGCAGGGTCTCCAGGCCCTGCAAGAACAGGAAGGAGTTGAAAGGGGAGATCACGGCCCCCGTGTCGCGCAACAGGCCGACCCTGGCCTTGATGATGTAGGCGATGTTGCCGAGGGGCCTCAGGGCGTCCACGAACTTGATCCCGTGGTAGCTGGGGTCCGGGTCGGTGATCAAGGGGAACTTGCCGCTCTCCCAGTTGAACTTACCCGAGTCCACGATCACGCCTCCGATGGAACTGCCGTGTCCGCCGATGAACTTGGTGGCGGAGTACACCACGATGTCCACCCCATGCTCGATGGGCCGCACGAGGTAGGGCGACACGGTGTTGTCCACGATGAACGGCACGCCGTGCTGGTGGGCCACGTCCGCAACGGCGGCGAAATCGATGACGTCCAGCTTCGGGTTCCCGATGGACTCGGCGTAGACCGCCTTGGTCTTCGGTCCGATGGCCTTGTCGAAATTCCCCGGGTCCGAGGAATCCACGAACTTCACCGTGATGCCCAGTTTCGGGAGGGTGTAGTGGAACAGGTTGTAGGTGCCGCCGTAGAGGTTGTCCGCCGAGACGATCTCGTCCCCCGCCTGGGCGAGGTTGAGGATCGAGTAGGTGATGGCCGCCTGGCCCGAGGCCGTGGCGAGGGCCGCGGCGCCCCCCTCCAGGGCCGCCACGCGCTTCTCGAAGACGTCCGTGGTGGGGTTCATCAGGCGGGTGTAGATGTTGCCGAATTCCTTCAGGGCGAAGAGATTGGCGGCGTGGTCGGTGCTCTTGAACACATAGGACGCGGTCTGGTAGATCGGCACAGCCCGGCTCCCGGTGGTCGGGTCGGCTTCCTGGCCGGCGTGCACCGCGAGGGTTTCCAGCTTGTAGGGGGTACTCATTTCAGGCTCCTTGTGGTTCAGGCCGGGCTTGAAACCCGGGCCTGGATTGCCGTTTCGGGTTCCCTCGCCGAACCGGATGGTTCCCTTGTGGGAAACCCGTGCCCCTTGGGAAAGCGGCGTGGGTCCGAGGAAACCTGGAGCCCCAACCGCTTTAGCGCCCTGTTCACCCACGAAAGGAATCTTGAGGATCCGATCGCAAGCCCGGCCGGGGCAAGTTGGCACTTAAAGCCTCACCGGTTAGGGCCCTTTGACGGGAAAAGGCCCAGTAACAAAAAAACCCGTACCGCTTTTTGAAGCGGTACGGGTCCTGGAAATTCGGGACTTCGCCACCGCTTTAGCTCCCGGTTCACCCCAAAAGCGCGTCAACGCGCCCTTGGAAGCCCGGCCGGGGCAAGTTGGTACTTAACGCCTCGCCGGTAAGACCATGGATAAAAAGAAAAACCCGCGCCGCTTTTGCAAGCGACGCGGGTTGGGGGATGTCCCTAAACCGCCACCGCTTTAGCTCCCTGTTCGCTTCCCACTTGGGCCGCCGGCCGGGGCAATTTGGCTGAACTCCTCGCCGTGAAAGGAAGTTATCCCATCATGGGACGGTTTGTCAATAGGGACTCAAAATATTTCTAAGGTTCTTCTCCCGGCAAATTCACTGCCGCTAGCTTTGGTTAAACCGGTTGGATCAAACCAAACCCACATGGCCGGGTGGTTCAGGTTCCGGAATCCACCCGATAAGTTCCCGGACCATGCAGACGGCTGATATCGGACACAAACCCTTGAATTCAGTTGTGCCCTTTATTTCTTCCGGGACCTCGCTTCGCCCAATGACCTTAAACCCGAGTTTGAAGCATGTTTTTTCGACGGTGGTGGTCATCAGAAAGAACCGCCTCATCCCGTGTTCCAGGGCGACCGAAAGGATGAGTCTCATCAGCGCGTTTGATACACCTTTCCGCCGGTAGGCCGGATCCACCGCGAAGGAACGAAGGAGGCTAATCGTCCCGAAGCGCTCCATGCCGATGACCCCGATGGTCGAGGATCCCCGCTTGGCCAGGATGAAATCCATCCGGCGAAGGTCGACGTCCTCGTACGGCAGGAGGCACGAACGCAACAGGTTTTTCGTGTTTTCTAAGTCTTCCGGCACGGCGAAACCGAATCGGAGATTGAGCGCCTCCATCCGCTTTGCAAGCGGGCCGTCTAACATTGTTCCGGCATCCCCGATCCAATTTTGCCGGAACCGTTTACCCGAACCGGTCGGGCTTCGTCACCGCTCTTGAGGGATTTGTCCGTATCCCATTTTGAAAATCTTTCGATGGATTGGACGAAGGCCCGGAAATGCTGGAATCCCCCATCCCAGGAACCTAATCCCGATTGGAGATTGATGTGGCCCTTCTCGCCAACGTCGTGGTAGAGGGAGCCCCAATGTTCCGCCAGGGCCCTGGAGTAACAAGACGGCGCGTAAGGGTCGTTCCGGCTGGCAACGAGGGCAGTCGGAAACGGGAACCTGCATTCGAACGGCGAAGAAAACCCCACGGCTTGTTTAGGATAACTGGGCGATTCCGCGGAGGGTACCCCGACCAGAAAAGCCCCCCGGATCGATCGGTCCTCATGGCGTTTCGCCCATTCGGACAGCAAGAGACAACCCATACTGTGGGCCACGATGACCTTAGGACCCTGGTCCAAGGCCAGGGTTCGATCCAAATCCTCCAGCCACTCCCCCGCCCGGGGTTGGGCCCAGTCCCGGTGGTCCACCCAAAGTCCGTTCAGTTTCCAATACCAGTGGTTCTGCCAATGGCCGGCCCCGGAGTTGTCGATACCCGCCAGGTAGATGATCCTCATTCCTCCCATGCCGCTCCCTCCAACAGGTTAGGCGTTAATGCCTGGGTTTGACGCGTGTCGCGGACCGATGCTCGGCCCGATCCCCCTTAACTTGGCCACCCGTTATGGGTTGAGCAGGTGGTTGAGTCTCCTGAGGAACAGCCCCAGGATCGCGTCCAGCGCCTCGCGGGCATCCGCCCCCTCGGCTTTGAACTCCAAAACATCCCCCTGATGGGCGCCGAGTGAAAGGATTCCGAGGATGCTCCGGAGGTCCACCCGCCTCCCTGAGTAAGTCACTTCCAAACGGCTTTCAATCCGCGAAGCCACCTGCGCCAACTCCATGCTTGATCTCAAGTGGAGCCCCAGCGGGTTCATGACTTGGACCTGTTCCTTGGCGGTCATGGTCGATCCCTCACTTCAACGGTCTCCCCGGCGTTTGATAAAATTAATCGCGGGAGCGCGTCCCTGATTCGCCTCCCGCGATGGTATCCGTAGTTCGACTTGCGGTCGCCCCACGGATTACCTCGGCACGTCCTCCCGCCGGGCGCCGCCGCGGCGCCCGGCGCCACCATTGCGGCCGGGAGCTGGTCGGTCCCCGGCCTGTTGGGACGGCCCCGGGCGCGCTTTTAGAAGGCGTGCTGGAGGCTGAGAACTGTCCCTTCCCCCAAACCGACGAAGTCATAGCCCGAACCGGTCCCGAGGGCTGAGTTCTTGATGTCCCCCGCGTTGACGTAGGCCAGGACCGCCGTGATGTTGGGAGTGGCGAACCAGGCCAAGTGGACATCCCAGTAGTTTGGGTTCCGGTAGGCTTGCCCGACCGCCCCAAATTTGGCCCCCTGTTGGTACTCGAACCCGGTGGCGAAGCCATGGGGCCAAACGATGTCCAGGTTCCCGAATCCGGTCCCGCGTTTCGTCTTGTCGAATCCCAGGACCCCCGTGGCGTAGCCGCTGGTGGCCAGGACGCCCGCCGACACCAACACCGGCCTGGGAAGTTGCGTGATGAGCTTGGTGGCCACCACGTAAAGGTCGGTCCCAAGGCTCCTCGTATCGGGCCCCCCGAATCCGGCTTTACCGATGTCCACCTGCACCGGCCCTGAGATGGTCTTGCTCGACTTATAGATGGCCCCCACCGAAACGGCCGGCAGGGCCTTGGTCTTGAGGGCGTTCTCGGGGACCAGGAGGATTTTCGCGCCCAGGCTCGTCTTGTGGACCGAGGCGAATCCCGCCACGGCGACAGCCTCATACCCGTACGACAACTCCAGCCGCTTAAAAAAAGTGTCCGCGACCCCCACCGCCGACCAATCGATCCCGCCGACGACCGGTTGGTGCAGGTTCACGTACCACGCGCCGAATGTGGGGAGGCCCAGGATTTCCGTGGAGCCCGACTTCAAATGGCTGTTTTCCCCCGTGGAATTGGCGGGATAGGCCAACGGATTGAAGGCGATGCCGCCGACCCCCTCCAAGTTGATGAGGGGCGGACCCGCTTGCGCGGTATGGGCCGCGAAGGATAATGCCAGTACGAACAACGCAGACAACTTCTTGAACTTCCTCATGGGAAAGCCTCCTGGATATTTTTGGCGCCGGTTCCAGTTCGACTGGTGGGGTTGCGCTTAAATTTTGAGTCCGCCTTTCGGTAGTCCGAAAAGGCCGTCCCCCTCTCGGAGCGGTTTTGCGGTTCCGCGACCGAAATGACCCTCAACCCCCGGGATTCACCCGGGGACAAAGGGGGTTCATCCAATCGCCAGCCTGGGTTTGCCCCATAAAACAAAAAACCCGTACCGCTTTTTGAAGCGGTACGGGTCCTGGAAATTCGGGACTTCGCCACCGCTTTAGCTCCCGGTTCACCCCAAAAGCGCGTCAACGCGCCCTTGGAAGCCCGGCCGGGGCAAGTTGGTACTTAACGCCTCGCCGGTAAGACCATGGATAAAAAGAAAAACCCGCGCCGCTTTTGCAAGCGACGCGGGTTGGGGGATGTCCCTAAACCGCCACCGCTTTAGCTCCCTGTTCGCTTCCCACTTGGGCCGCCGGCCGGGGCAATTTGGCTGAACTCCTCGCCGTGAAAATGAAATTACTCCCGCGTGAAAAAAATGTCAAGGGATTATTAAAATTCATTTCAAATGGTTCCCGTGGGAATTTAGGCGCAGTCGCTCTCAACCGTAACGGATGCGGCGGATCCCGTGGACTCATCCACCAGGAAGGGCTCAAGGATCGCCTGGACATGCGCGACAGGACCATCTGCAAGTTTGCGGGTGTAGTCCGAGAAAGTGTCTTTCGATGGGCTGTTCCCGTTGTAACTTTGGACCACGGCTTGGGCCGCCGCGGGCAATTGGGGGGCGTCGATGGTCGCCACGCGTTTACCGAACCGGAAGCCGTTCGGGCTGGGGCCACCGCCCATCCAAACCGCGTATCGCTCCCGCCTCACGCCGTCCTGGATGACCGCTTCGCCTGAAAACCCCAGGCTGGCCAAGAGGGGGCGGCCGCATTGGTTGGGGCATCCGGAGAGGTGGAGGTTCCCGCCAGTCTCGGGAAAGGAAACCTTGGATAGGGCCGAATGGCCCGTGGGATCCGTCGCCGTGGCGGCGCCCCGGCAAGTCGCGGCGCCGGGACAGGACACCTGCCGGAAAGGGGGGGCCTGGTCGTGGACCCTGAACCCTTTCCTTCGGTAGGAAACAACCGCCCGTTCGCGGCGTTCCAGAGAGGGGACCCCGAGGACCTGGACCGTCTGGCCGGCCGTCAGGCGCAGGCCCCCCAGGTCATGGGCGTACAGGGTGTCGGTGAGGGTCTCCCATTGCTGGGCCGTGCACCAACCCCAGGGAATGGAAATCTCCAACCCGGGATGGTCGTTTAGGGGAGCGGGCCCGCCCAAGGCCAGGCGGACGCTTGGAGTCTTATCCATTTCCGCCCTGAACTCCGCGAGGCCGATCTCCTCCAGCAGGTACTTGAGGCGGGCTTTTGGGCGCTGTCGCCCCTGGCCCAGGCGACGGAAGGTTTCGACGGCCCTCGCGAGGAACGCGGGGGCATCCTCCTTGAGGACGAACGGCTCCAGGACCTGCGCCTCGCGGGGATGTTTCCCCAACCCGCCTCCGGCCAGGACCTTGAAGCCCTTTCGGCCCAAGGCGTCCCGGAGGCCGGTCAACCCGAAGTCATGGGCCAGCGCCGCCGCGCAATCGTTGGGGCACCCGGAAATGGCGATCTTAACCTTGCGGGGCAGGTTCCCGCCCTTTTGGACGGCCCAGGTTTGGAAGGCTTCCAGGACCGGCGTGGGGTCTATCCGGTCCGATGGGCATGAACCGGTCTCCTCGCAGGTCGTCGGGGTCCTCACCACGGCCCCGCCGGATTGGTAGGAGTCCAATCCGCGGATCTCGGCGTCCTCGAGGATGACTGGCAGGTCCGCCAGGGCGAGCCCGTAGACCTGGATGTTCTGACGGGTCGTGAGGTGGAAGGGTTTGTCGGGGCTCCAACGATGGAGGAAGTCCGGGAGCTCACGGATCTGGTGGGGAGTGACTTTCCCACCGGGAAAACGGAGCCTCAACATGTACGACCCATCCCGGCTGACATGGAAACCCCAGAGGGTGCGGATGGTCCGCCAATCCGATTCGGTGGCTTGGGAGGCCTTGAAATCACCCCAGACCCGGTGGAAAAGATTCAGGTCTTCGCCGCGTTGCGTCCTGGTGGGTTGGGTTTGGATGGCACAGGCGGGAGCGGTCATCCCCATCAACTGGGGTTGGTTGTCTTGCTTGGAACAGGTAGGACCCGGGGTCGGGTGGCGGCCGGGGGCCTGAGGGATGTTTGGCTTGTTTTTACGGCCCATGTTGAACCCCACGGTCGGTTGGATGACGCATCCGTCCAACTATGATGTTCTTCCTGGGGACTACAGCAGTATGACGAATCCGGTAAAGGGTAATTGGTCTGTAAGTTTATTCACGTTCATCGACCTAGTGAATGACGCAAGAATCGATATCGGGTTTAGCCTTGCCACATGCGGGACAATGGGCATGGCGGGAAGGCTTTACCGCGCGGGTTTCCCGTTTGAGGGAATCGAAGGTCCAGAGGAACAGCTTATTGGAACCGGAGAGGAGACGCTGGGCCTCCTTGGCCTGCCAATATCCGGCCCATTGGGCAACGGGCCCGAGGATTCCGGCCATCTGGCAGGTGGGCAGGAC
>Ga0265334_10000834_pt1 | contig 15406 bp, 12 predicted proteins | sample 42023metaG_FD_192442 | JGI IMG/M metagenome (GOLD analysis project Ga0265334, IMG submission 192442) | Rhizosphere microbial communities from Carex aquatilis grown in University of Washington, Seatle, WA, United States - 4-20-23 metaG | ecosystem: Host-associated > Plants > Roots > Rhizosphere... | reverse complement strand
TCGTGATGACGCTGCCCGAGACGGAAGTGAGTTCGGCCCGATAGGCCTTGGAGTCGCCTTCCTTGAGCTCCAGACCTTCGTTGAAGGTCTGGAGCGCCGAAGCGCGCTCGTCGTCCTTGAGTTCGCTGACCTGGATGGACGTGAAATAGGATTCGTTGCCGATCTCCTGGAGATTGCTCCGCGCCATCTGTGAGGGGATGAAAACCTTTTTCTTGTTTTCGAGCGAAGCCCAAACCCAGCCCGGGCGGCTTCCCAACGCGTGGCCGTATGGCGTGCAGTCGATCTGACCCCATTTGCGCAAGGGCGCGGGGAGGTGCATCACGGCATCGAAGGATGTTCCGAAACACTCATCGGTATCGGCGGAGGCTCTGGGCGCTATCCCTCCGACTCCGATCGTCAACGCCAACGCGCACAACAGGATGGAAAATCTCGCCTTCGCCATAACCCGTCTCCTTTTCAACCGCGAATGAGCATCACCACCAATTCCAGATCAAAGCGTGAAGATTGAATAATGATCCGCCACAAGGGTTGAGAAACCTCAAAGAGAATGAGGGAACCGGCTACGTCAAATTACGTATGTCGGAGCGAAATTGTTGCACGCGCGAATCGCGAGAAATCATTCATGCCGCAAGGGCCCCGCGAAGGAACTCATTCGCGCGCAAGCCTTTTCTCAGACGAGAAACTCTTCGGGCTGCCGCTGAAGCGCGCGAAGCGTGGCGGCAAGGAGCAGAGGATCGACCGGTTTGGGCAGGAACATATCGGCGCCCCATGAGCGGGCCATCGCCTCGGAAACGCCCTCCGATTCCGTGCAAAGGATGATGTAGTAATCGGGCCTGATCGTCTTCAATTGCGGGATCAGTTCTCGGCCGCGCATGCCCGGCATGTTTTCATCGGTGATGATGACGTCGCGCCCCAACCAACAACGTGCACACCGGCAAAAAAAAGCGCCCGCGGGAGGCTGTCGCCGCGAGCGCTTTTTCCGAAAGCCAGGAAACCGGGCCTATTTGGTGTATTTCTTCACTTCCTTCATCTGCACGGCTGCGGCGTAGATGGTGCCGTGCGAATCCACCGTGATTCCTTCCGGCGGCGGAATCTTGTCGGTCACGCCCGGTGGCGGCGCGATGTAGTACATGACCTTACCGTCCTTCACCGAGCCCACGCGGATGCCCATTTTGCAGCCGGGATTGTTTTTCTCTTCCGACTGGGAATCGGCGACATAGATCATGTCGTTCTTGTCGACGAACACGCCGGAGGGCCTTCCGAACTGTTTCCAGCTCGCGAGGAATTTGCCGGTCTTGTCGTAGACATTGATGCGGTTGGCGGTGCGGTCCGCGACATAGATGCGGTCCTCCTGATCCACTGCGACCGCATGGGGCTCGGTCAATTGCCCATCGCCGGTACCATGCGACGCGAAGCTCCGCAGGAATTTGCCGTCCTTGGTGTAGATGTCGACGCGCGATTTGTTCAGCTTCGAGCCGTGGCCCTCGATGATGACCGCGTCTCCGGTGGAGAGGAACGCCACGCCGGTCGGCTGGTTGAACTGATCGTTGCCCATGCCCGGCTCGCCCGCCTTGCCGAGCTTCAAGAGCACTTTTCCATCCGGCGCGAACTTGATCACCTGCATGCCCTTGCCGTCCTTGGACTGGAAGTCCGCGGCCCAGACATTGCCGTCCTTGTCGACACCGATGCCATGGGCGCTGGCGAATTGGCCGGAGCCGAAATTCGCTTTCGCCTTCCCGTCGGGCCCGATTTCGAAGATCGGCGACAGGTTGGATTTTGAGCAGCCATCGTCGCCGCAGCGATCGAACACCCAGAGGTTGTCGTGTGCATCGACCGTGACCGCATTGGTGGGTCCGAAGGGGCGTGATGTCTGTGCCCAATTCGACTGCATCTTGTAAGGATTGGGCGCGTCGTTGACGCAAGGGTAGCTGGCTTGGGCATGGGCCGCCGCCGCGAGTCCGGCGGATGCGAGCAACGCGAGGGCGAGTGTGCTGTAGGCCTTCCGCATGGAAAATCCTCCCGTAAGCGGTGATATGGGCCGGAATCTATCCCAAACCCGCCCGCTCCGCACACATCATGGCGATCGGAAGCTTTAGGGATTGTTCGCTGCGGTCCGTGACGCGTCCACAACCATGCTTCAAAATACGTTATATCCTAGGGGCTTAGTGCAGTTCCCCGTTGACGCCACGGCGCCATTTTGGCAGGTTAGCGGGGCAGGCGTGTGGCGTGTCTGAGCTTGCCAGCTGGGGGCAAGGCTATGATCAAGTCTGAACTGGTAGCGCGCCTCGCGGAGCGTTACCCCCACCTCTATCATCGCGACGTCGAGCGCATTGTGTCGACCGTGCTGGACGAGATATCGGGCGCGCTCGCTCATGGCGACCGGGTCGAACTCCGCGGCTTCGGCGCGTTTTCGGTGAAGACGCGTCCCGCGCGCCAGGGGCGCAATCCGCGTACTGGCGAGGCCGTTTCGGTCGAGGAAAAGCGCGTTCCGTTCTTCCGCACCGGCAAGGAGTTGCGCGAAAGGCTGAACAACGGCCACGACCCCGACGCGGAATAAAACGAGCTTGAATCATCCCCGGTGCGCCCTGTTGCGCGGTCTTGCCGAACCCCCGCCTTCGCTCTACTGAAATCCGCATGCGAGTCTCGACGATTCTCGTGATGCTGCCGGTGGCGGTCATCGCCTCGGTTCTCGCGGTGGCGAACCGGGAAGAGGTGGCGTTTCGGCTCGATCCCTTTGCGGCGGGCACGGGGACCGCTCTGGTGATGCCGCTGTTTCTGCTGGTGTTCGCGAGCTTCGTGTTCGGCGTGCTGGTCGGGGCCGCGACCGTTGCGCTGAAGCGGGCGCGGACGCGAAGGCAGCGGATCGATATTGCCGGCGCTATGGCCCGCGATGCGAGACCAACGGGCCAATCCGGACCATGAACGCGAAATCCAATCCGATTTATGTCGCCCTGGATACGCCATCGTTGGATGCGGCGTCGCGAATGGCCGCGAGCGTTGCGCCCCATGTCGGGGGGCTGAAGGTCGGGCTCGAATTCGTCAGCGCCAACGGACCTGAAGGCGTGCGCGCCATTGTGAAGAGCGGGCGGCCGGTGTTCCTGGACGTGAAGCTGCACGACATCCCCAACACCGTCGCGGGCGCCATGAAGGCGCTGGCTCCGCTGGGGGCGGCGATCATCAACGTCCACGCCTCGGGCGGTGCGGCCATGATGCGGGCAGCCGCGGAGGCTGCTGCATCGGTTCGGCCACGGCCAAAGGTGCTTGCCGTGACGGTGCTCACCAGCCTGGAGGCGGCGGATTTGGCAGGCATGGGTATCGCGGGCACGCCGCTGGAGCAGGTGGTCCGGCTGGCAAAGCTGACCAAAGCCTCGGGCCTGGATGGGGTGGTGTGCAGCCCGCGGGAGATCGAGGCCGTTCGCGCCGCTTGCGGTTCGGATTTCCTGATCGTGACGCCGGGGGTGCGGCCCGCGGGCGGGGAATTGGGCGACCAGAAGCGGGTGATGACGCCCAGGCGTGCTCTGGATTTGGGTGCGGACTTGCTCGTCATTGGGCGGCCCATCACGGGCGCCGCAGACCCCGCCGAAGCCGCGAAGGCTATCCTCGCGGAGCTTCAGTCAGCTTGATTTAGCCCCTCGCGACCGCCATAAGCCCCGGCCATGGCTGTAAGCGTGAAAATCTGCGGACTTACGACCCGCGAGGCGGCGGAAGCGGCCTTGTCGGCAGGCGCCGATTTCGGCGGGCTGGTGTTCTTTCCGCCGAGCCCGCGCCATTTGAGCCTGGACCAGGCGCGCAGCTTGGCCGCGCTGCTTCGGGGCCGAGCCCGGATCGTGACGCTGATGGTGGAACCTTCCGACGCCCAGGTGGACGAAGTTGTGGCCGCCATCGCGCCCGATCTCATCCAACTCCATGGCAAGGAAACCCCGGCTCGCACGGCAGCCATCGCGGCTCGCAGCGGACGCCCCATCGTAAAGGCATTTGCCGTTGCCGAAGCTGCCGATCTTGCTCGCGCCCATGCCTATGAGGAGATCGCTGACTATTTCTTGTTCGACGCCAAGGCCGATTCGTCCGCCACCCGTCCCGGTGGGCTGGGTGCGGCGTTCGACTGGCAATTGCTGGCCGGGCGAACGTTCAAGCGCCCATGGGGGCTTGCGGGCGGGCTGACGCCGGAGAACGTCGCGCGCGCCATTCGCATCGCCCGGCCCCATTTCGTGGACGCGTCCTCGGGCGTGGAAGACGTGCCGGGGAGAAAGAGCCCGGAAAAGATCGCGGCGTTCGTGAAGGCTGTTCGTGACGCTCAGTATACGGATGCAAGAGCGGGGGCGGCATGAGCGCGAACCTCACCCCGAACTCCTACCGCATGGGACCCGATTCGGGCGGACATTTCGGCGCATTCGGCGGGCGGTACGTCGCCGAGACCCTGATGCCGCTCCTGCTCAAGCTGGAAGAGGCGTACGCCGCGGCGAAGGACGATCCGCAATTCGGCGCCGAATTGGACGGTCTGCTCAAGCATTATGTCGGCCGCCCAAGTCCGCTCTATTTCGCGGAACGGCTGACGCAGCATCTCGGCGGCGCGAAGATTTATTTCAAGCGCGAAGAGTTGAACCATACCGGCGCGCACAAGATCAACAATTGCATCGGCCAGATTCTGCTCGCCAGGCGCATGGGCAAGACCCGCATCATCGCCGAGACCGGCGCGGGCCAGCATGGCGTCGCGACCGCGACGGTGGCCGCGCGTTTCGGGCTTCCTTGCGTCATCTACATGGGCGAGGTGGACATCGAGCGGCAGAAGCCGAACGTGTTCCGTATGAATTTGCTTGGCGCCGAAGTGCGTCCTGTCGGCTCCGGTTCGCGCACGCTCAAGGATGCGATGAACGAGGCGCTGCGCGACTGGGTGGCCAATGTCCACGACACATTCTACATCATCGGCTCGGCTGCCGGCCCCCATCCCTATCCGGCGATGGTGCGTGATTTCCAGACCGTGATCGGGAAGGAGACGCGCGCCCAGATGATGGAGGCGGAAGGGCGGCTGCCCGACCTTCTGGTGGCCTGTGTCGGCGGCGGATCGAACGCGATCGGGCTGTTCCATCCGTTCCTTGACGATCCCGATGTTGGAATCATCGGCGTGGAAGCGGCAGGCGAAGGCGTGGAAACCGCGCATCACGCCGCGACACTATCGAAGGGCTCACCCGGCGTGCTGCACGGTGCGCGGTCTTATCTGCTGCAGGACGCGGACGGGCAGGTGCTGGAGGCGCATTCGATTTCGGCAGGGCTGGACTATCCCGGTGTCGGCCCCGAGCATTCCTGGCTCAAGGAATCGGGCCGCGTGAACTATGTGTCGGTGACGGATCGGGAAGCGCTGGACGCATTCCAACTGACCTGCCGCATGGAGGGCATCATTCCGGCGCTGGAATCCGCTCACGCCATCGCCCATGTGATGCGCATCGCGCCGCAGCTGCCGCGCGAAAAGATCATCGTGCTTGGGCTTTCCGGCCGCGGCGATAAGGATGTGTTCACCGTCGCGAGCGCGTTGGGGCAGAAGCTGTGAGCCGGATCGGGCCACGCTTTGCCGAACTGCGCGCGCTGAAACGCGCAGGGTTCATTGCGTTCGTCACCGCGGGCGATCCGGATGCGGAGACCTCGTTCGAGATTCTGGAAAAACTGCCGTCTGCCGGCGCCGACATCATCGAGCTGGGCGTGCCCTTTTCCGATCCCATGGCGGATGGGCCCGCGATCCAGGCGTCGTCCATGCGCGCGCTGAAATCGGGGCAGACGGTCAGGAAGACGCTCGCGATGGTCGAACGCTTCCGGGCCCGCGACGACGTCACGCCCATCGTGCTGATGGGCTATTACAATCCGATCCATGCGTATGGCGCCGAACATTTCCTGCGCGATGCAGAGCACGCAGGGGTGGATGGCCTCATCATCGTCGATCTGGGGCCGGAGGAGGATTCGTCTCTGCGCGCGCAAGCCGCGAAATGCGGGCTCGACATCGTGCGGCTTGCAACACCGACCACCGACGATGCGCGTCTTCCAACGGTGCTGAATGGAGCCGGCGGATTCCTGTATTACGTTTCCATTGCCGGGGTGACGGGCACCAAGACTTTCACCGCGGCCGACGTGAGCGAAGCCGTGGCCCGTATCCGGCGCGCTTCCGCGCTCCCTTGCGCGGTCGGCTTCGGCATCAAGACGCCCGAACAGGCGGCCGAAATCGCGGTAATAGCCGACGCCGCCGTGGTGGGCTCCGCGATAGTGACCCGCATCGAGGAAGGCGTGCGCGAGGGCAAATCGCGCGCGCATATCGTCGAGGACGCGCTCGGGTTTTGCCGGAAGCTCGCGGATGCTGTTCACCATGCGCGCGACGCCGTGCTAGGCTCGCGGCCATGAACTGGATCTCGAATTTCGTCCGCCCACGGATCAAGGGCCTGATGGGCTCGAAGTCGGCGAGCGCGGACAATCTGTGGCGCAAATGCCCCGGCTGCGGCGAGATGGTGTTCCACCGCGATCTGATCGCGTCCGGGAACGTCTGTCCGCAATGCGGCCATCACATGCGGGTCGGGGCCAAGGAGCGGTTTGCGGCGCTGTTCGACGAGGGCGCCCATGAGCGCCTGCCAGCGCCGGACGTGCCGCAGGACCCGCTGCGCTTCCGCGACGACAAGCGTTATTCCGACCGGCTCAAGGAATATCGCGCGAAGACCGGACAAACCGATGCACTGACGGCGGCGCGCGGGCGCCTCGACGGCGTTCCGGTGATCATCGCAGTGCAGAGCTTCGACTTCATGGGCGGCTCGCTCGGGCTGGCGACGGGGGCGGCACTTGTTGCCGCCATGCGCACCGCCGTCGCGGAGAAGCGGCCCTTCGTTCTCATCGTGTCCTCAGGCGGGGCGCGCATGCAGGAGGGAATTCTCTCGCTCATGCAGATGCCGCGCACCACCGCCGGTGTCGACATGCTCAACGAAGCGGGGTTGCCTTATATCGTGGTGCTGACCGATCCGACCACGGGCGGCGTCTCGGCGTCCTATGCCATGCTTGGCGACGTGCAGATTGCCGAACCCGGCGCGCTGATCGGTTTCTCCGGCCCGCGCGTGATCGAACAGACCATCCGGGAACGCCTGCCGGACGGCTTTCAGCGCGCCGAATATCTGCTGGAGCACGGCATGCTCGACATGATCGTGCATCGCCGCGATCTGAAGGAAACCCTCGCCCGCCTCATCCGCCTGCTGATGAAACAGCCTGCGTCCGTGCGCGGCAACGGACATGGCGGAGAAACCGGCAAGGTTCAGCTGCAAGACAATCCGCACCAGACATGAGCGTCGGTCATGCGCCGAGCGACGCCGTTCTGGAGCGGCTGCTGTCGCTTCATCCCAAGCGCATCGATCTGGTGCTCGACCGGATCGAGCGGCTGCTGAAGCGGCTCGGCCATCCGGAAAACAAGCTTCCCCCCGTGATCCATGTCGCCGGCACCAACGGCAAGGGATCGGTGTGCGCCTATCTGCGAGCGATGCTGGAAGGCTCCGGTTATCGCGTGCATGTCTACACCTCGCCGCATCTTGTGCGCTTCCACGAACGCATTCGCGTCGCGGGTGCGATCATTTCCGAAGACGAGCTTTCGGACACGCTGGAGGAATGCGAAGTCGCCAACGCCGGCGAGCCCATCACCTTTTTCGAGATCACCACCGCGGCGGCGTTTCTTGCCTTTTCGCGGCATCCCGCGGATGTGCTGGTGCTGGAAGTGGGGCTCGGCGGCCGCTTCGATGCGACCAATGTGATTCCCGCTCCGCTCGCCTGCTGCATCACACCCATCGGGCTCGACCACCAGGATTTCCTCGGCGATTCGCTGGCCACTATCGCCACCGAAAAGGCGGGCATCATAAAATCCGGTGTGCACACGATCCTGGGTCCGCAGGACGAAGCGGCGAAAGCCGTGCTGATCCGCCGCGCCGATCAACTGGGTGCGCCGCTCTATGTCTATGGCGAGGATTACCTTGCCTTCGAGGAGCACGGCCGCCTGGTTTATCAGGATACGGACGGTTTGCTCGATCTGCCGCTGCCCAGGCTCGTGGGGCGGCACCAGATCGCGAATGCGGCGATTGCGATTGCCGCGCTGCGCCGCATCGGCGGGCGCTGGCCGCGCGAAAAGGGCATCGAATGGGGACTGAAGAACGTCGAATGGCCGGCGCGGCTGCAGCGGCTGCATAAAGGGCCGCTGATCGACGCGGCGCCAAAGGGTGCAGAGGTTTGGCTCGACGGCGGACACAACCCGCACGGGGGTGCCGCGATTGCGCAGAGCATGGCCGATCTGGAGGAGCGCGCGCCGAAGCCGCTCTACCTCATCGCCGGCATGCTGCGGACGAAGGATGCCACCGGCTATTTCCTCCCGTTTCGGGGGCTCGCCAAGCACGTGACCACGGTTGCCATTCCCGGCGAGGCGGCAAGTCTCGGCGCCGGCGCGCTCTACGACGCGGTGCGCGAGGCGGGTCTCGAAGCCTCGCCCGCCGACGATCTCACCGACGCGATGATGCAGGTGTCCGCCTGGTCGCGCGCCCGCGAGGAGGAGGGGAGCCCCCGCATCCTCATCTGCGGCTCGCTTTATCTGGCGGGAAAGGTTCTCAGAGAGAACTCGTGACCGTCAGATCGACGCGTCGATCCATTCCTTGATCTTGGTCTTGGGCAGTGCGCCGACCTTGGTCGCGGCCACCTGTCCATGCTGAAAAATCATCAGCGTCGGAATCCCGCGCACGCCATATTTCGTCGGAACTTGCGGGTTCTCGTCGATGTTGATCTTCGCGACCGTCACCTTGCCGTCATATTCGTTGGCGAGTTCTTCCAGCGCCGGCGCAATCGACCGGCATGGCCCGCACCATTCCGCCCAGAAATCCACCACGACCGGCGTTTTGGAATCGAGCACGTCGGACTGAAAGCTTTGGTCGGTGACTTTGATGGGCATGGAATCCTCACAAGGGGAGCGAACATGAATGTAGGAACGCGAGACTGGAGGGTCAAGGCAGGTGCGTCCGACGCTCAGATGGCAGGTGAATCGGCGGAAATCCGTGCGATTTCGGCATCCAGAAGTTCCGGTGGCAGCGGCATCAGCCTGGCGCCGTCGGTCCAGATCAGCGCGCAATCGATTCGCTTCCCGGAATAGATTTTGGCGAGCGCCGCGCGATAGAGCGCCATCTGAGCGATGTAGAGACGGGGCGTGCTCAAAGCATCGGCGGGCGGGGGGCGGTTGGTCTTGAAATCGGCGATCAGCAGGGCGTCGGCGGTGACCGCAAGCCGGTCGATCTGGCCGCTGATCCGCGCATGCCCGAGTTCCGGCAGTTCGGCGGCAAGCGCCACTTCCGAGCGGCTTCCCGGCGCGAAAAGTGCCGCGAACGCCGAATCGTTCAGGACCGCGTTCGTCTCCGCGATAAGGAGCGCGGCTTCATCGGCCGAAAGCCCCTGTCTCCTGAGATAAGCCGAGGCTGCCGCGTCTCGCTCCGATGGCGCGATATCGGGAAGGCGCGCCAGCAAGGCGTGAATCAGCAGCCCACGCCGGAAGCGCCTTCCCTGATCGCCGAGCGGTGAAGTCGCCGGCATCTCGTCCAGCCCCACCGCTTCGGAAGGACGCAAGACACGGGATGCCGGTTCGGCCATGGCAGCGCGTGCGAAATAGCCGGGGAGTACGGTCGCGGTGGCCGCGAGCCGGTCTTCGCCGGCTGCACCCACCGACAAGGGTGCGCCCGCCGCGATAACCGCCTGTCCGTCGATCGTTTCCTGGCGCCCGATGCGCAGGCCGGCGTCCCGCAGATGTTCGTACCAGGCCGTCGCCTGCGTGTTGTTGCGGGTCTGGTAGCCGCACACGACGAGGAATTCCCGCGCCCGCGTTGCGGCCACATAAAGCAGGCGGCGGTATTCGCGCTGCTCGCGCGCCTGCGCGGTGCTCTTGGCACGGCGGACGGGCTCGGTGTCCAGCGCCTTCGGCACGCCGTAGAACACGCTATCATCCGTATAAAGAAGAGGTTCCTTCCGTTCCTGATCGGGCGGCTGCACGGTGTCGGGCAATATGACGATGTCCGCTTCCAGGCCTTTGGCCCCGTGGACGGTCATCACGCGTACCGCGCCGCCCTTCTGTTCCATGTCGCGCTTGACCTCGGAGGCGCCTTTTTGGAACCAGTCGAGGAAGCTTTCGAGCGAGGGCGGATGCGCGCTTTCGTGGGCAAGCGCCAGCGCCAGGAATTCGTCGATGGCGTCGGCCCCTTCGGCCCCCAGCCGCGCGACCAATTTTTTGCGCAGGCCCTGGCCGAGCGCGCGGGCATAGAATTCGAACGGCGGCAGATAATCGGCTTTGGCGAGCAAATCCGAAAGCAACGAATGGGCGTGCGCGAACGAGGGCCGTTCGTCTTTGCGTGCGCGCAGTTCGTCCCACAGCCGTCCCGTGCGCGGGTGCGCAAGATCGAACAGGTCGTCCTCCGACAAACCAACAAGCGGCGATTTCAAAAGGGCGGCCAGATTCAGCTCGTCTTCGGGCAGCAGTGCAAAGCGGCCCAGCGCCACCAGATCGGCAATCGCGATCTGCTCCATCAGCACCATGCGGTCCGCGCCCGCGACCGGCACGCCTTTGTCGATCAGTTGGCGGATCATCTCTTCGGCGAACGCGTTGCGGCGGCGCACCAGGATCATGATGTCGCCGGCGGTTAGTGGGGCGGCGGCTCCGGGCAACGTCACGCCATCGCGAATCCATTGGGCGATACGCGCCGCGATTCGCGCGGCCAGTTGAACCTGAGCGCTGTTGGGCGAGAACGCATCCACCGGCCGGTTCCACAGGTCCGGGTCATCCACCTTGGGCGCAGGGACCAGCGGCCAGATTTCGACGCGGCCGATTTCCGCGCGGTGCGGATCGTGATGAATCGCATCGCCCGATGAGGTAAGCCCGTCCCGCGCTGCATCGACCGCAAACAGTGCATCGACGAACTCCAGCACCTGCCGCGCGCTTCGCCGAGAGACAGGGGGCCGCAGATCGGCGAAGGCAAGCCCCGCGCCTTCGGCAAGCGCCTTGAAGTGCCCGCGATGGCGGCCGAACTCGGCCGGGTCCGCACCTTGGAAACTGAAGATGGATTGCTTCTCGTCGCCGACCGCGAACAGCGTGCGCGGATGCGAATCGTCGTGCGTGCCTTTGCCGGCAAAGAATTCCTTGGCCAGCTTTCCGATGATCTTCCATTGTTCGGGGCTGGTGTCCTGCGCTTCGTCGACCAGGATGTGCGCGAGCCCATTGTCGAGTTTGAAGAGCACCCAGGACGCGGCATCGCGGCCCTCGAGCAGCGCGAGTGTTGCGCGGATCAGGTCGTCGTAATCGAGCGCCGCGCGATCGCGCTTCAGCGCATCGTAGCGTTCGATGACCGCGCCCGCGACATGGACGATTGCCTCGGTCAGTGCCGCGGTTGCGGCCGCTTTGCGCCGTTCCTCCATGACAAGCAGGCGCTCACAGAGCGAATCCAAGTAGGTGAGCGATCCGGGCTGAGCCTTCTCCGCCGCCTTGGTGAGAAGTTGCTTTCGCCGTTCCCCGGTGGCCGTCAGAAGCACATCCCTCAGACGCTCGCATCCCGCCTCATCCGTCGCCGCATCGAGAAAATCCGCGATGCCGCGTGAGAGCTTCCCGTCTATACCGTCGCGGCCCGAGAGCCCTTGCACAATGCCCTCGAGCTTCAGCTTCTCCTTCTTCAACTCCAAACAGAAGCGCGAGAGGATGGCCGCCTCGTCTTCCCCTTCAGCAACACCGAGTAGCGCGCGAACATGCCGGAGCAAATTGGCTTCGCCATGATGGTCGTCGAGCAGGTTGCGCAGCTTTCCGCTGTCGGCCATTGCGGAGTCCAGGATTTCCGCAAAGCGCATGTCGCTCGCGCGCGTGGCGATCAATCCGATCGCCTTGGAAAGCCGCGCATCGCCATGGGCCGCGCGCTCCAGAATGCGATTACGCGATTCCGCCATCAGTTCGGCGGCGCTGCGTTCGTCGAGCACCGCGAAACGCGCCGGAATGCCTGCCTCCACCGGAAAACGCGCAAGCACATGCTGGCAGAAGGAATGGATGGTCTGAATTTTCAGCCCGCCAGGCGTTTCCAGCGCCTGCGCGAACAGCGTGCGGGAATGGCGCAGGGTCTTCGGGCTTGGCAACGTGGCGCCGATTTCCGCCAGTTTCTCCGTCAGTGCAGCGTCCGGGAGCAGCGCCCACTCGCCCAGGCGCGCGAACAGGCGGCTCGCCATCTCGGAGGCGGCCGCTTTCGTGTAGGTGAGGCAAAGAATGCGCGACGGGTCGGCGCCTGCGAGCAGCAGCCGCGTCACGCGGTTTGCCAGCAGATGCGTCTTGCCGGCGCCCGCATTGGCCGAGACCCAGGCCGAGGCGGTGGGATCGGTCGCGGCGTGGAGGGGCTCGTTCATTCCTCCTCCTCCCGTTCCAGCAGCCATTCGCGCACCCGCGCCAAATGATCGTAGTCGCCCACATCGCTGGCGCGGAAGGGTTTCACGCGCGGGATATAGGGCACGCTTGCGTCGTCGAACATGCGAACGCGCCCGGCAAGGTCGCGCCAGGCTTTTTCGGCGAGCGCATTGACGTCGTCGAGTCTGGCGATCATCGCTTCGCCCGCCGGTTCGCCGCCCGACAGCTTGACGTGGATCAGTTCGCGAATGGAGAGGGCGTGGTGCCCGGTGAAGCCGCCGTGCAGCAGCATCGCGGCCTCCAGCGGAAGCTGTGGTGAAACCAGCGTTTGGATCTGCTTTCCGCTAGGCACGCTCCCGGTCTTGTAATCGAGGACCGAGGCCGAACCATCGGCGAAGAAATCGATGCGGTCGGCGCGCCCGCGCAGCGTGAACGGAGCGCCGCCGGGATTTTCGTTCGGGATTTCGATTGTTCCCTTGGCTTCGACCAGACTCCGCGCGACCTGCACGCGCCGCTCCGCCTGATAGGCCAGGAACCAGCGCGCGGCGCGCTCGAAGCGGGGAAGCCAGAGGGCGCAGATGGCAGCCGTCGCGCCTTTCTCGACGAATGCCTCCTGCCCAATGCGAATGAGGTGGTCGAGCGCATCCTCCGGCAACGCGCCGGGGAAGGCGTTGAGAAATTGTTCCAGCGCGGCATGAACGGCGATGCCGCGTTCGCGCGGTCCGGGTTCGGAATCCAGCGGATCCAGCGGTTTCAGGCGCAGCACGTGCTTGGCATAAATCGCATAGGGATCGCGCAGCCAGGTTTCGATTTCGGTGATCGAAAGGCCGCGCGGCCGCGCGGCCCGGGGCGGGCAGGGGGCGGGGCGGGGAGCGCGCGGATCGCGGCCTTGGTCCAACAGCCTCGACCAGCGGAGCAGATCGTCGCGGGCGGCAAGCGGGGCTTCCGCGCCCAATCCCTTCGCCAATTGCTTGATGCGCAGGAGCCAGCGCGAAGCGACGGTTGGCGCGCCGTTCTCTTTCAGGCTGCGCGTAACCAGAACCTCGCGCGCGGCGGCAAGCGTGGCGAAATCATGCGCCGCGAGACCGGTGCGCCGTTCCGGCGCTTCCAGCCCGAGCTTCTCGCGCATCGGCCGCGACAGCCAGGGATCGGTCGCCGATTCCGCCGGCCATTGTCCCTCGTTCAGCCCGCCCAGAACGACGAGATCGAAATCCAGAAGCCGCGCTTCCAGCGGCCCAAGGATCGCGAGCCGTGGGTGCAAATTGTACAGCGGCCTGGCCGCCCGGGCTTCTGCCAGCGCGCGGAACGCATCGGCGTAATGGGAAGCAGGGGCGAGCGGAATGTTCGTGCCGTCGCGTTGCAGGGCGGCCAAGAGATCGGCGGCAGCTTCGCCTGCGGTCCCGCGCCATAGCGTGTTTGCGCCCTTTTCCGCGTCCGTGGCGGCCAGCGCTTCGGCGGCCTCTGCATGTGCCTGGGCAAGCTCGGCGAGGGTTGTATCCTTCGCCGCCAGAGCGTCGGCGAAAGGCCGAAGCCTTCTGGCAAGCCGTGTGAACCAATCCTGGAGCGCGAAGGGGGCGGGCTTCTTCTTCAGCCGCGCCGTGATTCCGTCGAGCCCAGGTTCCGGACGCAGGCCCCTGAGCACCGCCAATTCCAGTGCGCGCACGGAACGGCGGAAATCGCTCGTCTCTTCGCCGCCCGAGGCGAGCGGATGTTTGAGCAAAGCCAGCAGCGCCACCGGCGCAAAACGATCCGCCGCAGCGCGCGCGAGAAGCGACAGGAACGCGCCCGGCGGCGTACGCGATAAGGGTGTGCCCGCGGAATCGTCGATGATCACGTTCCAGCGCGTAAGTTCGGCAGCGACGCGGCGCGCCAGGCCACGGTCGGGCGTGATCAGCGCGGCCGTCTTGTCTTTCGTCTCGAGTGCCTCGCGCAGCGCACAGGCGATGACAAGCGCTTCCTCACGTGGGGTCTGCGCCTCGATCAGCGCGAAATTGCCGAGACCCGAGGCCAGGCTCCCCGGGTTTTCGACGAGGTCACGCCACCCATCCGTGGCGGGCGGTGGACGCAACGCTTCGCTGAGGAAGCGCACGCGGTCCACGCGGGCGCCATGGCCGGCTGGCAACGGCGACCACAGGGTCACATCTTCCCGCTCCACGCCGATCAGTGTGAGCAATTGCCGCAAGCCGAACTGCGCGTGATCGGGACCAAGCTCCGCCCAGCTCGCCGCGTCGAGATCGGTGTCCAAACCCGGCAACACGACCGCGCCACCCGGCAATCGCGCAATCGCTTTCAACAATTCGGCGGTTGCCGGAATGGAGCCGGTCGACCCGGCCGCGGTTACGGGCGCTTCCGGCGGATGGGCTGCAAGTGTGGCGGCGAGCGCACGGAGCTTCGCGTCGCGGTGCGCGGAAGGTTCGGCGGCACCTTCGGCGGCGAGCAACGCCGGCCATTCCCGCGCGATGATGTCGAGAAACGCCACCACTTCGCCCCAATGCGCGGCCCATTGATCGGGCGCGAGCGTTTTCAGCCGGCCAAGATCGGCCCCTTGCGTGACCGCTTCGTCGAGAAAGCGGGTAAGCTCGCCTGCGTGCGCCAGGCTTTGCGCGAACGGCAGGGCACCGCGCCGGGCTTGCTCCCAGCGCTGCACCAGAACGGCCAGCAGCAACCGGCGCCGCAGGGGGGCGATGGGCGGAACGGACGCAATATCGTCGGTAGACGGATCGAACAGGTCGCTCTCGTCCTCTACGTCGCCCAGCGCGCGGATTTGAGGCAACAGCACCGCCCCGCCAAGCGCGGCCGCGAAACAATCCCGAAGCGCGCGGGCCGCGCGCCGGGTGGGCACGAAGACAAGCGCTTCGGCGAGCTTCAGGGGATCGGAACCGGTGCGTTGGATCACGCCCGCGGCAAGCGCGCGTGCGAACGGGAGGCCTGCGGGGATGGTGAAGATGTGCGGGCCCGTCCGAGCCATCACGGTTCGCGGGCAAGGTCGCGCAAAAA
>Ga0265334_10000833_pt1 | contig 15414 bp, 12 predicted proteins | sample 42023metaG_FD_192442 | JGI IMG/M metagenome (GOLD analysis project Ga0265334, IMG submission 192442) | Rhizosphere microbial communities from Carex aquatilis grown in University of Washington, Seatle, WA, United States - 4-20-23 metaG | ecosystem: Host-associated > Plants > Roots > Rhizosphere... | reverse complement strand
ACCATCGCGGTCGTCTCGTCGAGCACGGCCTGGGACTGCCGGCGCATGTACCGCTCGCTGAGGTACTGGTGCAGGTAGGTCTCGGCCCGGGGTCCGGGGACATCGCCGGGATATGACTCGGCTCGCGGTCGTCCGGCGGCCTCTTCCGACCGTTCGGTGAGCAGCGCGTCCATGGCCAGGGCCAGCATCTCGATGTCGTCCGCGGGCGATGTGCTGCTGGGACCGTCGGTGAGTCGTTCGCGCCGACCGGTACGGACGTCCTCGACGGCGTCCCGGAGCATTTCCAGGCCCCGGCGCATGCGCCGGGGGCCGGTCCGGAGGAGGGCGACGCCGAGTGCGGCGCACCCGAGCCAACCGAGCCAGCCGAGGCAGGCGAGCAGGCTCACCGCGTCACCGGCCGGAGTCCTCGGCCGGCGGTGGGGCCGATCGTTGTTCGTCGGGTGCAGGAACCGACTGACATCACGCGCTCGGCTGTACCTCGAGTCGTCCTCACCCATGGGTGATCGGTGCACCTGACGCAAGCTTGAGCCTTCGGGGCCGTTCTTCCGAGTCCGTCCACGGGGCGTTGACCTGGACGGTTGCCCGACCGGACGGCCTGCTCGCCCGCCGGGGCGGATCCACGCCGGGGCGGGTGTGTCAGCCGCCGGGCACCGGGAGAATGCGCGGATGGCGCTCGACCCGGGGTGGACCCCCGAACGGGAACAGTCCGTGCTCCACCTGATCTACGCGCTGCTGGTCCGCCGGGGCGGGACATGGCCCAGCTTCGCCCAGGTGCGGGGGCACCTGGAGCGGGGTCTGCGGGTCTCCGACCCGGGCGCCGTCCTGGCCGGGCTCGGGGCCGACCTCCTCGGAACACCTCGGTCGGGAGCCGGAACGGGATTCGAGGCGGGAGCCGGATCCGGGGCAGGGACGGGACCCGGGGTGGGATACGCCGACGAGGACCCGGTCCGCCTCTCGCTGAGGGGCGTGGACCGGTGCGAGGGCGGACGGGCGGACCTGGAACTCCTCGTCGGCTTCCTGCACTGGGCGGGTGGGCGATGCGCGGCCGCACTCGCCGCCCCGTCGGGGACGGCACCGGATCGGCTCGTGCTCGCGGGGGTCGACTTCGCCCGGATGCGGAGCGCGGAGCAGGCCTGTTCCCAGGGGCAGGCCAGTCCTGCGGGACAGGCTCACGGAGAGGGCGAGGAGGACGTCGAGCCGGAACTCCGGGGAGCGCTCGTGCGGCTACGGGCGCTCGCCGGGCTGCTGGACGGTCCGTGGGTGGCCGAGCAGCAGGATCCCGGGCGTCCGTGGCGGTGGCAGCTCGTCGTGGACCCACGCCGGGTGGGGGACCGGGCGGAACTCGCCGTCGCCGATGTGCCGCAGCTCCTCGACCTGGTCGAGCCGATCCGGGTCCCACCCAAGGACCCGCAGACACCGGAGCCAGGGAGGTCCGTCCCCGCCGCAGGTCCCGTCCCGGTCGGTGTGGTTGCCCCCGTTCCGGCGGGTGCGGCTGCCCCTGGGGTGGCCGCGGATCCGGACCCGGACCCGGCTGCGGACATCGCAGCAGGTGCGGCGGCGAAGGGTGAGCAGGATCCCGGATGGACTCTGCTGCGTCCGGAGCTGGCCGATCGCTGCGGCGCGCTGGTGCACGCCGGGCGCCACGACGAGGCGGTGGGCGAGGCCTGCCGGTTCCTGGAGTCGGTGGTGCGTACCCGGACCGGACGGGCCGGCAGCGGCGACCTGCTCTTCCGCGCGGCGTTCGGGAACGGCCCCATGTCCGAGGGCGACTCCGGGCACGGGAACGGTCGCGCGGGGGCCGTGTCGACGGCCTCCGGCGGGTCGGACAGGCCCCTGGACGTCGCGGGGTGCCCCCAGGCCGCCCACCGGACCCAGGCCCTGTGCGCGGGGGCAGTGGCCCTGTTCGACCCGGAGCGTTGGGCCGAGGGGAGTGCCCCGGTGCCGTGCCGTGACCGGACGGACTGCCTGCGTCGGCTGGTGCTCGTCAGTTCGTTGCTCGATCTGCTGGACCGGGACCGGCACCGGGCGCCCGCGGTGGTCGGTCACGACCCGGAGGGAGACGTGCTGCGCCTGCGGGTGCTGCGCGCGGGCGTGGACCCGCAGGTGCTCGTCGACGGGCAGGAGGTCGGCGTGCTGAGCCGCTCCGGGGAGGCCGCCGGCGCGGAGGAGATCCTGTGCGTGGACATCGCGAGCCTGTCCCCGGGCGACCACGAGGTGCTGGTGCTCGACGGCCCCCGCCAGGGGGAGCCCGTGACGGTGCGCGTGGAGGCCTCGGCCGGTCCTGACCGTACGAGCAGGGTCCACCTGGCGCCGGAGTGCCTGCTCCTGCGCGAGGGCGACCGGGTGCCCCTGCAGGCCCTGGCCCGGCGGCTGGACGGGGGCGGTGCCCGGACCGAGCCGATTCTCGATCCGGACGTCCGCTCCGCGGATCCGTCCGTGGCTGTGGTCGCGGAGGGAACGGTGGCCGCGACCGGATCCGGCCGAACGACATTGGTACTGCGCCACGGTGGTCTGTTCGCCGAGGCCGTGGTCGAGGTCGCGGCTCATCCGCGGGGTACGGTCACCGACTGGCTGACCGGGTTGCCGCCGGTCACCGGGCTGGTGAACACGCCCGGCGGTCTGGTGCTCTGCACCGGACAACCCCTGGTGACCCGGGTGGACGGGCAGGGCCGGGTCGGCGTCCTCGCTCGCCTGCCTCGCGCGCTGTGGGAGGGGGACGCCGGAGCACAGCGGCTCGCCGCCTCCCCGACCGGGGACCTGGCCGTACGTCGGGAACGGCAGCCCGGGATCCTCGTCCTGCATGCGGGGGGCCGGTACCGATCAAGCCACTGGGTGCCCATCTCCGGGGCCCTGGCGGAGCCCTGCGCGCTGGCCTGGAGCGGCAGCACCCTCGTATCGGTTCTGCCGTCCGGGGCGGTCTGGTGCCTGCGTGAGGACGGCAGGCCGGGTCAGGTGGGGCGGGTGTCCGGCGTGCCCCTGGACGTGACCGCGGACGCGCAGGACATCTGGGTTCTCACCGGCGCTCCGGTGCCCGGTCTGTGGCGTCTGCCGGTCCTGGGCGGCCGGGACCCGGTGAATCTCCGCCCGGCGCGGGACGGGGACGGTGCGGGCACCCTCGTCCACCACGCCGGTGCGCATCTGCTGGGGGATGCGGCAGGTGGCCGGGTGCTGCGGCGGGACGACGCGGGACAGGAGACCGTCGTGGCCTCGGGACTGCAGGGACCCGGATGCCTGGCGGTGGCCGGCGACGGGGCGGTCCACGTCGCCGAGCCGGGCCGTGGCGCCGTCCTGCGGATCCTGCCGTGAGCCTCGGGTGGGTCGGACCGTGAGCGGGTGGGGTCGGACCGTGAGCGGCTGGTGCGTGGCCCTCGACGTCCACTACCCGCCGGCAGGCGGAGCCAGAGGCGCGTTGGTCCGGTCCTCCGAAGCGTCGTTCGCGGTCGTCTGCGCCGAGCGGGTGACGGTGCTGGCCGAGGTCGCGCCCTACGAGCCCGGGCGGTTCTTCGCCCGGGAGCTGCCCGTCCTCCGGGCCCTGCTCGCTGGGGAACGTGACCTGGACCTCGTCGTGGTCGACGGATACGTCCACCTCGATCCCGATGGTCGCCCGGGGCTCGGGGCACATGTCCACGCGGAGTTCGGCGTGCCGGTGATCGGTGTGGCCAAGACGCCGTTCCGCGCTGCGACCCAGGCGCTGCCGGTGCGGCGAGGAGAGGCGACCAGGCCGCTCTACGTGACCGCGGCGGGGCTCGACGCGGCGGATGCGGCCGTCCTGGTCGGGCGTATGGCGGGGCCGTACCGGTTGCCGGACGCCCTACGGAGGGTGGACCGATTGTCCCGGTCGGGGGAGTGCGCCGGGGGGAGCACTGAACCGGGGGAGCACTGAACCGGGGGAAGAGCCGGATCCGGGGAGAAGGCCGAGCCCAGGAGATGCGCTGACCACGGTGGCGAGGGCCGAACCGAGGAGAAGCGCCGAGCGGCCGGACGGGCGGCCCCGATGCGGCACGCAGGACCTGTCAGCCTGTCGCGCCGCCCCTCGCGGGACCGCCCGTCCTTCGTTCTCGTTCTCATGCGTGGTGCTTGGTGCCGTGGTGCGTCGCCGACCCGGTTGTGCGGGTGCCTCAGCCTGCGTCGGGTGCCGTCACGGGGTCCTGTTGCTCCCGGCACGCGACCCGGGGAGGCCGGTCGGCGACCGGCGGATCAGCTGGCGGTGCAGGAGACCGTCGCGCCGCTGCCGCTGCCTGTTCCCTGGAAGCCGAAGTTCGTCGACTGCCCGGCTGCCAGACTCCCGTTGTAGCTGGCGTTGGACACCGTGACCGTGCCACTGCTCCCGCTCGCGGTGCCGTTCCAGAGGCTGGCCACGCTCGCCCCGCTGGGTAGGTTCAAGGTCACCTTCCAGCCGCTGATCGCCGCACTGCCCGCCGTCACGTTCACGCTGGACGTGAAGCCGCCGGGCCACGAACTGGTGACCGAGTAGCTCGCCGAGCAGCTACGACTGCCGTTCGAACCGCCGCTGGTCGTGCTGGTGGCCCGGGTCGTGCTCGTGGTGCTGGTGGCCCGGGTCGTGCTGGTGGTGCTGGTGGTGCTGGTCGGGCGCGTGGTCGTGGTGCTGGTCACCGGGGTGGTGCTCGTCGTGGGCCCCTCGCTCACGGTGATGTTGGAGGAGCCGCTGCTCTGGTAGCCCTCGGTGGCCAGGATCTGGTAGTTGTGCGAGCCCAGGGTCAGGCCGGCCGCCTTCCAGGCGTTGAAGTGGTTGGCCACGGTGATCGTGCCGCCGACCCGCTTGTTCTGGCGCACGCTCCAGTACTGGTAGAACGTCGCGGTGCCCTGGATCGAGGGCTGGTTGACCCGCTGGGTGCGGTAGATGTCGTACACACTGCCGTCGCTGGTCACCGAACCGAGCTTGGTCGCGCCGCTGCTGGGGTTGTAGCTGCCGTACCAGTCCACGATGTAGTACTCGATCAACGGGTTGGTGGTCCAGCCGTACAGCGACAGGTAGCAGTTGCCGTTGCAGTTGAAGCTGCCGGAGTAGTTGACGGTGTGGTCCGAGCCGGGGTTCCAGCCCTTGCCGACCACGATGTTCTGGGCGCCGGTGTTCCAGGTGGCGCTGTACTGGCCACCGTTGCCCATCGTCATCGAGCCGCCACTGGCCTGCTCCCAGAACGAGTAGAAGTACCCGTTGTTGGTGCCGGTGGAGTTCGACGTCACGGTGGTGTCCGCGTGCGCGTCGAGGAGTCCGGTTCCCACGAACAGGAGTGCGGTTGCCGAGGCCACGAGCAGTCGGCGGCCTCTGTGCTTGCCTAGCATCGGCGGTTTCCTTTCCTGCACGCCACGCCCGTGGAGCCCTGCGGCAGAGCGGGGACAGGAACGTCCTGAGGCATCGGGACCCGCTTCATCGCGGTCGCCCCGCCGGGCCGGTCGAACAGCGCCGGGCGAAGGTTCGGATGCGGACGCCGTCTGGAGGAGGTGACGTCCGTGCGGATCATGAGGCATCAGAACGGCGGATCGTTCTGCCGGATGGCTGCGGTCTCGGGTCGGTGCGTGCGGTCTCGGATCATCCGGGAGGTCCCGGTCACTGGGTGGTGCAGTCCCGGTCACTGGGTGATGGCTGGGACTGGGATGCCGGGCGCCCCTGCGGAGAGAACCGTTCGCGTCCGGCGGCGCAGTGAGGCTAGGATCGCCGAAATTAAAAGTCAATAGTTACCGACAATGTTTCGGAATGGGGTGGTTCGCAGGCGCGTGCTCCAGGCCCCTGCGCTGGTCACGGACGGGGTGGGAGCTGCTCGTGCCGAGTCCGGTACCCACGCACACTGTGGGGGCACCTCGTCCGGTTGGCACCGGTTTCGCCGGTGCGCTCCAGGCTCACCCCTCAGCGCACGGGGCCGATCTCGCGGAACTGCTTGTCGCCGGGACAATCGCACGACGACGCCTGGTTCTTCTGCGGGTCATACCCCACGAACAGGTTCAGCTCCCTGGCGTTCGGGGAGTTCCTCTCGTGGCGTCGGTATGTGCTGGTCGAGAGTACGGGGGCGTGCGACGGCCGGGTGGGTCGGCGCCGGTGGTTGGTTCTCATCGGCCAGTCGTTGATGTAGCGCGGCGATGACATCGGGGATCGCAGTTGCTGGTCCGGGTCTGGCCAGCCAGTACCCCTGCGCCTGCTGACATCCGAGGGCGGCCAGGGCCCGGTACGCGGACCGGGTCTCGACGCCTTCGGCGATGACCTCGAGGCCGAGGCCGTTGGCCAGGTCGAGGGTGGATCGGATGATGGTGAGGTTCGCCGGGTCGGTTTCCATGGTTTGCAGGAATGAGCGGTCGATCTTCAACGCGGTGACCGGCAGGCGGCTCAGGTAGGCCAGGGAGGCGTACCCAGTGCCGAAGTCGTCGATCGACAAGCCGACTCCGAGCCGGCGCAGTTCGTGAAGCACCGAGAGCGCGCGGTCAGGGTCGACCATCGCGGCGGTCTCGGTGACCTCGAAGACCAGGCAGCTCGGGGGCACGCGGTGCCGGGCAAGCATCTCCGCCGCTTCGTCCGGCAGCCCGGTGTCTATCAACCGGCGGGTGGACAGGTTGACCGCGACCACGAGGGGGATGCCCGCATCCAGCCAGCGTCGGCAGTCCGCCAGAGCCTGGTCGAGCACGGAGGTGGTCAGGGGGTGGATCAACCCGGTCTGTTCGGCGAAGTCGAGGAACCCTGACGGTGGGATCATGCCGCGCTCGGGATGGTTCCACCGGGCCAGCGCCTCGACCCCGTGGACGCGCCCGGTCGCGATGTCAATGACGGGTTGGTAGTGGGCGACGAGTTCGCCCCTGGATAGGGCCTGGCGCAGGTCGGTGAACAGGGTGAGCCGGTGGGGGTTCTGCTGGTGCCGGTCCGGTTCGTACAGCGCCGCGCCGCAGCGTGCGACCTTGGCCACGTGCATCGCCGCATCGGCCATCCGCAGCAGACTCGCGGTATCGGTACCGTGCTGGGGGGCGCAGGCCACGCCGACGCTCGCGTCGATCTCGAGGGTCAGCCCGGCCAACTGGAACTGCTGGCGAAGGGTGCGCAGGAGGCTCTGGGCGAGGGCCATGGATGTCTGAAGGTCCGCGACATCCGTGATGAACAGGCCGAACTCGTCAGCCCCGAGCCGGCAGACCCCACCGCGCTCGTCCGCGAAGGCCGCCAGGCGGCCCGCGGTGTTGCACAGCACCTCGTCGCCGACTTCGTGGCCCAGGGTGTCGTTGACATCCTTGAACCGGTCCAGGTCGACGAACATGACGGTGGCCCGTGAGTGGCCCTTGGCCAGGGCTTGATCGGCACTGGTGAGGAACAGAGCCCGGTTGGGCAGTCCGGTGAGCAGATCGTGGGTGGCCTGATGGGCCAGGGCAAGGTGCGCCTCCGTGCGGGAGGCCACCTCGACCTCCAGTTGACGCGTGCGCTGCTCCAGCTCGAGGGTGCGCTCGGCGAGCCGGGCCGTCCTTCGGATCGTGTCGATGGTCCGGCTGAGGTCCATCCGCAGCACTTCGCCGGTGCGGCTCATCTGGTGCAGGGGTTGGTCCAGCAACAGATACCCGATCTCGGTGTTTCCGATGCCCAGCGGCTGGACGATCAGCGAACCATGGCGTAAGTGGTGTCGCAGGTCCCGGGGCAGGTACCCGGCCAGGTCGAACGGCTCCTCCCGGGAGACGTCGTGGTGCTCGCCGTCGTAGTAGGACATCGCCAGGGTGCCTCGGGCGGGGCCGGGATCCTCGGTCCGCAGCACCAGGAAGGTACGCGTGACGCCGAGCATCGGCAGCTCCGCCGACAACCGGTCGGCGATCTCCTCGACCGTCTGGCAGGCCATGAACCGTCGACTGAGGGTGTACAGCAGGTCCAGGGCGGCCACCTGCTCCCACAACCGGGGAGACATATCCAGGGGCGGGGTCGCCGCGTTGCCGGTGGAGCGGCGTTTCTGCAGCAGCACCGGCACCCGTGCATCCTCCGGGGTCTCGCCCGCGATCTCGCGCAGCAGCAGCCGGCCCGCCGTCATGCCCATCGCGTGCAGGTTCTGGCTCACCGTGGTCAGTGAGGGCTGACTGAACGCGGCGAAGTCCTCGTCGTCGAATCCCGTGACCAGCAGGTCCTCCGGGACCTGCCTGCCCAGCACCGTGGCCGCGTCGATGGCCCCCAGTGCGGACCGGTCGTTGAACGCCACGATTGCGTCAATGTCCGGCTCTCGCTGCAGCGCTTCCCATACGGCCTGTTGAGCGGGCTCCCGATCGAACGCCCCGGTGACCACTCGGTCGTCGCTCACCGGCACTCCCAACCGGGCGAGCTCGGTCCGGATGGCCTCCTCACGCTCCAGGGAGTCGGGGTGAGTGGGGACACCACGCACGAGCAGTACTCGTCGTGCCCCGCGTTCCTGGACCAGATGGTGCGCAATCAGGCGCATCCCCATGGGATTGTCCCCCTGCACCCGCGCCCCCTGACTCCCTTGGCAGCACACGTGCACCCGGGGCAGATCCGGCCGGTCGCTCAGCAGCCGCTCGAGCTGATCCTGAGCATCGCCACGCACCAACGGCGCGATCACAACGCCCCGGGACCGGGGGTGATCAAGAGTCCTCACCAGGGACGCAGGAGGGCGTCCGGTCTCCTTGCCCCACAGATGCACCTGCAGGGGAATGCCGGCCGGTTCCAGGACGGCGTTGACGCCACCAGCCATGTCCGTGGTGAAGGACCCGATCCGCTCGATCACCATCACCACCGGTCCCTGCCCTGGTGGCACCGTGCCCTCCACATCAATCACCTCGGGCCAGGCCCTGCGCCGACGGAACATGGCACACCCCACCAGTCGACACGCTCGATCGGTCCCTTGAGCCTCACGGCAGGCTGCCCCTCTCGGACCGGCGCGCCCGGTATCCGGGTTGATCTGGCGGCCCGTGCACGATCGGCCCTCGGACAACTCCCACGGTGGGGGCGGGCCTGTCTGCCGACAGCCCGCCGGCGTCCAGGCCACCTTCACGACATATTGTTAAGTGATAGCGTACTAATTATGGGTGGGGGAGCAGGTCCTCAGGAGATCGCCCCGGCGCTTCGGGCAGGAGTGCTCCGCCTCGCACGGCGGCTGCGGGTCGAGCGGGACCGGTCGGCCTTGAGCAACAACAAGATCGCGGTGCTCAGCCACCTCGCCCGGGTCGGAGTGAGTTCGCCCTCCCGGATCAGTCGTGTCGAACGACAGCACCCGCAGTCGCTGACGAGGGTCTTCGCGGACCTGGAGTCAGGTGGCCTGGTCGAGCGGTTGCCCGATCCGGCGGACGCGCGCCGCCGCGTGCTGCGCCTGACCGCAGAGGGCCGCGCAGCCCTCGACGCAGACATGCAGCTGAGGGACGAGTGGCTCGCGGCGGTCCTCGCCGAGCTGGAGCCGGGCGAATTGCAGGTGTTGGGAGCCGCGGCGGGCATCCTCGACCGGCTGGGTGACGGAGCGGATCGGAGGCGGACATGAGCGCGGAGTCGAACGTGAACGCGGAGGCGGCCAGGAGTGCAGAGACTGCTCCGGGTCCGGCGGCGGACCTGAGCGTCGTGCGCGAGCCCGCCTGGGTGCGGCACGCCATCTGGTGGCGGCTGTACCCCCTCGGCTTCGTCGACGCCTTCCCCGAGCCGGCAACGGGACCGGCCCGCGCCGACGAGCACCGGCTGCGTCGGATCATCCCCTGGCTGGACCACGCGATCCGGCTCGGTGCGTCCGGGATCGCGCTCGGGCCGATCTTCGCCTCCGACGGACACGGGTACGACACCCTCGACCACCTGAGCATCGACCCTCGGCTCGGTGACGGCGCCGATTTCGACCTGCTCGTCGCCGAGGCGCACGCACGGGGCCTGCGGGTCCAGCTCGACGGCGTCTTCAATCATGTGAGCCGGAACCATCCGTGGGTGGTCGAGGCAGTGCAGCAGGGACCCGGTGGCGAGGCGGCGCGACGGCTTCGTGCCCGCGGCCCGGACGGCGGCGGGGACCGGTCGGAGGCCGGGGAGGACGGCACCTTGCCGTTCGCCACCTTCGAGGGGCACGACACGCTCATCGCGCTCGACCACACCAGCCCCCAGGTCGCGCAGTACGTGCAGCATGTCCTGCGGTACTGGCTCGACCGGGGAGTGGACGCCTGGCGTCTGGACGCCGCGTACGCCGTCCCCACGTGGTTCTGGTCGGAGGTCCTGCCGCAGGTTCGCAGCACCCACCCCTCGGCGTGGTTCGAGGCCGAGGTGATCCACGGCGACTACTGCGCGTTCGTCCAGCAGAGCACCGCCGACACCGTGACCCAGTACGAGCTGTGGAAGGCGATCTGGTCGAGCATCCAGGACCGCAACTTCTTCGAGCTCGACTGGGCGCTGCGCCGCCACAACACCATGCTGGACGCCTTCGTCCCCTCGACCTTCGTCGGCAACCACGACGTCACCCGCATCGCCAGCCGTCTCACCGACCGGCGACACCTCGCGCACGCCGTGGTCCTGCTCGCCACGCTCGGTGGGACGCCGACCGTCTACGCGGGGGACGAGTTCGCCCTGCAGGGCATCAAGGAGGATCGCACGGGAGGGGACGACGCCGTGCGCCCGGCCTTCCCGGCAGAAGGCCCGGACGCGCTCGCCGACGCGGACCTGCGAATGCTCAGGCTCCACCAGCAGTTGCTCGGGCTGCGCCGCCGGCATCCTTGGCTCCACCGTGCCCTCAGCCACGCCGTCGTGCTGGAGAACGAGCAGTACCTGCTGCGCCTCGAGGGCGGGGATGGCCAGGCGCTCCTCGTCGCGCTGAACCTGTCCGACCGCCCCGGTGCCGCGCCGCTGCCGGGTGGCGTGCTGCTCGGGGATCAGTTGCTCTACGGGAACGAACTGCTGGGCGGGGGCCAGATGCCGGTGGCGGACATGTTGCCGGCGACGGACAGGGTGCCGGGTGGGGACCAGTTGACGGCCCGGAGGCCACTGCGCCTCGGACCTCATGGCTGGGCCGTGCTCGCCCCGGACGACTTGCTGCCCGACGACTGACGACCTGATCCGTTTGCCTACGGACGACCTGTTCCGCTTGCCGGCTGATGGTGTGGATCAGTTTGCCCGCTGAAGCCCGACCCACGTGAAGGGTGGTCCACGCTCAGTTCTGAGCAGCGAGCCGCCGCAGCAGAGCCTGTTGCCCTTGGCCGACCTGTGTCTCACCCAAGGCGTTCAGGACCTTCAGGTGAGCGCGCAGAGCTCCCCGCACCTCGCCGTGGTCGGGCCCCGTGCCTTCTCCGCGCGCCACGGCTCCAGGGGCCGGGCACGGGCGTCCACACAGATCTCGTGGGATTGATCCACGCCCTGTGGCCGGCAGTCTTTGCAGGTTCGCCAGCCGTGGCCACCAGTAGGTCGCGACCACCTCGAACTCAGGCGTGGGGGGCACCGGAGGACCTGCGCGGCGAGCTGATCCCGATCGGCATGACTGGTGTCGCTCCCATGACTCTCGTGGTCTAGGGAGTGACACTGTGTTTTCAGACGAGACCTTGAGTTCGCCCGGAGTGATTTCCGAGATCGCATGCTGATGCGGGGCGAGTACCCGAGCTCGTGGGCGGAGGTCGGTAGGAGGCGTCGATGGAGGATGCGGTGCGGTCGGAACGGCCGACGGACCCACAGGACTCCGAGTTGGCTGGGCACGGTGACCACCAGGGCGGGCACGGCAAGCACCCCGACGCGCAGGACTCCGGGCCGGACGGGCAGAGCCGGGCCCCGCGTGCGGAGGTCTCCGCCGGGGAACACCCTCCGGCCGGTCACCCGCATCTGCATCATCAGCTCGCCGCGATCGAGCAGCGTCTGAGCAGTCTTGTCACGACGCTGGAGCAGACCGGACAGGCCACCGTGCACGGCCTCGAGCACGAGACCGCGCGCCTCGTCCCGGCCTGGCGCCGGGCCACGGCCGGTGAGCTCCGGTGGCCGGTGAGCCTCGTGATGACCGTGATGATCGGGTTGCAGCTCGCCGTTCCCCGCAGGCTGTCCCCGACGGGGCACTGGTTCCTGCCCGGGCTGGAGGCGGTCCTGCTCGCGGTGGTGATCGCCTTCGACCCGGCTCGGGTGGGTGGTCGTTCGCCGGCGATCCGCGGGGTGAGCCTGACCCTCATCGCGACGGCGACGCTCGCCAACGCCTACTCCGCGGTGAACCTCATCGTCGATCTGGTCGAGGGCGCGGTCGACAACGCACCGAGCCTGCTCCTGACCGGTGGCAACATCTGGTTCACCAACATCATCATCTTCGGTGTCTGGTACTGGGAACTGGACCGGGGCGGCCCGGCGGCGCGCGCCCTGGCAGTGCGTGGTCGCCCGAGCTTCCTCTTCCCCGAGATGACGATGCCGGATCTCGCCGAACCGGACTGGGAGCCCCAGTTCGTGGACTACCTCTACCTGGCCTACACCAACGCGACCGCCTTCAGCCCGACGGACACCCTGCCGTTCTCCCGCTGGGCCAGGGTGATGATGATGGGCCAGTCGGCGATCTCACTCGCGACCGGTGCCCTGGTCATCGCCCGGGCCGTGAACATCCTCAAGTAGAGCTGGGCCGCGAACACCATCGAGTAGCCGAAGTTCGTCGGTGGACGGGGTTCCGTTCCGCGTCGGCGCCCCGTCCGGGGGCTCGGACGGGACGGTCGTGATCGGGTGGTCCGCCGGGAACAGCCGCCGCAGGACGGCGCGCGCGGCATCGATCGCGGCTGCCCTGCGGTCCAGTTCCTCGAGTTGTCGGCGGGCACGTTCCTGAGCGCGGTCGCACCGGGGCTCGATGACACCGTCGGTGTAGCAGGGGGCGACGACGGCGACGGTGTCGAGACTCAGTCCTGCCTCGAGCAGTTGCCGGATGGTCGCAACCTGCGCGACCTGGTCCTCGTCGAAATCGCGGTAACCGTTCGCCGAGCGCCGCGACGTCAGCAGCGATCTGCTCTCGTAGTACCGGAGAGATCGGACCGAGGCACCCGTACGCCGGGAGAGCTCACCGATTCGCATCGCACCTCCCGGCATCGCGTCCCTGGGCGTTTCACCGGGGCACCCGCCCAGGAACAGCTGTGCTCGTCCCGCGGGTCCCTGGCCTCCCGAACACCGGGCGTGACCCTGATGGCAGGTCTGAGCCTGGCAACGGGCGTGACCCTGACGTCGAGCGTGACCTTGTCTGCCGGCTTGACCCTGACGCTGATGTCAGAGTCTAGGGTCCGATCCTGAGCCCCAGGAGGCCTTGTGATCGACATTCACGCCCATGTCACCACCGATGTGACCGCCCAGCTCGTGCGGGCCCGGGCGGCCGGTGTCCGGACCACCGTCCTGCTGTCCACGCGTGTGCACCCGGAGGCGGCCCGGACGGTCGCCGAACTCCGCGCGCAGCTGGCCGGCCTGGGACGGGTGATCGCGGGCGAGGGGGATACCGAGCAGGCGTCAGAGCACGCAGACGCCGAACTGCGGGCAGCCCTCGACGCGAACCCGGGGACGTTCGCCTTGTGGAAGGTCCCCCTCGACATCGAGGCGTCCCGCATCTCCGCGCGGGTGGCCACCGCGGCCGCCGGCCCCCGCATCGTCGGTATCGGGGAACTCACCCCGCCGCCGGGTGGCGTGGAGCGAATCGAACCGGTGCTCCAGGCCTGTGCCGATCTCGCGCCCGAGCGCACCCTGCCCGTGCTCGTGCACGGCTTCGCGCCCAACACCGCGGACGATCTCGACGACTACGCGCGGCTGGCAGACAGGTACCGGGCGGTTCCGGTGATCATCGGAGCGTTCGGCGGGCTGCACGCCATGCAGGCGATCGACCTCGTGCGTGCCCGTACGAACCTCCACCTCGACCTGTCCAGCGCTCTCCAGGTCTTCCTCGTGGCCGCCGCATTGCGGGAGATCCCCGAACATTGTCTGTTCGGTTCGAACACCCCCTACGGTGACCCAGCCGCGAACCTGCAGGTCGTGCAGGCGGCGACTTCCGACCCGCACGTTCGCGAGCTCGCATTGCACGAGAACGCCGCGCGGCTCTTCGGCATCTGATCAGCGCGTCCCGACGCTGTCCTCGTGGGACCCGAGTCGCGCCAGGGGTGATGCGTCCGGTGATCGCAGATCGGGTCAGGCAAGGCTCAGGAAGAGCTTCTCCAGGGTCTCGGGGGTCAGATCCGGATCTCCGGTGGGGGAGAGGAGGCAGTCCCGCAGCCCTGTTGAGATGATCTTGAATCCGGCCTTGTCCAGTGCCCGCGACACCGCGGCCAGCTGGGTGACGACGTCCTTGCAGGAGCGGCCGGACTCGATCATGGCAATGACTCCGTCGAGTTGACCCCGGGCTCGGCGGAGTCGGTTGACGATCTCGTGCTGCGGATCCTTGCCCTGATCCATGTCCGGCCCTCCTGGTGGTCGCCCGGGAGCGTGTTGCTGTGGTCGGGAGGGGTGTAGGGGTGCTGGTGGCCGTGATCAGGCGGACCTCGTCTGGGCGTCCAGCTGCCGGCGGACGTCGTCCATGTCCACCTCCCGCAACTTGCTGATGAGCTCCTCCAGTGCGGGGGCCGGCAGTGCACCGGGCTGGCTGAAGAGCATCACCCCGTCGCGGAAGGCCATGAGGGTGGGAATGGAGCGGATGCCCAGTTCGCCGGAGAGTTGCTGCTCGGCATCGGTGTCCACCTTGGCGAACACGATGTCCGGGTGTGCCGCCGAGGCCTTCTCGAAGACCGGCGCGAACATCCGGCACGGGCCGCACCAGGAGGCCCAGAGGTCCACGAGGACGATGCCCGGCGCGGTGACGGTGGCCTCGAAGGTGCTCTCGGTGATGTCGACGGTTGCCATCGAGTCTCCTTCTCAAATACCGGCATGGGTATTTCGGGGAACGCGGGACGTGCCGGTTCCATTCCCGGGGTGTCCCCGCGGCCGCCCGAGTTGCTCGGGTGCTTGCTCGGGTGTGGTCGTGGCCGCTCGGTGCGGTGCCTGGTCGAGACGTCACCCTGCCCGTCCGGAGACCCCGTCCTCCGCGGGCGATCGGATCTTCCCTTCGTGGGGTGGTGGAGATGAGCCTCGTGCGGGGGCTGATATGGAACGGTATGCCGCTCCGGTCCGGGTTCGCCAGCGGAGCCATTGGCGTCGAAATACCCTCGGGGGTATTCTGGTTCTCGTGGTCGTCCGGCTGTGGTCGGTGCAGGCGCCGTCCGTCGTTCCGTGGAGGAGTCCGTCATGTGCAGTCGTGTCGTGTGCGCGGTGTGTTCGAAGATCACCTGGTCCGGGTGCGGCCAGCACGTGGACCAGGCGCTCACGGGCGTGCCGCAGGAACAGCGGTGCACCTGCCGCTGAGGTGATCGGGCCCGCGGGCGCCGACCAGGGATCGGGACCGCGTGGGTGTCAGGGAAGTGATCAGACCTGCAGGTGAGCGCGAGAGGCCTGCGGGTGAGGGTGAGAGAGGGGACCAGCATGAGCGCCGAGTCCACGAACGGGTCCGAGTCCAC
>Ga0265334_10000828_pt1 | contig 15466 bp, 11 predicted proteins | sample 42023metaG_FD_192442 | JGI IMG/M metagenome (GOLD analysis project Ga0265334, IMG submission 192442) | Rhizosphere microbial communities from Carex aquatilis grown in University of Washington, Seatle, WA, United States - 4-20-23 metaG | ecosystem: Host-associated > Plants > Roots > Rhizosphere... | reverse complement strand
GTCCACGATGATCTTGCGTCCCGTCAGGCCGCAATCGCCGTCCGGCCCGCCGACCACGAAAGCCCCCGTCGGATTTACGTGCCAGACGGTACGGTCGGTGATCCAGCCGCCCGGCAGTGCGTGTCTCACATAGGGTTCGACGATGTCGCGCACATGCTTGGATTCGAGCCCGGGGTCGAGATGCTGGGTCGAAACCACGATCTGCGGCACTTCCACGGGTTTGCCATTCTCATAGCGCACCGTGACCTGGGATTTGGCGTCGGGACCGAGCTGTGTCTCGCGGCCGTCCTTCCGCGCTTCGGCCATCAGCTTGAGAATCAGGTGGCTGTAATGGATGGGCGCCGGCATCAGGCTTTCTGTCTCGCGGCAGGCGTAGCCGAACATGATGCCCTGGTCGCCCGCGCCTTCGTCCTTGTTGTCCTTGGCGTCCACGCCCTGGGCAATGTGCTGGGACTGGGGGTGCAGCAGCACCTCGATTCGGGCCTTCTGCCAGTGAAAGCCTTCCTGCTCATAGCCGATGTCGCGGATGGCGAGCCGCGCGCGGTGAATGAGGAGTTCCGGCGTGATTTCCTCCGGCCCCCGCGTTTCGCCCGCAATCACCACCCGGTTCGTGGTCGCCAGCGTCTCGCAGGCGACCCGCAAGTCCTTCGGTGCCCAGCCGTGCCTGGGTCCCAGGCGGAAAAAGGCGTCCACCACCTCATCGGAGATGCGGTCGCAGACCTTGTCGGGATGGCCTTCCGCCACGGATTCGCTTGTGAAGAGATAGCTTGGACGCAGCATTGCCACCCTCATGCATGTCAGGGGCGGTTTTCTTACAAGGAATTGAAGGGGGGTCAATGAATTAGATGTCAGCCGGTGTCAGGCTTTGGCCGCTAGATTGGGTGCGGGTGAATTTGTATAGCAGTCGCAGTTTGGGGGGCGGAATGGGCAGACGCGAGTTCTACACGGGCGACCCGGTTCCCTGGTTCATCTGCCGCTCGACCAACAATCCGAACTTCAACTTCGACACGGCGGCCGGCCGCTATCTGGTGTTGTGCTTCTACGGTTCGGCCGCGACCAGCAACGCTGCCCCGGTGCTGCGCCAGATCGTCTCGGCGCTCCGCCCCCGGTTCGACGACGAGAAGGTCGCCTTCTTCGGCATCAGCGTCGATCCCAAGGACGAAGCCGAGTCCCGGGTCCAGCAGATGGAGCCCGGCATCCGTTTCTTTTGGGATTTCGACGGGCGGGTAAGCAAGATCTACGGGGCCATCGACCCGGACGACGTAGGGCCGGACGGGGAACCGCCCTATCACGCCTTTACATTGGTGGTCGATCCGATGCTGCGCGTGATCGCGAATATTCCGCTCGGCGATCCGCAAAAGCACAATCAGACGCTCGCGACGCTGCTGGCGAATTTGCCGGCATTGGACAATCTCAATCTGCAGGCGCCGGTGCTGATCCTGCCCAATCTGTTCGAGCCGCGATTCTGCCGGAGTCTCATCACGCACTACCATAACCGGGGCGGCGCGGAATCGGGATTCATGCGCGAGATGGACGGCAACACCGTCGGCGTGTTCGACCACAACTTCAAGCGCCGGAAGGATTTCCGGTTCGACGACGGACCCGAATACGATGAACTGCGCGGCGCTGTCCGTGCGCGGATCAATCGCCGCCTGGTTCCGGAACTCCAGAGGGCGTTCCACTTCAAAGCCACCCGTATCGAGCGCTACGTGGTCTCCTGTTACGAAGCCGAGAACGGCGGCTTCTTCCGCGCCCATCGCGACAACACGACAAAGGGTACCGCGCACCGCGTTTTCGCGTGCACCGTCAATTTGAATGCCGAGGAATATGAGGGCGGGGACTTGCGCTTTCCGGAATTTGGAAGGCGCACCTTCCGTGCCCCGACCGGCGGGGTGGTCGTATTCTCGTGCTCGCTTCTCCACGAGGCGCTGCCTGTGACCAAGGGCGTGCGCTACGCCTTTCTGCCGTTCCTCTATGACGACGAGGCCGCGAAAATCCGCGAGGTGAATCTGAAATTCCTGACGGGCGAAATCATCGACAAGACCGAGACCGGTCTCGCCTAGCCGCCGCATAAAGTGACGCGTCTATCCCGCGTAGCGGGCCATGGTCGCCGCAAACGCAACCACCGCGATCAGGAACAGCAGTTCCAGCCGCAGATAGAATTGCATGTCGCCGACTTCCTGGGCCGGCGGAAGATAATTCGCGTCCGTCTTCAGCCGTCCGACCCACACCCGGAACAGCAATGTCGGCGGAACCGAAAGCAGCCCGATGGCGGCAAAGCTCGCCATCTTCGCCCAGAACCACATATTGTCGAAATAATAGAGATAGCCTTTGGCACCGAATATGACTCGGCAGCTCCCGACGATCACGATGAGGCCCGCGGTCGCGCCATAGCCGATATCGACGCCGGCGATCCGCCGGATGTCGGCGGGCCCCATGCCGGGGCGCAAAATCGCGAATTCGATGCCGAGCATGATCGCAAGCCCGAACACCAGGATATGATGACCGATCGCCAGCCAGAGGTCCGTCACGGCCGCCCCTCCTTGCCCCTGGCCAGTCTACAGGATGAAGCGTGACAAATCCTGGTCCTTGGCGAGATCCTCGACCTGCGCGCGGACATAGGCATCGTTTATGGTGATGCTTTCCTGCGGCCGGTCCGTGGCGCTGAAGCTGATCTCGTCGAGCACCCGCTCCATGATCGTCTGAAGACGCCGCGCCCCGATGTTCTCCACCCGCGCATTTACGTCGGCGGCGATTTCGGCGATCGCATCGATGCCGTCTTCCGTGAAGGTAAGCGTCACATTCTCGGTCGCCATCAGCGCGATATATTGCTTGATGAGGCTCGCTTCGGGCTCGGTCAGGATGCGGCGGAAATCCTCGCGTGTGAGCGCCTTCAGCTCGACGCGGATGGGAAGCCGGCCCTGCAGTTCCGGCAGCAGGTCCGACGGCTTGGCCAGATGGAACGCGCCCGAAGCGATGAACAGGATGTGGTCGGTCTTGACCGCTCCGTGCTTGGTCGCAACCGTCGTGCCTTCGAGCAGCGGCAAAAGATCGCGCTGCACGCCTTCGCGTGAGACATCGGCGCCGCCACGCACTTCGCCGCGGGCCGAAATCTTGTCGATCTCGTCCAGGAACACGATGCCGTTGTTCTCGACCGTATGGATGGCGTCGCGGATCACCGATTCATTGTCGAGCAGCTTGTCGGCCTCCTCGGCGATCAAAAGATCGTGCGATTCCGCGACCGTTGTGCGCCGCGTCTTGGTACGGCCGCCCAGCGCCTTGCCGAAAATATCGCCGAGATTGACCATGCCGATCTGGGCGCCCGGCATGCCGGGAATCTCGAGCGAGGGCATGCCGGCCCCGGTGTCGCGCACTTCGATCTCGATTTCCTTGTCGTTGAGTTCGCCCGCGCGCAGCCGCTTGCGGAAGGCGTCGCGGGTGGCGGCCCCCGCGCTGCCGACGAGCGCGGTCAGGACGCGCTCTTCGGCCTTGGCTTCGGCTTGCGCTTCGACGTCTTTGCGCTTGGCGGCGCGGACGAGCCCGATTCCCACCTCCAGAAGATCGCGCACGATCTGCTCGACGTCGCGGCCGACGTAGCCGACCTCGGTGAATTTGGTGGCCTCGACTTTCAGGAAGGGCGCTTGTGCAAGCTTCGCCAGCCGCCGCGAAATCTCGGTCTTGCCCACGCCTGTCGGCCCGATCATCAGGATGTTCTTGGGCATGACCTCGTCGCGCATGGCTTCGGGCAGTTGCTGGCGGCGCCAGCGATTCCTGAGCGCGATGGCGACGGCGCGCTTGGCGTCGTGCTGACCGATGATGAAGCGGTCGAGTTCCGAAACGATTTCGCGGGGAGTGAAGAAAGACGACATTCGTGACCTGCTTATTGCCCTCAACGCGGCGCGTCGAGGCTCTCGATGGTGACATTCTCGTTGGTGAAGACGCAGATTCCGGCGGCGATCTTCATGGCGCGCCGCGCAATTTCCTCGGCCGAGAAATCGAGCGGCAGCAATGCCCGCGCTGCTGCGAGCGCGAACGGCCCGCCCGAGCCGATGCCGATCAGGCTGTCTTCGGGTTCGAGCACATCGCCCGTTCCCGACAGCACCAGCGAGGAATTCCTGTCCGCCACCGCCATCATCGCTTCCAGCCGGCGCAGATAGCGGTCGGTCCGCCAATCCTTGGCCAATTCCACGCAGGCCCGCGCAAGATTGCCGGGATGCTGCTCCAGCTTGGCTTCGAGGCGCTCGAACAGCGCAAAGGCGTCTGCCGTCGCCCCGGCGAAGCCTGCGATCACGTCGCCCTTGCCGAGCCGCCGCACTTTCTTGGCGTTGGCCTTGACGATGGTATTGCCCATCGAGACCTGCCCGTCGCCAGCGATCACCACTTTCCCGCCCTTCCGGACCGAAAGAATGGTGGTGCCGTGCCACAGCGCTTCGCTCATCTTGATTGCCGCTCCAGGGGTCAAACGCGAACAGAGGATATGGGCTCAGCTTTGCCGGATCGCAACCGCGGCCCTGCTCAAACCCTTCGACTACCCCATTTTCATACGATATAGCTCAGCCTTTCCCTGGACGATTCCGCCATGCGCACCGCCACTATCGAACGCAAGACACGGGAGACGGAGATTCTGGCTTCCGTCGATCTCGACGGCACCGGACTCTACGACGTCGATACCGGCATCGGCTTTCTCGACCACATGCTGGAGAGTTTTTCGCGTCATTCGGCGATCGATTTGAAAGTACGCGCGCAAGGCGACCTGCACGTCGATTTCCACCACACGACCGAGGACACCGCCATCGTCATCGGAAGCGCGATCAAGCGCGCGCTCGGGGATTTTGCCGGCATCCGCCGCTTCGGCTCGATCCTGATGCCCATGGACGAGACGCTGACGCGCGTGGCCATCGACGTGTCCAACCGTCCCTATCTGATCTGGAAGGTGCAGTTCACACGCCCGAAGATCGGGGAAATGGACACCGAATTGTTCCGCGAATGGTTCCAGGCGCTGGCCCAGAACGCCGGCATCTGCCTGCACATCGAAAATCTCTATGGCGAGAACAGCCACCATATTGTGGAAACCTGCTTCAAGGGCACGGCGCGTGCGCTGCGTCAGGCCATAGAGATCGACGAGCGTCTGGAAGGCGCGGTCCCTTCCACCAAGGACACGCTGTCCGACGATCAGTGAGCCTGCCCCTTTGGGGTGCCGGACGCGGCCCAAAGGAGCGGCGAGCCATGACCAGCCTCTACAATCAGATCGCAGGACGGAGCAAGGAACGCCTCGCCGCGCTTTCCGACGGCGTGTTCGCATTCGCGATGACGGTCCTGGTGCTGGATCTGCGTCCACCGGCAGTTGGGTTGATTCATTCGGAAGGCGATCTCGGATACGCGCTGTTGACGCTGGTTCCGCGCCTGGTTCCTTTTCTGATGAGCTTCATGACGCTCGGCATCTTCTGGGTCGGGCAGCAAACCCAGCACGATTCGCTCTCCCACACGGACCGGTCTTATACGTGGTTCCACATCGCGTTCCTGATGGCGGTCTGCGTCTTGCCGTTTTCGACGTCGCTCCTGGCCGAGTTCATCGCCTTCCGAACTGCGCTTCTTGTGTATTGGGCGAATCTGCTCCTGCTCGGGCTGCTGCTGATGGCGGGCTGGTATCGCGCGAAATCGTTCGGTCTCGTCAGTAAGGACGCACCGCCCGACATCGACAGCGCCTTCATTCGCCGCGTGGTCATCGCCCAGGCGCTCTATGCGTTCGGTGCGGCGCTTTGCGTGTTTTCGACCTGGTGGAGCATCGGGTTCATCCTCGCGGCCCAGGTCAATTACGTCATTGCTCCGCGTTTCAAGCCATTCAGCTGGCTGTGAAAATTCCGGACTGAAAAGCGCGCGGCGGCACGTTTTCGGGCCTTCTCGGCTTGGATTTGCGCGGTGCGAGTGGCACATTCCCGCGCCAGAACGGACCAGATCGGGAGGGCCGCGCTTCATGTCGAACCCCACATCCAAACCGCCGAAAATGAAGCGTCGTCAATTCTTGAAGGGCGCGCTGGCAGCCGGTCCGGCAATCGGGCTGGCCGCCGCGAACAATGCCGCGGCGCAAACAGCACCCGCGCGCGCTTCCAGCGTTCCCGTGGCGCCGCCGAACGAAAACGTCTTGCCCGACGGCACGCCTCTGACCGAAGCGCGCAGCGGATCGGATTGGATGGTGGACGTCATCAAGACGCTCGGCATCGATTACGTCGCGTGCCTGCCTGCCTCCACGTTCCGCGGCTTGCAGGAATCGCTGCTCAATTACGGCATGAACACCAAGCCCGAATACATCATGTGCCTGCACGAGGAATGCGCGGTCGCCATGGCGCACGGCTATGCAAAGGTCGCGCGCAAACCCATGGCCGCCATGGTGCATAGCACCGTCGGGCTTCAGCATGCCTCGATGGCGATCTACAACGCCTATGCCGACCGCGCTCCCATCCTGGTAATTTCGGGCAACATGCAGAACAACGCGGCGCGGCGGCCGAACGTCGAATGGAACCACGCCGCCGTCGATCAGAACGCCACCGTGCGCGACTTCACCAAATGGGACGCCCAGCCGACCAGCCTGCAGGCAACCGGCGAAGCGCTGGTACAGGCCTATGACCTCGCCAGCACCGCGCCGATGGGACCGGTGTTGGTGACCATCGACACCGATGTGCAGGAGGATCCGCTGCCGAAGGAGGAGGAGGCCAAGCTCCGCATCCCGAAGCTCACGCGCCGCTCCCATCCGCAGGGAGACGACGAATCGTTGCGCGAAGCCGCAAAGCTGCTGGTCGCGGCGGAAAATCCCGTCATCTACGCCAACCGCTATTGCCGCACCGAGAAGGGCCCCGCGTTGCTGGTGCAATTGGCCGAGCTGCTGCACGCGCCCGTGATCGACGGCCGGGCGCGGATGAACTTCCCCAGCCGGCACAAATACAATCATTCCGGACGCCGCGAGCAGGCGCTCGCACAAGCCGATCTGCTGCTGGCGCTGGAACCGGTCGAGCTGTGGGGCTTGACCAACGATGTGCGCGACCTGATCGGCCGGCCCAATGTCCGGCTCAACCGTCAGGCGAACCTGAAGGTCATCCACATCGGCACCGAAAGCCTGCTGCTCAAAGCCAATTATGGCGATGTTCAGCGCTACGCCCCGGCCGATCTTCCCATCGCCGGCGATGCCGAAGCGAGCATGCCGTCCCTGATCGAGGCGGTGAAACGCGAACTCACGCCCGCCCGCGCCGCCGTGCTTTCCCAACGTGGCGCAAAGCTCGCCGAGATGGCGCCGCGCCTTCTGGAGCAGGCGCGCGTCGATGCGACCTATGGCTGGGATGCCTCGCCGGTTTCGGTGGCGCGCACCTGCATGGAGCTGTGGGACCAGTTGAAGGCCGAAGACTGGACCATGCCGACCGAGACGGTGTTCCTGTCCGATTACCCGCATCGGCTCTGGGATATCGACAAGCCGCACAATTGTATCGGCGGGTCGGGTGCGCAGGGGGTGGGCTACAACGCTCCTGCCGCATTGGGTGCCGCACTTGCCAACAAGGGGACGGGGCGCGTCACCGCTGCCATCATCGGTGACGGCGAGCTGATGATGACCAACACCATGCTGTGGACCGCGGCGCATCATCAGATTCCGCTGCTCGCCATCGTGCACAACAACCGCGCCTATCATATGGAGGTGATGCACACGCTGCGCATGGCCGACCGGCGTTCGCGCGACACCAGCCGCATCCATATCGGCACCGACATCAAGAACCCGAATGTCGATTATGCGACGCTCGCCAAATCCATGGGGGTCTATGGCCAGGGGCCGATCGAGAACCCGAACGACCTCGGTCCCGCGATCCGGCGCGCCATCGACGCGGTCAAGCGGGGCGAGCCGGCGCTGATCGACGTCGTCTCTCAACCGCGCTGAGGCTAAGATGTACAGGATTTTCGCTGTCGTATTTGCGCTTGCGGTAGGCTCGGCGACGGGGATCGCGTCGGCCCAGGACGAGCCCAAAGGAACCCCCCAAGCGGGGAAGCAATTGTTCGAGGTCAAGGGTTGCTATTCCTGCCACGGCTTTGTCGGCCAGGGCAGCCGCGAAGGCCCGCGCTTGACGCCGCCGCTCGCCTATTCCGCCTTCTTGCTCCAGCTTCGAACCCCCCGGGCGATCATGCCGCCTTACGAGCAGGCGCTGGTTTCCGACCAGCAGGCGGCCGACATCCACGCCTATCTTGCGAGCCAGCCCAAGCCGCCCGACCCCAAGACGGTCCGATTGTTGCAATAGCAACGGTTGCTGCAAAAGCAACGAGACGGCGCGCAATGCTGATGTAGGAAACTTTCCTACAACAGCCCGTCTGTATCCGAGTTACAACAATGCAAGAATAAACGCCCTGGTCGGGGTGGTCACGTTGACGCTGACTTCGACGGAGCATCTAATTGTCTAAATCAAATTTCACATTTCGTTAGTGCAGCTGAAGACGAGTTTTTCAGAGTCACCATGGCGGAATGAAGAATGAGGGTAACTAGTAGCAAAAGATAGCTTCAGCTGAATCGTTCGTAGTTCCGCCCAAACAACAAAAGGGTTGGCTCAGCCGCCCCGGGGGAGGAATTGCGATGAATCCGAAGACATCCAGATTCGCCACGTTGTTGGGTTCTGCGTCTTTTGCCGCGCTGGCGGCATCGCCCGCTGCGCAGGCGCAGCAGGTCGCCCAGGCCCAAATGGCCCAGGCTGCCCCGGCAGAAATTCCAGAGCAGGTGCTGATCACGGGCTCCCTCATCCGCGGCACGGCCGCCGTGGGCGTGCCCGTTACCAATCTCAGCGTCCAGGATCTCCGGATGACGGGATCATTAACGACATCGGACCTCTTCCGCACCATCCCCCAATTCAACGTCATTCCGGGCCCCGTCGGCACCCAGGCCGCCAATGTGGAGCGCGGAACCCGCGTCAACCTCCGCCAGCTGGATACGGGATCGGCGCCCCGCTCGCTGATGATGATCGACGGCGTGCGCTACCCGCCTCAGGGCAACGGCCTCTGCCAGATCGATCCTTCGATCATTCCCTCGGTTGCCATCGACCGCATCGACCTCCTCCTGGACGGCGCCTCGGCGACCTATGGATCGGACGCCATCGGCGGCGTGATCAATATCATTCTCAGGAAGGGTTTTGACGGCGCCCAAACCGAAGTCGGCTGGACCACCGGCTCCGGCGGAAACACCAAATATCTCGCCTCCCAATTGTGGGGCCGGACCTGGGAGGGCGGCGACATCACCATCGGCTATCAGTGGTTCGATGTTTCTCCGACAAAGGGGAATTTCAACTCCAAATACAGCTTCGATTTCAGTCCTTGGGGGTTGGACAACAGAACGCCATTGGCCTCCTCCGCGCCGGGCATCGTTTCGGTGGCCGGGGTTGGCGGCGCCCCCAACAACGCCGGCGGCAATGCGCCGTTCTCGACCGACTCCGTCAATTATCCGGCGACCAACGGTCACAATTGTACGAACTGCTTCTCGATTCCGGCGGGCACGGGCTCGAATTTCAATTCAGCGATCAACAGCGGCATAGGCCCGCTCGGGGGCAGCAGCGCTTCGACCATCAGCTGGGCAGCTTTGGCAACCCCTGCCAATGGCGGCCTGGTCAATGGTACGCGCAACGAATTCAACCCCTATTCCATCACCACCTACAGCGCCGGTATCCAGTACACCGGCGCCACGATGACCGTCGATCAGCGCCTGACCAAGGACATCACCTTCTACGGCGAAGGCCTCTACGGCATGCGCCGTTCGCAGTTTATCAACAACGCAACCGGCAACCAGCTCACCGTCGCGGTGCCGACCATCAATCCCTATTACCCCGCAGGTGCGCCCGCCGGCATCCGCGTCAGTTATAGTTTTTCGATCGATTCGCCTTCCCAGACCGGCGCCATCGGCGAAGCCCAGCGCTATTTGGGCGGCTTCAATATCGCACTGCCGGGCGATTGGGCCGCGCAGACCTATTATTCGATGACGCGCGATTCCGAGTACAACCATGTCGTCGGTACGGTGAACCGGGCGGCCGTATCGGCGGCTCTGGGCTGGACGATGCCGGCGACCGCCCCAACGGGCACGCTTCCCACCATCGGGACCTTCACGAAGCCGGGCACGATTCCGTATTTGAACGTGTTCTGCGACGCGACGGTGTTCAGTTGCAATGCGCCCAGCACGCTGGCCTATATCGGCGCCTTCAATGAGACCTCCGAGGCTTTCTGGGTCAACGAGAAGGGCGTCAAGGCTGACGGGCCGCTGTTCGACCTGCCCGGCGGTACGGTGAGAGCGGCTATCGGCTCCAATTACACCAGCTACCACTTCCTGATCGCCAGCAATACCGAGACCAGCACCAACAACACGGCGATGTCGCTTCTGCGGGATCCGGAAGGGCGGCGGGTATGGGCGGTGTTCGCGCAATTGAACGTGCCCATCATCGGCGACATGAACGCGCTGCCTCTTGTCCGTAAGCTGGAACTGGAAGGCTCGTGGCGTCACGACCAGTACAGTGACGCGGGCGGCACCTCAAATCCAAAGGTGGCCTTCAATTGGGAGCTCTCGGAAGACCTCGGCCTGACGCTGCGAGGTTCGTGGGGCACCTCGTTCCGCGCGCCGAACTTCGGCGAGTTCTCTCCCATTTCAAACGTGGCGTGGAACGGCTGGGGTCTGCAGAATGCGCCAGGGGCCGCCGCATTCCAGAACAACGCGACCATTCAGATCGCCTGCGACCCGGCGACCGGCAAGCCGCCGCCGGGATCGGGCGCGGAAAAACTGTTCAATGCGGGCTTCGCCTGTAATTCGCAGCCTGCCGGTCTATCGCTCAATGGCGGCGGCAAAGCCGCGGTGGATGCGGATTTCCGGAAGTTCACCAACACCGACAATCAGGTTCTGCATCCCGAAATCTCCACCAACTGGAGCGCAGGTTTCGATTTCGCGCCGACGGCCTTCTTGAAGGGTCTCGACGTTCAGGCCACATGGTACAGCGTCAAGATCAACAACCTTCTCATCAATTTCGGCAACCCGACGACCAACCGGTTCAACGATCCCTCGATCGGCTTTGTCTATCTGGTGCCGAGCGATGTGGGCTGCCCGGTTTCACAGAATGGGCACCCCGAGCAATGCGCGAACTTCCAGGACATGGTGGCGAAGGCGCTTGCTCATCCCACCGACTCCGTCCCGACCGCCGCCCAGACTTTGATCTACTGGATCAATGACGGCGGCACTTTGAACAAGGGTTGGCAGAAGACGAGAGGCATCGACTGGAACATCAGTTACGACACCGATCTCGGCGATCTCGGCGCCTGGAGCACCGGAGTCACCGGCACCTATTATCTTGATCAGCCGGCAGTCCGCGTTCCTGGCGCACCAGGTGCCGCGGGAACGCCCATCGACGCCCTGTACCATGTCGATCTGTCCTCGGTTGGCGGCGTAGCGCAGAACGGCGTGGAATCGCTGCCGCGCTTCAAATACCGGGCGCGTTTGGGCTGGAGCGACGGACCATGGAGCGTCACCGGATTCATGGATTATGCGGGGCACTTCTTCCACACACAGACCGCCCCGCCGAACGTCAACAACGAGTGCCTGGTCGCCGGCGGCACCGTTGGCGGCGGCACGTTCCCCTGCTTGCTCAGCAACTACACCAATATAGAGCCGTCCTATTACACCTTCGATCTATCGGCCCAATACGATACGGGTGACATGCCCAGCAACGATTACCTGAAGAACCTGAGCATTCAGCTCGTGGTGCAAAACATCATGGACAAACATGCACCCTTCGAATACCGGACCGCGACAGGCGGAGGTAACCCCGCGAACTTCGATATTCTGAAGAACATCTTCGGCCGGCAGATTCAGGTTCGGGTGGTTCGAACCTGGTAGGCATGGGCTGCGGGCGACGGCCGCGATGGTGAGCGATCCGGCCGCGCTCGCTGGTCTTTTTCACAACCCGGACGCGGGGCAATTGTGCGTCTTCGCGCGAGAGGCTTTAATCCTTTCGCGCGGGAGACCAGACGCTTCATCCTGTCCGCGCCGGAGATGCGTTCCCGCGACATGTCAGCCGATCCGCTGTTCCAGGCCTATGAGCATTTTCACGCCGGACGCCTCGAAGAGGCGGAGGCGACGTGCAGAATCGTGCTGGGCCAGGATCCTGACAGTGCGGAAGCCAATCATTTCCTCGGCGCCATCCGCTTTCAGCAGGGGAAGGCCGAAGAAGCCCTGGAATTCCTGAAGCGCGCCGCGGCCAGCCCGCGCGCCACCGCCGAAATGCACAACCATCTCGGCGCGGCGCTTTACAAGCTCGGGCGGAAGGACGGCGCGATGGAGGCGTTCGAGCGGGCCGTCGCGATCAAACCCGGCTATGCGGACGCACTGAACAATCTTGCGGCGATCTATCGCGAGGACAAGAAGCCCGAAAAGGCCGTCGACAGGCTGCGGCAGGCGGCCGCAATCAACCCCGACCTCTTGAAGTTCAAAGCCAACCTCGACTCGGCCTATCACGACATCGTTCCGGCGTGGCACTTCGCCATGATGGACGACAGGCGGCGCAACGAAGCCTATGAGGCCGCGATCCGCCGCGCGGTTGTCGGCAAGCGCGTGCTCGACATCGGCACCGGCTCCGGACTTCTCGCGATGATGGCCGTGCGCGCGGGCGCGGGCGCGGTGACGACATGCGAGGCGGTGAGCGTGATCGCCGAACAGGCCAAAACGATCATCGCCGCCAACGGCATGTCCGGCCGCATCACGGTGATCCCGATGAAATCGACCGCGATGAGCGTGCCCCAAATCATGCCGCAACGCGCCGAAGTCCTCATCACCGAGACGTTTGCGAGCGGCCTCATCACCGAAGGGGTGCTCCCCACCGTCGAGCATGCGCATGACTATCTGCTCACGCCCGATGCCGCGATCATTCCTGCGGCCGCGTCCGTCATGGGCTATCTTGCCGGCGGCCCGGCGCTGCAAGGCATGCTGTTCGCCGACAGGATCGCGGGCTTCGATCTTTCCGCGTTCAACGCGTTCGCGCCGACGATGCTGCCGGTGACGCTGGATGCGGTGCCGCACCGGGTGCTGTCGGAGGACTGCGAGATCATGCGCTTCGATCTGCGGGAGAAGCGATTCCCCGCCGGGGGCCTGCGCGTCTCGTTCAGGGCGACGCATCATGGCGTCGCGGCCGGGGTTGCCCAATGGATCAGGCTCGAGCTCGATGCGCACACGCGCTATGAAAACCGCCCGGCGCGCGAGGGCGGCTTCAACGGCCATTGGACCCATATCGTGCACCGTTTCCCGCGACCGCTGGCGGTCAAGCCCGGCGACATCGTGCCGGTGATTTTCCGCCACGACCGCACGCAGATCGCGATCGACCTGCTGGAGTAAGCGGGCCTATTCCCAATTCCCCGTGACCGGCTTGGATTTTGGCGCGCCGGCGTGGCAAACTGGCATCGGATCGGGCGCTTTCGGGCCCCGGTGCCGCATGGCCAAAGGGAGGGTTTCATGACGAAGAAGATCAAGCGGCGTCAATTTCTTGCAGGTCTCGCCGCAGCTCCGGCCGTGGGCGTCGCCGCCTCCGCCACCCGGGCGGTCGCGCAAACCCAGGCCGCACCCGGATCGGCCATCCCCGCGGTGCCGCTGACCGACCGGCCGCTGTCCGACATGCCGCCACAGACCATCGGCAAGACCGGATCGGACTTCATGGTCGATGTGATGAAATCGCTCGACATCCAATACATCGCCTCGTGCCCAGGCTCGACCTTCCGCGGCATACACGAATCGATCATCAATTACGGCGACAACAAGACCCCCGAATTCATCACCACGCTGCACGAAGACACCGCGGCCGCGATGTGCCACGGCTATTACAAAGTGGCCAAGAAGCCGATGGCCTGCATGGTGCACGGCACCGTCGGCCTGCAGCACGCCTCCATGGCGATCTACAACGCCTTCGCCGACCGCGTGCCCATGCTGGTGATGTCGGGAAGCATCGGCAATCCGGTGACGCGGCAGGCCTATATCGAATGGAACCATGCCGCGCAGGATCAGGCGGCCATTGTGCGCGACATCACCAAATACGACGATCAGCCGACGTCGCTTCAGGCCTTTGCCGAATCCATGGTGCGGTCCTACGAGATCATGACCACCGCACCGATGGCACCGGTCCTGATCACCGCGGACGGCGATCTTCAGGAAGATCCGATTCCGCCCGAGATGGAAAAGAAGCTCCGCATTCCGAAGCTGAAGGCGCGCTCGCAGCCGGCGGGCGATCTCTTGGCGGTGCGCGAAGCGGCCAAGATGCTGGTCGCCGCGGAAAACCCGGTGATCTACGCCAACCGCTATGGCCGCACCGAGAATGCGCCGGCACAGCTCGTCGCGCTTGCCGAACTGCTGGGCGCCCCGGTGGTGGATGCGCATAACCGCATGAACATGCCGAACCGGCATCCGCTCAATCATTCGTTCCGCCGGGAGGCAGCGCTCCAGAACGCCGACCTGATCCTCGCGCTCGAACCGATCGATCTTTGGGGCCTCAACAATTACGTCCCCGATCTGGTGACGCGGCCGAACGATCCGCGCCGCCGCAATCCCAATCTCAAGATCGTCCATATCGGCACCGAAGGCATGATGGCGAAGTCCAATTTCCAGGACTTCCAGCGCTTCGCGGAAGCCGATCTTCACATCTCGGGCGATGCCGAAGCCACCATGCCCGCGCTGATGGAAGCGCTGAAGACCCAGATGTCGGCCGCCGACAAGAGCCGCTGCGACGGGCGCTGCAGCAAGGTGAAGGAGCAATCGGCAAAGCTCCTGGAGCAGGCCCGCGCGGAAGTCGCCTATTCCTGGGACACCAAGCCGATTTCGTCGGGCCGGCTCGTCATGGAGCTGTGGGACCAGATCAAAAACGAAGACTGGATGATGCCCTCCGAGACCCAGTTCGTGGTCGATTGGCCCTATCGGCTGTGGGACATCAACAAGCCCTATCAGACGATGGGCGGTTCGGGCGCGCAAGGCATCGGCTACAATTCACCGGCGGCTTTAGGTGCGGCGCTCGCCAACAAGGGTATGGGCCGGACGACGGTTGCCATCGTCGGCGATGGCGATTTCAACATGGCGCCGGGCGTCTTGTGGACCGCCGCGCACCACAAGATTCCCATCCTTTATATCGTGCACAACAACCGCGCCTATCATCAGGAAGTCATGATGATCCTGCGCATGGCTGCGCGGCGTCAGCGCGTGCAGAACAAGAACGTCTATGTCGGCACGCTGATCGACAATCCGCCGCCCGATTACGCCAAGATCGCGCAAGGCTATGGGCTGTTTGCGGAAGGTCCGGTGAGCGATCCGAAGGATCTGGCGGGTGCCATGCGCCGCGCCTTGGACGTGGTGAGACGGGGGGAACCCGCGCTCATCGACGTGGTCTCGGACGGACGCTGAGCAGTGATGGCCCACAATCCCCTCCCCCGACGCGGGGAGGGG
>Ga0265334_10000827_pt1 | contig 15475 bp, 15 predicted proteins | sample 42023metaG_FD_192442 | JGI IMG/M metagenome (GOLD analysis project Ga0265334, IMG submission 192442) | Rhizosphere microbial communities from Carex aquatilis grown in University of Washington, Seatle, WA, United States - 4-20-23 metaG | ecosystem: Host-associated > Plants > Roots > Rhizosphere... | reverse complement strand
ATCACAGCGCTGGCGAATATGGCCGTGGACGCATTCATACGAACAGCATCGAAGGCTACTGGTCGCAATTGAAGCGCCAGATTTACGGCATTCATCACTGGGTTAGCGCGAAGCACCTGTTCCGGTATGCGGACGAAAACGCATGGCGCTTTAACCGCCGCAGCGTGGCAGAGGCGGTCCGGCTGGACGAGTTCATTGCCCGCCTAGACGGTCGGCTGACCTACAAAGCGCTGATAGCGAATTGACCATGGTGGGATTGAACGCCACTCTTGCACAGCGTAGCGCCAACCGGGGGGGCGGCGGTGCAGGAACCGTTAGCAAAGCCAGTTATTCTGAGTTTCGACGGGAAAGACGCGTCCGGCCATCTGATCGACGCGGCCTATCTGGGAGAAAGCCTTCAAGGCACGGCGCGGCTGTACAATTCCGTCGCACACTTTTGGTTTCGCGGAGAAATCCGGTCCCGCGTTCCGCCAAGCATAAGGATTCAGGTCGGGCCACCCAAAGAGGGATCAATTACCTACGTCGTATGGTTCCTAATGAATCATGGCGAGATGGCCCTGCATCCCAAATTACTGGGCGAATTGGCGGACCTTACGATTCCGCACTTTGTAAAGGCGATATTTTCGCGCCGAGCTGGACGGAAGCCTGAATTGGAAAAGGCTCTGGACACCATTAGCGCCCAGACGACCGCCCTTGTAGATTTTGCAAAGACGGTGCAGCGGGATCATATGCAAGACAAAGCCAGGCTCTATGACATTGTGGAGCGGCTTACGAAGCAAAATACCCAAGCGCTTCGTTATATAGCGGCACCCGTAGGGCCTTCCGTGAAAATGATAACTCACTTCCAGAACACTCCGAACGAGTATGTGATTGACGAGCCAACGGCAGAGGTATTCCGCTCCAAAGATGAGGTAGCAGTGGGCGATGAAGCAAAATACAGGGCAAAAATCATGGCCGTGGACAAGCTCGCGGGAAGCTGCCGCTTAGAGCTGGAGGGTACCGGAAGGCCCATTCACGCCAAGATCACTGATCCCGCGCTTGCCATGCCGGGGAACATCTACACGCGGGCGCTTGATTCCGATGCAATTGTGGAACTAACAGCGAAACCAATCCTTCGCGACGGAGAGGTTGCGACTTTGTACGTAAGCAACGCGAAAGAGGTTTAACCCGTGGGCAAGCGTCACGAGGAAAAGCTCTACATCGATATGCCATTTGGTGAAGCGCTTGAGCGCTTCGCCTTCGTGGACCCGAAAGAGGTGGAAGCGAACATCAGGCGGTCTAAGAAAAAGAAGCCGCCAGGAGGCGCAAAACAGCCCCCCAGCGGCAAGTCGGATTTGAAGGGGGTTGTTTCGTTACGCAGCCGCCGCCGACCGCCGGAGCACTAAATCGGCCGTATGGCGGTGACTACGCCAGTGGCCTCTGACTTGCTCTAAACGTCCGTGACGAATGCGGTAGTAGGGGTCAATCCATACTCGAAAAAAAGAAGCCATTGTGGGGGTATTCTCCTTTTTGAAGCGATCCGCAGGCGATGTTGGATTTCCACGGACCTTTGGCCGGACACGGGAAAGCCAGCGCCGCTGCGGTGTCGCAGTTGCGTTGAATTTCCCAGTCGCCTCACTGCCAAGCGCACCAAAAACCTCGGTACGCACGAACCCCCGATAGGCTTCTGGGGCAGGCGCTCGCGATTGGCCCACTTGCCGGATACGCACTCATCCGGCAACTCGATTTTTCACGTCGACTCGCGAACGGGGGAAAGTCTGCCAAAAAATAATGGGTCAGTCTCGTATATAATTGCCTTCATCCACAGGCCTGTGGATATGTGCGCGCTTTCTCATTGATCGCGTTCCGCGCGTTTCGCCTCCTGCCACAGCGCCTCCATCTCGTCGAGCGACGCTTCGTCTGGGGTGCGGCCTTGCGCCTGAAGTGCGGATTCTATGGACTTGAAACGCCGTATGAATTTGGCATTGGCTGAGCGCAGGGCATCCTCCGCATCGACCTTCAAATGCCGCGAGAGATTGGCCATGGCGAACAGCAGATCGCCAAATTCCTCGGCAACCTTTCTGGCTTTCCCGGAATCGACGGCTTCCGCCAGCTCCCGGGTCTCTTCGGCGATCTTGTCGGCCACCGTGATCGCGCTAGGCCAGTCGAAACCCACCTCGGCGGCGCGATTTTGCAGCTTCACCGCGCGCATCAACGCGGGCAGGGCGGCGGGTACATCGTCAAGCAGACCCTCGGGCTGGACGGGCTTTCCCGCCCGTTCCTGACGCTTGATCTCCTCCCACGCAATGGAGACCTTCTCGGGGGTGTCGGCGGCACCGGCCGCGAAGACGTGGGGGTGGCGGCGCACCATCTTGCTGCAAATCGTCCGCACCACGTCGGGAAAGCCAAAAATCCCAAGTTCCTTGGCCATCTGCGCATGGAAAACCACCTGCAGCAGGAGGTCGCCAAGTTCATCTTTCAGCGACGCGTAATCCTCGGACTCGATCGCGGAAGCGACCTCATAGGCTTCTTCGATCGTGTATGGCGCGATCGTCGCGAAGTTCTGCTTCAAGTCCCAGGGACAGCCGCCATTGGGATCGCGCAGGCGCCGCATGATGGCGATGAGTTCGGCGATGTCGCCAGACTGTTCTTCGGATTGGTCCATCGGGCGAGATTAGGGACGCGGGAGCAGGAGGCAAAGGCGAGCGGGATTCGGCCCACAGGCTTTCCATTCGGCATTCCAATTTTCGTATAAGCAATATTATGGGAAATTATCGATTGGCCTTTTCGGCCGCTCGCCATTCTCGTAACCATGCGCCCCAGAAAAATCCAAACAGGAACCGCCATGGGCCTCACCGAAGAACGCCAGCGCCGCATAATGACCACCCATGTGGGGAGCCTTCCCAGACCCGACGCGCTCTCCGAAATGATGGCCGATGGCAAAATGTCGGGACCGGCATACGAAACCATGGTCCGTGCCGCCGTCACCGATGTGGTCAGGCGCCAGGCTGAATGCGGCATCGACATCATCGACGACGGCGAACAATCCAAGCCCGGGTTCATCACCTATATCGACGAGCGCCTGTCGGGCATGGAACCCCGGACCGACAACCCGCCGCAGCTCGACACCCGCGAGAAACGCGACTTCCCCGAATTCTACGCCCACGGTCATTCCGGTTCACGGCCGCCGCCGCGGCTCTGCACCGGGCCTGTGCGCTATACCGGCCAGACTGCGGTCCGGCGCGACATCGAAAACCTGAAAGCTGCCCTTCAGGGACTGCCCGTGACCGACGTGTTCATGCCGGCGGTCTCGCCGGGGCAGATTTTCCGCTACCACGTCAACCGCCATTACGCCTCGAACGACGAATTCCTGGCGGCCATCGGCGAGGCGCTGCGGGAGGAATATCAGACGATCATCGGCGCAGGATTCATGCTCCAGATCGACGATCCGCATCTTGCCATGCATTACATGCTGGAACCCGGCCTCAGCGTCGAGGAAACCCGCCGCTGGGCTGCCCATTACGTCGCAATCCTCAATCACACGCTTCGCGATCTGCCGGTCGACCGCATCCGGCACCACACCTGCTACGGCATCAATATGGGTCCGCGGGTACACGACCTCGAATTCAAGCACCTGATCGACATCGTGCTGAACATCCGGGCCGGCTTCTATTCCTTCGAGGCGGCCAATCCGCGGCACGAACATGAATGGCGGCTGTGGGAAGACGTGAAGCTGCCGCCCGGCAAGGCGATCATCCCGGGCGTCATTACCCATTGCTCGGTTCTGGTGGAGCACCCGGAACTCGTCTCCGACCGCATCCAGCGCTTCGCGCGCGCGGTCGGGCGCGAGAACGTCATCGCGGGCGCGGATTGCGGCTTTGCCTCCATGCCGCGCGCCGTGGTCGAGGTGCATCCGAGCATCGTGTGGGCGAAGTTCCGGAGCCTTACGGAAGGCGCCCGCCTCGCCACCCACGCATTGTGGCCCTGATCACGCGCGGCGGAAGCGGCACCAGGTGAACGTCTGAACCGCGCCTCCGGGCGTGCGGTGCTCCTCGCGCGTGCTGGCGGCAAGCTGGAATCCCGCCCCGAGTTCGGCGGCCAAGGCATCCGGCGACCAGCGCTGCACGGGCAACCCGCTGCAGCGTTGCGGACCCTCAGGCGCAAAAGTGCCGATGATGAGCCATCCGCCGGGCCGTAGCGCCTGCTCGAGGGTCGCGCGGTAAACGGCCCGTTCGCCAGCCGCGGTCAGGAAATGAAAGACCGCGCGATCATGCCAAAGGTCATAGCTGCGTTCCGGCTTCCACGACAGGATATCGGCCACTATCCAATGCACGTCCTTCGCGCGGGGCCCCAAGCGGGTCTTGCTTGCGGCAAGCGCGGATTCCGCGATGTCGAGAACTGTGATGTCCCGAAATCCGGCGGCGAACAGTTCGTCCAGCAGCACCGATGCGCCACCGCCGATGTCGATAATCGCCGCATCGTGCGCGACCGCCGCCGCCCGGATCATCGCCAGCGACGTCCCGGCAGAGCGCTGGAACCAGCTGACGGAATCCGTCGCCTTGGTTGCATAGACGTTTTCCCAATAGGCTTGGCGCTCTGCCATGGGCCAGTTTATCTCAAAGCGCCGCGTCCACGACCATGCCGTCATAGCCGGGCTCGACGCCTGCGGGCAGCCGTGCCGCCAGTTCGGCATAATCCATGTCGAAGTGGAGGTTCGTCAGGATCGCGCGTTTCGGCTTCACGCGGGCGATCCAGGAGAGCGTGCGTTCCACATGCGCGTGCGTCGGATGCGGATTGTAGCGCAGCGCATCGACGATCCAGGTTTCGATGCCATCGAGCGCCGCGAAGGCCGTTTCGTCCAATTCGCTGACGTCGCTGGAATAAGCGAGCCCCCCAAGACGGAAGCCGAGCGAGCGCACCGGCCCGTGCTCCTGCCAGAACGCCAGCACCGGAACAGGGCCCCCTGCCCCGGCGATTTCGAACATCCTGAATGGCTCCTCTATCACATGCCCGGTGATGATCGGCGGATAGCCCGAACCGTGCGGCGTCTCGAAGCAATAAGAGAATTGCCGCTTCAGATGCGAAAGCGTTTCCGCGTCCGTATGCATCTCGACGCGCCTCTTCATGAGGTAGGTGAGCGGGCGAAGATCGTCGATCCCGTTGGTCTGATCGGCATGGGGGTGGGTCATCAGCGCCGCGTCGATGCGGCTGATACGGGCCGAGAGCAATTGCTCGCGCAGATCGGGTGAGGTGTCGATCAGTAGCGTGGTGGCGCCGCGCCGCACGATAATCGAACAGCGGCGGCGGCGGTTCCTCGGGTTCGCCGGATCGCATGCGCCCCAATCGCCCGCGCCGTCCGGCCCGCCAAGCCGCGGCACGCCCGCGGACGACCCGCAGCCGAGAATCGTAGCCTCCAGACGATCGGAGTGCGTCACGCGGCCTTTGCCTTCGAGAACAGGCGGAAAAAATTCTCCGTCGTGGCTTCAGCCAACGCGGCGGGCGATACACCTTTCAGCTCCGCCAGCATGGCCGCGGTATGCACCATGAAGGCCGGTTCGTTTCGTTTGCCGCGTGCGGGCTGTGGCGCCAGAAAGGGGGCATCGGTCTCGACCAAGAGGCGATCCAACGGGACTTCTTTCAAGGTCGCGCGCAGGGAATCGGACTTCTTGAACGTCGCGATGCCCGAAGCCGAAATGTAGAAGCCGAACTCCAACGCAGCGCCGGCCAGACGCGCGGTTCCCGTGAAACAGTGGATCACGCCGGTGAAGGCTCCCCGCTCCATCTCCTCGCCCAGAATCGCAATCGTGTCGTCTTCCGCATCGCGGGTGTGCACGACGAGCGGCAGGCGCGCCTCGCGCGCGGCGGCGATATGGGCGCGGAAATTGGCGATCTGCGCTTCGCGCGGGCTATGGTTGTAATAGTAGTCCAGGCCGCTTTCGCCGAAGCCCACGACCTTGGGATGCATGCTTTCGCTGAGCAGCACATCGGGCCCGGATAGAGGTTCGTCCGCCGCGTCATGGGGATGCACGCCGACGGTGCAATGAATATCGGGCGAGGTTTCTGCAACCGCCCGCACGGCGGGGAAGCGCTTCAGCCCCGTGCCGATGGTGAGGAAATGGCCGACGCCGGCGGCGCGCGCCCGCGTCAGCACGTCGGCCAATTCGGGCGCGAATTCGGGAAAATCGAGATGGCAATGGCTGTCTACGAGCATGATCGACCGTGGTCCTCATGCTTCGACAGGCCGAGCATGAGGGGTTTTTCTCAATTCCTCACCTTAAGCCTGTCGAAGGGTGAGGTCCGGACCGGCATTTCCTACAACGCGCCGCGGCGCCGCGCATCGCCGATTTCATGTGCCGATACGAGGACGGTTTCCTTCGGTTCCAGATGCAACCCCGTCGCGCGCTCATAGAGGGCGACCGTCTGTTCCCACAGCACGACGGCTCGCATATCCCCGCCCCCTGCCCGCGCCCGCTCGCGGATGCGGCGCGACAGGGCCTGGCAGAGGAAATCTCCGAAATGGTTCAGGCCGTCGGCCCCGCGCGCGATGCGCTCCGCAAGCGCGAAGATCGCAGGAATGTCCGGGCTTCCCCGCGCGGAAATGAGCGCATCGGCCTCCCGCGCGAGCTTCAGCCCGTCCTCGGAGGCGAGCCGGAGCGCCAGCCCGAGCGAGCCTTCGGCGAGCAAGGCCAGCGCAGCGCGGTCATCGGCGTTCAGGTCCGGGAGCAAATGGGTGAGCGCCTCGGTCAGGATGGAAGCGGGAAGCGGCTTCAGATCGAGCCGCCGCGTACGCGAGCGGATGGTCGGGAGCAACCGGCCCGGCGCATGGCTCACAAGAAGCAGCAACCCGCGCGCCGGCGGCTCTTCGAGAATCTTCAGGAGCGCATTTGCCGCGTTGTCGTTCATCTCGTCGGCGGAATCGACGATGGCGACCCGCCAGCCGCCCGCGCCCGACGTCATGCCGAAAAATCCGCCGAGGCGGCGAACCTCCTCGACATCGAGCACCGTCTTGAGCTTGCCGCGGTCGTTCTCGCGCCGCTTCAGGACCAGCAGACCAGGATGAGCCTGCGCTTCGATCTGCCGCGAAACAGGATCGCTTGGCCCAACCGCAAGATCGGGCGGGCCATCGGCGGTCGCGCCGTAGCGCAGCATGTAGCGCGCAATCCGATAGGCGAGCGTCGCCTTGCCGATGCCGGGCGGACCCGCAATCAGCCAGGCCTGCGGCGGCCGAACCGAACGAATGGCGCGGGCAGCACTCGCCAGAGCCGCATCCTGTCCCCAGAGCGTATAGGTTTGGCGCGGATGGGCATGGCCCGCGATGCGGTCTGGTTCTTCGGTCTCGGTATCGCGGGCGGCGCGGCTCATGGGTCGAGCCGTTCTGAAACGGCGCGCCAGACATTGGCGGCAATCGTTTCTATGCTGCCGCGCGCATCGATGACGGCGCAGCGTTCGGGTTCCCGCGCGGCGATGGAGAGAAAGCCCTCGCGCAGGCGGGCATGGAAATCCGCATCGAATTTCTCGAAGCGATTCTCGGGATGCCCTCTGATTCCCGCTCGCCCCAGCCCGTCATGCGGATCGATGTCGAGCACGATGGTCAGATCGGGCGCGAAATCGCCAAGGGCAGCCCGCTGCAAACTCCGCACGAAATCCACGCCGAGCCCGCGCACGATCCCCTGATAGACGAATGTCGAATCGGCGAAGCGATCGGAGACCACCCAGGTCCCCGATGCCAGGGCGGGCTCTATCAGCCGCGCCACATGATCGGCGCGCGCAGCAAGGAACAGCAGCGTCTCGGCCAAGGGCGTCCAGCGTTCCGGCTCGCCATGGACCAGGAGCCTGCGGATTTCCTCAGCACCCGGCGAACCGCCCGGTTCGCGCGTCAGAATCGCGGTGCGGCCGTGCGCCTCAAGCCGGGTCTGAAGCAACCGTCCTTGGGTCGATTTGCCGGCACCCTCGCCCCCTTCGAGCGTAATGAACTTGCCCCGCGCCTCTGCCATTCACGCCTTGTCGGGGCCGAAGATCAGGGTCTGCAGCCCGATCATCATCTTATCCAGGAAGCCGTTGGAAGGCACGTCTTCGGCCGCGACCGCAGGGACCGTCTTGTCGGGCTTGCCCGGCACGGTGACGGTGAGAGTCCCGATCTGCTGGCCCGCGGCAATGGGGGCCTTCATCGGCCCGTCATAGCGGAGCGTCACCTTCATGTCGCGCCGCGAGTCCACGGGCAACATGACGATCAGCGGGTCCTTGACCGTGACGCCGACCACATTCTTCGTGCCGCCCCATAAATGCGCGTCGCCGAGGACCGCGCCCTTGTCGGCGAGCTTGTAATCCTTGAACTCGCGGAATCCGATATCGAGAAGCCGGCGAGCTTCATTGGTGCGATCGCGAATCTTGTTCATGCCGTTGACCACAACGATCAACCGCCTGCCATTGCGTTCGGCGGAAGCTACAATACCGTACCCGCCGGCGTCGGTATGGCCGGTCTTCAGTCCATCGACGCCGCCGCCTTCATTGATCAGCGTATTGCGGTTGGGCTGCTTTATATTGCTCCAGGTAAAATCCTTGATTGAGAAATATTTGTAGTAATCCGGATAATCCTTGATGAGATGGGCGGAAAGCCTCGCGATGTCTTCCGCAGACATGGTTTGGCCGGGATCGGGCAGGCCGCTCGAATTGACGAAATGCGAGTGCGTAAGACCGAGTTCCTTGGCGCGCGCGTTCATCATATCCGCGAATCCGGCTTCGGAACCGCCGAGCGCCTCGGCTACCACGACGCAGGCATCGCCGCCCGACTGCACGATGATGCCTTTGAGCAGATCGTCGACGGGGATGTCGGAATTGATCGCCACCCACATCTTGGATTCGTTGTCCTTCTGGCCCTGGCGCCACGCGGTCTCGGAGACGTGGAAGGTATCGGTGGGTTTGAGTCTCCCGTCCTTGAGCCGCTGGAACAACAGTTCCACCGTCATCAGCTTGCTCATCGAGGAGGGCGGCATCGGTTCGTCGCAGGATTTGCAGAAGAGAATTTCGCCGCTGGTATAATCCAGCAGGATCGCCTCCTTCGCATCGCTCAGGATTTCGGCCTTGGCGGGTGCGGACAGCGCGGCTGCTGAAACCGCAACCCCGAACAGCAACGGATGAACGCGAGAAATACGCACTTTCAAACCCCTCCTTGAGGCTGCCGAAATCGATAACGCTCAACGCTTCGGATTCGCGTCAAGAACGGCGACGATGCCGCATCAGCTCGCGGTAGAATCGACCACGATCTGGACGTCATTATGACCAAGCGCCTGCACCTGGGCGAGCGCCGCGTCGGCATCCTGAACTGCCTGGAACGGTCCGATCCTCACCCGGTAGAAGGGCTTTCCGTCCTTCCGGCTGGGAAAGATGCGGGCGCCCGCACGATAGAGCCTCTGCGCCAGCACGGCCGCATTGGTGGGAGACGTGAAGTCGCCGAGATCGACGTAAATGGAGGTCGCAGCCGGAACCGGCATCTCCATGACGCGGCCATCGGCGACCGCATCCACCGGCGCAATGTCGATATGCTGCACCACCATCGGAAGTCCCGCCACCATGCGGGCAGGCGCAATCTTCACGCCCATGACAGGCGCGAGCGCCATCATCTCCACCTCGGTGACGGGGGCCGCGGGCACCGCCATGGCGATGTCATCCGGCGTCGCCTCGGCCGCCGTAGCGAGACCTGGGCCATTGAGCGCAGCACGCCCAAGATAGGTCATGCGGACGCGCGCGGTGCCCTGATCCTTGAAACCGAGCAAATCGGCTGCGTGTTCCGACAGATCGATGATGCGACCATTGGCATTGACCCCGCGGTCGTTGATCCGCACGACCAGCGACCGGCCGTTCTCGAGATTGGTCACGCGCACATTGGTCGGGAGCGGGAGTGTCGGATGGGCAGCCGTGACAGCGTCCACATCGAACAGCTCGCCATTGGCGGTCAGCGGTTCGTGACCCTCGCCGCTGTGCCAGGATGCGATTCCCGTCTCGTCCAGATCGGGCTGATCCTTCGGGTAGTACCAAACGCCGCCCGCTTGATAGGGGTCGCCGATCAGATAGACCGGGTGGGCCATGATAATTGGAGGCGGCGGTGGTGGCGGTGGCGCTTCCACCACAGGCGGGGGCAGTTCGACCACCGGCGGCGGCATGGGCATCGGGCGCATCTGGACGCACGCGCCCACCGATGCCGCCAAGAGGATGGCGACGAGTACCTTGGCTGGGGTGCCGAATGCGATTCGAGTCACGCTCGGGACGTTAATCAAATGACCAGCGGCCCTCAACCGGGGTTTCCGATCGAGGGCCGCGTTTTCATCCGCCAGTAAGGGAGGGCTTACAGGCTCGCGAGTTGCGAGATCTTGACGTTCTTCAGCGGCAGCTCCCGCACCCTCTTTCCCGTGGCCGAGAAGATCGCGTTGCCGACGGCCGGCGCAATCGTGGCCGTGCCGCATTCGCCGATGCCGCCCCATTTGGGACCGCCGGACGGAACCAGATAAACCTCGACCTGAGGGGCTTCGGCCATGCGCACGACCCGATATTTGTCGAAGTTCAATTCCTGCACCTGACCGGCCTTTACCGACATCTCGCCGTAGAGCACCGCGGAGAGTCCGAACATTGCGCCCGATTGCATTTGCGCTTCGATGATCTTCGGATTGACCACATGATAGCAGTCGACCGCGACCACCAGCCGGTTCACCCGCACCTGGTCGCGATTGTCCACCGTCACTTCGGCAACCGTGCCCACGACCGAGCCATGGTTCTCAGCGACCGCGATGCCGCGGCCCTGCCCCTTCGGCAGCTTCTTCTCCCAATTGCTCGCTTCATGCAGCTTCTCGAGGACGCCGACAAAGTCCACGCGATCGACCATGGCGCGGCGGAACTGGTAGGCGTCTTTTCCGGCCGCATGCGCCAGCTCGTCGATGAAGCTCTCGTAGAAGAAGCAGTTCTGCGAACCGCCGACCGAACGCCAGAAGCTCACCGGCAGATGCGTATTCTTCATCTGGCCGCCGACATAGAAGTTCGGAATCTTATACGGCGAGTTGACGATGCCATCGACAGCCTGGCCTTCGATGCCATTGTCCACGGGCCGTCCTTGGGAGCGGTTGATCGAGCCGACCGCAACCTTGGCTTCCACCGCCTGGGGCATGCCGTCGGGGCCCAGCACGGCGCGGAATTTCGCCGCGGCCTGCGGCCGGTAGCGGTCGCCGCGGATGTCCTGCTCGCGGCTCCAGGTCAGCTTTACGGGCCGGCCGATTTCCTTGGAAATCGCAATGGCCTGGACCATTTCATCGTTGTTCGAGCGCCGCCCGAAACCGCCGCCGAGATAGGCATTGTGGACGTAGACCTGCTCCTGGGGCATGCCGGAGGCCTTGGCCGCCTGCTGCAATGTACCAAGCGCATTCTGGGTGCCGATCCATACGTCCAGCCGGTCGGGCTGTACATGGACGGTTGCGTTCATCGGCTCCATCGGGGCATGCGCCAGATGCGGCACTTCATAACGCGCCTCGATCACCTTGCCTGCATTCGCGAATACGGGATCGGTATCGCCATCCTTGCGGACCTGGATCATCGGCTCGGTCAGCGTCTCGCGGTACATCGTCTTCATGGAGTCGCTGTCGGAATTGGCGCCCGGGCCATAATTCCAATTGATCTTCAGGGCCTCCAAACCCTGCATCGCGCGCCACGTGTTGTCGGCGACAACCGCGACCGCGTCCTTGAGCTTCACCACCTTCACGATGCCGCGTTTACCGGCAAGTCCGCTCTCGTCGACCGAGGCGAGCGTGCCGCCGACCACCGGGCACGAGATGATGGCGGCATAGGCCATGTTCGGCTGCTTGGTATCGATGCCGAATTTGGCTTCACCGTTGACCTTGACCGGCGTGTCGAGGCGCGGGAGCGGCTTGCCGATCAGCTTGAACTGATCGGGCGATTTGATCGCGGGCTCCTTGTCCAGCTTCACTTTGGCCGCGTCGGCCGCGAGCTGTCCGTAGGTGAATTTGCGGTTGGTCGCCTTGTGCAGCACGGCGCCGTTTTCGGCAGTGCACTCAGACGCGGACACGTTCCAGCGGGTCGCCGCCGCCTGCACCAGACGCGCGCGCGCCGAAGCGCCGGCCTGCTGCAGATATTGCCAGGAGGTGGCGACGCCCCGCGAACCGACCGTGTTCTGGTCCTTGTAGACGTTGTTCTCGCGCACATTGCGGTTGGGAGATGCGAACTCGCCTTTGATCTTGGCCCAGTCGCATTCCAGCTCCTCGGCGACGATCATGGGATTGGAGGTAGCCGCCCCCTGCCCCATTTCCGAATGCGGGATGCGGATCGTGATGGTCTCGTCGGGATCAATGACGATCCAGGCGTTCACCTCCGTCGCGATCGCAAGCGCGTCATTGCTCCAGGGCGCACCGGTGAGAGGCCGCGCATTGGCCAAACCCGGAAAGGCGACGCCGAGCGCAAGGCCGCCGGCAGCCGACATGCCTGCAACGATGAATTTGCGGCGTGACAGCGCGTCGTCACCGCGGACGGGCTCCATATGTCCCATGACTTTCTCCCGATCCTAAAAGGGTTGACCGCTGTTCAGGCTTTGGTCGTCGCGGCGCGGTGAATGGCGCGGCGGATGCGGACATAGGTGCCGCAGCGGCAGATATTGGTGATGCCGTCGATGTCGGCGTCGGTGGGATTGGGCTTTTCCTTCAGGAGGGCGGCCGCGGCCATGATCTGGCCCGATTGGCAATAGCCGCATTGCGGCACGTCTTCGGCAACCCAGGCGGCCTGCACCGGGTGGAGTTTGCCGTCCGCGCTCGCCAGCCCCTCGATCGTGGTGATGTTCTTGCCCGCCGCCGTGCTGGCCGGAATCGAGCATGACCGCATCGCGACGCCATCGATATGGACGGTACAAGCGCCGCATTGCGCGATGCCGCAGCCGAATTTCGTGCCCGTGAGCCCGATCTCGTCGCGAATGGCCCAGAGGAGCGGCATGTCCGGCTCGATATCGAGTGTGTGCGTCTGGCCGTTGACCTTGAGTGTGACCGCCATCAGTGCCTCCCATGGCTTTAGCGTTGCGCGAGGGGCCTCGCGCGATTCGGACCGCTTATAAAGGCGGCAGACCTTACCACAACCCCAAGACGGGCTGCATTATACCCGGTTGAATATCACGTGGCGCGGGCTTAGATCCCCGCGTACCATTCGTAGCCGCGGTCTTCCCAGAAACCGCCCTTGCCGAGCCCGATCTTGGAAAAATCGTCCACCGCCTGAATCTGCATGACATATTTGGCCATCTTGTAACCAAGCTGCCGTTCGACACGCAGCCGCAGCGGCGCTCCATGCTCGATGGGCAATGTCTGCCCGTTCATGGCGTAGGCCATGATGGTCTGCGGGTGGAACGCGTCCACCATGTCGATGCTTTCATAATAAAGCCCGCTGCCGTCCTGCGACATCAACAGATCGTCGGCGCAGCGGAACACGAGATATTTCGCATTCGGCTTCAACTGCGCCTGATTCAGCAAATAGGACAATTGCACGCCGGTCCATTGCCCGATGGCGCTCCATCCTTCCACGCAATCATGGCGCGTGATCTGGGTGCGCGACGGCATCGCCTTGAGTTCCTCCAGCGAAAACGACACGGGCTTCATCACCAGCCCGTCGATCTTCAGCCGCCAATTGGCGAATTGGGTCAGCGCAAGATTGCGATATTCATCGCCGTCGGGCCGTATCGTCCCGTTCGCCTTGAAGACGCGCGAAATGTCGGACGTGCTGTATTCGCGCGCGAGCGGTGCCGAGGAACTCAGCACCAGCCTCTGGCCCGTGAGATTGAGCTTCTCCGCCCCTTCCAGCACCTTCGCGAAGGTCTGGTTCTGCCCAAGCTTGTCGCAACCCGCCAGAATGAGACCGCCCGCGCTCATCGTCCCCAATACCGCCGCGCGCCGCGTAATCAGTTCGCGTTTCATGGCTTGGTTCCCTTCTCGGGCTTGACCGCAAACCAGCCCGTGATCATCGAGCGCATCTCGTTGAAGACGCCCGCGAGCAGCACTTCCAGAACGTGCACGATGACGAAAAGCACAATCAGGCTCGCGGCGATGAAATGAATGGTCCGCGCCGATTGCCGTCCACCGAACAGATCGGGGAGCCACGTCGCCATCGAATCGATTCCCGGCGACATGGAGATGCCGGTCAGGATCATCAGCGGCAGGAGGATGAACACAACGGCGATATAGGTCAGCTTCTGCAGCACGTTGTAACGCTTGGCTTCGTCGCCCCGAGGGTGCTTGAACTTCAGATGATCAACAATGGAGCGGCCGATGCCGCGCCAATCCACGCCCGTGGGCGCAAGATCGCGTTGAAAATGGCGGGCGGCAAAACCATAGACCAGATAAGCAAGCCCGTTCAGCGCAAACAGCCAAGCGAAGAAGAAATGCCAACGCCGCCCCTCTGCCAGCGATTGGTAGCTCGGAAGCGTCACCCACCAGGGAAAGGCGCGGCCCGAAAGAAAGCCGTCGCGGTCGCGGAAGACACCGAGCCAGCCGGTGGTATTGAATTTCGCGCTGCCGATCTGCAGCCAACCAATAGGCGGCCCTTCCACCTGATCCTCGGCATAGATCGAGAGGATCGCAGGATCGGCTTCGTCGCCCTTGATGCCCCAATGCAGCATCGCGTGCGCGTTGAAAATCTGCAGTCCGCTCATCAAGAGGACGAGGATGAAAAGCACATTGAGCCAATGGGTGAGTCTCACCAGCAGCGAATGCCGGTAGATCAGCTCCTTGCCGGTTCGCGTGCGCCGGACGCGCGCGCCTGCCGGGGCAACCTTCTGGTCTGCAGTATCCACCGCCATTCGAAAATCCCGTGCAAGGCCGGTGGGATTCCTAACACAATCGGGCTCTGCTAGGGGAGCAGGCGACGGCCCCGCCTTTCCGGCTCCGACAGGGCCGACGGCTCGCATTGACCCCGCCCGATTCCGCCGATATTCCCTACCCACAGGCATCCATGGGCGGTCGAGCCGCCCGAACATCGGGAACGAGGGTTCTGAACACCCCATCCAATAGCCGCGGAAATGTGAACGCGGCGCCTCCGCGCCAATCCTTCGCGGCGCTCCGCCATCCCGGCTATCGCGCCTATCTCTCGGGCAACGCGCTCGCGATGATGGCCGACAGCATCGAGCACGTAATCACCTATTGGGTGGCGTTCCAGAAGTTCCATTCGCCGGCGCTGGGCGGGTTCGCAGTCGTATCCCATTGGCTGCCGTTTCTGCTGTTCTCGACGCTTTCGGGCGCGCTCGCCGACCGCGTCGATCCCCGCCGCCTGGTGCAGATCGGCATGTGTCTCTTCATGTTCTGCTCGGTCGCCTGGTCGGTGCTGATCCTGACCGATTCGCTGCAGAAGTGGCATGCCGCCGTGCTTCTGCTTATCCATGGCTGCGCCGGGGTGTTCTGGGGGCCGCCCGGACAAGTGCTGATCCATGACATCGTCGAGCCCACTCAGCTCCCGAGCGCAGTCCGGC
>Ga0265334_10000826_pt1 | contig 15495 bp, 8 predicted proteins | sample 42023metaG_FD_192442 | JGI IMG/M metagenome (GOLD analysis project Ga0265334, IMG submission 192442) | Rhizosphere microbial communities from Carex aquatilis grown in University of Washington, Seatle, WA, United States - 4-20-23 metaG | ecosystem: Host-associated > Plants > Roots > Rhizosphere >... | reverse complement strand
TTTCCCCAAGCGCCCCGACCAGATTCCCACCCAGACCCGCTTCCTCGCTTGGCGCGAAAAGGACGGCACTTACGGATGTGTCCTTCCCCTCTCAGGCGGTGATTTTGTCTCGGGGTTGGTCGGTGTGCCGGGCGGCCTGGAAGTACGGGTCTCCACGTTCGACGACGCCCGCGCCTCAGCCCAAGGTCCCGCCTTCGTGGCGGCCTTCGGCATGGACCCTTACGAGATGGTGGACCGGGCCTATGGGATCGCCATGAAGATCCTGGGCCGTACCGCCAAGCCCCGGACCCAGAAGAAGTTCCCCGTACCCCTGGAATACCTGGGCTGGTGCACCTGGGACGCCTTCTATAGGGAGGTCAACGCCAAGGGCGTGGTGAAGCAGTTGGAATCCTTCCGTAAGAAGGGACTTCCCATCCGCACGGTCCTGCTGGATGACGGTTGGTACGAGATGAAGGACAACCAGATGATGGATTCCAAGGCCGACCCCCAGAAGTTCCCCGGCGGCCTCGCTCCCGTCATCAAGACCGCCAAGAAGAAATTCGGCGTGAAGTTCGTGGGGGCCTGGCACGCCTTGACCGGTTACTGGATGGGCATCCACCCCCAGAACCGCCTGACCGGCGACATGAAAAAAAGCCTCCACTTTCATAAGGGTTGGCCGCCCGCGCCCCCCGTGGAGGAAGGCCCTGCGGGCAAGTTCTACGGCGCCTGGCATAAGTACCTGAAGGACCAAGGAGTGGACTATGTGAAGGTGGACGGCCAAAGCCACCTTCTCCGCTACAGCCGCAACCACCTGCCCCTGGCCCAAGCCGCCACCAACGTCCAGCGCGCCCTCCAGGGTTCCGTATCCAAGCATTTCAAGGATTGGATGATCAACTGCATGTGCTTAGGGCAAGACCAGAGCTGGAACTGGCATAAGTCCAACATCACCCGATCCAGCGACGACTACATGCTCAACGGCGTTGAGAGCGACCCGGCGGACCACGCCCGCATCAACGCCTACAATTCCTTCTGGCTCTCCCCCGTCAGCTGGGCCGACTGGGATATGTTCTGGTCCTCAAGCCCCAACCGGGTGCTCCATCAGGCCCTGCGCGCCGTGTCCGGCGGGCCCGTCTATGTCAGCGACAAGGTGGGGTCTTCCAAGGCGGAAGTCCTAAAGCCCTTGGCCTTGTCGGATGGCCGCCTGCTCCGTTGCGACAACGTGGGTCAGCCGACCGAGGATTGCCTATTCACCGACCCGGGTTCCCTACCTGCCTTGAAGATCATGAATAAGGCGAATGACTCGGGGGTTCTCTGCCTAGTCCAAGCCGGCAAGATACCCGGCCCCGTCACGGCTTCGTTCCGTCCTTCGGATATAAAGGGATTAGAGGACAATGAATTCGCGGTTTGGGGTTGGCATTTGGGCGAGGGGCGGAAGATGAAAGCCTTGGATTCTTGGAAAGTAAAGCTCTCAAAACGGGGTGTTTCCCTCTTTGTGGCCCAACCGATTCGGGATGGTTTCGCCCCCATCGGGATCGTGGATAAGCTCGTTTCCCCCAAAACCGTGAAGGGCTGGAAGGTCACGGCGACGGGAGCCCAGGTGGAATTGAAGGAAGGCGGCCATTTCGTGGCCTACAGCCAGAAACTGCCGCTTTCGGTGAAGGCCAACGGCCGCGACCTGCCGTATATATATGAGGGCGGGTGGCTCAAAGCCCAGGTGCCTGGCTTACGCCAAACGAAGATTGAAATCCATTTCTAACTCCATCGAGCGAGGCTACAGATGGCCACCAACCAGACAAAGGGCCTAAACGGATTAATAGCCCGCTTTTTCCATGCCCCTGATGGCAATAGGTCCAATCTCCAAACCATCCTATGGTGGGAGTCACGCCGTATTCCCTATAACTTTTTCGTCGGGACAACCGGGATAGGAAGTCTCTTACTGTTTTTTATGTTCATCACGAAAACCGGAACTTTGGCACCAGGGGAAGACGCCATCGAACCCATGGCTTTGTTTGCCGCTCCCATCCTCATTAATGTTTTTTATACCTTCGGGTGGATTGTAGAACTCGCCTTGAAATATTTCTTAGGGATAAAACACACCTACGGGCCCAAGTTACTCAAGGCGGGGTTTGGATTTTCATTCGCAGTCGTTCTCTTTCCATCACTGTTTTGGGGCGGATATTTATTTTTCCAATGGATCGGAATCATTCATTCGTCAGTTCACTAAATCGGAAAATAAAAATAGGCCCGGCGCGAACGCGCAGGGCCTATTCGTTTAAGGACTATTTCTTCGGGAAATACTTGTGGTTCAACTCGGGCACCAGTTTCCGGAGCACCTCGTCGGGTTTCCGGGTGCCGATCCAGCAGGGGTCCAGCGCCGAGTTAACGCGCCATTACCTTACCGACAATGGCTTTAACCCCGTCAACCGGCCAACCATTTCCAGCAAAAGACGTTTCGTGACCTCAGGCCGGGTTTTTAACCCCACCGCCCAATAGCCCACAGCGGCCGGGATCGGGTTCTTGCCCTGCTCCCACTTCTTCACGGTCTCGGGACTGACCGACATCAGCCTCGCGAACTGAGGCTGGGATACCTTCAGGATGTGGCGCGCTTCCCTGATGTCCTCCCCCAGGATCTTGACTTGGAGGGTCTCGACCTTTACGGCGGACTTATGGCCGCGGGCATACTTTAGGCCCTCGCGGAGGCTTGCTTTGAAACTCGCCAAATCGGTACTTTTTGATTTTGTTTTCATTTTTTTCCCCCTCGGTCCGCGTAAGTTTTTTAATGGCCGCAGCGGCGGCCTTTAGGCTTGTTTCTCTTCAGCGGTCAAATCCATCTTTTTACGGTGGTCATAAACAGTTTGCAGGTAGATGCCCTGTTGGTATCTGAACAACAGGTAAATGAACCTGAACCCACCGCTTTTTCCGATGTTTCGGGTCGGGGATCCCGCCCGCCCCTTGATCCATCCGCCCGTTCCACGGACCTCATCCAAGCGGCCGGTTTCGATCTCGGACTTGATGCTCTCCCGAACTTCTTCGTGAAGCCGCGGCTCCAACCTCTTCAAACCCCGCAAATCCTTTTCGTATTGCGGAAGCCGGATCAGGCGACATTGAATTTCGGATGTTTGAAGATGTTCCACATCGAACCCTTCGCGAGTATATGGTATTTAATACCACACTTCCCAAGGACTGTCAAATTCATCCCAACCCACCGGATTAAGACAACAAAAAAGGCCCGGCGCATACGCGCCGGGCCTTTTGGTTTCAGCCTACTTCTTCGGGAAATACTTCTGGTTCAGCTCGGGCACCAGCTTCTGGAGCACCTCGTCGGGCTTCTTGGTGCCGATCCAACAGGGGTCCAACGCCGGGCCGACCTGGCCGTACCAGATCTCGTTCCAGTTCTTCATGAATGGCCCGAACCGGGCGTACTTCGTCATGTCGAGCAGGATCTTCTTGTGCTCGGCGCCGGGGCTCTTGAGGAAGGCGTCCGACTCGGCCACCTTGATCAGGGCCGGTTGGATCATGCCGGTCTCGGCGGTGGCGGCCTCCAACTCGGGGCCCGTCAGCTCCTTGACGACCGTCCAGGCGTCCTCCTGGCGCTTCGAACCCTTCGCGATGGCGTAACCCGTCCCGCCCGAACCCCAACCCTGGGTGCCGCGTGGGCCGTGGGGGAACTGAACGATGTCGAAGTCCAGTTCCTTGTGCGACAGGAAATTCGGAGTGTGCCAAATGCCCGAGTTCATCATGGCCACGTTGCCGTTGATGAACATGCTCTCGGAGCCGTTGCCGAAGTTGAAGGCCTGGATCTGGCTCTGGGTAGGCGACACATGCCAGAGGTGGATCATGTCCCACCGGAACTGGAAGGCCTCAAGGCACTCAGGCGAGTCCAGGGCGAGCTTGGTGGGGTTGATTTCGCTGTCGGTGAAATAGCCGCCGTTGCTCAACATGAAGGTCTCAGCGCTGATGTTGTAGGCCTCCGCGAAGGCCCAACGGGTCTGCTTGCCGGTCGCGTCGAACTTCACGAGCTTCTTGCACATTGAAAGGAAGGGCTCGGGCCAGGCCCATTTCTCGGTCGGGTAAGGCACCCCGGCCTCCTGGAAGACCTTCTTGTTGTAGTACACCAGGCCGAGCGGGGCCATATCCGAGGGGATGGCGTAGATGCGGCCCCCCGGGCTGTAACGGCCCATGATGGCCGGGTAGAAGGACTTGGGGTCCACCCCGTCGCGCTGGGCCAGGTCCGTGAGGTCCACGAAGGCGTCCCGAAGGTAGAGGTCCACGAAGTTGTTGGCCTCGACGCTGATGACGTCGGGCGGTCGACCCGCCACGATCTCAGTGGTGATCTTGTCCTGGAAGCTGTTGTAGGGGATGTTCTCGAGCTGGACCTTAAGGCCCGGGTGGCGGGTCTCGATGCCGTTGACGACGTTGTTCAGGATCTTGATGAGCATCGGGTCCGAGGTGAAGACCGCCACGCGGACGGCCTCGGGGGGACGATTACAACCAACGAGGGTAAACAGGAAGGCCAAGCCGAGGAATCCAAAAGCGCGAGCCCATCGCCGCATGAGATGCTCCTTGTTCAGTCCGGAATCGTTTCGAGGTCCGGTGAAAAACATATGACGAGCATACCCTGAAGGGATTGGACCGCCAAGCCAAACAGGGTGTTGAATAAGTTTTTTTCACCCTGTCAGCAGCCACGGGGGTCGAATGAATCGCCGTGAATCCCCCGGTTGTTTTGGGGGATGATTCGCGAGTAAGACACGAAAAAGTCTCCTCCGTTGGACTTTTTCATCATCCTGCTTTCGGTTTCCGGGCGGCGAACCGATGGATCCACCCTACGGTACCAGGGCTTTCAACGTTTGCATGGGAATGGACTCTCTACCCGCCCTCAGGAGATAAGGCTGGACGCGCCGAATAATCCACGGGTTACAATGAGCCCCGCTTGAACCACCACCCTTCGAGGCCCGACTTGAAGAAAGCCAACCCCACTCCCGCCTCCCCCATCCGTGAACGGATCAATTTCGACGGTGATTGGCGGTTCCACCTCGGCGACCTCCCGAACCATCCACAGGCGATTTCAGTCCCCGAATGGCGCGTCCTGCGCCTCGGGAAGGACAAACCCACGGACCTGGTCCCGTCCCTTCCCAAAACCTCTACGGAATCCTGGGACCGGAAGAAGCCTTGGGAAGGCGCCTTTAACAAGGAGGTCGGATACGCCTGGTTCCGGGCCGAACTGCCGAACATCCCGGGCCCCCACCGCTCCTTCCATTTCACCTCGATCAGCGACGAAGGGGACGTCTACCTCAACGGTAAGTTTCTCCTCCACCACGAGGTTTGGACCGACCCCTTTGACGTGGACCTGGAGGGCGCTTGGCGGGAGGGTGGACCCAACCACCTGGCCGTCTTGGTGAAGAACGGTTGGGGCGAGGGGTTCGTGGGCGACGGCGACCTGAACTTCCCCATCCCCGAGACCTCGGCCCAGGGCCCGGCCTCCCCCGGCTTTGAGGACGGCTCCTGGCGCGCCATCCGCCTACCCCACGACTTCGTGGTGGAAGGCGCCTTCGACCAGGCCACGAACGACCCGGCCCACGCGTACCTGCCCAAGGGCATCGGTTGGTACCGCAAGGGCTTCGACCTGTCCGAGGCCGACCGGGGCCGCTCCCTCCGGATCGATTTCGACGGGGTGTCCCGCAACTGCCGGGTCTGGCTCAACGGCAGATACTTGGGGCGCCACAAGAGCGGTTACACCGGTTTCGGGTTCGACCTGGCGCCCCACGCGATTTACGGTGGCCGGAACGTTTTGGCGGTCCGCGCCGACGCTCGGGGCCACGAGGGCTGGTGGTACGAGGGCGGCGGGATCTACCGCCACGCCTGGTTGACCAAGGCCCACCCGATCCATGTGGATCCCTGGGGCGTTTACATTGTGGCCTTACCGAAGGCGGGTAAGGCTTCCCTCTCGGTGGAGACCACCCTCCGGAACCAAACCCGGCTTCCCGCCTCGCTGAAGGTCCTGTCGGAAGTCCAAGACGCCAAAGGCAAGACCGTCTTGAAACTGAAGTCTTCCCGCAAACTGCCCAAGGGCGGCCAAAAGGCCCTGTTGCAAAAGGGACGGATCTCCAAACCGACCCTCTGGTCCCCCGGGAACCCTTACCTCTACAAGCTGGTCACCCAAGTCGTCTCGAAGGGAAAAGTCATCGACCGCGTCGAGACCCCCTTCGGTGTCCGGTCCGTCCAGCTCGACTCGGAGCTGGGCGTCCTGCTCAACGGCACCCAGGTCTTCCTTAAGGGCACCTGCAACCACCAGGACCACGCGGGGGTCGGCGTGGCGGTCCCCGACCCGCTCTGGGCCTTCCGCCTGGAGAAGCTGATGGAGATGGGGTCCAACGCCTACCGATGCGCCCACAACCCGCCCGCGCCGGAGTTCCTGGACCAATGCGACCAGGTGGGCATGCTGGTGATCGACGAGAACCGCCGCCTGGGCGACGACCCGGAGGTCCTGGGGCAATTGGAGTCCATGGTGCGACGCGACCGAAACCACCCCTCGGTCATCCTCTGGTCCCTCTGCAACGAGGAGCCCCACCAGGGCGACGCCCTCGGGTTGAAGCGGGGAAAGGCCATGGTCAAGTTGGTCCGCGGGCTCGACCGAACACGTCCCGTCACCGCCGCCATGAACGGCGGTTGGGCCGAGGGGCTCACGAAAGTCGTGGACCTCCAGGGCTTCAACTACAACATCGTTCAGTACGACCCCTTCCGGGCCAAGCACCCCAAGATGCCGATCTTCGGGAGCGAGACCGCAAGTACGGTCTCCACACGGGGCGAGTACCGAAACGACCTCAAGAAGGGCTACGTCAGCGCTTACGACGTGAACCACCCCGAATGGGCGCATCCCGCCGAGGCGGCCTGGCGGCCCATCGTCGAACGGCCCCACATGGCCGGCACTTTCATTTGGACCGGCTTCGACTACAAGGGCGAGCCGACCCCCTACGACTGGCCCTGCGTCAACTCCCATTTCGGCATCCTGGACGCCTGCGGCTTCCCCAAGGACAATTTCTGGTATTACCAGGGCCGTTGGGGCGCGAAACCCGTCCTACACCTCTTCCCCCATTGGAATTGGCCGGGGCGCGAGGGCGAGGAGATCGACGTCTGGTGCCACACCAACTACGACCAGGTCGAGCTTTTCCTGAACGGCAAGTGGATGGGTTTGAAGGAGACGCCGCGGGAGGGCCACCTGGAATGGAAGGTCCGCTACCAACCAGGCGTCCTGCTCGCCAAGGCCTACCGGAAGGGCGTCCTGGCCGCCGAAACGAAGGTTGAAACCACGGGTGCGGCCGCCAAGATCCGGTTGAAACCCTGGAAGGACCGGCTCGCCGCCGACCCGGGGGAGGTTGTTCCGGTCACCGTTGAGATCCTGGATGCCCAGGGCCGCTTGGTCCCCACCGCTGAAAATTACATGGCGTTCAAAGTGGAGGGTCCGGGCCTGGTCCTCGGTGTCGGCAACGGCGACCCCTCCAGCCATGAGCCGGACAAGGCCCACAGCCGCAGGGCCTTTCATGGCCTCTGCCAGGTCCTGCTGGGTTCCACCGGAGCCACCGGATCCGTCACCCTAGTCGTCCGGTCGGAGGGCCTGGAACCGGTTCGCGCAGCCTTTTCCCAGGCCCCATCCCGGAAGCCGAATTAAAAGGGAAATCCAGGCGGAAATCCCATGCAAGCGTTCAAGGTTTAGGGGAATTTCCCCGTAAGAGCCGGGGCTCCGGAAACGATTTTTGGGGTAATATATCCCCTCTATATATAGCCGGGACTTTACGGGGCATCCCTTTCGGCTCAAAGCCGTTAGGACAAAACGACCAAACAGGGGAGTGGACGATGCGTTCTCTGAAATCGCTGGGCATGGTGATCCTGACTCTGGCGTCGATCGGCTTCTACGCCGGATGCGTGAGGACCCTCAACACCGCCCCCTCCGCCGTGACCGTCGTGACCCCCACCCCCACCGGAACGGTCACGCCCGTGATGACCAACACCTTCACGAGTACGAACACCCTTGTCGCCACCAGCACTTTCACCCTCACCAAATCCAACACGCCGGTCTTCACGAACACCTTCACCAACACCTACACGAAGACCTTCACCCCCATCCCCACCAACACCTTCACGCCCACCAACACCGGCGCCAATACCGCCACTTTTACCTTCACGGGCAGTCCCACCAACACCCTCACGGGTACCCCCACGAACACCTCCACGTTTACGCCCACCAACACCGGCGCCAACACCGCCACCTTCACCAACACGGCGACCGGAGCCAATACGGCCACCTACACCCTCTCGCCGACCCCGACGACCGCCTGCCCCCAGGCCTTCACCAACTCCTATCCCTTCAACACCAACATCGGTTGCTGGATGACCAATAACGCCTTAGGAACCACCACCGTCGACTGGGCCACCGGCCCGGCGGGCTCCACCAGCGGCGGCGGCGCATTCCACGCCAACGTGGCGTACAGCGCCGTATCCCAGGCGACTGAGGAGTTTGAGGTTCCCCTGCCGGCCAACACCGACCTCACGAACCACACGATCACCATGAAAATCTATATCGGTAACTCGGTGAAGGGCACGGCTTGGGGCGGAGGCATCCAGACCTACGTCAAGACCACCGCCAGCACCACCTTCTGCAGCGCGGCTTGGGTCAATATCATCGGCTTCGACGGGTGGTACACCTACACCATGGACCTGAGCTCAACGTGCACCTCCAACCTGAATGATGTCCGGGCCATCGGGGTCCAGGTCATCATCGCCACCGGGGGCGGCGCCGGGAACATCTACATCGACGACGTGACCGTCAACCCGATCCCGACCCCCACTCCGACCCTGACTTATACCGACACCCCCACACCCGGAGGGGCCACGCCGACATTCACACCGACCCTCAATTGCCCGGAGCCCGTCTCTTCCGACTACACGTTCGACGGCGACCTGCGTTGCTGGAAGACCAACAACGCCTTGGGAACCACCACGGCGGATTGGGCCGCCGGACCCGCGGGCTCCCCCAGCGGCGGCGGCGCTTTCCACGCCAATGTGGCTTACAGCGCGGTTTCCCAAGCGACCGAGGAATTCGAGGTTCCCCTGCCGCCCAACACCGACCTCACTAACGCGCTCATCACCATGCACATCTACATCGACAACTCGGTGAAGGGCACGGCTTGGGGCGGCGGCATCCAGCCCTACATCAAGACCACCGCCAGCACCACCTTCTGCAGCGCGGCTTGGGTCAACATCACGGGTTTCGGCAGCTGGCAGACCTACACCTTGGACCTGAGCACGACCTGCCCCGCCAACCAGAATGACGTCCGGGCCATCGGCGTCCAAGTCATCATCGCCACCGGCGGAGCGGCGGGAAACATCTACATCGACGACGTGACGGTGGCTTCCGGAACGCCGGCCAACACGCCGACCTTCACCCTCACCCCCACCGACACCTACACGCCGGTCCCCGGCGCGACGGACACCTTCACCTTCACGCCCACCCCAACCGGGGCGGCCGCGACACCGACTCCTTGCCAAGGGGCGTTCCAGACGGCCTACAGCTTCGACACTTCGATGGAATGCTGGGCGTTGGATTCCGTCAGCGCCCCCGTCGTGACGGCTTGGAACATCGTATCCAGCCCCGTCACCGAGGGGACCGGAGCCATGCACATCGGCTTCGCCGAACCGGCGACTTCCGCCAATATCCAAATCGAGGAGACCTACGCCACGGCGGCGGACTTGAGCGGCCGGACGGTCACGGCTTGGTTCTACGCGGATCCCAGCATGCAGGGTGGTGGGGTGCAGTTCTTTATCCAAAGCGGGGGCTGGAGCTGGTCCAACAGCACCGGAGTTTACCTCGACGCCACCAAGGTCGGGAAATGGGTGTCCGTCTCATGGTTCATCGCCGGGACGGATCCCACCGCCGTGGACCAGATCGGGCTCCAGTTCTACGGTATCCCGGCCAGCGCGACCGGTAACGTCTATGTCGACAACATCAGCTTCTCGGCCCAGGCCACCCCCACCAATACCCCGGTGCCGGGCTGCACGCCGACGTTGTTGAACAATTGTGAAACCTTGACGGAGAACGGGACATGGGGCGGATCGAACTCCCTGTTCTCGATCAGCACCACAGGGGCCACGTTAGGAAGCAACGCCCTGGACGTCAACATCGCCACCCCACCGGCCGGCGGGTGGAACGACCAGTTCATCCAGTTGAGCGGGTTCACGCCCAATACCTGGTCCAACGGGACCGTGCTCACCATGGACATGACCGTGGACGCGTCGGTCCTGGCCGGAACCGGGTGGAACCAGATGTACCTGGAGGGAAGCACGGGTGGAGGGGCTTGGACCTACATGAGCAGCAACCATCCTGCCTTGTCGACCGGATTGAACCATGTGACCTTTAACCTGGATTGGACCCAGGGCCTCGTGGCCACCGATCCGTTGGACATGCTCGTCATTGTCCTTCAAACCGGCACGACCAGCGGCACGGGCAACGTCTACCTCGACAACGTCCAGGTGAACAACTGCCCGTAAGCCAGAAATCGTCGAGTCAACGAGCGGCCCGTCCCTCCGGGGATGGGCCGCTTTTTTTATGGCTTCGTGCAAGCGCTGACATCAAGGTGTTCTCGTTCAGCCCTATTTCCCGCTCCGGATGAATCATTTGTCGTCCGGGGAAAGCGTCCCTAAACTATCCCCCGTCGCCGAACCCCGCCTTCCATCCCGGAGGAACTTTCCATGCCCCGTTATCGATTCCTGTTCGTCCTGTCCATCGCCGCGATGCTGTGCTTCCCCGGTTCCCGCGTCCAAGCCGAAGGGCGTGAACGCATCCGATTCGACGCCGACTGGAAGTTCCACCCCGGTGACATCGAGAACCCGGGCAACGCGCCCCAGGTCGTGAAATGGCGTTGGAAAATCGCCGTCCAACCACTGGACTCCACCGTGAAAAAGCTCCTCATCCCCGGTTCCAAGGCCCAAGGGTCGGATTGGGCGGAGGCGGCGCCAGGCGAGGATGTGTTCAAGCAGATCCCAGGCATTGCCCTGTGCAAGACCGATCTGCCGAATGTTCCGGTCGGGCAGCGGAAGGTTTATTTCAAGGGCGTGGACGATGACGGCACGGTGTACCTGAACGGCCAAAAGCTCAAGACTCACCAGGGGTGGAACGACCCATTCGACGTCGACCTTTCGGGGGCCTGGAAGGATGGCGGCCCCAATGTCTTGGCGGTGTTGGTGGTGAACGGCGCCGGGCCCGGCGGCATCTCCGAGACCCACGTCGGGGAGGGCGCTTCAGCGGTCACAATCCCGAAATGGAGTTGGAGGAAGCTCCAGGAGCCCGACGCCTCGAAGGTGGACCTTAAGGGCCTCACCGAACCCACCGACGGTCCGGGTTGGGGCGACGCGACGGTCGACCAGGATGTCTTCAACCAACAGAAGGGGTTCGCCTGGTTCCGCGCCGACCTGCCAATGATGCCTGGGCCGGGCCGCGCCCTTTTCTTCAACGCCGTCGACGACAACGCCACGGTGTACCTGAACGGCAAGTTGCTGGTACACCACGAGGGTTGGAACGAGTCCTTTTCGGTTCCGGTGGACCGGGCCTGGAAAAACGGGGGCCCCAACCACCTCGCGGTGTTGGTGGAAAACACCGCCGGCGGGGGCGGCCTAAAGGCCATCGACCTGGAGTACCCGGGCCAGGAACCAGCTGGCCCGGCCTTAGCCGCCTACGACGATTCCTCCTGGCGAAAGGTCCACCTGCCCCACGACTTCGTGGTGGAAGGAACCTTCGACCCCAAGGCGGACAAGTCCCACGGTTATCTCCCCACGGGCGTGGGTTGGTACCGAAAATCCTTCACACTGCCCGCCTCGGACAAAGGGCGGGCCCTCTGGATCGACTTTGACGGCGTGTACCGGAACAGCCGGGCCTGGCTCAATGGCAAGGAACTGGGGCGGCACATGAGCGGGTATACCTCCTTTCGGTACGACATCAGCGGCGCGGCGGTCTATGGCGGCGAAAATGTCTTGGTGGTTCGCGCGGACGCAAGCCAAAATGAGGGTTGGTGGTACGAGGGCGGCGGCATCTATCGCCACGTCTGGCTTAACAAGGTGGAATCCACCCATGTGGCCCCCTGGGGCGTCTATGTCACCGCGAAGCCGGACCAGGAAGTCGCCCCGGCGTCCGCCGTTGTCGTCGTGGAGACCACTTTGGTCGGCAAAATCCTCCCCGGCGTCCAACTGGTTTCCGAGGTCCTGGACCCGTCCGGCAAAAGCGTCTTGACCCTCACCTCCGACGCGGGGAAGGCCAAGGCAGGTGTCCTGTCCCAACAGGGTCGGTTGGACAAGCCCGCCCTTTGGAGCCTGGAGAAGCCAAACCTCTACCGGCTGGTCTCAAGTTTGCGGCTGAACGGCCGTGTTTTGGACCAGGTCACCACGACCTTCGGGGTCCGATCCATCCGGTTCGACGCGGACCAAGGGTTCTTCCTGAACGGCAAGGGCGTCAAGATCCAGGGCACCTGCAACCACCAGGACTTCGCCGGGATCGGCACGGCCCTGCCGGACCGCATCTTCACCTATCGGCTCGAGAAGCTGAAAAACATGGGCTCCAACGCCTACCGATGCTCCCACAACCCCCCGGCCACGGAACTGTTGGACGAATGCGACCGCCTGGGAATCCTGGTGATGGATGAGAACCGCAGGTTGGGCGACAGCGAGGAGGTCCAGGGCCAGGTCCGGGACATGTTGCTCCGGGACCGAAACCACCCCAGCGTCATCCTTTGGTCCCTCTGCAACGAGGAAGCGCTCCAAAGCACGCCGGAGGGCCGGAGGCGCGGCGAACTGCTGAGGGGCATCGTATTGAAATACGACAAGACCCGTTTCATCACGGCCGCCATGAACGGCGGTTACGGCGACAATTGCCTCACCCAGGCCCTGGACGTCCAAGGGTTCAACTACCACGACTGGGACTACGACCCCTTCCACAAGTCCCACCCGGACATGCCCCTTATGGGCAGTGAGACCGCCAGCACGGTCTCCACCCGGGGGATCTACGAGAACGACAAAGTGAGGGGCTATGTCAGCGCCTACGACGTGAACGTGCCTGAGTGGGCCCAGACCGCCGAGAAGGCCTGGAAGGCCCTGGCGGACCGGCCTTTCATGGCGGGGGGCTTCGTCTGGACCGGATTCGACTACCGGGGCGAGCCCACACCCTACGACTGGCCCTGCGTCAACTCACACTTCGGCAACCTGGACATGTGCGGCTTCCCCAAGGACAACTACTGGTCCTACCAGGCCGCTTGGGGTTCCAAACCCGTCCTCCACATCTTCCCCCATTGGAATTGGCCGGGCAAAAAGGGACAGCCCATCGACGTTTGGGCCTACAGCAACTGCGACGAGGTGGAGTTGTCCCTCAACGGCAAGAGCCTGGGGAAACAGGTTATGCCGAAGGACGGGCACCTGAGCTGGGAAGTTCCCTACGAGCCCGGCACCCTGACCGCCAAGGGGTATAGCCACGGGATACCGGCCGCCGAGGACCAAGTGGAGACCACCGGGAAGCCCGCCTCGATCCGCCTCAAGCCCTATGTCCAACAATTCATTGCGGACGGCGAGGATTCGGTGCCGGTGGCCGTGGAGATCCTCGACGCGAAGGGACGGGTGGTCCCTACCGCCTCGAACCTCGTGGCTTTCCGGGTTTCAGGGCCGGCGGTCGTCAGCGGCGTCGGCAACGGCGACCCCTCTTGCCACGAGCCGGACAAGGCCTCGAAACGATCTGCCTTCAACGGGCTTTGCCTGGCCGTCCTACAGGCCGGGGACCAGGCGGGAGTTGTCACCCTGACCGCCACCTCGCCGGGGCTGAAGGCGGCCTCCGTGACGCTACAGACTGTTCAGCCTTGAGCCGTTATAACGACCCCTTCTCTGTTTGTTGGAGAAGGCTGGGATGAGGGTGGTCCAATGCCTTAAAAAGCCCCCCTCACCCTGTCCCTCTCCCTCAAGGGGAGAGGGTTCTCTTTATGCACGTTTGAATCGTTTGCACGCCTTGTCACCGCGCTCCTTATTCGTTGGAGCGCGGGGGCCCCGTCTTTTAAACTATCCCCCGGCTAAAGCAAACGAGGGTTGAACCACTAAGATCACAAAGTTCACAAAGATAATCGATGCTTTTAACAATCGAAGGCTTTGACTTAGTGACCTTAGTGAACTCGTTTACGCCCTCAGACGAAGTCTGACGGGTCGTGGTGAAAAGGCTTTGTTGTTCGTTGCCTGATTCCCTCAACTCCCCGTAAGGACCACCCCATGAAAGACCATCCCTCCCCCATCCTGAACCACCCGGTGGACGTCAGCCTCGAGTTCTCCAAGGTGGAGAACTTCTTCTTCCTGCCCCAGCACACCGTGGATTTCGACCCGAAGACCGCCAGCGGCAAGATCCTCTGGAAAAGCTACCTGCCCCTGCTCCGCACCGCCTTCAACCAGGTCGGCTACACCCTCCAGCCCTCGGACCCCTACGAGTTTCCCCCCGAGTACGGCGGCGCGGAGCGGCCCCTGCCCTTCACCGTGACTTTCCACGGCCCCCGCACCCTCCGGGTGCGCATGACGAGCCGGTCCACCCTGCCCCCGCCCGAGAAGACCCTCATGATGGAGAGGGAGCCCGCCGCCACCAAGGATTGGAAGGTTTCCCACGGCAAGAAGGCCACGGTCTATACCAGCGCCTTCGGGTCCCTTACGATCCAGCACGACCCCTGGCACCTGGAACTGCGGGACTCCTCCGGCAAGCTCCTGACCCGAACCCAGCACATGACCGACAACCGCAGCCTCCGCAACAGCGACCCCCTGCCCTTCGCCTTCATGAAGAAGGCCGACGACTTCTCCCGCCGTTTCGCCGCCACCTTCTCCCTCGCGTCCGACGAGCGGATCTACGGCTGCGGCGAGTCCTTCACCCGGCTCAACAAGCACGGCCAGAAGGTCGTGCTTTGGGCCTACGACTGCCACGGCGTCCAGCACGACGGCATGTACAAACCCGTACCGTTCTTCCTCAGCGACCGGGGCTACGGCATGTTCGCCCATTCCACGGCGCCCATGACCTTCGACTTCGGCCGGGCCTATGACGGCTGCACCACGCTCTTCACGGGCGATGACGTGCTGGACCTGTTCATCTTTTTGGGCGACCCCAAGGAAGTGGTGTCGGAGTACACGTCCCTGACCGGCCGCAGCCCGATGCCGCCGCTCTGGTCCTTCGGCCTCTGGATGAGCCGCTGCACCTACAAGTCCGAACAGGAAACCCGCGCCGTGGCCAAGACTTTCCGGGCCGCCAAGATCCCCCTGGACGTCATCCACCTGGATACCGGCTGGTTCGAGACCGACTGGCAGTGCAACTATGAGTTCTCAAAGAAGCGCTTCAAAAACCCGCTCAAGATGATCCGCGACCTGCGCAAGGACGGTTTCCGCGTCAGCCTTTGGCAGCTGTCGTACTTCACCCCCAACAACAGCCTCTTCAAGGAGATCGTCTCCCAGGGCCTGGCGGTCAAG
>Ga0265334_10000825_pt1 | contig 15502 bp, 11 predicted proteins | sample 42023metaG_FD_192442 | JGI IMG/M metagenome (GOLD analysis project Ga0265334, IMG submission 192442) | Rhizosphere microbial communities from Carex aquatilis grown in University of Washington, Seatle, WA, United States - 4-20-23 metaG | ecosystem: Host-associated > Plants > Roots > Rhizosphere... | reverse complement strand
GGCGGACCCGCCGAGGCCGGCCGCGTCGCCGGTTTCTCCGGGGCCAGGGCCGGGGCCCGGGCCGGCGCAGCCGAGGACCAGGTGCACGGTGCCCTGGCTGGTGTCGAACACACCGCTGTCCACGGTGGTCACCGGGTGCGGCCGGCGGGTGTCGGCCGCGGCGCCGGGCATCGCGCCAGGGACGACCCGGGTGTCGAGGCGGGCACTCGCGCCGAGGACAGCTTCCGCGTCCGGGCCGGCTCCCGCGTCCGGGACCGCACCCGCGTCCGGGCCGCGGACCGGGAAGGACCGCTCGTACCCGTGATCGTGCCCGGACAGCACAAGGTCGACCTCGTAGATGTCGAACAATGGCAGCCACTCCCGGCGGATGCCCAGGTCAGACCCGACGCCCTCCGCCGCGGACGAGCAGGCGCACTGGTGCAGCTGCACGACGATCCAGTCGAGCGAGGCGTCGCCGCGGGCGGCCGCCAGGGTCGACTCAAGCCACCTGGTCTGGGCGCCGCCCGAGTAACCGCGCCCGGAACCCGCGGTGCCCGCCGCCTCCGCGGGCAGCATCGCCCCGCCGGCCCCGCCGGCCGCGCCGGGCGCGTCCTGGTAGGCGACGTCGTCTCCGCTCAGGCTGACGAACAGCGCCGTGCCCACCCGGAACGCGTACCACCGGCCCTCGAGGCCGCCCATGCCGTTGGCGGGGAGCGTGTACCGCGCGAGGAAGGAGGCGAGCCCCTGCTCCCCGTCGCCAAGCCCGAGTGCGTGGTTGCCGGGCACCGGCAGCCACGGCCGGTTCGCCGCTGACGCCTGGACGTTGTTACCGAAGTCCCGCCAGGCCTGCGCCAGTGCGCCCGGGGCCGGGGCGGCCGGGGTGAGGTCGCCGTTGTCCAGGTGGAAGAGCGGCTGGAAGGTCTCCACCGCGCCCGCCGCGTAGGCGGCCTGGCCGCTGTCCCAGGAAGCGCCGGGCCACCCGGGCGACGTCCCGAGGTCACCGAAGCTGGTGAAGCGGAAGGCGGCGCGCCCCTCGGGCGCGGTGGTGAACGTGGCGCTGAACGGGTCGGCCGCGTTGGCATCGTTGTCGGCGGTCACCGCGTACGCGTAGGTCGCGCCGGGACGCAGCCGGTCCACGAGCGCGTGGTAGGACCAGGTGACGACGCCGCTGCCCGGGTCGGCACAGGCGCGCTCGGTGGCGGTGATAACCCGCTGCCCGATCCTGACCCGGGGCCGGTCCGCCCGGCCGGCCGACGCCCAGGACACCACGACGGCTCGTGCCGGGTCGTCGCCCCAGGTGAGGTGGATCTGCTCGGGGGTGCCGTCCCCGGGCCCCGGGCGGCCGCGCGCCGCGCCGCGGGACGGGACCGCGGTGGCGGTGATCAGCCCGGTGGTGCCCGCGGCGATCACCTGCCGCCTTGACAGGGCGGACCCCGAGTCATCTGACATGCAGAGACTTTGCCGCCCGCCGGTAAACGACTGGTGACGGCAGGGATGGTAGCGCGTACCGATCTTGATGAATATTGAGGTGAAGCGTGCGGGCAGGTGAGAACGGTACCGATCAGCCAGGTTGCTCCTGGTCGCGGAACCAGTCGGTCAACTGGGCCCGCGAGGAGAAGCTCAGCTTGGCGAAGATGTGCTCGATGTGCGAGTCGACCGTGCGCTTGGACAGGAAGAGCCGCTCGGCGATCTCCCGGTTGCCGAGCCCGCCGGCGACCAGGCAGGCGACCTCGAGCTCGCGCCGGGTGAGCGACCGTACGTCGCTGCCCGGCACGGTGCCGGAGACGGCGAGCGGCGAGCCGTCGGGCACGGCAGGCACCTCGCCCCGTGCCGTCGCGAGCGCGGCGGACAGCGGCAGGGCGGCGCCGTGCCGCAGCAGCGCAGCGAACCGCTCCTCGCCAAGCGCGGAACGCGCCGTCGTGGTGACGCGCTCCCTGATCTGCGTGTAGGCCGGCCCAATGAGCACCGGGGCGTTCAGCAGCGTCCACAGCGTGTCGGCCGCCCCCCGCAGCACCACGGCGCGTTCCAGGTCCCCGGTGCTGACCAGGCATGTCGTCAGCAGGTCGAAGCACATCGCGATGGTGTGCAGGTCCCCGAGTTCCGCCTTGGTCCGCAGGCAGGCGAGCGCGTACTCGATGGCCGCGGGGAGGTCGCCGGCCCGCCAGCGCGCCCCGGCGCGCGAGATAAGCGCGGTGCCGCGCGCCCACTGCTCGCCGAGCTCCGCGCAGCGGCGCAGGCACTCCTCGGCGAGCTTGTCCGCCTGGTCAGGGTCATTTGTCAGCAGGCAGACGGCGACGAGCCTGCCGTAGCTGGCCAGGGCCAGCGGGTCGGCGAACCCGATCCGCTGGTAGCTGGCCAGCGCGGCCTCGTGGCAGGCGCGCGCGGCGGCCAGCTTGCCCGCGCGCAGCGCGAGGACGCCGCGTGCGTCGGTGACGTGCGCGGTGAGGTTCTCATCCGCCGCGGCCTCGGCGAGCGCGGCGGCCTCGGTGAGCAGCCCCCCGCCGCGCGCCAGGTCACCCTGGTGCACGGCGAGCACGCCCGCGCCGAACACCGCCCAGGCGTGGTCGCTTGACCCGGGGTTCACCCCGAGCGCCAGCTCATGCCAGCGCCTGCCCTCGGTGAACTGCCCGGTCATGTACCAGTAGGGCAGCAGCAGCCGGGCCATCCGCAGGCCGGCCGGCGCCTCGCCCGGCTCGGTGAACGAGAAGCCGAGCGCCGCCCGGAGGCTGGCGGTCTCCGTGCTCAGGCGGCGGAGCCAGCCCGCCTGCTCCGCGGTCATGCTGCCGGCCGCGGCCCGTTCGGCGAGCTCAAGGAAGTAGTCCCGGTGCCTGGCCCGGATGCGCCTGGTGGCTTCCTCGTCGAGCAGCTCAGCGCCGAACTCCCGCATGGTGTCGAGCATCCGGTAAAGGTCTTCGGGCAGCGAGGAGTCCGCTTGACCGGGACCCGACTGCGCGTCCGATACGATCGCCTCGCGATCGGACGCGTCCCGGGGCCTCGGGGGGGTTTGGGGGGGCGGCCCCCCCGGGCTAGCGGAGTGGGGGGTCGCCTCCCCGGGAGACAACAGCACGACCGACTTGCCGGCGAGCCGGCGCAGCGTTTCGCCGGCGCCGGGCCCGCAGACCCGCTCGGCCGCGGCGAGCGTGAAGGAGCCGGGAAACACGGAAAGCTCCGCCCACAGCCGCTGCTCGGCGGGGGTGCACAGCTCGTGGCTCCACGCGACGGCGGCCCGCAGCGTGCGGTGGCGTTCGGTGGCGGTCCGGGCGGTCCCCAGGGCACGGAACCGGTCGTTCAGCCGGCGGAGGATCTCCTCGGCCGGCATGCCGCGCAGCCGGACGGCGGCGAGTTCGAGGGCCAGCGGCATGCCGTCGAGTCTGCGGCACAGCTCGGCGACGGCGGGGGTGTTCTGCGGGGTGAGCGCGAAGTCGGGGACCGCGGCCTGCGCGCGGTCGACGAACAGCGATACCGCGTCCGTGCTGGCGGCGGACGCGTCGTCCGCGGGCAGCTCGAGCGGCCCGATGAGCAGCGACTGCTCGCCTGGCGCGTCAAGCGTCGCGCGGCTGGTCGCCAGGATGCGCAGCCGCGGCGCGGCCGCGAGCAGCAGCGCGGCGAGCTCCGCGCAGCCGGCGGTGAGGTGCTCGCAGGTGTCCAGGAGCAGCAGCAGCTCGCGTTCCGCGAGGCTGTCCGCCAGCGCCCGCGCTGGGTTGCCGGTCACGTCATCGGGCAGGCCGAGCGCCTCGGAGACGGCGCGGGGCAGGAGCTCGGGCGCGCGCAGCGGGGACAGCTGGACCAGCCAGCAGCCGTCCGCGAAGGCGTCCCGCAGTCCAGCGGCCGCGTGCAGCGCGAGCCGCGTCTTGCCGACTCCGCCGGGCCCGCGCAGGGTGACCAGGCGGCGTCGTTCGAAGGCTTCCCCGATGGCCGGCAGTTCCCGCCGCCTGCCGACGAACCGGTTGACCTCTGCGGGGAGGTTGTCCCTTCGCTGGCCCCATGTCAGCGCGGTCACGATGTCCCCTGGATACATCGGCCCGGTGTGTCCGGCCCGCTACAAACGTTTGTGGTCTCGGTGGCATCGTACATCGGTGGGCCGGCCGGGGCCCGGGAACCAGCGATCCCCGGCGGACCTCGGCCCGCCCGGCTCTGGCTAGAGCTTCGTCCAGGCCTCGGTGAGATCCGAGCGCAGGATCTGCTCGATTTCGTCGAAGTGCTCCTGGGTGCAGATCAGCGGCGGCGCGAGCTGGATCACCGGGTCACCGCGGTCGTCGGCCCGGCAGACCAGGCCGGCGTCGAACAGCCGCGCGGACAGGAAGCCGCGCAGCAGCCGCTCCGACTCGTCGTCGTTGAACGTCTCCTTGGTGTTCTTGTCCTTGACCAGCTCGATGCCGTAGAAGTAGCCGGCCCCGCGGATGTTGCCGACGATCGGCAGGTCGGTGAGCTTGTCGAGGGTGGCCCGGAAGCCCGCCTCGTTGGCCCGCACGTTGCCGAGCAGGTTGTCCCGCTCGAAGACGTCCAGGTTGGCGAGCGCGACGGCGGACGATACCGGGTGCCCGGCGAACGTGATGCCGTGCAGGAACGTGGCTCCGCCGGTGAGGAACGGCTCCATCAGCTGGTCGCGCACGATCATGCCGCCGAGCGGCGAGTAGCCGGAGGTGACGCCCTTGGCGAAGGTGATGATGTCGGGCTGGTAGCCGTACCGTTCGGAGCCGAAGTAGTAGCCGAGCCGCCCGAACGCGCAGATCACCTCGTCGGAGACGAGGAGGACGCCGTACTTGTCGCAGATTTCCCGCACCCGCTGGAAGTAGCCGGGCGGCGGGGTGAAGCAGCCGCCGGAGTTCTGCACCGGCTCGAGGAACACCGCCGCGACGGACTCGGCGTCCTCGCGCAGGATCGCCCGCTCGATCTCGTCGGCGGCCCAGACGCCGAACTTGGCCTCGTCGTCGGCGACGAACTCCGGCGCCCGGTAGAAGTTGGTGTTCGGCACGCGGATGCCGCCAGGCGGCAGCGGCTCGAAGTCGTGCTTGATCGCGGACAGGCCGCAGACGGCGAGCGCGCCCATCGAGGTGCCATGGTAGGCGTACTCGCGGCTGAGCACCTTGTACCGGCCGTGCTCGCCTGTGCGCTTGAAGTACGCCTTGGCCAGCTTCCACGCCGACTCGACGGCCTCGGAGCCGGAGGTAGTGAAGAACACCCGGTTCAGGTCACCGGGCGCGAGCTCCGCGAGGCGGGCCGCGAGCTGCACCGCCGCCGGGTGCGCGTAGGACCACAGCGGGAAGTAGGCGAGCTCTGAGGCCTGCTTGGACGCGGCCTCAGCCAGCTCGGTGCGGCCGTGGCCAACCATGGAGACGAACAGCCCGGCGAGCCCGTCAAGGTAGCGCTTGCCCTTGTCGTCGTAGACGTACGGCCCCGACCCGCGCACGATCACCGGGACGTCGCCGTTGTTGTAGGACGACATCCGGGTGAAATGCATCCACAGGTGCTGCTTGGCTGCGGCCTGGAGCTCGTCAGAAGAAAGGGTCACCGTGTCCCCCATGTGTAGGTCTGCTTGCATAGCTTGAGGTAAACAAAGGTCTCGGTTGACGTGACCGACGGTACCCCGCGTACCTGACTGAGAATCTCAAGGAGATGGTCGTCGTCCTCGCAGACCACCTCGAGCAGCAGGTCGAACGACCCCGCGGTCAGCACCACGTAGTCGATCTCCTCCATGCTCGCTAGCTGGTCGGCGACCCGCTGCAGGTCGCCGTCGCAGCGGATGCCGATCATGGCCTGGCGGCGGAAGCCGAGCATCAGCGGGTCAGTCACCGCGACGATCTGCATGACGCCGGTCTCCTGCAGCCGCTGCACGCGCTGCCTGACGGCGGCCTCGGAGAGCCCGACCGCCTTGCCGATCGCCGCGTAGGACTGGCGGCCGTCGGCCTGCAGCTGCTCGATGATCCGCTTGGAAATCTCATCCAGCGCCGGCGTGACGACGGGGCCGCCGCCGCGCGGGCCGTGGGCCATCCGATCACATCCCTTCCCGGTACGTGCCTGGTACGTGCCCGGGACTACGAGGCCGGCCACCTCCCTCAATATTTGTCACCGAGATCGCCTCTGTCAACTAATTTCGTAGATAAGCGTGCAATATTCAACGGATTCGCTTGTCATGCTGGGCCAACTTTGCGAAGCTGCATGGCAGGCCCGCCGGTGGCGGGCCCGGTGACGATGGAGGCTGGGATGGCGCACGTGAGGCTGCGCAACTTCGTGAACGGCAAGCACATGGACCCGTGCGAGGGCGGTTACAGCCACGTGGTCGACCCGAGCACCGGCGAGGCCTACGCCGCGGCGCCGGTGTCGTCGGCCGCCGACGTGGACGAGGCGATGCGCGCGGCGCGGGCCGCGTTCGAGACCTGGCGGGACACCACGCCCGCGGAGCGCTCGCTTGCCCTGCTCAAGTTCGCCGACGCGGTGGACCGGCGCGCCGCGGAGCTCACCGAGGCCGAGTGCCGCAACACGGGCAAGCCGCTCGCCATCGCGAGCACCGATGAGGTGCCGCCGAGCGTGGACCAGCTGCGCTTCTTCGCCGGGGCGGCCCGGGTCCTCGAGGGCCGGTCGGCCGGCGAGTACCTGCGGGACCACACGTCGATGATCCGCCGTGAGCCGGTCGGCGTCTGCGCGCAGGTCACCCCGTGGAACTACCCGCTGATGATGGCGGTGTGGAAGATCGGCCCCGCGCTCGCGGCGGGCAACACCGTGGTGCTCAAGCCGTCGGACACCACCCCGGTCTCCACCCTGCTGCTCGCGGAGATCGCCGCCGAGTTCTTCCCGCCCGGCGTGTTCAACGTGATCTGCGGCGACCGGGTCACCGGGCGCGCGATGGTGGTTCACCCCGTGCCCGCGATGGTGTCCATCACCGGCTCGGTGCGGGCGGGCACGGAGGTGGCGCGCGCCGCGGCCGGCGGCCTCAAGCGGGTGCACCTCGAGCTAGGCGGCAAGGCCCCGGTCATCGTCTTCGACGACGCCGACGTCGAGGCGGCCGCCAAGGGCATCGCGGCGGCCGGCTACTACAACGCTGGCCAGGACTGCACCGCCGCCGCCCGGGTGATCGCCGGGCCGGGCATCGCCGCCGACCTGGCCGACGCCCTGGCGGAGCAGGCGCGGGCGACCAAGACCGGCGGGCTCGACGTGCCGGATGCGGACTTCGGCCCGCTCAACAACCCGGGCCAGCTTGCCCGGGTGTCCGGCTTCCTCGACCGGGTGCCCGCGCACGCCACCGTCGCGGCCGGCGGGCACAAGGTCGGCGGCCCGGGGTTCCTGTTCGAGCCGACCGTGGTGTCCGGGCTGGCGCAGGACGACGAGATGGTGCAGGACGAGATCTTCGGCCCGGTCATCACCGTGCAGCGGTTCTCTTCTGAGGACGAGGCGGTGCGGCTGGCCAACGGCGTGCAGTACGGCCTCGGCTCGAGCGTCTGGACCCGGGACCACGGCCGCGCGATGCGGATGAGCCGCCGCCTCGACTTCGGCGTCGTGTGGGTGAACACGCATATCCCGTTCACCGCCGAGATGCCGCACGGCGGCTTCAAGCACTCCGGCTACGGCAAGGACCTGTCGATGTACGGCTTCGAGGACTACACCCGGGTCAAGCACGTGATGTCGTACCTCGGTTAATTCAACGGAAAGTAGTGATACCGCTACGACCTGCTATTACCATGGGGCTAACTTAATCCTCCAGTTACCCCCAACTTCACGCGTGAGCGGGACGGCGGGAAGCCGTGCCCCCGGGTAGCGGTGACCCGGCACGTGGGAAAGAGGTACCGCTCGTGAACAGGAACAGGCAAGTCGCCGTCATCGCGGCGCTCGCTGTCGCAGGCCTGCTCGGCGGCTGCGCCGTCCCGTCGTCGTCGGGGCCGATGAGCTCAGGCACGGGACCGGCCTCCGCTGCGGGCTGCGCCGGCGGCGGCGCGGGTTCCGGCGGCACCGGGTCCGGTGCCGCGCCGCTGCAGGCGATCCAGTTCACCGGCGACGGACACGGCTGGGCGGCGGGCGCCGGCCGTATCCTGGCCACCAGCGATGGCGGCCGTACCTGGACCAGGCAGTACGCCGGCCCGGCCGTGCTCGGCCAGCTGGACTTCACCGGCACCGCGGACGGCTGGGCCGTCGGCCCAGGTGCGCTGCTGCGGACCACCAACGGCGGCGCCAGCTGGACCGCGCTCAATGAGCCCAGGGTGAACGGGCACTGCGTGTCCGTCTCCGCGGTGCGCTTCGTCTCGCCCGTCCTCGGCTACGCGATCGTCGGCAACCCGGCGGCCGACGGCGCCGGCGAGCCGGCGACTGGCGGAACAGGGGCCGGCGGCCGGCTGCTGCGCACCACCGACGGCGGCGTGACGTGGGGCCCGGCGGCTGGCGCGCCCGCCGGGGCGCAGGCGGTCTGCTTCAGCACCGCGCAAGACGGCTACCTGGGCGTACCGGGCCGGATCTGGCGCACCACCGACGCGGGCGCCACCTGGTCGCCGGCGTTCACCGAGCCGCCCGCGTCGCCCGGCCAGCAGGCCGGCCGGGCGGCGGGCGACACGCCGGAGCTCGGCTGCGCCGCGCACCGCTCCGCCTGGGTGCTGTTCCTCGGCAGCGGCACCGCGATGATGCACGCCCCCTACCTCGCCTACGCCACGCAGGACGGCACCAGATGGCACGGGGTGATGGAAGAGCCGATGCTCGAGTCCGCGATGCGGCCCAGGCTGCACCTCCCGGCGGGCCCGGGCTCCGAGCCGGGGCCCTTCAGCGTGATCAGCCCCGGCGCCGCCGCGTTCGTCGGCTACACGCCGCCGGCCGGCGGCTGGGGCGCGGCCCCGCTCATCATGGCCACCGACGGCGGCACCGTGCTGAACAGCGAGGGCGACATCCCGGCCATCAACGAGCCGCTCGCCGCCGCATTCCTCACCCCGGCCCGGGGCTGGGTGGCCGGAGAGAACCTCAAGGCGCACACGTTCTCCATCGAGGCCACCACCGACGCGGGCCGCACCTGGACCACCCAGTTCACGGCAAGCTAATTCCGGTCGTGCGGCGTCACGCGCCGCGGGCCCGGGCGGACGCCTCGGCCGACGTGACCACCGGCACGATCTCGAACTCCACGAGGTCGCTCCACCGCTGCGTCCACGCGGCGAGCAGCGCCGGGTCGTCAGTCTCCATGAGCTGGAAGCACCCGTCCATGCCGTCCGCCGTCACCCAGCTGTCGAGATAGGCGAGCCCGTCCGGTAGCATCCGCCCGCTCGCCGCGAACCGCTCGTAGACCGGCCCGGGCCCGTCCAGGTACTGCTCGATCACCATGTAGAGCATGAGTGCATTGTCGTCCAGGCCCGCCGGGCACCGTGCGGAACCCTGGCAATTGCGGCTCGGTCCACGCCTACGGCACCACGCTGGCGCCAGCAGCAGGGGAGTCAACCGGACGGTTCGTCCGGCGCCTGCTCTTGGCCGCTCAGATCCTCGGCCCCGGGGGCGCCCTCAGCGCCCGCGGAGGCGCCCCGGGCGCCCTCGCTGGCCGGCTCGCCCTGCCGGACCAGGGCCACTACCTCGTGCCTGAAGCCGATGTTCGGCCCGCCGATCAGCTCCCAGGCCCGGGCGATCCCGATGAAGAAGCAGACGATGACCAGGATCGCGAGGCTGTTCACCGTCCCGAGGTCACCCGGGTGATGCTGCACGTCGATGCCGCTCATCAGCTGGAGGACGAACGTGACGCCGAGCCCGGCGAGAAAGGCGGCGTCCCGCGCCATCGGCCACCGCATGTGCCTCACCCGGATGAGCGATAGCAGCGACGCTAGGACGAACAGCAGCCCGAGTACCGCCACGATCGTCGCGGCGAGCGCGATCTTCTCACCAGGGACCAGCGCGAACAGCGACACTGTCAGGGCGTTGATGAACGAGGTCAGTGCCGCGTTCGCGCGTATCCGGTGCAACTGCCCGGAGACCTCGGCCGTGGCCAGCCGGGTCGCCGAGACGGAGATGGCCACGAAGAGCAGCCCGATAAGCGCCCCGGCAACCCCGGAGCTGGCCAGGAAGAAGTCGTGAATGTCTGCTGGAACCACCGGACGATCCTCCCACGCGCGCCAGCCCGCCGCCGCCGCCGGCGCTCAACTCGCCGCGCGTCTGGCGGGCGAGACGGGGATCGGTGGAACACGCATCCGTTCGGGATGCCGGGTTTGAACTGCTGGGCTCGGTAAGGTGAGGGGCATGGACATCACGAAGCCGGAAGTGGACTTTCCTGAGGGCACGCCGCCCAAGACGCTTGAGGTCACCGACATCTGGGAGGGCACCGGCAAGGCCGCCGGCGCCGGGGACACCGTACAGGTTCACTACGTCGGGGTCGCCTACTCCACGGGGGAGGAGTTCGACGCGAGTTGGAGCCGGGGCGAGCCGCTTCAGTTCCGCCTCGGTATCGGGCAGGTCATCCAGGGCTGGGACCAGGGCGTGCAAGGCATGAAGGTCGGCGGCCGCCGCAAGCTGGTCATCCCGCCCGACCTCGGCTACGGCAGCCGCGGCGCGGGCAACGCCATCAAGCCGGGCGAGACCCTGATCTTCATCTGCGACCTCGTCTCCGCCTGACATCGCCCAGCCAGGACAAGCATCGGATCACTGCCGGCCGGAGCACAGCGAAAGCGCGGCGCCAAGGTCAGTGAGGGTGCGCAGTGCCCCGAGGCACTGCGCACCCTTATTCCTGCTGCCATGTCCCCGCGGGCTCACCTGCTTGCTGCGTAAGCACGGCAGCGAAGAGGAAGATGCTCCCATGCCCGTCACCCGCAACCTCGCTGACTTGCCGACCCCCGCCCCCCTGGTGGACGCCGCTATCTTGGCGGCCAACCTGGCCCGCATGGCGCAGGCGTGGCCCGGCCAGCGCCTGCGGCCGCACGTCAAGGCCCACAAGTGCACCGAGCTGGCCCGCCAGCAGCGCGCCAGCGGCCACCCCGGCTTCACCTGTGCCACCATCAGGGAGGTGGAAGGCATGGTCGCGGCCGGCCTGGGCCAGGACCTCCTGCTGGCCAACGAGGTCCTCGACGCCTCCCGCCTGGGTGCCCTGGTCACGGCAGGCGCCCGGGTCACAGTAGCGGTCGACTCGCCCGCCACCGTCCGCGCCGCCAAGCAGGCCGGGCTGCGCGAGGTCCTCATCGATGTCAATGTCGGCCTGCCGCGCTGCGGCTGTTCTCCCGGTGACGCCGGTTCCCTGGCCGAGTTGGCCCGCGGGGCCGGCCTGGAGGTGCGGGGGGTGATGGGCTACGAGGGCCACACGATGCTGGTGAGCGACCGGGCCGACCGGGCCCGTCAGGTAGCCCGCAGCATGGCCTTGCTTGAGCAGGCCCATGATGCGGTGGGAGGCCCGGTGCGCTCGGCCGGCGGGACGGGCAGCTGGGACCTCAATGCCTTCGCCACCGAACTGCAGGCCGGCTCCTACGCACTCATGGACACCGCCTACGCCGCCATCGGCGTGCCCTTCGGGCAGGCCCTGACCATCCTGGCCACCGTGATCTCGGTCAACCCGGGCGGATGGGCAGTAGCCGACTGCGGGCTGAAGGCACTCGGCATGGACCACGGCAACCCGTCGCTGTCCGACGGCTCAAGCGTGTGGTTCTGCTCCGACGAGCACATCGTCTTCTCCCCGCCCGACGGCCAGCCGCTCCCCGCGGTCGGCGACCAGGTCCGGGTCCTGCCAGCCCACGTCGACCCCACCATGGCCTACCACGAGCGCCTGTACCTGGTAGAGGGCGACCGGGTCCTGGAGGCATGGCCGGTAGACCTGCGGGGCTGGTAAAGACACGGCGATTGGGTCCACGTCCGGCCGCCGCCGCGTATCACATGCCCCCGTTCTGGCTCGGTGAAGACGGCTGCCACCGGATGCCCGCAGCGGCTTGACCCTCCTGTAACCGGAGGCCGGAGGCTCGGTTCATGAGCAAACTGAGCACCGCAAGCCGCGCGGAAGTGACCGGGCCGCGCGCCGTCACGTGGGCGCCGCTCGCGGTCATCTTGTGCGGGACGTTCGTCTACGTCCTTGACTTCTTCATCGTCAACGTCGCGCTGCCGAGCATCCAGCGCAGCCTGGGCGCCAGCCCGGCCGCCATCGAGTGGGTGGTGGCCGGGTATGGCCTGACCAGCGCCGCGTTCCTGGTCACCGGGGGGCGACTCGGCGACCATTACGGCCGCAGGCGGGTGTTCTGCGCCGGGCTCTGCGGGTTCACCGTCGCCTCGGCGCTGTGCGCCCTGGCACCAGACGCCGGCTTCCTCGTCGCGGCCAGGCTCGCCCAGGGCGTCGCCGCCGCGATCATGGCACCGAACGTGCTGTCCATCCTCGGCACCACCTACACCGGGCCCGCCCGGGTGAAGGCGATCAGCATCTACGGCATGGTGATGGGCGTCGCGGCCGTCGCCGGGCAGCTGGTCGGCGGGCTGCTGATCGCGGCCAACCCGGCCGGGCTGGGCTGGCGAGTCATCTTCTGGGTGAACGTGCCGGTCGGCATCGCCGCGGTCGCGCTCGCCCGCAGGGTTGTTCCCGAGTCGCGCGCGGCGGTACGCGGGCGGCTCGACCTGCGCGGCGCCGCCCTGTTCACCGCGGCCCTGGTCGCGATCGTGCTGCCGCTGCTCGACGGCCGCGCCCACGGCTGGCCCGCCTGGTCGTGGGCGTGCCTGGCCGCCGGCCCGGTGCTGCTGGCGGTGTTCGCCGTGCACCTGCGGGCCACCGCGCGCGGCGGCGGGCAGCCGCTGCTCGACCCCGGGATCTTCAAGGTGCGGGCGTTCCGGGCCGGGCTGACCTGCCAGGTGCTCTTCTGGTGCCAGCAGGCCGCCAGCTACCTGCTGCTCGCGCTCTACCTGCAGCAGGGCCGCGGGCTCAGCCCGGTCTCCTCTGGCGGGGTGTTCTCCGTGCTGGCCGCCGGGTACCTGGCCACCTCGTTCCGCGCCCCCGCGCTGACCATGAGGTTCGGCCGCCGGGTGGTCGCCGCGGGCGCGGTCACCGCCGCGGTCGGCAACGGTGCGCTGGTCATCGCCGTCCTCGCCCACGCGGGCGCCGGTGTTGGCAGCACGGGCCCGGTCGCGGCGCTGTTCCCCGGCCTGTTCCTGCTCGGCGCCGGCCAGGGGCTGTGCATCACGCCGCTGACGACCACCGTGCTCATCCACGCCGACCCCAGCCGGGCCGGGTCGGTTTCCGGCGCGCTGTCCACCGCGCAGCAGGTCGGCAACGCGATCGGCGTCGCGGTCACCGGGGTCGTCTTCTACGGCCTGCTCGGCCACGGGGACGGCTACGCCACGGCCTACCGGTGGAGCCTGACCGAGATGGGCGTGCTGCTGGCCGGGGTCGCGGCGCTCAGCTTCATCATGCCGCGCGCTCGCCTGGCAACGGGCGCAGGCGGTGCCAGCGCGGGCGGTGCCAGCGCGGGCGGTGCCAGCGCAGGCGATGCCAGCGCAGGCGCGGGCGCGGGCCAGCGCGCCGTCCCGGCCGGGTAGTTAGCTCTTGCGTTATGAGCGCTCGATAGAGGGCACCGGAATGTCAGTTCATCGGGCTAATATTCGATTACTACATCAAAAGATCAACGTGATCGAAACGGGGCGCGGATGGACTGGCAGGCAGCCGGAGACCGCAGGCGGGCGCGACGCCCGCCCAAAAGCCGGGCCTGCACGGCAGTCGCCGGGAACGGTGTCTGGTGAAGGTCGTTCAGGCGTACCGCTTCGCGCTTGACCCTTCGCCCGCGCAGGAGCGCATCCTCGGCTCGCATGCCGGGGCGTCCCGGTTCGCATGGAACTGGGGACTGGCCAGGTGCAAGGAGCGGTACGAGGCCGAGGGCAGATGGTACTTGGCTGCGGAGCTGTACCGGCTCTGGAACCAGGAGAAGAAGGCTGACCCGGCCCTGGCCTGGTGGGGTGAGAACTCTAAGTGCGCCTACCAGGAAGCGTTCCGCGACCTGGACCGGGCGCTGCGCGACTTCGTGAAGTCCCGCAGCGGCGCCCGGAAGGGGAAGCGGCTCGGGTTCCCCAGGTTCAAGAAGCGCGGCAAGTGCCGGGACTCGTTCCGGCTTGCCGGCGACCGGGTATCGTGCGCGGGTGCGACGGTGAAACTGACGCGCATCGGGACCGTCCGCACGCATGAGCCCGTCGGCAAACTGGCCCGGCTGCTGCAGGACGGCCGCGCCCGTATCCTGTCCGCGACCGTCTCGCGGACGGCCCAGCGCTGGTTCGCCTCGTTCACCGTCGAGGTGGAGCGGGACATCCCCGGGCGGCACGCCCGGCCCGGCTCCGCGGTCGGCGTCGACCTCGGCGTCAAGGTGCTGCTGACGGGCGTGGACGACCTCGGGCGGACGATCTCTGTGGCGGGGCCGAAGTCGCTGCGCGCGTCGCTGCGGAAGCTGCGCCGGGCGAGCCGGGACTGCTCCCGGAAGCAGCCCGGCAGCGCGAGCCGGCGCAAGTCCGCTACACGGCTGGCCCGGGTCCACGCCCGGGTCGCGAGCGTGCGCGCCGACGCGCTGCACAAGGCCACCACCTCGCTCGCCCGCCGGTACGAGACAGTCGTGGTCGAGGACCTGAACGTGGCTGGGATGACCCGTAACCGCCGCCTGTCCCGGGCGATCGCCGACCAGGGCTTCGGGCAGGCGCGGCGCATGCTCGGCTACAAAACCACCTGGAACGGCGGGACGCTGATCACGGCGGACCGCTGGTTCCCGTCCAGCAAGACCTGCTCCGGCTGCGGCGAGGCGAAAGCCAAGCTTCCCCTGTCGGAGCGCGTTTTCCGTTGCGAGGCCTGCGGCCTGGTCATCGACCGGGACGTGAACGCGGCCCGTAACCTGCTTGAGCTCGCGGCCAGTGGGGCCGAGAGGGTAAACGCCTGCGGAGGGACCGTAAGACCGCGCCCCGCGCGGCAAGTCCCGGTGAAACAGGAACCCGGCACCGCCCCCGCGGCACGGGCCGGGACCGCCCCCGCGCAAGCGGGGGCTGTGGCATGAACGCGCTATCAGGCGCTCAACCAGAACGGATACTTCCACCATGGCGACGATGCTGACCATCGGCGAGTTCTCCCGGATGACCCACCTGAGCGTGAAGGCGCTGCATCACTATCACGACGTGGGCGTCCTGGCGCCAGCGGCGATTGACCCGCACTCTGGCTACCGCAACTACGGCGCCGACCAGGTGGCCGCCGCCCAGGTGATCAGGCGGCTGCGCGACCTGGGCATGCCGCTCGACTCGATCAGGGCCGTGCTGCTCGCGCCCGACCTGGCGGCGCGGAACCGGGAGATCACCGCCCACCTGGCGCGGATGGAACGCCAGCTTGAGCAGACCCAGGCGGCGGTCAGCGGGCTGCGGGCGCTGCTCGACGGCCCCGTGCCGCGGCCGCGGATCGAGTTCCGCACCATCCCCACGGTGACCGCCCTGGCGATCGCCGAGGTCGTGACGGTGGCGGACGTGATGGCCTGGGGCGACGACGCGATGGGGGAACTCGCCGCCGTGCTCGGCGCCACCGGGCTGGCGCAGGCGGGGTCGTATGGCGCGCTGTTCCCCGGCGAGTTCTTCGAGCTGGAACGCAGCGAAG
>Ga0265334_10000823_pt1 | contig 15512 bp, 16 predicted proteins | sample 42023metaG_FD_192442 | JGI IMG/M metagenome (GOLD analysis project Ga0265334, IMG submission 192442) | Rhizosphere microbial communities from Carex aquatilis grown in University of Washington, Seatle, WA, United States - 4-20-23 metaG | ecosystem: Host-associated > Plants > Roots > Rhizosphere... | reverse complement strand
CCGGCTCTGGGGCTCCTCCTACCTCGAATAATAACGGAGTAGGCACTGCCCTTAGCGGGGCGAGTGACGCTCTAAGCATCTATGGCGGCCTGCACGCGGGGACTCCCCTAGGGGACGCTATTGCGGCTGCTAATGCGGCGAAGCTCGGAGGGTTGCTTACAAACAGCCCAGGGTTAAGCCAAGCCGGGGGTGCGCTAGGCTCGGGTCTCGGTCTCTACACCGGGTTAGAGCAGGGTGGCGTCTCCGGGTACGGTCAGGCAGGGGTTGATGCACTACGATTAGGTCAGTACGGAGCCCAGATGGCGGGAAACACCGCGCTATCTCAAGGCTTAGGAGACGTAGCAGGTCCGCTTGGTGCGGCTCTCTCCCTCTACAACTTCGGTAAGAACTGGCAGTCTGGTGCTACCGGTCCCGACGCCCTCTCTGGTGCAGAGACCGGAGCCTCGGTTGGCTCTCTCGTAGGCCCCGTAGGGACGGTCATCGGGGGACTGGCGGGTGGGGCCATCGGAGCCCTCTCTTCGGCTTTCGGGGGAGGCAAACACGACCCGGAGACGGACGCCGTTAATAGTCTTATCCCTCAATACACGCAGGCGTATAACCAGGACCCGACCAAGGCCCAAGGGGCGCTCTCGACTCTTACCCCTCAGCAGTCGATGGAGACCCTCGCTGGTATCTTCGATGCGAAGAACAATACCCCGGGGCATTCGGAGCCTATCGAACAGACTTGGGGACGGATGCAGGAGGGGTCGTTCCTTAACGACATTGCTAACCAGATCAACTCGGGCTACAGTGCCGGAACGATCAAGCCCGGAGAATCGGCTGCGGACATCTACTCCTCGGTCATTAACCCGTATATCACCCAGAGAACGAACGGGCAGGGGATCGTAGGTCCTGACAACGGAGTAGGTGGGGTCCTCTCGGGAGCAATCCAGAACCTGATCGGGGATTACACGAATGGTACCTTGGATAACACGACCCCCATTGGCATCAAGGGGCAGATCGACACGACGCTGCCTACCTATGCGGGAATGACCCCTGAGATGCAGGCGTCTCTGGCGGCTAGCAGGGCAGCCCAAGCGCAGCCGCCCTCTACTCCCGCGAACATGGGGTCTGCGACTGCGGCCGGGGTAGTTCCCTCCTCTGCTTTGATACAGCAGTATTTGCAGGCACAACGTCCCGGCTCGATTCAAATGCAGACACAGCCCTCCCTAGAGCCCCAGCAACCAACTCCGATAGCCCAGAGACCCGTCATGGCACAAGGTGGACATATGAAGAAGAAGTTAAAGAGTTTCGATGACGGCGGGAGTGTCGATGACTCCTTTAGTTTCGATAACTCGTATTCACCCGCTAGTAGCCTAGACCTCTCTAGCATCTTTGACAACTCTTCCCCGTTAGACCTCGGGACTTTTAGTTCCAGCGGGGATCTGCCCGCTAACTATAACGCTCAGGCCTTACGGGACGGCACCCAGGTAATGGATTCTAGTAACCTAGACTCCCTAGGGCTCTTTAGCAACGCACCGTCCTTTAGTGATCCGAATTTGCAAAGCGCCTCCCAACTAGATCCTAACCTGCTCTCCCAGTTACAGCAGTTGCCTAGCAGCAATTTGACCTCGTCAAGCAGCGGGGGGAAGGGAGCGAGCGGGGCTCTCGCTAGCCTCCTAGGAAAGCTTGGTCTCTCTCCGAGCACGGCGCAGACCTTATCCCAGTTAGGGTTAACGGCTGCGTCTCTCGCACCGATCATCGCCTCGCTAGGGGGCAAGTCCTCCGGTAGTGGGAATGCTACCCAACCCTCAACCACACCCCCGGCTGGGTACGGGCCTCCCTCGACCCCGTTCTCGGTGCCTAACTACTCCCGGCAGTACGTAGGCCCGACCACTTCGAATTGGACTCCTGAACAATGGTATAAATATGGAGAGGGGCCGGAACAGACCTTCTTCTCTAATAACCAGCTCCCCGCTGTTTCTGGTGTTTCTCCCGCCTCGCCTACGGCCGCTTCTTCCACGACCGCCGGGACACCAAACATGCAGCTTGCTCCTTATATGGGGGGGATACCAGGAGGCCCTGGCTCTTCCCCTATTTTAAAGGCCAAGGGAGGTGGAGCTTTAAGTCAGTCCTCTGGAATGCATGAGGGAGAGGGGTACGTCGATGACCCTGGCTATGGGGACGGAACCTCTGACGAGGTTAACGCAAAGCTCTCCGGGGGTGAATACGTTATGGACGGTGGCACCGTCTCGATGCTCGGTAACGGGTCTAATGATGCCGGGGCACGAAAGCTCGATCAGTTACGGGAGCAGGTTCGCAAGCACGCGGGGAAGTCCCTCGTGAAAGGCAAACAATTTATGAAGGCTAAAGAGCCCTTGGCTTATCTGGGGAAGGGGAAGTAACATGAGTTCCGTTCTCGACTTCTTATTCCAAGGTCAGGCTCCGACCTCGACCACGAACTACGGGACATCGTCGTCTCAAGTCCCGACGTGGTTGCAGGAGTATAGCCAGGGCATCTTAGGGCAGGCAGCGGCGCTAGCGGGGCAACCATATCAGCCTTATGGGGGTCCCCAAGTCGCGGGGTTTACGGACCCGCAGACGCAGGCGCAGAGCGAGGTACAGAACCTTCAGGGCCAGTACCAGAGCCCCCTAAACCAGGCGATAGGGTTAGCAAGCTCCTCGGCAACCCCGGGGGCGCTAACACAAGCTCAGAGTTTTGTGCCACAGGCTTCGAGCTATATCAATAATGCAGTAGCTCCTACGGCTGCACAGCTAAATCCGTATACGAACAACGTTATCAAGCAGGCGGAGGACCAGGCTACTCAGTACTGGAATAACACCCTCCAGCCCTCGATTAACCAGCAGTACGCGGCGGCAGGGCAGGCGGGATCGAGTGCGAACACGAGAGCCCAAAACCAGGGGGCCGCGCAGATCACGCAGAATATCCAAGATACGGCGGGGTCCGCTCTCTCCCAAGCGTACACGAACGCACAGCAGACGGGACTCGCCGCTGGGCAGGCAACCGGTGCGCTCGGACAGACCCTCGGTGGTCTCGGATACGAGCAGGGTGTCCTCGGGTTGCAGGGGGCCTCTCAGCTCGGATCGCTCTCCCAGACCGGTCAAGCGCTCGGCTTGCAGGGTGCGGCTGCACTCGATACGGTCGGAGCAGAACAGCAAGGACTTAATCAGCAGAACCTTAACGTCGGTTACCAGAACTTCCAGAACCAGCAGCAGTACCCGTATCAACAGCTCGGTTACCTCTCCCAGATCCTCTCGGGGACTGCGACACCGACTACGGTACCGGGAAGCTCAACGAGTGCTCAGACAGGGTATGCACCAAGTTACGGTGCTTCCCCGCTCTCGCAGTCTCTGGGGCTCTATAACCTCCTTAACCCGAGTGGCGGCTAATCATGGCAGACCCTAGCTTAATTGATGATGACGAGGACGAAGGCCCGGACGAGAGTCCGAGTGGCGGGGGAGCGTTAGCTCAGCTCCTACAGCCGCAGTCGAGTACTAAGGAGGCGAAGGCTGATGCTTCGGCTTTCCTAAAGAAGTACCAGTCAGGAGCAACCCAAGCGGGGGAGCAGGACATCCTCTCTAGCATGAATGCTAATGCCGAGAGCGTTAAGCAGGCGCTTCGGGATGCGCGGGATAAGCTCTCGGCCCTACAGCCGACACCGAGAGAAAACCAGCTAGCTATGGCTCAAGCCTGGTTATCGCCTACTCGTACCGGTCGCTTCGGGGATACCTTAGCGAACGTCGCAGGGGAGCAGAAAAACGAGCTAGAGAAGGAGCGGGAATTCCAACAGCAACAGGCGCTCGGTGGGGTTGATCTCTCTAAACAGCTCTACGGGATCGATGCAAAGAGCCTCGATGCAAAAATGGCGTTGCAGAAACTGCACGAGCAGGGAGCGGACAAGTTCGCTGTTAAGGCCCTCGGAGTTGAAGCGGCTCCCGATAAGGCACCGGGAGGGGTAACTCACACCCAGCTTAAGGTCATCGATGTTGGAGGGGGTATGAAGCAGCGAGTCCTCTTCGACCCCGTAGCCCGAACCACGACCCCGCAAGGAGAGCCGTTCTCCGATCAACTCCCACCGAACCTAGGGATGGTTGACCCTATCGGAACCTACCATATGCCAGGGTTTAGTCAGTACGCTTTGACTAAGCCTGGTGCAATGGAGACGATGAATGCCGTGATGCAGAAGTACCCGAACTACCAGGAGGGCATCTACAACCAGATAAACCAAACCCGAAAGGAGTTTACCTCCTCGGCACCTAACAGCAGCGGGGGCAAGCTTAGTTCCCTAAATCTCGCCATTAGCCACATGCACATCTTAGATCAGGCGGCTGATGCGTTGCACAATAACGACATTAAACAGCTTAACCGTCTTGGTAATTTCCTAGGGGTGCAGACAGGCGAGGCGGCTCCTGCCGTTTACGATGCCATTAAGACCTTCGTTGGAAGCGAGATCGCGAACGCCGTATCTCAAACAAGTGGAGTTAACGAACGTGAGGAGGCGGGGCATAAGGTCAGTAGAGACTTCTCGGGTCCGGTAACCCACGCAGTTACGAAAGCCTACCGCTCGATGCTTGTTCCTCGAATGAATAACCTGAAAAACCAATTCTATGCCGGAATGGGTATGCCGACTTTCGACGAAGGTACCCCGGCCTACGATGCTCACCACGCGATGGTCGATAGCGAGTGGCGTGCTAGAATCCTGCCTCGCACGGCCTACGAGTTAAACCCGGCCCCAGCCGCTGCAGTATCGGATCTATCGAACCCGGACATTCTTAAACAGAACCCGACCTTACTGCATGACTTTAAGGCTAAGTACGGGTACCTCCCAAGCGAGATAGAGTAATGGGTAACTACTTCGACAAATACGACGAGCAGTCAACCGAAAAGGCGGTCGCTGCGGCCTCCTCGGCTCCCCCAGAACACGCGCAGGCCCCCGCTCCTGGCGACGGGAGTCCTAACGCGGGGCTGCTAGAGGTCGGGGGTGCTGCGGCCCTTGGGGCAGGCGCTATGGCGCTTAAAGGACGCTACCCGGGCATTAGTAGGGGGCTCGGTGCCTTGCGGGAGTTTATTACCGCCCATCCCGTGGTAGGCTCTGCGGCGGTCGGGGCAACGGCAGGGGGTGCCGCTGCGGTACCGGAGGCGATCAAGGAGGGGAAACCCTCTGACCTCCTCGTAGGGGCCGGGGCTGGTGCTGCTACCGGCTTGGCCGCTAATGCCGGGGCTCGGGCTCTGCCTGCGATTAAGACGATGATGCAGACTACCTCTCCGGAGAGAGCTGTCGCCTCTTCTGTTCTTGCGGATGCGGGGAACGCCCAAGCCGCGTCCTCCCGGTTAAAGGCCCTCGCTACGGAACTGCGATCAGGAGCAAGGGGGCCAAACCCGAATCCGCAGACAGTCGGGGATGTGCTAGGCCCGCAGGGTCAGGCGTTAGCTAAACAGGCGATTGCAGCCCCAGCGCCGGAATCGCAGGCCTACGCACAGCAACTTCAACAGAGACAGGCCGGGGCTCCACAGCGAATCACCGAGGCGGTTAACCAGGGTCTCGCTCCTAGCCCCTACACGGATGAGGAGCAGAAACTCGTCGCTACGATGAAAGCTAATGCCAAGCCTCTCTACGATAAGGCCTACGCAGCCTTCCCATCAATTCAGTCGGACCAGCTCTCTAACGTGCTTAACAATCCGTATGGCGTAGCTGCCTCGAAACGGGCTGTGAAAGATATGAAAGCCGACGGCGTTCCTATCGGCCCGGTTAACCCCCAAGGCATGGTAATGAATCCCTCCCTCCAGTACTTCGACTATGTCAAGCGAGCGCTAGACGATCAAGTAGCGGGAGCGGCTGCGACGGGGAATAAGAACCAAGCGCGGATTATCGGCGGGATGCGTGATCGCATGGTAGACGAGATCGACCAGAAGACCGCTGGCCCTAACGGCGTCTCTCCCTATGCCGAAGCGCGCAAGCAATTTCAAAGCGATCATGCCGTGGTCGATGCCCTGCATTCTGGCTTAGACGAGTTCCCGAAAATGACACCCCACGACGTGGAAGCGGCGATGACGAATATGGACTTCTCCTCTAAGGACGCCTTCCGCTCCGGCGTTGCTGAGGGGCTCTTTCGAGAGATCGGTAAAACCCCAGGGAAGGTAAACACCGGGTATAAGCTTATCGGTACCCCTGACATGCAGGCGAAGCTCGGGGCTCTGTTCGATAACCCGAAGGACGCCGCTGACTTTATCGGCACCCTGCAACGGGAAGCGCAGATGTACGACCATACGAAGGTAATGACTACTGCCGCGAAGAAGGGACCGGCCACCGCCGTCGCTCCTAGCGCAGGTCCGATCAGCTCGATAGCGGATGCGGTAGTTCATCCTAAGTTAACAGCCCTACGGTTAGCAGCCAAGGCGGCTGCTCCTAATATGGGCGGGGTCTCTAGTATCATGAGTCAATCCGGTCAAGCCGGGGGAGACCAACTCGCTAGACTCGCTGACGTAGCGGCTCGTGTGCAACGAGCGAAGCAGCTAGGGGCGGGAGCCGGGACTGCAGCGACCGTTCTCGGTGGCGGGGCAGCCGGTGCTGTCCTACCGCAGGCGATCTCGAAGCAGCCAACGGAGTAAGGCGATGGCAAACCCAACAGAGAAAACCCCGGAAGGTGATCCGTATGCGGCGGAGTTATCCGCTATCGCTGCGGCGACCCCGGGGGATGCAGGCGCTAACGCGGGTCTTAACTGGTTGGTTAACTCTGCGATGATGCGTCTCGGGTACATGCCTCCGAGCTACGCGCTTAACAATCCCCCACCGTCCTTTGCCGAAGGTGGGCAGGTAGATACGAGCGACGTAGACCAAGACTCTTCGCTGCGTAAGATCTCGGATGTCGCAGCGGAGCTAGGACCCGCTGGTGGGGCGGAGGCTCGTGCTCGATTAGCGACGGGGGTTGCTTCCCAATTCTACGGGCTTGACGAGGAGGGTAACCCGCAGTTCCTAGGGTCCTCTCATTTCCTAAAGAACCCGGACGGGTCAACCAGCTTGACAAAGGGCAATCCGAAATTTATGGACGAGATCCTAGCGGCCCCATCGATGCTCGGGAAGTGGGCTCCTAAGTTCTCGACCGATGCAGCCGGGCGGCTCGCGGAGTTAAACAGGAGAGTAGTCCAACAAACGGGGGTCGGGGAAGCTCACGGCCTGCCAGACCACCTCCTCGATGCGGTAGGTCAACTCTCCTCTCCGATTCCGATGGGAGCAGCCGGACAGAAGGCGTCCTTGGCTAAACGTCTTATGGAACTTACCGGGGCTCTTCGCCCGGCAACGGCAACCCGACTCCTAACCGATTCCGCGATCCTCGGAGGGGCTAATACCGCTTCCGATAAGATCATCAACGCCCTACCAAAGGGGAGTACCACCGGTGCCATCCAGTAGTAAAAAGCAGGCTCATTACATGTCGGCTATCGACCACGGGTGGAATCCCCCAGGGAAACATCCGTCGAAGAAGGTCGCTCACGACTTCCATGAAGCGGATAAGCAGGTTGGTAAGTGGGAGCACGCTACCGGCGGCCCGGTCTCCCCGCTCTCTAGCGTCATAGGGCATGGAGGGGGTTTCGGGAATCCGATGGGAGTTCAGCACCTAGGAGGCAACAGTGCCTTCGGCGGGATGATGCACTTCCACGCTCCTCGCATTCCTATCCAGGATACGATGCGTAACATAGACCAGAAGATCGGGGGGGCTGCGATCAAGCTCCCGCACTTAGGCCAAAGCCTCGCAGGCCATGGAATGCCGAAACAGAAACTAGCAGGCGGTGGCGGGGTGGTAGATGCCGGACGGCGTACCCTGCTAAAATTGCTTGCGGCTAGTGCTGCCGCCGCACCCGCTGCGAAGCTTGCGACTCATACGATGCAGGAGGCCGCACCCGTAGCGCAGAAGGCAGCGTCACCCTTAACGCAGGCGACGAGCATGATTCCTAAGATGCACCCTAATGATATAGCGGATATAGCACCAACGGTTAAATCAACCATATCGAGGACCGAAGAGGCTCTGGGTTTCTCTCCTCATCAGAGACTGCAAGATGAGCTGCCTAGCTGGAATCCAAAGCTTACAGGGAAGGCTCAGAACTTTCTCTCCGCTGTAGAAGAGAAGGCGAATCAACTGGGAGTTCACCCAGATGATCTCTATCAACAGCACTTTGATGCAAACGGCCCCACCGTGGTGAACAAGTTACTAAAACAGCATGATAAGACGGGCGGTTTATCCGACTGGCTTTCTGAACGGTTAGAGGAAGACCTGGGAAGTGAGGATTAGGTAGCCCCTACTCCGGCTACGTACTCGGCTATCAGATCCTTCTCGGAGTGCAGACGCCACTCTAGTTTGGATCTCCCGAGTCTCGGGTGGCTTTGGATATAGTCCTTGATCGCCTCGATCTCGTCCTCGGCAAAGCGGGGTAAGTCATCCCGCTTCTTCGCCAGTCCGTCAGCCCCGATCTCGAAAGGAACGAACACGGCTCTGATATGGTGGGGCATTACTTCTTTCCTTTAATCACGGCGCGGATCTTAACCTCGTCGTCGTAGGGGGCTCGGAGGCCTGCCATCCGTAAGCTTAAGCGTAATTGCTGCGGTGCAATATTTAGCTCGGCCGCAAGCTTTGCAATAAGGCTCCCCCGTTCGCCAACACCCCGTTTAGGGGTCGGGCTAGGGGTTACCTGCCGTTCGGCCCGCTTTGGGGCTCTCCGTTCGCTTGCCGGGGGTTTCGGAGGGGGGCTAGGACGCTCTGCGGGCTCCGGAGCGGCGATCTCGTCGGGGGGTAGGGTCTCGGGGTCCTCCGCACCTTCCGGGACGGCTAGGAGCGCCAGGGCGCGTAGGGTAATGCCCTTACGGGTGCCTACGGCCTGCATCCTCTCGGTAAACTCCCCATGCGGGTAGGGGAAGAATCCCTTGCCAACAACCCCGGCTAGGTCGTGGGTCTTTAGATCTACCTCGACGGCCCTGACACAGGGCTCGTCGTTGATAATCGCATAGGCATGTTTCTTGCCTCTAAAACATAAGGCGGGTTTCATCCCGTCTACCCTGATATACCGAACCGATCTTTCCACTTTAGTCTCCTTGCCCTAGGAGCGTTAAGTCTATAGGGAAATCAGGGTGTCGTAAAGTAGCTTAGTCAGGTTGTCGGGTTCCGATCTCTTCATCCAACGAAGGAGGGACGCTGTTTCGATCTGCCGAAGGGTCATCGTAGAGAGCATCCTATAATTCACATTAGCTCGTAGGATGTAGATCTCGTTATGTTTCTGGAGGGCTAGGAGAACCCTGCCTCCGGAGGCTAGCTCGTCATCCATCCAGTTAAGCTGAGAGTCCCGCAATCCGCTCTTACCAGAGAACGGGTACTTTCCCGCTGGGAGTTTAGCGTCCTTCAGTTCGATGGTCCCGGTTTCACGGTCGAGAGTGTAGTGAACATCGGGGAACCCCGGGCAGGTATCGGACTCAATCCGAGAGTAGTGAATGTCCTTCGGTAACCGAACGCGAAGGTAATCCCAGAAGCTAGCTTCACTCACGGCCCTTCTCCATCATAGACAATTTTGCGTTCGGGGCAATACTTGCATTCGAGATGAGAGGACCAACCCGTATGATCTAATCGGCGGGCGTAGAGTTTCCACCGGTGCTGATGCGCCGAAGGAACATCTCCTCCCTCACCTATCACCCAGAGGGTGACGCAGGGAAGGAGATTAACGCAGAGGCGTTTGTGCTCGGGAGCCCAATGCACCCCAACCCAGAAAGAACCCCAACGGAGGAGGAGACCAGCCTTCATTACTCTACCGTCCCACCCAGGAAGTAAAGGCGATCCGTGCAGTGCTGTCCGCGTCCGGACTTTACGCAGGTTCGGGTATCGCGCATGTCGCCTACGAAGTGCAACGGAGTTCCGTCCGGGGAGAACAGGTATACGTCCTCGTGCAGCAGGTTCGTGGTCAGCGAAGTCCAGGCAGAGGTTCCCCGGTAAGTCACGCCGTTGATCGAGATAATCGTGGTGTCTCCGCCCGAATTCAGGTTAAGGTAATCGACCGTGACGGCGAGGTCATTGGTAGTGATCCCCGTGCAATACGACGGGCAAATGGTTGCCGGGGATAGGTCGGTAGCGAAAGCCGGGGACGCGAGCAGGGCGAGAATCAAAATTGCAGTTTTCATAAAGTCTCCTTCTCACTTGTGATGGACGCAACCCTTACTAGAGTCCCCGGACATTAGTCCGTGCTCCCAAGCATAGATCAGGAGTAACCGGGTAGTAGATACTCCAAGCTTGGCTCGAATTCTCATCAAGTGGGTGCTGATGGTCTTAATGGAGAGAAACATCTCTCGTGCCATCTGGGTTGCCTGTTTGCCCTTAGCGTATTCGAGGAGTATTTGGAACTCTCTCGGACTAAGGATCTCACTGGCGGGGATCTCTTTCTGGCAGGTAGAGCAAACCCACTGCTGCCTCTTCGTGTAATGAACTGCCTGACCCATACGAACTTCCGTGTTAAAGGTAGGGGAAGGAGGAGCCTTCCCCCGTCCTTAGTTAGCCTTCGAGGCCAACGATCTTGCGGGCCTCCTTAAGGGCCTTCGAACCGACCGGCCACTGCCAGCGACCCTCGGGACGGCTGACGTTCGCCTCCCGCAACTTGACCCGCGCGGACTGCGGGGCAATCTCGGCCTCGGCTGCGAGCTGAGCGAGCGTGACGACGTTCTCGTCAACCTCCTTCTCGCTCTTCTTCGCTGCCTTTTCGGGCTTCGCCACCTTAGTGACCTTCTTCGTCACCTTTTCAACTTTCTTCGGCACTTTCCTTGCTCCTTTCCTAATGGTACCCGGCTCCGGAGGAGCGCTAGCTAGCGCCTCCTTTACCAAGGCAATACTGTCTTTAAGGTCGTTCACTTCCCGCTCCTGGTTCGGTAACTATCGATGATCAGTCTCGATAGATTCACCTTTCTACTTAGCGCCTCATAGATTATCTCATCAACGGTATCCCTGGCAAGTAAAAAATGATAATGTACAAAGGACTTCGAATATGAGAGTGACCTAAAGCGGGACTGTTCAAAATTTATCTGGGAGTAGTCCGCAGAGTAGAAGACTATGTTATCGGCCTTAGACATATCTACTGCCATGCCGCTCTGGATCTGCATTACAATAGCGTCGGTCTTAAACTCCCCATCGTAGGGAGACCCCCCCTTAACGAGAGCGACGGAGCACCCTAGCTTCTCTAGGTGGCTCTTAACCCTATCGATCTCGTGCAGGAACCGGCAGATGACAATAAATTTCGACCGGGCGCGCAGGCTCCGAACAAAGGTATGCAGGGCCTCGATTTTCTCACTATCGATTACCCGGGCAATACCCTCCTCGTCGATCAGAGACCCGCCCGTAATTTGCTGGAGCTTAATCGCTACGGAGAGGACGTTCTTAGCCTTGACCTTTTTCTGGTTTACGATAGCGTAGAGCTGTTTCTCCATCGTATCGTAGGCACGTCGGCTCCGGGAGGAGAGATCGACCATCATCTTTGAGTATTGGATCTTTAACGGGGCTTGGCCCCCTTCCCGCTTCGCCTCACGCAGGGTAATGCGGTACGAGATAGAGTGAAGTTTCTCCTTAAACTCCTCCTGGTTCTTATACCCAACGAGTTCCTTGTCCTTAAATCCGCCCCAAACCAGATAACGGGTATCGAACCCTTCCTCAAGGACCTCCTTGGTCTTCTTGTTAATCTTGTCATCCCACTTACCGAAGACGGTAGGGTCAGCAAAGTCGCAGAGCGCCCAAGCATCCTCCGGGCCTTGGGCTAACGGCGTCCCCGTTAACCCTAGTCGGTAGTCGCAATACTTCGAGACGTGCCTTACGACCATAGACCGGGAGGAGCCCCGTGTCTTTAGGGCGTGAGCTTCGTCAGCGATCAGTAGGATTTCGGCATCAGTCTTTACCGACTTATACCAAAACTTTCGATTAGAGACCATCTGCTCGTAGTTAACCAGAGTCAGTTGCATCTTCCAATCGAGTTTAAAATGGGTTTCAAGCTGCCTGGTCCACTCGGGGATAGCAACTTTCGGACAGACTACGATAGTCCAGTCCGGTTTTAGGTGGTCCATTATATCCAGAGCGATCAGGGTCTTTCGCGCCCGAGGCTCGGGTAACAACAGAAAACCGCCACCGCCGGTTAAAGCGGTGACGGCCCGGTTAGACGCCCTCTTCTGATAGGGCAGTAGAGGGGTCTTAATCATCAGACGGCTTCGAGGTCCGAGACCTCCAGCTCCCAGGTATCGCCCTCGGCATCTTCGACCTTGGCGGTATCGCCTTCGATCTCGACTACCTTACCCTTGACGAGCTTGTCCTTGTCGTCTCGGAACTTGACCCGCTGACCTTCCTTGAACTTCGCGGTCTTCGAAGGCTTCTTTCCAACCTTCTGTCCCCGTCGTCATCCTCGTCGTCGGCGTCGTCATCGTCCTTGGCCTTGTCCGCCTTCTTCGCAGGCTTCTTGGCGACCTTCTTGTCATCGTCATCATCGTCATCATCATCGTCGGACGATTCGCCGCCCTCTCCGCCGGAGACATAGCCGGTGATCTTCGGTCGCTTCTTGCCCTCGTAGGTCTCGTTAGTGACCTCGATACCGCACTGCCCACCGACGAGATCACTCTCCTCGATCTCCAGTGCGCCGTCCGGAACTTCGACTTCGAGAGCCTCAAGGAGGCCTTTCAGCTTCCAGAGAGCCTGGGGCATAAGGGAGACGTTATCGAAGTTTAACTTCGTACCCTTCTTCTTGCCCTCGGTCACGACCCACCCAAGGACCAGCATCGGATTGCCCTCGGAGGACTCCGTGCTTTCGGCCTTGACGATCTCGGCCTGGTAGGTTCCGTCATCGAGGGTAAAGCCACCGGACTCTACGCCCTCGAAGTCAACCTCGACTGACCAGCCTTTCTTCTTCGCTTTAACTGCCATTTTCACTGCTCCTACTTACGTTTGATTGTTCGGTTAAGGCTCTCGCCTCTTGAGATCTTCATCACCTTGTCGAATGAAGGGTTTACGATAATGCCGGGTGCGGGACCCGCCGATACCGGGCGGCGAATCTTAGCAGCATAATAGGCGTGCGGGCCAACCCTCATACAGAACTGAATTTCGTACTTCTTCTTCTCCACCTCGTGTTCCCGGATAAAGGTATTCCCGATAACCGAGACCATCCCGTTTGCAAAGGAGGCAACCGACTGCATCAGGTTCGAACCTACCGATGGGGCGATACGCTCGTCGTTCTCCTCCTGCGGTTCCCGTAACCGTTCGTGAGCGTTAAAGCAGATATGGTAACCGTCCGAGTAGAGTTCCCGGAAGTTATAGAGCCAGGTCTGCATCAACCCGGAGATCTGCCCCCATGCTCGCTGAGAGATAACCTCCTCGGCCCCAACGCCCTTATCCTCGCGGATCTTAGCCATCGCTAGGGCCTGCATCGAGGTTAACTGATCGAGCACGATAGACTTGTACTTAGTCCCTCCCTTAAGCTCCCAGTAGATCTCCTCAAGCTCGCTCCACTTCTCGACGGGGAGGAGATCGACGCCCTCGACATCCAGGATGGACTCGTGGCCCTTCTCCTTAATGTCAATCAACAGTAACGGCTTCGGAAACGAGCAGCCAAAAACGGTCTTACCCGTCCCGGCCTTCCCGTAACAGAGCATCGTTAGCTGCGATTCGATATCCCCTACCGGCTTGATCTTCGATAGGATCGATTTGTTACTGGCCTTCTTAGGGCCATTAGACTTCTTCGGTATGATCTTCGCCAACTGTGCACTCCTCGTATTCGGTTTTCTGAATAAACGCCGCATCGAGCCCGCGCAATTCGGCATTGCAGAGGCGGTAGAAATCGCAGAAGGAGCAATCACGTGTCATCGTCCGGGGGTAGACCTTTAGATTATTCATAATCACGGAGGTCTCGCGGAAGTCCTTAACGACCTGCTCGGTCATTGCCTTCGATGGCGCGGGCAGCTTAACCCGTAGGAAAAAGCGCTCGGCAGACCGGGCCTTAAGAGCCGCTAGGAAATCCTTGTACGGCTTCGGATCAATGCGTAGGCGGGTTAGCTCCTTCGTATACGTGTAGTAGTCCGTATCGATGTTCTTCGCCTGCGAGAGCCCCCCGGCCTTTAGTACCTCGGGAATCGTTGGGGCCTTCGTTCGGATGTAATCCCACATAACACCATCGATCTTGTCCTTCGGGTGCTCGCGGTTATACGCCCAAACGTACATCAGAATCTGGTAGTCCTGAAATCTCTGCTCCTCGGTCGGAATCACCCGGTGTGATTTATGATCCAAGATCCAGCGACGCCCATCGCGTCGGGTGACAACCCGTTTGTCGAGGTGACCCGTATACCGAATATCGGGGGTAAGGTCAGTAGCGACAAACTCTTCGGAAGCTTCGTAGATAAGACCATCCTCTTCCACGGTCCCGTAAGTGCGCTCGTAGCCTTCGAAGATACGACGGATATCAGAGATAAAGTTCTCACCGTAAAGCTCCTGTTCTTCCCGGAAGAGGGCTTTGTATTTCTCCTCGTACTCGCTAAGGACCGTCATCGGCTTCTTAGCCCCGGTGCCGATAGCTCGGACATCGAGCATTGCGTGAATGATCGTTCCCCGGAGCAACGGGGGCGACGGCCTGGTACGTTGCAGGTTCTTAACGTATCGATACTCGAAGCTCTTTGGGCAGCGACGATACGCCTTAACCATAGAATAGCGGGTCTCTGGCACTATAAGTCTCCTTTGTAGGCTTTACCGGCCCCCCAGGGGCCTAGTTCGATCTCGGACTCCATCGGAACCTTCATATCGATCTTGAAAGTTTCCAACAGTCTCGGCTTGCGCATGATGCTTCGCACGGTCGGGAGTGTCCGGTCCTCGCAGCCCTTGCGAACTATCATAAGCAATGCGTCGTGATGCTCCCCGACTATCCTAAGCTCGTCGCGATCAATTCGCTCGTCTATTTCCACCATCGCTGCGGCTTTCCAATCGCCTATGGCTCCTTGGACGGGGGAGTTGATCGCCTGCCTTTCACACTCACTACGAAGCGCACGGTCAGAGGAGTAAATTCCGGGAAGTCTGCGAACCCTTCCGAAGAGGTTAGACACTTCGCCATAAAGTTTAACAAGTCTCTTTTGTTTATCGTGCCACTTAGGGACACCCTGGTAAAGCTCGAAGTACGCTTGACGGAAGGCATGGGCCTCTTCCCACGTCGGCTCGTAGCCGTATTTCGTTTTGCAGGTTTCGATAAATTTGTTTTCATACATTCCAAAGACGAACCCGAAGTTAATTGACTTGCCTCGCTTACGAGCCTCTTTCCAAACCTTATCGACCGCTATCGCGGCATCATGCCCGACCGAACGGAGGATCTCCACTGCTTCAGTAATGCGCGGTTCAGAGCGACTTCGTGAGAGCTGGGCTGCGGTAGACTTTGCGAGCTTGTCGTACTCGGAGGAAGCTCCGGTTGCCACGATATGGAGCATGGTGCGCCAGTGGACATCGGCCCCCCCAGGTCGGAAGCACGAAACCAATTC
>Ga0265334_10000822_pt1 | contig 15516 bp, 12 predicted proteins | sample 42023metaG_FD_192442 | JGI IMG/M metagenome (GOLD analysis project Ga0265334, IMG submission 192442) | Rhizosphere microbial communities from Carex aquatilis grown in University of Washington, Seatle, WA, United States - 4-20-23 metaG | ecosystem: Host-associated > Plants > Roots > Rhizosphere... | reverse complement strand
AGGTGGAGTAGTAACCGCTGCTAGTGGCCGTGATCACACCGCCGCCGGCTTCGCCTTTGAGGATGATGTTGACGACGCCCGCGACCGCATCGCTGCCATATTGGGCAGCGGCGCCGTCCAGCAGCACTTCGACGTGATCGACCGCCGCGAGCGGAATCATACTGAAATCCGGGGCGAAGCCGCCCTGGACCGTGTTGGCGTCCACCTGGAAATTGGAGCTCGGATGCAGGCGTTTGCCGTTGACGAGCACCAGAGTATCGTTGGGGCTGAGACCGCGCAGACGGGCCATGACTATCAATCCGCCGATGTCGCCGCCGCTCGCTACGAGAAGGGAAGGAACCTGCTGTTCCAGAGACGTCGTGAGGTCGGGCACTCCGGCATGGCTGAGCGCTTCGATGCCGACAACGGCAATCGGGGCAGCACTGTCGGCCGCCGTGACGCCCGCTGCACGTGTGCCGGTGACGATCACGGTCTCGACTTCATTTGTCTGGACGACGGCCGGAACAGGACCCGCCTGGGCCACTGCCGCCGGCGGAGCGGCCGCTTGGGCCACTGTTATAGCGGGACTATCGGCTGCAACCTGAACCCCAATCGGACTATCAGGGGAAAGAGTGGAGATGTCCGCTGCAATAGCCGGCATGCCTATACTGCAAAGAGCGGAAACAGAAACCCCCAGCAAAAGAATACGACGAAAATGCTTCGAGCCACTGGATGTTAGCATTACAACTGCCTCGTCTCATTTGTCGCTCATGCGACATCAATGTTCACCTCCGTGACAGTCTTATTTGCTGCTTATGTTCCCTCGTCAAAAAAAGCATCGCAAGAAGCGTGCCAAGGCTCGTTTCGATTTTCACGAGGGAATTCCTTCTCGTTTGAGCCATGGATGATGTTTTTATATGCATCATTGCTCAAAATCGTTTCATCGTTTTCAAAAACGGGGAAACGCACAAAAATGAAGCATCGCTCTGACTTGGTGTCATAGCTTGGCTTCGCTAGCAGATCGAATCTAACGCTTTGATGCGCTCGTTCGACGGCGGCGATGATTTTGTCCGGGTCCGCGGTCCTGGCGCGGCTGAACGTCATGGCCGGTGTCGCCAAGCTGGAGCGTATCACCAAGAGCGAGCCCGATTTCGTGCCAGTCGCCGCCGCCAAAGCACTCGTTACGTTCTGGCGCTGGACGCGGTGGGCAAGCGGGCCGAAGCCAAGTCTCTGCTCCAATCGGAGCTTGCGAAGAACGAAAATTTCGAGGATGCGGCTAATGCAAACCAGCTGTTGCAACGCCGGTAGGCCGCACGCGATGCATCGTGATGCTCGAACGTGCGCTCATGGAAACGGTTCCTTGCGCAGGTTGAAGGCAACCGAGATGCGCGGCTGACTGCCGCGGTGTGGGTACACCATGTGCGGCACGTAACTTGGAAACAGGATCATCAGACCGGGCTCCGGCCGCTGCACGACGCTCGATGGTACGAGCGGCGGTAAAAACATATTGGCCCGTCCCTGACACGGGTCGAAAAGGTGGATGGGCGTTCCGGCTTCCGCGTTGCTGGGCTCGCCCGGGTCTACGTAGTACGTCCCCGACCAGGTCGATCCAGCGTGTGTGTGTACCATGTTGAAATCGCCGGTGCGGTTGACATTGGCCCACGCGTAAAGCGACCAGCGGGCTTGGCGGGGCTGGTGGCCAAATTCAACCAGGACACGGCGGGTGGCCTCGTCTGCCATCTCGTACATGTGCCGGACCAGCCGCCGGCCGGCATTGCCGCAAAACTCGAGTTGGCCGGTTTCAGAATGCCAGCCACCGACATTGGTCTTGTGCTCGCCAGTACTCGTTCGCTCATGCTCGAGGATGCGCTCGCGCAGTTCACCGTTGAGCTCGTCGGCGTCGTTCCACACATGGGCCATGAGCGGCGTTGCGAACAGATTGGTGAATTTGGCGTGCGCCAATTCTGGCATGTTTGCTTCCGTCGCGACTTCGGCCAATGCGACGGTGGCCGCTGTATTGCCCAACCCCTCGAGCAGCGGCCGCAATGTTTCGGCAGACGGTCGCCAACGACCGGGCGAATTGCGGTTGAGCGGTTGGCGGACCTGCACCTGGCTAGCCGTCTTTATCGGACGCTCCGCATCATAAGATGATAGACACTTGTCGTCCCATTCCAGTCCGCAATAGGCAATGATGCGGCGCGCCTGGCGCTCGAAATCTTCGACGAGGTCCTCGTACCGGACGTCAAGGAACACGCCTTCGGGTAAGACATCGTGCCAATGTGCCATCAAATTTTGGTACGCTCGATAATAGCGTCCTAATTCGCTGAGATCGTAGGTAAATGGCTGGCCATCTCCGAACAATTTGGAAAAGCAGGAGAGGCATGTGTCGATCGGGTCTCGGACGGTGTGGATGATCTTTGCCTTGGGCAGCGCCAAATGAATGAGGCCAATGACGCCGAAATTGCCGGGCATTTTGTCGGTGACTCGAACCCCCGGCCTGCCCGCTGCCGCCGTTTCGAGTCGCGCGAGATAGCGATCTCCGATCTGCCGCAGCTGCTCGCCGCTAAAATGCTGGATTGTTTCTGGAAAGTGCACCGGCAGGCCGGTCTCCTGCCGAACGGATTCGTAGGCTTCGTTGAAATCCGGACGCTCTCCGCCGGCGAACACGCCCGAATGACCCGCCAGAATTTGTTCCACCAAGGTCGAGCCCGAACGCATCATTCCCAAGATGAAGATTGGCCGGTCGGACAGATTCCCAAGCCCAGCCTTCGAACGCATCAACTTGGCAGAAAAGACTGTGCGGATCCGACCGAACAGCTCCAACTCCTTTTCCTCGTCATAAATGATTTGGCGGCGCTTGCGCACGTTGCCTGCAGAATATTGTTCAAAGGACCGATCCTGCTGTCCGAGATCGGCATAAGCCTTTCCTAGCGCAAAATGCAGCAGTATCCGCTGATCGTCGGGAAGCAAAGCCGGATCCTCGGCCAGCGATTTCAGCATCTTTATGTGAGGGTCATCCGCAAGCGCTTTGCCGCATTGGACCAGGTTGAAAAGAATCCTGACGTTTTGGGGCTGAATTGCAAGCGCCTGTTCATAACAAAGGCGCGCATCGGCGAAACGGCCCGTCTCCGAATACATCATTCCGAGGTGGTCGTAGGCCAGGACGTTGCGTGGATCGATGGCCAGCACGCGATTGAAGCAAGCCATTGCCTCTTCCCGCCTATCTCGCTCACGCAGTACCACTCCCAGATTGAGATGCGCTTGGGCAAAGTCCGGGTTCCGCGCGAGCGCGCGCTCGAGAATTGGAATCGCTTCTTCATTGCGGCCTAGCTCGTGCAACGCCGCACCAAGATTGCTGAGAGCCTCCACGTAATCAGGCTTGATCGCCACCGCCCGTCGAAAGGACGCGGCCGCCGGTTGATGACGGCCAAGAGCCTTTAGCGCAATACCAATATTGTTGTGAGCGGCGGCATCGTTCGAGTCGAGTGTAATCGCGCGATTCAACTCGACAATCGCCTCCTCATGGCGCCCCGAAAGATTGAAGGCCATCCCAAGGTTGTTGAGAGCGGCAGCCGACATTGGATTGCAGTCGATGGCTTGGCGGAGAAAATTCTCGGCCTGCGCGAACATTCCCTGCTGTGCCCGCAACACGCCGAAAAGATGTAGCGAATCGAAATGCCGGGGATCTGCTGAGAGAGCGGCCTGATAACATTGAGCGGCCTGGTCGAGCGCGCCCCTTTGATGAAACGCGACTGCTTCGCGGAATAGCCGGGCCGCTGGAACTGGACTATTCTGGTTGCCCCGGCGCAAATTCATATTCCTTCAAAGCTCGCGGTGACGCTACAAGACGTCGCATTGTTCCACGCGACCGCGGATCGCGCAATTTCCTCGGATCAATATCGGCCGGCGCGGTTTCGAAGCCAATCGGGATGCCGTCGAGCGCGAAACGTGCTCGGTTACGAGTCGCTGAGGCCGCTTCCGGCTGTAAAATCGCTTGCAGTGTTGACCCCCTAAGGGGGCTTTTCGCGTCCAATTCCGCCCCCCTGTGACGCGTTGTGTCAGCGTCCTTCCTTTTGGCCTTTGTCGGCCGGGAAGGGCTGGCGGGGATGATTGGCGTGGACAAGATCGGGGATATTCGGCGCCCCTATTTCGAGCAGCACCGCCCGATCAAGGAGATCGTACGAACGCTATCGGTGTCGCGCACGACTGTGCGCAAGGTCGTCCGCGGCAAGCAGACCGCGTTCAAATACGAGCGTGAGGTGCAGCACGCCGAAGCTCGGCGATTGGGTCGAGGTTCTGCCAGAGATCCTAGAGAAGGAAGGCAACCTGCCCAAGCGGGAACGCCGCTCAAGATGCCGATGCCGTACCCAGGCATGCGCGCACTCGGCAACACCAGACCCACATTCAGAAATCGGGCGCCGCAGCGCGCGGGATGGGATAAAGAGCCTGTTGCGGGTCCTGGATAGGCGCGAAAGCTTCGCCCTCAGCGCAGACAACCTCGTCCATCCGAAGCTGGTCTGCCTTTTGGTACCGCTGGCTAGCCGACCAGGGCATCGTGAACGCACCGGGGTCATCGACCGTAAAGGTCACTTCCAAAGTGCGCCCGCCGTCGGCCAGCCGGTAGCGTTCGATCACGTGCAGTGTGTCCGTATGCGGAGTAAGGTAGTAATCGACCGCCGCTTTGGTCGTGAGACCAATCGTGTCGACCACCAGCGTGTCTCCTTCGTAATGGCCGACCGATTCTCCGTACCAGGACGGCGTGACAGTCTTGGAGTGTGGCACGTTCATGTAGATGTGCCGCACCTGATGGTCGCTCTGGTACAGAAACAGCACCTCCTTGGGAGTCTGCGCGATGAACATCGGGTTGACACGCAACAGAATCGCGCTGGGAACACTATTCGGCCAGCAGCGTGCAATGGGCGTGAATTGCGGCTTTCCGGCCAATGCATCGGCATTGAATTTTTGCATTGCCTCCTTCACCCAGGGCATGAGGATGGGATTGCTCAAGTCGGCCACCCGCGATGTGGGCGTCGGGCCGTCGCCGTTCCCGAAATAGGGATGCGCCGGGTCCCAGGTGACGGGACCCGCACCGGTTTTCGGCAGGATGAAGTCGTTATGCGTGTTGCGCCAGGCCGCGCCGCCTGCGGACAGATCGGGATTGGCGTCGGAAGACGCAGCAAGAACAGGCGCGCACAGAAGCGCCACTGCAGCCGCGATGGTTGTCGCTCGTCGTGTCGTCACGTTCATCGCCGCCTCCGCTGACCACTGTGGATTTTCAAAGGAACCCGCGATTTCGCGAAACTCGGATGGCGCTACGGGCTCTTGGATGCCAGATAGGCCGAAACAGCGACCATTTCCCGGTCGGACAATTTGGCGACAATAGGCTTCATGAGCGCGACATTCTTATCCTTGCGCGCTCCGGTCTGCATGTCCTTCAACTGGCGGATCAGGTAAAGCGAGTGCTGCCCAGCGAGGCGAGGCACATCGCCTTTACCCTTGTAATCGCCGCCATGGCACGTCCCGCATGCGCCCGTGCTCGCCACTTTCTCACCAAGTGCAATGTCGTCTGCGTGCACATATTGAACGAAGCCACCGTCGATCTGGTCGCGTGCGCGAACGAGATCGTCGTTCTCCGCCACTTCGACGACCATTCCCGGCGGGAGCGGCTCCGTGCCGCCGTCTTGAGCGTGATAGCGAAATCCCCCGCCGCCGAAAGGAGCAGGCCCCTTCGGCATCTCGTCGCTGACGACCGTCTTTAGCCATTTCTGCCTTTCGGGTCCGATAGCCGCATAATAGTCCGCCGCCTCCTTCAGGTCCTTCTCGCTGATGATTTTGGCGACTTGAACCATGCGGCCCGTGCGCACGTCGGCGCGGTCGCCGTCACGGAAGGCGTGCACCTGTTCGATGATGTAGTTCGCAGTGAGGCCGGAAAGTGCCGCGGATTCGGGATGCGAGCCCCCGTTGGCCAGGTGGCATTGCATGCAGGGCAGCGGCTTACCCTTGGCGACCACCTCCGGCATTTTCGGAAGCCCCGTGTATGTGGCGGCGATCAAAGCCTGATTGATGAGCTTGGACGGCGGCGCTGCGTCCGCGTTCGTCCCGGGCGGCGGCTCGACCGGATAGGCCCAATTAAGACCGTTCCCGGCCGCATAGGCGGCCACCGGCGCGAGCACCAACGTCACTATCCCGAACAGTTTGCGCATCGTTTCCCCTTAAGTCAGCGCGGCCGATTCCTTTGGCGTAAGGCAACCTCATTGGCTGCCTTTGAAAGCACGCCTCAGTTCGCAGCCGGTACGAATTTCTGTACGCGTGAGCCTCGTCCGATTTCGCCGACATAGACATTGCCCTTGGAATCCATGGCAGAAACATGGGGCGCAAAGAGATCGCCGGGGTTTGTGCCCTTATGGCTGACATGGCCAAGGATCTCTCCGGACTGGCGGTCGAGCTGCCACACGGTGGCGTTCACGAGGTCGGCGACGAAGATGTATTTCTGCGCCGGATCGCTCGAGAAGTCGACCGAACCGGCCGATCCGCCGCCCATTGTATCGTTGGCGACGTGGAATTCCTTCAGGAACTTGCCTTGCTTGGTGAACACCTGGACGCGATCGCCCGCGCGGTCGCAGACATACACCAGCCCGTCATTGGAAATATGGACGCAGTGCACCGGCGATTTGAAATCCGCCGCGTGCAGGTCGCTGGGATCGTGAGCGGGCTGCGGATTGTTGGAGATTTCGGAGATCGGCTTGCCGTAGGCGCCCCAGCCACGCTTGAACTCGCCCGTCTTCAGATCGAACACGATCACGCGGCGGTTCAGATAGCCATCGGCGATAAAAATCTCGTTCGCATCCTCGTCGAGCGCCGCGCTCGAGACGCCGAGCAGCAGGATTTTACTCTGATTGTCCTGCTTCATGCCTTGCCGCTCGACGATAGGGCCGCGATGACCGAATTCGCTGAGGAATTTACCATCTAGGGTGAATTTCAGCAGGGTATCGCCCGGGGCCGCGCCAGCAAGCCAGACATTGTGCTCGCGGTCCACAAAGATAGTGTGCACCTGCTTCGGCCAGACGCCTGCCGGCGCTGAAGCTTCAGTGCCCCAGGAACGCAGCAGGTTGCCGTCCAGGTCGAATTCCAACACGGCCGGGGCCGCGGATTTCCCGGCCGGAGTATTACCCGGGCGGTCCAACACCCAGATATGGTCATCCTGGTCGACGGACATGCCGGTGACCGTTCCCATGATCCAATTATTGGGCAAGGACTTCGGCCAGCCGGCGTCGAATTTGTAGACTTCCGGCACATTCGGGAGGTTCGGCGTGGGCAAAGGCGCCTGCGCGGCGTTCAGCGTCCCACAAAATGCCAATGCAGAAACCGCTGCAATGGTGCCCCAATATCGGCGCATGATTCTCACCTCGCCTAGAGTCGCCTACCCGTTCGCGGCGTCAATTCTAATCTCCACGCCAAGCCTCCAATGGTCTAATAGGAACCTCGCCCGCACTCATAAGTTTTTGCTATATTCGCTAAGTTTTGACCAAGCTTCCATGAAGTCCGACCAGCACCTCCCCAGCCTTCGGCAATTGCACGTGTTCGAGGCCGTGGCCCGGCATAAGAGCATCGGCCGCGCGGCAGCGGCGGTGAGTCTTTCTCAACCCGCTGTGACCCAGACAATTGCTTCGCTCGAAAGCCGGTTTGGCGTCACGCTGTTCGAGCGCGGCCGCGGTGGTTCCCATCTCACGGATTTCGGCAAGATACTCCTTGCTCGCACTGAGCGCCTATTCGACTTCATGAGGCAAGGCTTGCGGCGATCGCTGAGTGGCCACCAGCCAAGTGATGCGGATATCGATACGCTGACCGGCAAGATCACGACCACACATATTCGCTGTCTTATCGCCGTCTCGGAGAACATGTCTTTCGACCAGGCGGCACGGTCCATCGGAGTGTCGCAGCCTTCGCTGCATCGCGCCGCACGGGAGCTCGAACGGAACTTACGGCGCGCCATCTATTACCGCGGCGCCCGGGGCATTACGACAACCGAACAGGGGGCGGAACTCGCGCGCCAATTCAAGCTCGCGATGCGAGAACTTGATTACGGGTCGGACGAGATCGCCGCCCGGCGGGGCATAATCACATCGCGAATCGCGATCGGCACCTTGGCGACGTCAGGGTCCTTTGGTCTCGCGCGCGCGATCGACGAATTTCTGGCGCAGGCGTGCGGCGCGGGCGTGCACATCGTCGAGGAACCCTATGAACAGCTGCTTGATCATCTGCGCGCCGGCAACATCGATTTCCTGTTCAGCGTCCTCAGATGCCCTGCCTGGGCAACCGACGTCACCGAGACGATGCTGTTCGAAGAGCCGTATGTCATCGTGATGCGCCCGAAGCACCCTCTGAGCGCGCTTGCCGATATCGGCCGTGACCGACTTGCCGATTACGACTGGATCGTGCCTGGGCCCAGCACGCCTCGCTATCTAGCCTTCGAACGCCTGTTCGCGTCCGCTAAGAAACGTCCAACATCGCATGTTTCGACGGCTTCACGCGGCCTCATCCGTTCGCTCATCACCACCAGCGACCGGCTGACTTTGCTGATGAGGCACGAGGCGCTCCTTGAGGAAAAGCTTGGCGTGTTGAGGATCGCACCAACAAGACTTCGTCTTCCAGGGCGTAAATATGGCGTGGCGACGCGTGCGAATTGGCGCCCCACGGATTTACAACAAACCTTTCTGGATATTCTCATCCGCCATGGCCGGCAGGCAGGGGACGCCGATCCATCAAGCGGCACGGCAGCCTGATCAATGCCTGTTCATGCCGGAGCAATTGAGTTGGCGCGCAGGTGCCCGGTTTGTCGCAGAAACGTGTATTCGAACATCATACCGCTCGGACATTCAGCGCTTGAGCCGCTTTATCTATCAGGCTCTCGTCGATATCTGGAGCTTCGCCGAATTTCACCTGCCGGCTCAAGCATGTTCGGGGCAGCCATTCGAATCTCGGCCGCTATCGATCCAAGGCCGGCGGAAAGTTGACCCATTTCGGGCGAGCGCGCGAGCCCCTTAGGCTGGAGAAGACAAGCTCGTGCGCATATGACGGATATTTCCCAATAGAACCGTCGCCGAGGTACGTCTATTCTCGTCTGGCGACGGAGTTCCGCTCAGTGGGGGGAAACATGTCCAAATTCGCTTTGACATGCCTGATGGCCGTCTTCTCGACGACGGGTTCCGGCCTGGCGGCCGATGCGGTTCGGAATTCGGCCATTCCCATATTCGCTACGGACGACACGACCGGTTGGCAGCTTGACCGCACCTTTGGCGTAGACGATCTGATTGCGGTACCGGGGGGCGGACCGGGGCCCATCACCTTCGACAAAGCCCATCCTTACGTGCCTCCCGGTCGCGGAGTTCCAACCTATCGTGTCGCGGATCTCTCCAACCCGATTCTGCAGGACTGGGTGAAGCCGGCGATGAAAAAAGCGAACGATGAGGTGCTCGCTGGCGGAGTAGCCTACCGTGCCCATGAACGTTGCTGGCCAGCCGGTGTTCCGACCTTTGATGCCGACGTCGTGGGCGCGCCGCTTTTCATCTATCAACGGCCAAACGAAATTACCGTCATCATGGAGTCCGGGCCGGAGGTGCGCCACATCTATCTGAATGTGCCGCATTCGGAGAATCCGAAACCGTCCTGGTACGGGGAATCGGTCGGCCATTACGAAGGCGGCGACACGCTTGTCATCGATACCATTGGCCAAACCGACAGGACCTTTGCCGACAATTACCGCACACCACATACGACTCAGATGCATGTGACTGAACGCTGGAAATTGTCGTCCGACGGAAACTCCGTCGATGTCTCGGTCGACGTCGACGACCCCGGGGTCTTTACAATGCCCTACCGAGGCCTGCAGCGCTGGCGGCGCACGCAGCAGCGAAAGCTCGAAGAAGTCATCTGTGCGGAGAACAACAGCCAGTATTTCGTCGGGTTTAAAGTTCCCATTCCGCAAGCGTCCAAGCCGGATTTCTGAAGCCGGACACCATTCTTTGACGATTGACGCGTTTGGCACGGATCGTCGAACATTGGCGCAACGCGGCCACGCTTCCTGGTCTGACTCAAGCCGACGGGAGAATTGCGTTCGATGTCCCGCCGAATGCGCCGATAATCCAACCGAGCAAGGCTGCTCAGAATGCTCGCCTTCAGGGGCGCACTCCAAACTGGTGTCGCAGTTGGACGCGATTTGACACCCCAATGGCCGATGAAAAAAGCGGCTCACGTCCGAACATAAAGCGTCAGGCCTACCGAAACCCGAGATTCCATCGTTAACCGGAACAAAACTGGCGGGCTAGACAGCGAGATAGTCACACCCGTTCGCCGCATTTGCCGAGCAACTGAACCGCGGACAGGCCACCCACCGGGCGCCGCCCTCCCTGCACGAACTACAGCGGCGTCTCGAAAACCGTATGCATTCCCCTTGAGGGCATGTATCCGTGCGCGCCATCTTTACAAACAACCGCAAGCCAGTCGGTGGGTAATTCATCTAAACCGATACAGTCACCGTTTGAAGATGCAACGTGGGCTCCAGTTGATCACTCGGTTGCTGCCCATGTATCAGGGCATGGACGTAGCCGAGCTTGCTGATCGCAACGGGGGAAAGAAGGAACGGATAGAAATCGGGCTGCCCCATGCTGCGATTGAGACTGTTGACGGCAAAGGAGAGCGGCAACCAGGCCGAAATGAGTTGATCGATATCGCCCGCCTCGTGGGGATCGAAGTCGAATGCGGCCTTCTGTTCCGTCATGCGCCACGGACGCGCCTGCACGCTGACGCCGAAGGACTGCGCCGTTTCGAGCGCATCGACGATGTGAAGATAGTGTGCCCAGGTTTCCGAGAAATCTTCCCACGGATGGGAACTTGCATAGGCGCTCACGAAATTCTGCCGCCAATCGAGTGGCTGGTCGGCTGCGTAATAAGAGCTCAGCGCCGCGGCATAATCCTGCTGCTCATCGCCAAAAAGTGCGCGAAAAGATTTAAGCCTCCCGCCATCGCGAACCAGCACGTCCCAGAAATAATGTCCGCTTTCGTGGCGGAAATGCCCTAATAAAGTGCGATAGGGTTCACCCATCTGCATCCGAATCTTTTCGCGTTCGGCGTCGTCGGCTTCCTTCACGGCGAGCGTTATCACGCCATTGTCGTGGCCAGTCATGATGCGCTGGCCATGGGCGTTCGGGGCTTGCGCCAGAAAATCGAAGGCCAGGGCGTGCACGGGGTCGTCCACACGGTTGACCAAGGGCAGTCGCAGCCGGAGGAGTGTATAAAACAGCCGACGTTTGGCGGCTTCCAATTTTCGCCATCTTTGCGCGTTTTCCGGCAACGAGAGGTCGGGAATGGTTTTGTTGTGGCGGCAGGCGGCGCAAAAAATCTCCTCGCTGTCCGCCGGCACCATCCAATTGCAAATGCCGAATTCGTTGTTTTTGCAAAAACGATATTGCTGACTATTCGCCCCTAGCGTGCTCCAGCGATCGTTTGGCAGCGGCTCGATGGCAGACATCGTTGCCCAATCCGGGAGATATCCCAGAAGATGGCCGCAACGTTCGCAACGCACATTCTCGAAATAGAGAAGCTGGCCGCAAGCCTGACACGTGAAGACTCTCATGGATTTATCCGATAGCCGCTCGTTACAATGAGCATGAGCTGAGCCAAAGCTTCTTCGCCATAGGGGTCGTTAGGCTACGCCTCACCGTCCTTAATCATTTCCTGATGCGTCGCTTCCAGCGCCTCCAACACGGCTTGGGGTTCAGCCGAGGAAGCCATGGCCGTCGCTTCCGTATCACGCCGGTCTCTCACATTCGGGCTGTCTCTCCGAAGCTCCTCAAGTAGCTCGATGATTTTGGCCGCCTTCTGCTCGGCCAGAATACTTACCTCTAGGTTCAGTTGATCCCGCCGATTTGCCAGCCGGTCGGCGCGCCTTTGCGAGGTGAGAATCAGAGTCGCCATGCAGACGGACAAGAGGGCCAGAGCGCCGACGAGCCAAGAGAAAGGCGGGGGATCGAAGGCTCCGTATCCGTGCGCCGATAGGGATACATTCAGTGAAATCCATGCCGCAACGAACAGCGGGATGGACCCGAGAAATCCGGAGCTGCCAATTATGGACGTTAAACGGTCAATGACGTGCTCGGTGGCAGAGGCTTGGTTGTGGTGCTCGGCATGCAGGCGAGCGATGGCCTGCACCGTGTCTTCAACGTGCTGTGGTAAGGTTGGAGAGAGGGCTTTCACGCTGGGTACCGTAAATACCGAAAGCCTGGAGAAGGCGCTTGGCTTTCCATCACGTCGGTCGCTTCAATCCTTGCAATAAACCAATACCGCAAACGCGTCGAACTTTTGAATGTTCCGAGGATCAGCGCGCGGCCTCGTCGCCCTGCCTACCCCGCGTGATGTCCGCAACGGGCTGACGATTGCGCAATATAGGCTCGATTCTTGGTGAGACTGAACGATGGGATATAGGCGAAGCTAATATGCTTGCCGAGGACGGTCTCTGTCCGCACTCGAATGGGGCACTGCTACGGTAACGGTATAGCCGATGTCCAAATTCTGCTTTTCGATCGTCCCGTGAATTTGGCGGACGAAAGTGTCAATCAGGAGAGTGCCCAAGTCGATAACGGTTCTTGCATGGTCGGGGCCTGCACCTGGATCGGAAACACTCACTGAGAGAATGGACGAGCTGTCGCTATTTTGAAGCTGCCGCCTCGTTCACCCGAGAGATTTTCCAGCCACCGTCCTTGCGGACGAGCGTGAGTGCCAGACGTTGCGTCCCCTGCGCGGGGTCGCCGAGCGCGACCAGCGCCGATGCAGTATCGCCGTCGATGGCCACCTCCGACACCGCGATGTGGTCGCCCCAATCGTCGAAATAGTCCTTCGCATGGAGGAAGTAGTCCTCTCGCAGCCCCCGCTTGCCGCCATTCGGGCGGTTCATCATGAACGCGATGTCGCGCAGCGTGTCCTCGGCGACGTAGTCCAGCATGCGCTCCTCGGTGAGCGGCACGCGGCCCTGCATCATCTCGCCGAGATACCAAGGGTAGAACAGGCGCACCGCGGCCTCGGGCGTCGCCGCCGGCCCCCCGTCCGCGGCGGACACTACGTGGGTGCCTGCGAAGGCGAGAAACGCGCACGCCAGCAGAAGAGGATGCAGACGCGCGCGCACATGCCACCCCGTGGTTAGGAGGAGGAGCAGCCATCGGTTGAACGGCATCGGCATCGCGGGGTCGCCCGTTTGGCACGTACGGTCCCATGCTAACCGCAAAGGCTGCTAATTTCGACGGACGATATTTGCCGGTAGTGGTACAGTTTGGATGCACCCGCTAGGCGATGATTGGGCTCCAGTCGGGGTCACCAAAGAGGAATTGCGTTTTGCACTTCGGGCAGAAGTACGGAGTATTACTGCCTCTTTGCGGTCCAGCAGGCTGGAGTATAGAAAGCTTCTTATCTACGAAACATGGCTGGCAGTAACGAGGCGAATTTTCATCGCTGCTGCCAACGCCCTTTTGCAAATATGCAAAAGTACCTGGATAGAACCGGCGAAGATCATAATTGGCCTCCTGTTTCTCAAAGTCGATTCGGGCATCGAGTTGTTTTTGCAGCGCATTGATTTGATCCAGAGCCGCCGCTCTCTCATCTTGCAACGCCGCCACCTGCTCACGTGCCGTAAGCAAGCGCTCGAACGCGACATCGACGGCCTCTTTTAGCTTGGTAGGATCGTTCGAATTCCGGACCTGCCGAATGAAATCGTAAAGCGTTCTAAGAGTGTTTGTCGCGGCATTTGCGCCTGCAAGTTCAACCCCGGTTATCAATGGCTGGCCTCCCATTCCTCCAAGACCGCTACCATATCAGACATTTCCCAAAGCTTGCCCGTGACCTTCGCGGCCATAGCGGGCGTGACTTTCAAGGTCTGATGGATGCGCACGAAATTGTAATGCATGAAGTAGATCGCCATCATGTGCGCGTGGTTCTCAGCCTTTTTGCTGAAGGCATTGGTGAGCCGCGTCATGCGACGGTTGACCATCGGCGCGCGCAGGAGATGCCACCGAACCTCTGACGGCTTGACGCGTCCACTGCAAAGCCGGCCATCCTAGTCGTACCCGACTAGCCGCTTCGCCACGGTCGAAACTGCGCCCAAAAGTTTCCCCGAGATTCCCCGAAGGTGAAGCATGATCGCCCATCGCAGCAGGCGAACAGCTAAGGCATTATTTCTATTGAGGAAATTTGGAGCGGGCGAGGCGATTCGAACGCCCGACCTTAACCTTGGCAAGGTTAGTCTAACCTTATTCTTGTAAATTCCCCTCGGTTCCTCCAAGATCATTTCAACGCGAAATCGTTGCAGATATTGGAGTTTTGACATGCAGGATGATTCCACGCCACTGCCGGAGATTGACCCCGCAAAGTTCCGTGGGAGTTCCGTGGGGAAGCGCAAGCCCCAAAAGGCGCGGGCGCGTAGGAAGCTCACCAAGCGGGTTGTGGACGCGCTACAGCCCGACGCGTCGGGGCAGGACGTAATCTTCTTTGACACTGAGCAGAAGGGCTTCGGCGTTCGTGTGGTGCCGTCTGGGGTGAAGTCTTACGTGCTCCGCTATACGAACAAGTTTGGCCGGAAGCGGAGCTTCACTCTTGGCCGTGTCGGGGCGCTAACGCCCGCCCAGGCTCGCAGCATGGCCGATGATTGGGTCGCACGCATACGTAAGGGCGAAGACCCTTCGGAGCAGAGGCAGGCCGACAGAGCGGCCCAAACGGTTGCCGAGTTGTGCGACGAATACCTTGAGGCGAACAAGGGCCGGATCAAGGCCAGCACGCTTCTCATGGATCGCTCACGGATCAATCGGCATGTGAAGCCGCTGCTAGGCCCTCGCGCCGTCGCCAGCCTCACGCCCGCCGATATGGAGCGTTTCCTGCGCGACGTGATGGCTGGCAAGACAGCCCCGAAGCCGGGCCCGAAACGAGCCCTTGGCGGTCAGACGACAGGCGGGGCTGGGGTGGCTTCTCGCACGCTTGGGATGCTCGGCACCATTCTTGAGCGGGCTGTCCGCAACGGCGCGTTAGCAAAAAACCCAGTGCGGGGGATTGAACGGCCACGTGATAACGCCCGCAAGCCGCCATTCTCGTTTGAGAGGATCAAGGCGCTTGGCGAAGCCCTCCGCGCCGCAGAAGCCGAGGGGGAGAACATCGTAGGCTTGCAAGCCATTCGGCTGCTGCTGCTGACCGGAGTGCGTCGTAGTGAAGCCCTGACAGCACAGCGAGGGGTAATAGACCGTGCGGCTCGCTGCTTTCGCTTTCCGGACACCAAGAGCGGCGCTCAAATGCGAGCCATCGGGCGTTCGGCCATGGATTTTCTAATGAGCATCGCCCCCGCCGAAGGCAAGACAACGGACTATGTTTTTGCAGGTGAAGGCAAGCGTGGGTTCTTCGTCGGCCTGCCGAAGGTGTGGCGACGGGTATCAAAACGCGCCGGTTTCGAGGACGTAACCATTCACGGTCTGAGGCATTGGTTCGCGAGTGCGGCGACCGAACTGG
>Ga0265334_10000819_pt1 | contig 15546 bp, 7 predicted proteins | sample 42023metaG_FD_192442 | JGI IMG/M metagenome (GOLD analysis project Ga0265334, IMG submission 192442) | Rhizosphere microbial communities from Carex aquatilis grown in University of Washington, Seatle, WA, United States - 4-20-23 metaG | ecosystem: Host-associated > Plants > Roots > Rhizosphere >... | reverse complement strand
GACGCGGCGGTCCTGCACGACGAGGTGGTGCAGGCGCAGTCCGCGAACGTGGACATGGTCTCCGGCGCCACCTTCACGAGCACCGCCTACCTGCAGTCGCTGCAGTCGGCCCTGGACGCCCACCATGGCTGAGGGCCCGGCGGCGAGCCCCTCGCGTGAACGTCTCCTGCGCCGGGCCGAACCGGTGATGGGCACGGTGTTCTCCTTCGCCGTGGTGCTGGGACGTCCTGCGCCCGATCAGGTCCGTTTCCGGCCCGCGGGGGCCTCGAACCCGGACGAGCCGGCCGCCGAGGAGGCCATCGAGGAGGCGATGCGGCTGCTGCGCGCCGTCGAGGTCGCCTGGAGCCCGTACCGCACGGACAGCCTGGTCGCGCGCCTGCGCCGGGACGAGGTGGTCACGGACGCCGCGGGCGTCCACGGCCTGGAGGACGTGCTGGCCCGATGCGAGGCCGCGCTGCGGGCGACCGACGGCGCCTTCGACCCGTGGGCCGTCCCCAGGGGATTCGACCCGTCCGGCCTGGTCAAGGGGTGGGCGGTGGAGCGGGCGGTGGACCTGCTGGTGCGGGCCGGACTGTCGGACGTCGCGATCGGCGGCGGCGGGGACGTGACCGTGCGGGGACGGGCACCCGGTCGCCGTGCGGGCTGGGCGGTCGGGATCCGGGACCCGCAGGACGCCACGCGGGTGCTGGGCCGGGTGGAGCTGGTGGACGCCGCGATCGCCACCTCGGGCATCTACGAGCGAGGACGGCACATCGTGGACCCCCGCACCGGACGGCCCGCGGAACGGCTGATCGCGGCCACGGTGGTCGGACCCGACCTGGCTTGGGCGGACGCCCTCTCCACCGGGGTTCTGGCCTGCGCCGACCCGGATCCGCGCTGGCTCGCGCACCTGCCCGCCTACCGGGCCCTGGCGGTGGACGGTCAGGGGTGCGTGCTCGGCCGCCTGCGGGACGAGCTGGTGCCGCTCGCCGCGTGAGTGATGCCCTGCCGCGCCCGCCCCGCGCCCTGGCCCGAGCCACCTCCCGCCGCGCCTGCCCCGTCCCGACGGGCTCGTCCGCATCCTCGGTAGCGTGACCGGATGCGGATCGGGATCGTGGTGCTGCCGCTGGAGCGGTGGTCGCAGCAGGCACAGCAGTGGCGGCGCGTCGAGGAGTACGGCTTCGACCACGCCTGGACCTACGACCACCTGCTCTGGGACCCCCTGGCCGGGTACCCGTGGGGGGCGACCGTCCCGAGCCTGGTCGCCGCGGCCGGCGTGACCACGAGGATCCCGCTCGGTACCTGGGTCGCCTCGCCGAACTTCCGGCACCCCCTGCCCTTCGCCCGCGAACTCGTAGCCCTGGACGACATCAGCGGTGGCCGGGCGGTGCTCGGCGTGGGGGCGGGAGGAACCGGCTCGGACGCGCGTCTCGTCGGCGTGCCGCCCCTGTCCCCGAAGGACCGTCTCGCGCGGTTCGAGGAGTTCCTGACCGTGGTCGATCTGGCGCTCACCGGCGCCGAGGTGCGTTGGTCCGGGCGCTTCTACACCGTGGACGCCCCCGCGCAGACCCTCCCGTGCGTGCAACGGCCGCGGTTGCCGTTCGTGGTGGCCGCGAACGGGCCCCGGGCGATGGCCCTGGCCGCGCGGTTCGGCACCGGCTGGGCGACCAGCGGCCGGCCGCGGCGTGAGGACGGTGACGAGGCCTGGTGGCAGGAGATCGCCGGGCTCTCCGCGCGGTTCTCCGAGGTCCTCGAGAGCGAGGGCCGGGATCCCGGTTCCCTGCGGCGGCTGCTCTCGCTGGACTCGGCGCCGACCTTCTCGCTCACCTCCCTCGAGCACCTCCACGAGGGGGTGGGTCGTGCCGCGGCGGTCGGTTTCACCGACGTGGTGATCCACTGGCCGGTACCCGGGGCCCCCGTTTATGCCGCATCCGAGGACATCCTGGACAGGGTCGCCGAGGCGCTCCCGGCCCTGCGGGCACTGGGCGACTGAGCGAGGACGACCGGATTTCAGGTGATCCGGTGTCAGGTCACCTCTGGGCTGAACCGAAGCTCATGTGGGAGAGTGGTGCACCCACCCGGAGGCGGTGTGATCACGCTCTTACGGAGCGTTGACATCTCGACTCGACGATCATGACGCAGAGGTCTGAACGTGCCCACTGGCAAGGTGAAGTGGTTCGACGCCGACAAGGGATTCGGCTTCCTCGCCAACGACGCAGGTGGCGAGGTCTTCGTGCATGCCTCGGCACTGCCGCCCGGGACGACGTCACTCAAACCCGGTGCCAAGGTGGAGTTCGGGGTGGCGGAGGGTCGTCGGGGTCTGCAGGCGCTCTCGGTGCGCGTGATCGACCCCCTGCCCTCGGTCGCCAAGGCCACGCGCAAACCCTCCGAGGACATGACCGTCATCGTCGAGGACCTGATCAAGCTGCTCGACGGGGTGTCGAACACGCTGCGTAGAGGGCGCTACCCGGATCGGACCGCCGCCCGCAAGGTGGCCTCCGTGCTCCGCGCGGTGGCGGACGACCTGGAGGCCTGACCGGGCCGGGTCGGCCCAGCCTTGGGACGGCCGCGAACGGTGGGGAGAGCCTCAGCGTGGCTCGTCCGGCTCGTCCGCGGCCGTCCGGCCGGTGCGATGGCTGCGACTCCCGCTCCCCGGGCCGATGCGGCCGGCAGGGTCGGCAGGACGGGTACGTGCCCCCGAACCGGCCGAACCCGTGCGCCCCCCGGCACCGGATCCGCCGGTGCTCCCGCGCGCGGCGGCGGCGGAGGGGCGTTCCCGGTTCAGCACCCACAGACCCGAGGAGGCCACCGCGCCGCCGAGGGTGGCCACGGAGGCGAGCCCCAGCCCCCAGGCCCCCGACAACGGCAGCCAGAGCCCCGCGAAGCCCCCGGCCACCCAGGCCAACTGCAGCACGGTCTCCGATCGGGCGAAGGCCGAGGTGCGCACGTGCTCGGGGACCTCGGACTGGATCAGCGCGTCGAGGCAGAGCTTGCCCAGGGCCTGGGTCAGTCCGGCGATCAGGGCCACGGTCATCACCGGCAGGAGCCCGTACTCCCAGGCCGCCCAGCCCGAGGCGAGGGCGGTGAGAAGCACCAGGACGACGGCCAGTCGGTGCGGCCGCAACCGGCGCAGCAACCCGCCCAGGGCAGTGCCAACACCACCCCCGACCGCGGCGAGGACGACCACGAGCACGACCGCGGTGGTGTCCTTGAGACCGCCCAGCGGATGGGTGCGCAGCCGGAACGCCAGGAAGAGGGTCAGGAAGCCGGTGAAGGCCCGCAGCGCGGCGTTCGCCCGGAGCGTGAGGACCACGCTGCGACCGATCGCCTGACCGGTCCGCCCCGGCCGGGAACCACGTCCGGTGTCCTCGTGATCGCGGTACCGGTCACCGCTCACGGGACGTACCCGCACGATCCTTGCCCCGACCTCCCCCTCGGTGGTGTCCACGCGGGCCGGCAGCACCAGCGCGAGGGCGGTGGCGAGGGTGAACACGATGAAGGCGACGCGCATCGTGAACGAGGGGGACAACGAGTTGAGTCCCGCGCCGAGCGGACCGGCCACGGCCATGGCGAGCACGCCGGCCATGGAGATCCGCGAGTTGGCGGCGACGAGGTTGATCTCCGGCGGGAGCACGCGGGGGACGGCCGCGGCCCGGGTCACGATGTACGCCTTCTGACAGACCAGGAAGCCGAAGGCGGCCGGGTAGAGCCGCAACTGCCCCTGCGAGGTGCTGGCGTGTGAGATCCCGTCGGCCATGACCCAGGCCAGGAATGCCCGCACGATCATGGTGGTGGCCATCGCGTAGCGACGGCCGCGGCGGAGCCGGTCCAGCAGCGGGCCGATCAGCGGTGCGAGCACGATGAACGGCACCATCGTGATCAGCAGGGACGTCGCCACGCGGCCGCGGGCCTGGCCCGAGGGCACCGCGAAGAAGATGGTGGTGGCCAGGGCGGTGACCACGAAGGTGTCCGCGATGGAGGCGACCAGGTGCAACTCCAGCACCCGGGCCAGTCCCGACGGGCCTGCGCCGCGTGCGTGGGTGAAGGAGCGGATCGCCCGCAGGAGGGCCTGCAGGCCGAGGAAACCCGCGCGGCCCGCCCGCGCCCCGCCGGCCCCCACCTGGCGTGCCGTGTCGGCGAGCCCTCGCCGCTCGTCGTCCGTCCGCGCGGGCAGCCGGTCGTCCCCGTCCCAGTCGTCGCCCGAGTCCCGCTCGTCCCGCCTGCTGCGGACGTCCCGGTCGTCCTCGTCCCAGTCGTCGCGATTGCCCCGGTCCTCGCGGTCCTGGCGGTCGCGCTCGTCGCGGCTCTCGCGGTCGGGTCGACGTCGGTGCCCGGCGTCGTCCTCGGGCGTTGGCCGTCGCCCGGCGCGGGGTTCGGGAGCGTCGTCCCGGATGCCGTCGGTGGGGCGATCGGTGGGGCGGTCCCCGGACTGCGGTCTCACGAGGTCATCCTGCCGCCTTGCGGTCCCCCGCGGGTCGGGACGGGTGAGACCGGCCACCGGGACCCGCCGACGCGGGGTGCGGTCGGGTGACGCGGGGCACGCGAAGGATGGGAGACAATCAGCGGGTGCCTGCTGCGAGCGTGGATGACACGAGGACCGACGTCCGGATCGAGGCCGGCGCGCCGGCCGTCACCCGAGGGCGGGTGAGCCGACCGCGTGCGCTGGTGCTGGACGCGGTCTGCGCCGCCGCGGTGGAGACCGCGCGGGCCGCGGCCCAGGAGGTGGCCGGCGAGGACGGGGTCGGCGAACACCTCGGGGCGGTGGCGGAGGCCGATCGCCTGGTGACGCACTCCTTCCGGAGCCTGGCGAAGGGCTACCGGGGGTGGTGCTGGGCGGTGACGGTGGCCCGCGCCCCACGGGCCCGACTGGTGACCGTCTGCGAGATCGCGCTCCTGCCCGGGGACGACGCCCTGCTGGCGCCGGCCTGGGTGCCGTGGTCGGACCGTCTGGCCCCGGGTGATCTGGGAGCCACGGATGCGCTGCCCTACCGGGTGGACGACGAGAACCTGGACCTCGGCTACGAGGTGACCGGGGACGAGGAGGCCGATCGGCTCGCCCTCTGGGAGCTCGGTCTCGGCCGCGCCCGGGTGCTCTCCCCGGTCGGACGCCGGGCCGCGGCGGAGCGCTGGTACGGATCGGGCCACGGGCCCACCGCACCGGCAGCCCTGCATGCGCCCGCGGCCTGTGCCAGCTGCGGCTACCTGGTGCGTCTCAGCGGAGGCCTGGGCCATCTGTTCGGGGTGTGCGCCAACGAGTGGTCACCCCAGGACGGTGCGGTGGTGAGTCTGGATCACGGCTGCGGTGCGCACAGCGAGACGGACGTGGAACGGCCGGAGCCGGAGCCGTTGGCTCCCCCGATCCTGGACGAGACCGGCGTGGAGGCCGTCGTGGTGGTGCGGGACACGGCTCTGACGACCGCCGCCGTGGCCGACTCCGGCGCGTCGCCGGACCAGGAGCAGGCGTAGGGGTGAGAGTGGGAACGTCGCGTGATCGTGCGGGACGGCCGTCGGTATCCGGCGAGGCGTCTCCGAATGGACACGGACGGTCACGAGGGGGGCTGTCACGAGCACCCTCTCAGAGGGGGTAAGCTATGTACCACAGCAAGCGCGAAGGAACCGGGAAAGACAAGCTCCCGAACCGGACGGACCGTGAGAACGGTGCTACGGAATGGAAGCAAGGAGCCGGAGCGGTTGCTGGCCGGAACGGAACACAGCCAGTCGGAACGTCGATTTGACTGAGGGAAGCGCCGGGGTTAAGTTAAACGAGTTGCCCTGATGCTGAGGCCGCTGGTGAGGCGGTGGATGGTCAGGAGCGCGTGTTCCTTGAGAACTCAACAGCGTGCCGAAAGTCGATGCCAGATATTGGTCGCGGCTGGGTGTTCTGGGTGGGTGTTGTGTCTGCCTGGGGGTCTGGTCGTGGCTGTGTTTATGGTTGAGCAGGTGGCTTCCTACCCCCGTGGGGGGTCCTCTGCTCGTGCCAGTTTCGCTCAGCCGCTGAGGTGGTTGGGCGCTCTTCGAGTGTCGATGTCCTGGTCTGCTTCGTGTGGGTCGGGGTGTCGTGTTGACATTAACGGAGAGTTTGATCCTGGCTCAGGACGAACGCTGGCGGCGTGCTTAACACATGCAAGTCGAACGGTGAACCCTTCGGGGGGATCAGTGGCGAACGGGTGAGTAACACGTGAGCAACCTGCCCTTGGCTCTGGGATAACTCCGGGAAACCGGGGCTAATACCGGATATGACACATGGAGGCATCTTCGTGTGTGGAAAGATTTATTGGCTGAGGATGGGCTCGCGGCCTATCAGCTTGTTGGTGGGGTGATGGCCTACCAAGGCGACGACGGGTAGCCGGCCTGAGAGGGCGACCGGCCACACTGGGACTGAGACACGGCCCAGACTCCTACGGGAGGCAGCAGTGGGGAATATTGCGCAATGGGCGAAAGCCTGACGCAGCGACGCCGCGTGAGGGATGAAGGCCTTCGGGTTGTAAACCTCTTTCAGCAGGGAAGAAGCGAGAGTGACGGTACCTGCAGAAGAAGCACCGGCTAACTACGTGCCAGCAGCCGCGGTAATACGTAGGGTGCAAGCGTTGTCCGGAATTATTGGGCGTAAAGAGCTCGTAGGCGGTTTGTCGCGTCTGCTGTGAAAACTCGGGGCTTAACCCCGGGCCTGCAGTGGGTACGGGCAGACTAGAGTGCGGTAGGGGAGACTGGAATTCCTGGTGTAGCGGTGAAATGCGCAGATATCAGGAGGAACACCGGTGGCGAAGGCGGGTCTCTGGGCCGTAACTGACGCTGAGGAGCGAAAGCGTGGGGAGCGAACAGGATTAGATACCCTGGTAGTCCACGCTGTAAACGTTGGGCGCTAGGTGTGGGGCTCTTTCCACGAGTTCTGTGCCGCAGCTAACGCATTAAGCGCCCCGCCTGGGGAGTACGGCCGCAAGGCTAAAACTCAAAGGAATTGACGGGGGCCCGCACAAGCGGCGGAGCATGCGGATTAATTCGATGCAACGCGAAGAACCTTACCAAGGCTTGACATACGCAGAAATCCGGCAGAGATGTCGGGTCCGTAAGGGCTGCGTACAGGTGGTGCATGGTTGTCGTCAGCTCGTGTCGTGAGATGTTGGGTTAAGTCCCGCAACGAGCGCAACCCTTGTTCCATGTTGCCAGCACGTAATGGTGGGGACTCATGGGAGACTGCCGGGGTCAACTCGGAGGAAGGTGGGGACGACGTCAAATCATCATGCCCCTTATGTCTTGGGCTTCACGCATGCTACAATGGCCAGTACAAAGGGCTGCGAGACCGTGAGGTGGAGCGAATCCCAAAAAGCTGGTCTCAGTTCGGATCGGGGTCTGCAACTCGACCCCGTGAAGTCGGAGTCGCTAGTAATCGCAGATCAGCAACGCTGCGGTGAATACGTTCCCGGGCCTTGTACACACCGCCCGTCACGTCACGAAAGTCGGTAACACCCGAAGCCGGTGGCCCAACCCTTGTGGAGGGAGCCGTCGAAGGTGGGACTGGCGATTGGGACGAAGTCGTAACAAGGTAGCCGTACCGGAAGGTGCGGCTGGATCACCTCCTTTCTAAGGAGCGTCTGGCGCCCTGTGGGGTGTCCAGGGCCACTGCTCGGACTTTCGTTCCGGGGTGGTTGCTCATGGGTGGAACATCGACTGGTTGGTTCTTGGTGCCTGCGGTGCCGGTAGTACGCCTGTCCTCTTTCGGGGGGTGGGTTGGAGGCCGGTGGTGGGTGCTGGGGGTCGGGTGCGCTGTTGGGTCCTGAGGGAACAGGCGTGGGTGTCTGTCTCTTGGGCCTGTGTCCTTGTGGGGTGCAGGTTGCGGATCGTCCCTTCGGGTGTACCGCTCATCTGGTGTCTGCCGTGGTGGTGGGTGCGGGTGGGGTCTGGCGTTCGGGGTGGGGATGGTGTCGCCCGTATCTTGAGAACTGCATAGTGGACGCGAGCATCTTTAGTGATCTTTGTGGCAAGTTAGTAAGGGCACATGGTGGATGCCTTGGCATCAGGAGCCGATGAAGGACGTAGGAGCCTGCGATAAGCCTCGAGGAGCTGGCAACCGAGCTGTGATTCGAGGATTTCCGAATGGGGAAACCCGGCTGGATGTGAGTCCGGTCACCCACGCTTGAACACATAGGGCGTGTGGAGGGAACGCGGGGAAGTGAAACATCTCAGTACCCGCAGGAAGAGAAAACAACAGTGATTCCGTGAGTAGTGGCGAGCGAAAGCGGAAGAGGCTAAACCGATTGCGTGTGATAGCCGGCGGGCGTTGCGTGGTCGGGGTTGTGGGACCCTTCTGTTCCAGCTGCCGCTGGGACGGGGAGTGAGAAAGTCGCGTCATAGTCGAAGGATCTTGAATGGTCCGGCACAGAGGGTGCGACCCCCGTAGACGAAATGATGTGGCCTCCCGAGGGTGTTCCCAAGTAGCACGGGGCCCGTGAAATCCCGTGTGAATCTGGGGGGACCACCCCCTAAGCCTAAATACTCCCTGATGACCGATAGCGGACAAGTACCGTGAGGGAAAGGTGAAAAGTACCCCGGGAGGGGAGTGAAATAGTACCTGAAACCATGTGCCTACAATCCGTCGGAGCCGGCTTTGTTCCGGTGACGGCGTGCCTTTTGAAGAATGAGCCTGCGAGTTAGTGGTGTGTGGCGAGGTTAACCCGTGTGGGGTAGCCGTAGCGAAAGCGAGTCCGAATAGGGCGTTTGAGTCGCATGCTCTAGACCCGAAGCGGAGTGATCTACCCATGGCCAGGTTGAAGCGCGGGTAAGACCGCGTGGAGGACCGAACCCACCAGGGTTGAAAACCTGGGGGATGAGCTGTGGGTAGGGGTGAAAGGCCAATCAAACTCCGTGATAGCTGGTTCTCCCCGAAATGCATTTAGGTGCAGCGTCACGTGTTTCTTGCCGGAGGTAGAGCTACTGGATGGCCAATGGGCCCTACAAGGTTACTGACGTCAGCCAAACTCCGAATGCCGGTAAGTGAGAGCGTGGCAGTGAGACTGCGGGGGATAAGCTCCGTAGTCGAAAGGGAAACAGCCCAGATCACCAGCTAAGGCCCCTAAGCGTGTGCTAAGTGGGAAAGGATGTGGAGTTGCTCAGACAACCAGGAGGTTGGCTTAGAAGCAGCCACCCTTTAAAGAGTGCGTAATAGCTCACTGGTCAAGTGATTCCGCGCCGACAATGTAGCGGGGCTCAAGTACACCGCCGAAGCTGTGGCATTCATGCTGTGCTCGGCTCACCTTTTGGGGTGGGTCCAGGCGCGTGGATGGGTAGGGGAGCGTCGTGTGGCGAGTGAAGCGGCGGGGTGACCCAGTCGTGGACGCCACACGAGTGAGAATGCAGGCATGAGTAGCGAATGACGGGTGAGAAACCCGTCCGCCGAATGACCAAGGGTTCCAGGGCCAGGCTAATCCGCCCTGGGTAAGTCGGGTCCTAAGGCGAGGCCGACAGGCGTAGTCGATGGATAACGGGTTGATATTCCCGTACCGGCGAAGAACCGCCCATACTGAACCCGGTGATGCTGAGCGTGTGATGCCAGGATGGCTTTCGGGTTGTTCTGGTGGAGTGCGTGGACCGATCCGGTAGTAGGTAAGCGATGGGGTGACGCAGGAGGGTAGCTTCCGCGTGGCGATGGTTGTCCACGTCCAAGGGTGTAGGGTGTCGTGCTGGTAAATCCGCACGGCGTGTGCCTGAGACCTGATAGTGACCGCGTATGCGGGAAGTGAGTGATCCCATGCTGCCAAGAAAAGCCTCTAGTTAGGTTCGAGCCGCCCGTACCCCAAACCGACTCAGGTGGTCAGGTAGAGAATACCAAGGCGATCGAGAGAATCGTGGTTAAGGAACTCGGCAAAATGCCCCCGTAACTTCGGGAGAAGGGGGGCCTGAGGAGTGATGGCACTTGCTGCCGGAGCTCTTGAGGGCCGCAGAGACCAGGGAGAAGCGACTGTTTACTAAAAACACAGGTCCGTGCCAAGTCGCAAGACGATGTATACGGACTGACGCCTGCCCGGTGCTGGAACGTTAAGGGGACGGGTTAGTCTTTCGGGGCGAAGCTCAGAACTTAAGCGCCAGTAAACGGCGGTGGTAACTATAACCATCCTAAGGTAGCGAAATTCCTTGTCGGGTAAGTTCCGACCTGCACGAATGGCGTAACGACTTCTCCGCTGTCTCAACCACGAACTCGGCGAAATTGCACTACGAGTAAAGATGCTCGTTACGCGCAGCAGGACGGAAAGACCCCGGGACCTTTACTACAGCTTGGTATTGGTGTTCGGTACGGCTTGTGTAGGATAGGTGGGAGACTGTGAAGCTGGCACGCCAGTGTCGGTGGAGTCAACGTTGAAATACCACTCTGGTTGTACTGGATGTCTAACCTCGGTCCGTGATCCGGATCAGGGACAGTGCCTGGTGGGTAGTTTAACTGGGGCGGTTGCCTCCTAAAGAGTAACGGAGGCGCCCAAAGGTTCCCTCAGCCTGGTTGGCAATCAGGTGTCGAGTGTAAGTGCACAAGGGAGCTTGACTGCGAGACAGACATGTCGAGCAGGGACGAAAGTCGGGACTAGTGATCCGGCCGTGGTTTGTGGAAACGCGGTCGCTCAACGGATAAAAGGTACCCCGGGGATAACAGGCTGATCTTGCCCAAGAGTCCATATCGACGGCATGGTTTGGCACCTCGATGTCGGCTCGTCGCATCCTGGGGCTGGAGTAGGTCCCAAGGGTTGGGCTGTTCGCCCATTAAAGCGGTACGCGAGCTGGGTTTAGAACGTCGTGAGACAGTTCGGTCCCTATCCGCTGCGCGCGCAGGAGACTTGAGAAGGGCTGTCCCTAGTACGAGAGGACCGGGACGGACGAACCTCTGGTGTGCCAGTTGTTCCGCCAGGAGCATGGCTGGTTGGCTACGTTCGGAAGGGATAACCGCTGAAGGCATCTAAGCGGGAAGCTCGCTTCGAGATGAGGTCTCCGTGGGGTGTTCCCCGAGAGGCTCCCAGATAGACTACTGGGTTGATAGGCCGGATGTGGAAGTGCGGACTAAAGACGCATGAAGCTGACCGGTACTAATAAGCCGATAACTTGCTCACAATTGTCGCGTCCACTGTGCGGTTCCCGGGGTACGGTCACACTGTGTGTGGTTGATATCTCGATAGTGTTACGGCGGTCATAGCGGTAGGGAAACGCCCGGTCCCATTCCGAACCCGGAAGCTAAGCCTGCCAGCGCCGATGGTACTGCTCCGGGGACGGGGTGGGAGAGTAGGACGCCGCCGGACTTCGTTGTGTTGGTGGTTGTTGTCCCCTCACTGTGGTGGGGTGTGGGCAGCAACCACCAACACGTTTTGCCGTTTTGGCGCCCAGCCGCACGTCACCTGCGCGCCCGCTGTGTCGCCGTCCCCCGGGATCAGGGATGCTGGCCGGATGGACGGATCGTGGCAGGACCCGGCGCAGGTGGACCCGTTCGGCACGGCGGATCTCCGGGAGCGGGTGTTGGCGTCCTGGGCGTCCTCCCCGGCGCGGTTCCGGGAGGACGCCAATGCCGAGGAGGAGCTCGTGCTCGGTGGGTACCGGGACCGGGCCCTGGTCGAACTCGCGCAGAACGCCGCCGACGCCGCTGCCCGGACGGACCTCCCCGGCCGGTTGCTGTTCCGCCTGCGGCAGGACCCCGACGGACCGCCGGTCCTGGAGGCGGCCAACACCGGCCGGCCGTTGGACTCCGACGGGGTACAGGCCCTGGCCACCCTGCGGGCCTCCGCTAAACGGGAGGAAGGGACCATCGGCCGGTTCGGGGTGGGCTTCGCCGCGGTTCTGGCCCTCACCGACCGTCCGGAAGTGCTCGGTCACGGGCGCGGCGTGCGCTTCGATGTCGACGCCTCCCGCGAGGCCCTCCTGGCCGACGCGCACGGTGCGCCCGAGCTGGCTGCGGAGCTCGCGCGCCGGCGGGGACACCTGCCCGTGCTGCGCCTGCCCTTCCCGGCCGAGGGCGTCGCGCCGGAGGGATACGACACCCTGGTGCGACTGCCCCTGCGCGACGGCCCGGCCGTCGACGCCGCGCGCCGGTGGCTGGCGGAACTCGACGACGCCCTGCTCCTGGGCCTGCCCGCCCTCGCGGAGATTCGGGTGGAGCTGCCGGACCAGGCTCCCGTCGTCCTCCGGGACGTGGCCGAGCGCTGGCACGTCCACCGCAGACACGGACGGTGGACGCCGGAGCAGCTGGGCGACCGTCCGGTCGAGGAGCGGCACCGGTTGGACTGGGAGGTGACCTGGGCGCTGCCCCGGGACGGCAGGGACCCCGGGTTGTCCGGCGTCCTGTACGCGCCGACCGCCACCCGCGAGCCGATGTCCTGGCCCGGGATCCTCGTGGGGGCCTTCCCCGTGGAGTCCAGCCGGGGACAGGTGGCGCCCGGGACGGTGACCTCCGTGCTCGTCGCCGAGGCCGCCCGCGGCTGGGCCGACCTCGTCGCCGAACGGGTGCGGGACGGTGAGGACCTCTGGCGTTACGTCCCGGTCGGACTGCCGGCCGGGGAGTTCGACGCCCGCCTCCGGGAGGCGTCCGTGCGTGCCCTCGCCGCCACCCCCCTGCTGCGCGCGGCGGCGACCGGCGAGCTGCTGTGCCCCTCGGACGCGGCGGCCGTGGCCCCACCGGCCGGCACGATGACCGACGTGGTGTGCGCGCTCGCCCCCGCCCGGACCGGTCTGGTCGCGGCCCCCGCCTCCGCGGCCGCGGCACTGGCCGCCCTCGGCGTGCCCCGGTTGCCGGTCGCCGACTTGGTGGACGGGCTGCCGTCGGCCGGCTCCCCCGAGGAGTGGCGGGCCCGCTACGCCGCACTGGCACCGCTCGCGGACTCCCCGGACGGCCGGGAGGACCTCGCGGGACTGCCCGTGCCGTTGGCGGACGGCCGGGTGGTCCGGGGCGCGCGGGGTGCCGTGCTGGCCGTCGGGGACACCCAGGCACGAGCCCTGGCGCACCTGGGAGTGCGGGTGGTCGACCCGCGGGCCGGGCACGACCTGCTCCGGCGCCTCGGCGTTCAGGAGGTGGACGCGCGGGGCGCGCTCGACCTCGAGCAGGTGCGGGCGGCGGTGGCCGAGGCGGCGCGTGACGGCGACGTCTCGGCGCGGTACGACCTCGACGACGAACCCTTCGATCCCGCGGCCCGGTTCCGGGAGACGAGTACGGACCAGGGCGCGGACGGGGTCCCGGAACCGGTCGCGCAGGTGGGTCCGGCCGACCAGGACGGGCTCACCCCCACGGTCCGGGCGGTGCTGCAGCTCGTCGAGGCGGCGGTGGACGCGGGCACCCTGCGCCCGGGAGACCTGCCGTGGCTGGCGGAGGTGCCGCTGCCGGACGCGGCCGGGGAGCCGGTCCCCGCCGGGGGCCTGGTGCTGCCCGGCAGCCGGGCCGCGGACTGGCTCGACCTCGACGAGGTGACCCCGGTCGCCGCAACGGTGACGCAACGGTGGCTCGAACCGGTCCTCGCCGCGCTGGGGGTGTTGACCTCGCTGAGCCTGCTCCGGCGGGAGGAGTTCCCGCTCGAGGCGGCGCTGGCCGCCGAGGCCGATCCCGGTCAGGACCCGACCGAACTGGACGGCTGGGCGGAGTGGACGGATCTGGTCGCGGCCCTCGTGCGGGCTCGGGGCGCGGACCCGGTGGAGGCGGTGCTGACCGACGTCGCCGCGCTGCGGGATCTCGACCTGGTGCGGCCCGGATACCTGCCGCGGATGGTGGCCGGCATCGTCCGGGAAGGCCCGCACGAGGTGCACGCGGCGATCACCGAACCGGCTCGGGTCGTCGCGGGGGGCAGTGTGCTCCGCGTGCCCTCCTACACCGCCTGGTGGTTGCGTCAGGAGTTGACCGCGGGGGAGGGGGCCGTCGCGGGGCCGGGGGCCGACGGCCCGGTCGCCACCCTCCTGCCGTCCTGCGGGGACGAACTGGCCGGGCTCCCGCCGTCGCTGCGGTCCGCCCTCGGGGTGTTCGACGACCTCGCGGAGCTGGACGCGCAGGCCGTGCCCGCCGTCCTGCGCCGGCTCGCCGACCCCTCGGTGCAGCTGGACGCGACCGACGCGGTGGCCCTCTGGCGCCGGCTCTCGGACCTGCCGATCGTCGACGCCGCGGGATCCCTTCCCGACGGCGTCCGCGTGCTGGACGGCCTGGGCACCCGGGTGGTGGCCGCGGAGGACGCCGTGGTGGTCGACTCCCCGCCGCTGCTCCAGTTGCACGGGCTCGGCGAACCCGTCCTGGCCCCCGCAGGCCGGGGAGCCGCGCTCGCGGAACTGCTCGACGTGGCCCTGGCGGCGGACGAGGTGGACGGGGAGGTCGTCGAGGACGGCCCGGACGCCGGCCAGATCGTGGAGCTGCCGTCGTCGGTGGCCGGTCTGCTGCCGCTGCTCGTCCCGCATCCGGTGCGCCGGTGGTGCGAGCACGACCGGCTCCTGGTGGACGGCGAGGACGTCGACTGGTGGGTCGACGGCACCGGCCCCTCGGCCGTCGTGCACGCGGCCACGACGGACGGGCTGGCGCGGGGGTTGGCCTGGGCCGGCGGCAACTGGTCCTGCCGGGCGGTGCTGGCCGCCGCGCTGTCGGAGTCCGACGCCCTGGCCGGGCTGCTCGCCGAGGCCGCGATCCAGGAGCTCTGAGGCGGCGGGCACCGTCCGGTGGTGGGCCTGATCCGGCGGCGGACATCGTGAGCCAGGGAAGGGGCGTCGATGATGGGTGGTGGCGGGGAGAGAGGACACCTGGCTCCCGGTCCGGGCGATCCGCTGACCGGTCTCGACGAAGTGGACTGGGCGTCCCTGCGTCGGGGTCCGGAGTCCGTGGGCCCGATCCCGGAGCTGCTGCGGGACCTCGCCTCGGGCCGGTCCGCGGCGGTGGGCTCGGCCCTGGGACGGCTGGAGTACGCGATCTGCCACGACGGCACGGTCTATGAGGCGACCGCGCCCTCGGTCCCGTTCCTGCGCGCGGTGGCCGCTGTCCCAGGCGGTCCGCGGCGGGAGGAGATCCTGGTCCTCCTCCGGGAGATCGCCTGCGGGGAGGGCCCCGGTGACCAGCGCTCGCGTCGGTACTTCGTCGCGACCCCTCCGCCCGAGGAACTGGCGGCGGAGCGCAGAGCCGCGATCGATGCCCGGGACGCCGTCGCCGCCGGTGTCGAGGAGTACCTGGCCGCGTTGGAGGACCCCACCCCGCGGGTCCGGGCGGCCGCGGCCTACCTTCTGGCGGCCCTGCCGGAACAGGCCGGTCGGTCGATCGACCCACTGCTCGCGCGGCTCCCGGTGGAGGAGGACCGCGTGGCCAGGATCGGCGCCGTGCTGGCAGCCGGCGAGCTGGCCGCCGCCGTTCTCGGTCCGTCCGCCGAGGCCACGGAGGCGGTGCCGGGGGAGCTCGGGCCGGATTCCCGGATGTCGCAGGTCGCCCCCGCAACGGGGGCGCGGGCCGCAGCGGCCCGGGTGCCCGAGGCCCTGGTCCAGGCGCTCGGGAGCACGGACACAGGCACCCGCACCGCGGCCGCGATCGCCCTGGGCCGCCAGAGCTGGGCAGGCCCGATCTCGGCACCCGTGATGTCGCTCGTGGCC
>Ga0265334_10000817_pt1 | contig 15578 bp, 11 predicted proteins | sample 42023metaG_FD_192442 | JGI IMG/M metagenome (GOLD analysis project Ga0265334, IMG submission 192442) | Rhizosphere microbial communities from Carex aquatilis grown in University of Washington, Seatle, WA, United States - 4-20-23 metaG | ecosystem: Host-associated > Plants > Roots > Rhizosphere... | reverse complement strand
CGCCTCAGCGCCGAGATCGCTGGCGACGGACCGAACAGCTTCAGCAGCACGGGCACGTAAGGGGGCGTCTTCGGAAAGTCGACCTGGTCGATCCTCCGCCCGCCGACATAGGGCTCGAGCCGCTTCGAAAACGCGGCGGGGTCGAGGAGCCCAGCGGCCGTCGTCTCGCCCAGCCGTTGGAGCGCCGCCATCTGCCCCGCTGAGGGGCGTTCGCCGTTCGCTGCCAACAGGTAGGTCCCCATCGACAGCGGCTGCAGGGCGTAGGCGTGGTAGTTCAGCGCCCGGCTCTCGCGCGCCGCTTCGGGCGGCAAGAAACCCTGAGCGTCCACCTCGTCGAGGCCTCGCAGGATTGCGCGACGGCCCCACTCGAACCTCTGCTGATCCTGGGTCGCGATGGCCACCAGCAGCGCCCCGTAGCCCACCCAGTAATGGCGGTTGTTGATCCGGTGCGGGCTCGCCGGTGTGTTGCCGAGCGCGGCGAGCTGTGACTCCGCCTCGACCGAGGGATCGTTCAGGCGACGCAGCCAGGTCTCGATCGCCTGACGTGCGGCGGGATCCGGATCGTCAAAACGTCGGGCGAGTACGTAGTCGAACGCCAAGGCCGGAACCACGAAACTGCGGAGGCCTGCCGCCTGGGGCGACAAACTGCCGGTCAGCGAGCCGGCCCGGGCGCTGGTGTAGAGATTTCGCACAATGCAGCGCGCCACGGCCCGATCGCCTGAGCCTGTCCGTCCGTCGCCCTTGAGCAGCCGCCCGGCGAGGTCGTTGATCCCGTTCATCAGGCCCTGGATCTGTGCGCTATCCGCCTCCACAGCCCGGGCCGCGCCGGCGTTCAGGCGGTCCTGCGCCGCGCCCGGCGCGTAGAGATTGGGCGTCGCATAGTCCTTCGCCGGCAACGGAATGTCCTGGCAGGGGGCGCCCGACTCGGGCCCGGGCGGAGCCAGGGGAACGCCGAGGACCAATGGTCCGGCCCTGGCGGCGCCGCACGCCGCGCCGAGAATGGCGGCGGACATGAGCGCACACAGACGCCCCATGAACGCAGGATCGGCCGGTGACATTCGGGGCTCTTCCTTGCGGCCGGTCTCAGCCGAGGGCCCGTCACCCTAACCCCGCCGCGGGATTGTGTCGATTTCCGACCTGTCCACGGGCGTCCGGCATCTGGCCGGGAAGCGAGCTATGCTCCGACAATATCGACCTTGGACCGATCTATCCGTTCAAGCTCGCCCCCGCAGAAGAAGAAGGTGTTCTTCTCGCCGGCCAGCCCCTTCGTCAGGCGGCCCGCTTCATATCGATATGGCGCATAACCGAGATCCAGGAGCACTCGGGGCGCCGCCCGCTTGCCGTTGTATTCAAGCAGGACGGGCGGCCTGTCCCTCGCCAGGGTCTCCGCGCCGCCGACAAGGACCTGTTCTTCCAGCCCCTGCACGTCGATCTTGATGAAGTTGGCCTTCAACGCGAAGCCATCCAGCCGTCGAACCACGCAGGACTCCCGGCAGATCGTGAGCTTCGCAGGATCGAAACCGATGACTCTGGACTTCAACCATCCGCTGGCGTTCTCGAGGTCGAATGATGCGAGACCGTCGAAGACCCAGCCTCTGTAGGAGGGGGTGTGGAGTTCGAACTCGCCGTCCTCCGCTCCCAGACCGAAACCCTCCACTCGAACGTCGAGGTCCTCGGCGAACCGTCGTCTGAGAACGGAGACCATGAGCGAACTCGGCTCGAAGGCGACGATCTTCGCCGACGGCTGGAAGAGGCGAATTGCGTCGATGCTCTGACCGCGGTTGGCTCCAATGTCGAGCCACACCCCCTCCGGATCATCGTACATCGCGGCCAGCAGGTAGAAGTCCTCGTCGAACGGCCTCCTCTGCGCCCTGCGCAACGCCCGCTCGGCTTCAAACTTGAGTTCACGAAGAGCGGGAAAATAGGTTTGGGCGGTTCGCACCGCCTTCTTGAGTTCCAATCGCATGTGACAGCCAGATTTTGCCGGGCAGTAAGAATGTTTCAGTCGAGCCTAGTAGGACCGTCGCCTTTGGCTACCCGCCGCATCGAGCTTGGATCGCTGATCTTGGATCGCAGCGCCCCAGATTTCTCCAACCAGACGGTCAGGGTGGCGCAACCCACATGATTGCACAAGAATGCGGCGTCACGATCCGCCTTGGACCGTCGGCCGGCGACGGCGACTTGCGGCCATGGTCCTTCACGAAGTCGGCGCACGCGGGAGGTAAGGCCGGCCAGCGGCGTTTGAGCGGATGATCTTGCCTTGACATCGGGGAGCCCTACTGGTGGCGATCACGGTCGCGGCTCCGCCAGGAAGGACCTCATCAGAGCATTGTATCGAATCCTGACGCTGCAATGCGATGCAATCTAAGTCGCGGTAATCGCATTCTAATTAACCAAGGGGGTTTTGGCTGGCGCCCCCTTTGCTTGCAGTGCAGCATTCTTGTAGCGTCGCAGCACAGCTAGACGCGCGCGGCTGTCTGTATTCTCTCAGCTTGTCCGGCCAAGGGCGACAAAGGGGCTAATATGAAGGTTGCTGTTATCGGGATTGGTTACGTGGGCGCGGTCTCGGCCGCGTGCCTGGCCAGGGACGGCCATGAGGTCCTCGCGGTGGACGTGAGCCAGCTCAAGGTCGACGACATCAATCGCGGCGAGTCCCCCATCGTGGAGCCCGGCCTGTCGGAACTGGTCCTGGACGGCGTTCGGTCCGGCCGGCTGCGCGCCACCCTCAGCCTCGAGGAAGGTATTCGCGGATCGGACATCTCGCTGATCTGCGTGGGCACCCCCTCGCGCAGCAACGGCTCGCTGGACACCAGCTTCGCCCTTCGGGTCGCCGAGCAGATCGGCGCCATCATCGGGGCCTCCAATCTCGACCATTCGGTTGTGTTCCGCTCCACCGTTCTGCCGGGCACCATGGACGGCCTGCTCGTTCCGGCCCTCGAGAAGGCGTCGGGCAAGACGCCTGGCGTCGACTTCGGGATCGGCTACTACCCGGAATTCCTGCGCGAGAGCACGGCGATCCGCGACTACGACCAGCCGGGCGCCGTGGTGTTCGGCCGGCGCGACGCCAAGACCGCTGAACGGCTGCACGCCCTGCAGCCGAGCCTGCCGGTCAAACCCTTCGAGGTCGAGCTCAAGGCGGCCGAGGCGGTGAAGTACTTCAACAACGCCTGGCACGCCCTCAAGATCAGCTTCGCCAACGAGGCAGGGAACATCTGCAGCGCCGTCGGCATCGACGGCCACGACGTGATGAACATCCTGTGCTCGGACACCCGCCTGAACATGTCGCCGGTCTACATGAAGCCTGGTTTCGCCTTCGGCGGCTCGTGCCTGCCCAAGGACGTCAGGGCCCTCAAGGCCAAGGCGCGCGAGATCGACGTGCCGACGCCGATCCTGGAAAGCATCCTCGCCGCCAACGACGAACAGATCCAGAAGGCCTACCGGATGGTCCAGCAGTCCGGCAGGCGCAAGGTCGGCATCCTCGGCCTCAGCTTCAAGCCGGACACCGACGACCTTCGCGAGAGCCCGATGGTCGTCCTGACCGAACGCCTCCTGGGCACCGGTTACGACGTCAAGATCTACGACGCCAACATCCGGCTCTCGCGGCTGACCGGCACCAACCTCCGCTACGTCCAGGAATATCTGCCCCACATAGGCAGGATGCTGTGCGAGGATCCGAAGGATGTCCTCGACCACGCCGACGTGTTCGTGATCTCCCATCGCAATCTCGCCAACCTGCTGGATGATGGGGCGCAGGCGTCCAAGCATATCGTGGACGTGGCCCGCGCGTTCGGCGACTGGCGGACCGAAGGCCTTTATCAAGGCATATGCTGGTAGAGTTTTCCGTAGCGAGCGGGGAATCCAACCCCGCCGCACCTGCCGCCACCCGAAGCCCGGGTGATGCGGCGGGCGGGCGCAAGGCAAGCGAAGCAATGAACAAGATCAAGCTTCTGCTGTTCGACATGGACGGCGTACTGATCGACGCCCGCGATTGGCATTACGAGGCGCTGAACCGCGCGCTCGGCCACTTCGGGATGGAGATCAGCCGCGATGAGCACTTGGCGCTCTACGACGGCCTGCCCACGCGCAAAAAGCTCGAGCTGCTTTCCCGCAGCCGCGGCTTGCCGATCAAGCTGCACGCCTTCATCAACGAGCTGAAGCAGGGCTACACCGCCGCCATCGCCATGGACCGGTGCAGACCGGTCTTTCATCATCAGTACGCCTTGGCCGAGCTGAAACGCGCCGGCTATGGCATTGGCGTGTGCTCCAACTCGATCCGCCGCACGGTGTCCTTGATGATGGAGCTGTCCCAGCTGGCGCCCAACCTCGACTTCTTCCTGTCCAACGAAGACGTCGCCCAGCCCAAGCCTCATCCCGAAATGTACATCGCGGCCCTGGCGCGCGCGGGCGCCGCCCCGGAGGAATGCCTGATCATCGAGGACAACGAACACGGCGTGGCGGCGGCGAGGGCGTCGGGCGCCCACGTCATGGTGGTGGGGTCGGTCTATGACGTGACCTATTCCCGCATCAAGCAGGAGATCGCCCGGGCGGAGGGTCGGTCATGATCGTACTGATCCCGCTGGCGGCGCCGACCGATCCGTTCTTCAGCCGAAGCGACTACCACTTCCCCAAGCCCCTCATCGAGCTTCAGGGGCGGCCCATGGTCGAGCTGGTGATCGACAACCTGCGCACCCTCGACGAGGACGTCCGCTTCGTGTTCGTCCTGAGGTCCGAGGACTGCCGGGCGTTCAACCTCGACCAGGTCGTCCGGCTGGCCGCGCGCGGCGCCGCCGATGTGGTGATCCTGGACCGACCCACCGATGGCGCGCTCTGCTCCTGCCTGATGGCCATCGACCACATCGTCGACGGCGAACCCCTGGTGGTGGCCAACGGGGACCAGATTCTGGATATCGACCTGCCCGGCGCGATCTCGAGCTTTCGGCGCGCCAGCGCCGACGCGGCGGTGATCACCTTCGATTCTGTCCATCCGCGCTGGTCCTACGTCCGGCTTGAGGACGGTCGGGTCATCGAGGCGGCCGAGAAGCGACCGATCAGCCGCAACGCGGTGGCAGGCTTCTACTACTTCCGCGACGGCGCGGACTTCGTCGCCTGCGCCATGGATGCGGTCAAAGCCGGCCAGTCCTCCGACGGACGGTTCTTCATCTCCGCCAGCCTGAACCAGGCTGTCCTGCGCGGCCTCAACGTGCGCCACCTCGACATGCGCGAGGAGAACTACCACTCGTTCTATTCGCCCCAGCGGCTGGACCATTACGCCCGTCTGCTCGAAGCCGAGACCCTGAGCCGGGCCGCCTCACGCGGACCGCTCGTGGTCATCCCCATGGCGGGCCAGGGCAGCCGCTTCGCCAAGGCCGGCTACGCCAAGCCCAAACCCTTCATCGACGTGGCAGGCAAGCCGATGATCGAGCAGGTGATGGAGAATCTCGCGACACCGGGGGCCTCTTACCTGCTGCTGGCCCGGCCCGAGCACCTGGAGGCCGAGCCCGAGGCCGCCGCGGCGCTCGAGACCTCCGGCGACGTGACCTTCCTGCAGGTGGACAAGCTGACCGAGGGGGCCGCCTGCACGGTGCTGCTGGCGCGGCGCCTCATCGACGGCGACCGGCCGATCCTGATCGCCAACTGCGACCAGATCGTCGACTTCGACTGCGCCGAGTTCATCGCCGACTGCGAGCAGAGGGGTTTGGACGGTTCCATCCTCTGTTTCCGCGACGCGGCCCTCGACCCGAAATGGTCGTTCGCACGCGTGGGCCCCGACGGCTTGGTCGAAGAGGTGCAGGAGAAGAAGCCGATCTCGGACCTGGCCACCGTAGGGCTCTACTATTTCGCTCGCGGATCCGATTTCGTCGACGCGGCCATAGACATGATCGCGCGAAACGAGCGCGTGAATGGGGAGTTCTACGTCTGTCCGGTCTACAACTACGCCATCCGCCAGAAGAAGCGGATCGGCGTCTACGAGATCCCAGCGGACGCCATGCACGGGATCGGCACGCCCGAGGATCTCGAACAGTATCTTCAGGCCTCCTGAGCTTGCGCGGTCGGCTGCGGCTCTTGTTGTCCAGCCGGGCCGCCAACCGCGGCGCCGCCCCATGATGAACGTGATCGTTCCCCTGGCCGGCCCGGACTTTGTTCATCCCCGCTTCGGGGTGCGCCCACTTTTCCCGCTGGACGGCCGGACGCTGATCGAGACGGCGCTGGAGGGCCGGCCCTGGATGCAGTCGGGCGAAGTCGCCGGCGCGGACATGATCTTCGTGTTGAGAGAGCTTCCCGAAGCGGCGCAGGTGAGCGAGCTTCTCGAAGCGCGATATCCGGGCTGCCGTTTCGTGCGCCTGGGCGACCTGACCGGCGGCGCCTTGTTCAGCGCCTTGGCTGGCGCGGCTTTGATCTCGGACGCCCGCCCCGTGTGCATCGATCTGGTGGACATCCTGTTCGCGTGGCCGAGCTGGCGCGCCGCCGACCTATGGCCGGCCCATGGCGCGGCGGCGCCGTCCTTCACATCGGATGACCCCGCGTACAGCTATTTCGAAATCGATCACGGCCTCGTCCGCCGGGCCCGCGAGAAGCAGGTGATATCGAGGCACGCCTCGGCCGGAGTCTACATGTTCCGGGATCTGGCGGTGTTCCTGGACGCCGCCGCCCACTCCGTGAGGAATCGGGAAGCCCTGGCTCACAAGGGCGCTCTGTTCGTCTGCCCGGCCATGAACGGTGTGATCGCGGCGGGGCTCAGCGTGGTCGCGCCACAGGTCGAGGACGTCCGGCCGATCGGCAAGCTGTTCCACGAGAGCGCATCGAAATGATCATCCTGGCCCATCGCGGATGGTGGTTGCGGCCCGAGGAGAAGAACTCCCGCGCGGCGATCGAGCGCGCCTTCGAGGCCGGCTACGGCGTGGAGACCGACATACGGGATCTGGACGGAGAGGTCGTGATCAGTCACGACCCGCCCCGGCGAGGCGGACTGATGACGCTCCAGCAGCTGCTCGTGATGTTCAAGGCGGCCGGGCAGCCGGGCCTGCTCGCGCTCAACGTCAAGGCGGACGGGTTGCAGCGGGCGGTGGCGAACGCCCTGACCACGGCTGGCGTCGAGCGCTACTTCCTGTTCGACATGTCGGTTCCCGACACGCTCGGCTATCTGAGAGCCGGGCTGACCACCTTCACCCGCCTGTCAGACCATGAACCCGCGCCCGCGCTCCTGGAACAGGCTTCCGGCGTCTGGCTCGACGCCTTCGAGCGGGACTGGTTCGGAGCCTCCGACGTCATGCCTCTCGTCCAACGGCAAAAGCGCGTCGCCCTGGTCTCGCCCGAGCTGCACGGCCGCGCCCATGCCCCGGTCTGGGATCGCTGGCGCGACGAATTCCCGCCGGACCTGATCGCGAAGCTGCTGTTATGCACGGACTTTCCGGCAGACGCCGCCGCGTGGCTCGGAGCGCCGGCGCCCGGGAGCGATCCTTGACCTTTGCCAGGCGCCGTATGAAATCCCTTGAGGCGCGCGGGCGAGGACCGGAATCATGAGGGCGACGGTTCAGACGCGAGGGCGAGCGCGAGCGCCGACCCCGCAAGGATCGGCGCCTCGATTGCGCTCGCGGCCACTGACGGTCGCGCTCCTGTTTCTGCTGGTGTTCACGCTCGACGCGGTCTTCCGGCGTCGCGGCTTCGAGGACGACAAATCGCTCGACGTCCAGGTGGTGATCCGCCTCGTGATCTGGGTGGCCTCGGTTGCGTACGCCCTCGTCAATTTCAGGCAGCTCTTCGCGATGTTGAAGCAGCCTGTCACTTGGCCGTGGTTGCTGTTGTTGTTGTGGCTGAGCGCGACTGCAGCCTTTTCGCCCTCCCCGCTCTACACTCTGGTAAGCGGATTCTCCCTGCTCGCCGTCCTCGTGACCGTGCTGATCAGTGCGGCCAGACTTGGAGAGCGCGGGACCCTTTGGGTGATCCTTTCGGCCATCGCGACCGTCATGGTGCTCTCGCTCGCGATATACTTCGCCATCCCCAGCTTCGGCCACGCCTATACGTTTCACCTGAAGTCGCTGGTCATGACTTCGCGCCTGAGGGGGATCGCCAATCAGCCTAACGTCCTGGGCCAGATGTCCGGAGCCGCTGCGCTGATCGGCATCGTCTACTACGGTCGGCTCGCGGGCCGGAAGGCCTTGGCCCTGCAGATCATCATCGCCCTCGGAATCGCATGCGTCATTCTTGCGCAAAGCCGGACGACGCTGGTCGCGATGGTGTTTGGGCTGGCCTTCTACTGGCTTATGCAGCGCAAGAGCCGCTGGGCCATTCCACTCGTGCTTGTGCTCGCCACCTTCTTCCTGTTCTTCGCCATTCCGAACGCGGAATTCATCGCCAGCAAGTTCGCCCGCTCCGGCAACGCCGAAGAGATCTACACCGCCACATCCCGGGTCTACGTCTGGCAGGTCGCCTGGCACCTCATCCAAATGAAGCCCATCATCGGATGGGGATACAACACCGTGCCGCAGGTGTTTCCACAATACATTCCCACAGTGGCGCCGGAGATCATCGCCTATACCCCGCCGCACGCTCACGACGCCTATCTGCAGATCGCCTACAGTGGGGGCGTAATCGCGTTCCTCCTGTTCGTCGCGGGCATTGTGAATACGGGACGGATACTGATCATCAACAGGGCCTGGTCGGCGCTGTCGATCCTGGCGTTCTGGATGGTGACCACCCTGACCGAGCCCGGGGGCTTCAGCGGCGTGGCGAACGTCACGACCGTCGTGACCTTCCTGCCCGTCGGCGCCTGCTGCCTCCTCGAACTGGCTGCACACCGCAGGCGACAGAACGCCCAACCAAAACGGCCGTCTCGCAAATCGATGGCCGAAAAGGAGCGCTGGACGATCTCCGACATAGAGGCGGAGCGTCAGCCGGACCTGGCGCCCGAAGCGGACGGGTCGGCCTAGCCGGTGGTCGCGTTGGCGCGTCGGGTGACGGAGCGTTCCGTCACCGTCAACAGCACGAGGTTGAGCGTCTGCACGGCGACCAGCATGGCGACGCAGCCCACGCTCCCAAAGAGAAGGCCGCCAAGGGCGAGCGCCAGAACCGCTGAAAGCGCGGTGCTGAGGCGCACCGAGAAAATGTTGCGGCTGCCGCCCAGGATGAGAAGGATCGACTCCGACGGCTGGTTCATGGACGACAAGAAGAAGGCCAGCGCCAGCAGCCGAACTTCGGGCGCATTGCGTGCGTAGGACGCGCCGAAGATCAGGCTCAGCAGGGCGGGGGTCAGCGCCAGCAGCACCACGGTGTAGCCGCCGTTGAGGCCCGCCAGGAGGCGGCGGGTTCGGCCGATCGAGCTCTTCAGGCCCGCGACGCCGCCCTGGGCCAGGGCGCGGACTGCGCGGGGCTTGTCGAGCATGTCGACGGCCCCGGTTACGCTGAGGACGGGACTGCTGAGGGTGCGCGCCACGGTGAAGCTGGCGGCCGCGGCGGCGCCACCGAAGGCGCCGATCAGGAAGATGACCGAATTGTTGTAAAGCGTGTAGGGCAAGTGGTTGAGGGACTGCCACAGGGCGACGCGCGCGTGCGGTTTCCACACACCGGGCAGGTCCCGCAGGCTTCCCGGCTTCGGCGGCCTGACGACCGCCGAGGTGAGGAACAGTCCCGCCGACGCCGCTGCCCAGGACGTCGCGCCGACCAGGGGTGGAAGCCGCCAGAGATAGACCGCAGCGGCCATGCCCACATTGATCACGAGGAACACAAACGAGCCCACTGCCGCCCAGATCGGCATCTGCGCCTGATAGAGCCAGCGCCGAGAGAACTCGGTGAGCAGCATCGTGGGACATACGAACACGCTGTAGACGAGCGCTCGAACGACCCATTGCATGGCCGGGCGGCTCCCGAAGAGGGCGTTCGCCGCACCCGCGACCAAGACCAGAACAAGCGCCGCGGCCCCGACACTGCAGAGATTGAACCAGAACCAACGATCATGCTTGCCGCCGTCGTCGGAGATTTCATTGGGACCGTCGAGCAGGAACGGAAGCACGACGTTCGCCCGGTGGAAGCCGTAGACGAAGAAATAGATGCCGAACGCCAGGCCTATGGAGCTGAACTCGGACTTCGACATGGCGCGCGCGAGCAGGGCGTTCGCCGCCATGTTCGCCACACCTTGCATTCCCTGGTCGCCGAACGACGCCAGGCGGGCGAGCCCCCCACGGCGAGGCCTCTCGAGCAGCGTTCGAAGGCGATCTGTCAGATGTTGATACATGGCGAGACGAGCTTTGCCTGGAGTTGTCATGCGTCGGGCCGGTTCGTCCACGCTCTTGGCGAGCGTGGCTGGGCGGCGGCCGCGTGCTCGCATCGCATTCTGCAAGGGCTGGGCCTGACGCTTTACTTCGATGCAAGTTGGTCGGCGTAAGGGTTGGGCACTGGCGGCGGGCGGCGCCGAGGCCCATTTACGGCTTTGCTTATCGGCGCATTTGCTTCCGAATATAGGACATTCCCAGACATGCTCGGGCTATTCCAGCCGAAGACATCCAAAGCCGAAAGCGCCCCCCCAGCACCGGCCCCCATACAGGCCCGGGGCTCGCCCGGCGCCGTGCTCTACGCAATCGGCGACGTTCACGGGCGCGCCGACCTTCTGGCCAAGTTGCTCCAACTCGTGCGCCAGGACGCGGCCGAAACCGCAGGCGACGCCCGCACATTGCTGTTGTTTCTTGGTGACTACGTCGATCGAGGCCCGGACTCCAAAGGAGTGATCGATCTGATTCTGAACGAAGAAAAGGCTGGTCGTTTCCAGATCACGGCCATCCGCGGCAACCACGACCAATATGTTCTGGATTTCCTGGAGACCCCCGGCAACGGCGGTCCCTGGCTAGACTACGGCGGGGGCTCGACCCTCGCCTCCTACGGCGTGCGACCGCCCCGGACGCGCACGGACAGCCAAGCCTGGGCCGAGGCGGCGAAGGCGCTTGCAGAGGGCATGCCGGCCGAGCACCTTGCCTTCCTCAAGGGTACGCACCTTGCCGCCAACTTCGGCGACTACGTCTTTGTGCACGCCGGCGTTCGCCCGGGTGCGGAGCTGAACGAACAGGAACCGATGGACCTGATGGCCATCCGCGGCCCCTTTCTCAAGTCGAAGCAGCCTCTGAGCGGCCGCGTTGTGGTGTTCGGGCATACGCCTTGCGATCGGCCGTACCTCAAAGACGGCAAGATGGCTCTGGATACAGGCGCCTATGCGACAGGCATATTGACAGCGGCGCGCATCAGCGAAGACCAGGTTCGGTTCATCCAGACCGGCTGAAGGCCTTCTCATCGTCCTTCAGCGGGGCTATTGGTGCAGGCCTGACCTGCCGAAAGCCAACCATAGCCATACACGGCTGCTTTTTTGTGCTGCCTCGCTTTGCTCTGAATGGTTCAGCTTGCAATCGAACGGACGGTTATCTTTTCTTGGTCGTTTCGGTCTAAGGTGACCTCCTGTAGCCCCGTGGCCCGCGTCTTGCATCTGTGAGGCGCAGGTGAAGGGCGGTCCCGGAAGAGGGCTTCCGGCGGCGTCGTCTGAAAGCGCTTTGCGCCCAACATTTGAGTCAAGCATGGACCAGATCGTAATGGACTCGGCCGCCGAGGGCAGCTCTCACGAACAGAAGACCTCCGAACCCGAATTCGACCTGCGCAGATATTGGTCCGCTTTCCGCAAGTATACGTGGACCTTTATCATCACGTCCGCAGTCGTGTTCATCGCGGTCGCTGTGGTTACGTTCCTTTTGACTCCACTCTATACCGCTACGTCACGGGTCGTGATCGATCCGAGACTCCAGGCGGCGGTCGACACCTCGGCCAATGCGTCCCAGCCAAGCTCGGTCATCGCCAAGCCTTCCGAGGCGGGCATGGTCGACAGCGAAGTCGAAGATTTGAAGTCCCGCGCGCTCACCGAGCAGGTGATCGCCGCGCTGCATCTGGATCGCGATCCGGAGTTCAACAAGGACATCAACCCGACCTTCATCCATAACCTCCTCGCCTCGCTCCGGCCCAAGCCCTCGGCCATTGGCGAGCACCTGGCGGTCGTCGACGCCGTCATGAAAGCGGCGGACGCACAGCGGTCCGGCGAAACCTACGTCATGGACGTGAAGTTCACCTCTCAGGATCCGGACAAGGCCGCCCTGATCGCTCAAACCTATGCCGACATCTACGTCTCGCAGTCGGCCAAGGTGAAAGCGCAGGCCACGGGAACCGCCAGCGACGTGTTGAGTCTGCAGCTCGACAAGCTTCGGCGTGACGCAGAGACCGCGGACGCCGCGGTTCAGCAGTACCGTACGGCCCACGGCCTGCTCAGCGCCGAAGGCAGCAGCCTGACCGAGCAGGAGATCGCGCGACTCAACCTCGACCTCTCTTCGGAGAAGGAGGATCTCGCGGAAGCGACAGCTCGCTTGAACACCGCCGAGCAACAGATGAAGCGCGGCGCCGGCGACGACGTGGGCGAAGCGCTCAGCTCTCCGGTGGTCATGAATCTGAGGGTCCAGCGCGCCACAGTCAGCCGGTCCCTGGCGGATCTGCAGACTCGCTATGGCCCACGCCACCCGGAAGTGCTCCAGGCCCAGCAGCAGCTTCACGACATCGACAATCAGATCAAGATCGAGATCAACCGGATCGTCTCCAACCTCAAGGCGCAGGCCCAGATCGCCCAGGAGAAGGTCTCCGCGGCCGAGGGCAACCTCAGTTCGTCGCGGTCGGTTCTGGCGCAGAACGGCGCCGCGGCGGTCGAGCTCAACGCCTTGATGCTGAAGGCCGACTCTGCACGCCAAGTCTATCAGGCCTTCCTGAACCGCTATCAGTTGACTGCGCAGCAGACCCAGGTCCAGCAGTCCGACGCGCGGATTCTCGCCAAGGCCGAACCGCCGACCCAACCATCCTTCCCGAACAAGCCGATCTTCCTCGCCCTCGGCGTGGTGCTGGCCGCCGCCGCCGGGGCCGGCATGGTGGTGCTGCGCAACATGCTCGACGCCGGTCTCTCGACGTCGGAACAGGTCGAGCAAAAACTTGGCGTCCAGTTCCTGGGATCGGTGCCGCTCATGGATCGGGGCCCTGCGCAGCGACGCGCCGTCGCCAGACTCGTGGTCGACAGTCCCGTGTCCGCCTACGCCGACTCCATGCGCAACGTGAGGGCGTCCATCCTGTTTTCGCGCCCGGGGACGGACGTGAGAACGGTGGCCCTGACCTCTGCCTTGCCGGGAGAAGGCAAGACCACCACCGCAATTAGCATGGCCCGCTCGGCGGCGCTCAGTGGCGCGTCCTGCATTCTGATCGACTGCGACGTGCGCCGCGCCGCATCAGCTCGAGCTTTGGAACTCAGGCCCGAGAAGGGCTTGGTCGAACTGCTGAGGGGCGAAGCGACCCTTCAAGAAGTGCTGGTTCGCGACACCCTGAGCAACGCTGTCTTTCTGCCGATCGCGGCCCCGCGCAGCGATGCTGACGACCTTGTCAGCACGCCGGCGATGCTGCGCCTGATCAGCGAGTTGAAGAAACAATATCAGTTCGTGTTCCTGGACACCGGCCCCGTGCTGGCCGTGGCCGACACCCGCGTTCTCGCTTCCGCGGTGGATGTCACCGTTGTTCTCACCCATTGGCGCAAGACGCCTAGAAAAGCCACGGCTGCCGCAATCCGGCTCCTCAACGACGTGGACGCCTTCGTCGCCGGGGTCGTGTTGACCCAGGTTAACCTGAAGGAACAGGCCAAGTCGGGGTACGGCGACGCCACCTACTATTACGAGCACTATAGGCATTATTACGCCCAGTAGGTGGAGGCGGTGTCGGGACGTTGGATCAATGATCCAACGCCCCCCGGCCGACCGTAAAGCGGGGAAGCAGTAGTGAGCGCTTGCACAGATCAGAAGCGACGGGTTCTGATCATCGTCGAGAACCTTCCCGTTCCTCTGGACCGGCGGGTTTGGTCCGAGGCGACCGCGCTTGTTGAAGCGGGTTACGAGGTGTCCGTCATATGCCCGATGGGTGACGGCGCCTCGGCCAAGCACGAACGCTTGGACGGGGTGAACATATTCCGGCATCCGCTGCCCATAGAGGCGCGAGGCGGCCTCGGGTATCTGCTTGAATACGCCGTTGCTCTCTTCCATGAGCTCAGGCTGTCGTTCCTGGTTTCCCGGCGCGTGGGTTTCGACGTCATTCATGCCTGCAATCCGCCCGATCTGATCTTTCTGGTCGCGCTGGTCCACAGGCTGTTCGGCAAGCGGTTCCTGTTCGACCATCACGACCTCAATCCCGAGCTGTATGAAGCAAAGTTCGGGCGCCGGGACTTTCTCTGGCGGGTGCTTCGACTGTGCGAACGGGCGACCTTTGGCTTGGCCGACGTATCGATAGCAACCAACGAGTCCTATCGCCGGATCGCCATCGAACGCGGGGGCATGCCCGAAGACAAAGTCTTCGTCGTCCGGTCCGGCCCGAACCTGGCGCGCGTGCGTCCCACCGACGCCGATCCCTCCTGGCGGAACGGGCGTCGGTTCCTCGTCGGCTACGTGGGCGTGGTTGGACAGCAGGAAGGCTTGGACCTTCTCCTCGAAAGCGTCCACCACATCGTGCGCGAACGGGCGCGCGAGGATGTGCAGTTCGTGGTGGTCGGCGGCGGGCCGGAACTCGCCGCGGTCAAGACGCTCGCGGCCCAGATGCACCTCGACGATTACGTGACCTTCACCGGACGTGTCGAAGACGCGACCCTGCTGAGCGCCCTCTCCACGGCCGACGTCTGCGTCAACCCCGATCGTCCCAACGCCATGAACGACCTGTCCACGATGAACAAGATTATGGAGTACATGGCTCTCGGCAAACCCGTCGTGCAGTACGACCTCGTCGAGGGGCGGGTCTCGGCGCAGGAAGCCTCGCTCTACGCGACCAATACCGACACCAGTGACTTCGGAGACAAGATCCTCACGCTTCTGGATCAGCCCGATCTCAGGCGCTCGATGGGCGATTTCGGTCAACGGCGTGTGACGGAGCACTTGTCGTGGAGTGCTGAGAAGCCGAAGTTGCTGAAGGCCTACGACTGCATCTTCTCCGGCGCTGGCATGCGGGAGAAGGCGTCGTCCACGCCGGGCAGAGGGGCTGTTCCGTACAGAGCGGTTCTTGAAGGCACTGCGACCACGTCGCACGAAGCCGATCGACTCGAAGCCTAGAGCATGGTTCGCCTCTCAGTCGCGATGGGGTTGGCGTTCGGCCTAATTGCATGCGGATTCGAATTCCGCAGGGATCTGGGCGCCGAGCAGATCGGTGCTGACGCGGCGCTCGCCGCCCATGGGCACGTCCTTCCCGCCGACCTCCCGTTCTGGGAAGGGGTGTGCGGCGACGCCTGTCCGTCCCGGGCGCTGCTGGCCGGCGCCGCGGCGCGCGCGGGCGCCGCCCAGGGCAAACTCATTGCTCAACGCAACCGCCTCCTCAACGACGCCGAGGCCCGGCTCGCGCGATCCGTCGACGGGCGGCCCCTGGATGGCGAGAGCTGGATCGAGATTTCGTACGTGCGCGCCCTTCGGGACGGAGCGCTCTCGCCTTCCACTTTGGCCGCACTGTCTCACAGCTACAGAATCGACCGTTTCAATCGGCGAGGCGAGCTCTGG
>Ga0265334_10000814_pt1 | contig 15598 bp, 16 predicted proteins | sample 42023metaG_FD_192442 | JGI IMG/M metagenome (GOLD analysis project Ga0265334, IMG submission 192442) | Rhizosphere microbial communities from Carex aquatilis grown in University of Washington, Seatle, WA, United States - 4-20-23 metaG | ecosystem: Host-associated > Plants > Roots > Rhizosphere... | reverse complement strand
GCTCTCGACCACCCCTCACCTCTCTGCATTGCGTTCCGACGTGCTCCCGACCACCCCATTGCCTCTCTGCATTGCGTTCCGACGTGCTCCCGACCACCCCATTGCCTCTCTGCATTGCGTTCCGACCTGCTCCCGACCACCCCATTGCCTCTCTGCATTGCGTTTCGCGGACCCAATCTGCGGACGGAAGACGGCCCTCGCCGGAGGAACAGGGGGCGCACCACGGTCGGAGCTGGTGGCTGCGAACCTTCTCCGAATCGTCCGAATCACGCGTCCTGAATTCCAGGACACGACGGGTTCGCGAGCGCCCTCTAGCATCCGCCGTACACGCTTCGCCCGGAGGTGGCTTCGTGAAACCATCGTTCATTCGCAGTTCCGCATCGCGCAGTGTCTCGTGCTGGGATCCCTGGTCGCCGCCTGTGGGGCCGGGCCGCAGCGCGAAGACGAGCCCACGCCGGAAGTGACGCGGACCGCGCTCGGTCATGAGATGCTCGAACCGCCCTCGACGAGCAAACGACGTTCGAGACGATGGGCGCCGAGCTTTCGGTGCGGGCATGGCTCAGCGCCGATGCATACGTGGCGCAGTATCGCGCGGCCGACGGGGCGGTCATCGGCACGCAGCGCATCGGCAAGCAGAGCCTGGTCGACGGCGTGGAGGTTCCGAAGCTCCTCGAGGGGGAACCGTTCCGCGACTTCGCCGCGCGCGCGAAGCACCGGGTCGAGCTACGGGTGACGGGGCTGCCTGACGATCAGCTCTGGTGCGAACCACCGCCGGGGCCCTCGGGCGACATCGGGACGACGCGCGCCGCGTCCACGCTGGAGGACGTGGCGCGCGCACTCGCCGCATGCAACACCAAGGCCCTCAATAGCTGCAAAAGAGAACTTCGGGTACACCGCGCTCTACACCGGGGATCCGACCTTCATGTTCGATTGGTCCTATACCGCGAATCCCACCTTCCACACCGTGCAGCATGGTCTGGGCGGCCTCGCCATGGGCTCCGGCACGGGCAACGCTTCCGCTCGAAGTGCCGCTTCGTACAGCGCGGTTTGCGCGGGCGCACAGACGGCCACTCTGGCCGCGGTCGTCACGGCCCCGCGCTTCGGGCTCAAGACGCCGGGAAGCTTCAACCTGCAGGCACCGCCTCTCTCGTTCGTCGGCTTGGTCATCGGCGAGGGGTGGAGGGAGAGCGCTTGCAGCGGCTCCGCTTGCGACTACGCCGTGCAATTCAACCAGGCCAACATGGCTTACACGGCCTCGCCGGGTAACGGCATCGAGACCTTCTGCGGTCACTTCACCGACCAGGACGACGTCTTCCACACGTTCCGGTGCCGCGATCTCTCGCTCGAATGCCCGGACTTTGCTTCGGTCCCTGAGGCCACGAACGCGTCGATCTCGAACTGAATCGGGGCGTCTGCCTGTGCCGTCCGCACCCGCCTCGTGGACGCTTTCGCCGCCGGCTCCGCCCGATTCCGCGCTGCGGACAGCGACGGGGATCGGCGCCTCGAACCAAGTTGCTCGGGATCCGCGACCTGCGCGGCGGCCTAGAGTTCGAGGCATTGTTCTTGACGTGGCCCAAGCGCCACTGCGATCCAACTCGAAGCCGACGCGCTCCTTATCGCCACCGCCGCGTTGTCGTCGTACAGCTGCGCGCTCCTGATGTAGCGCTGCATCCGGCCCTCGACGTCGCTCTCACCGGCGTCGTGAAAGCGACGACCGTCGCGGGCCGCCTCACCGTCGGCGGCTGGAGCTGCCCACGGGGTGCGCCGACCTCGAACGACGAAGCCCGAGCGCGCTCCTATGTCTCGTTCCGAACGTCGTCGGGGCATATTGCGAACGCGAGCCACGCCCTGAGCCCGTTTGCAGCGTCGATCGAGCGGCTCCGGAGGTGGCTTGGATGTTGCTCCCTGCTCGCGTCGCCGACGATTCGAAGTGCAGGCCACGGCGCGGCGCCTCCGCCGGAGGTCCGTCGCGCGCGACCATGACAAGGAACCCATCCATGAAATCAGCGATTCTGATCGCATGTGGCGTCCTCGCGACGTGCGCATGCTCAACCAGCAAGCCGGCCGATGATCCTACCCAGGTCGCGGTCGCCGAACCCCCGGCGACGGAATCGCCGCCACCGGTCGGGGCGACGGGCGCACGAGAGCCGGACCGAGCGCCGAACGGGAGCGCGCCGGCGCTCGAACAGCCTGCGCCGAGCTCGCCACCGCCGGCCGCCGCACCGCCGGAGCCAGCGGCTCCGAACGCCTCGAACGCGCCGGCCACACTCGGCGCCACGCCGCCGTCGTCGCAGCCGGACAACACGCGCGTCAACAAGCGGGACCGTGACAGCAACGCGCTGACGCCGATGGACCAGGGGAACGGCGGCTCCGACCTCAAGATCACCCAGCAGATCCGGCAGGCGGTGATGGCGGACAGCTCGCTGTCGTTCACCGCCAAGAACGTGAAGATCATCACCGCGAAGGGGAAGGTGACGCTCCGCGGGCCTGTCAAGAACGACCAGGAGCGGAGCGCCATCGAGGCGAGCGCTCGCAAGGTGGCCGGGGATACGAACGTGGACGACCAGATCGAAGTGAAAAAATAGAACATGAAAAAAGCAATCATCGGAATCGTGAACGACCGCGCACAGGCCGAAGCAGCGCTCGAAAATCTCCGAGCGGCGGGGTTTCGCCCAGAGAACATCTCCGTTCTGCTTCCCGACAAGAGCGGGACGAAGGACTTCGCTCACGAGCACAATACGAAGGCTCCGGAGGGCGCGGTCGCCGGCGCCGGCGCGGGCGGCGTGCTCGGAGGCACCCTCGGGCTCCTTGCCGGGATCGGGGCGCTCGCCATCCCCGGATTCGGTCCCCTCATCGCCGCGGGGCCTTTGATGGCCGCTCTCAGCGGAGCCGCGGCCGGCGCGGCCGTCGGCGGGCTCACCGGCGCCCTCGTCGGGATGGGCATCCCCGAGCTGGAAGCCAAGCACTACGAAGGCAAGATCAAGGGAGGCAACGTGCTCATCGCCGCGCACGTCGAGAACAGCCAGGAAGAGGACTCGGCGAAGCGCGTGCTCAAGCAATGCGGCGCCCAGGACGTCACCGCGACGTCCGAAGCAACGGTGCCGAAGAAGCAGTCGCCGCGCGCCGACGTCGTCGAGAAGCCACTTCGCTGAGGCGCGCCGGGTTCGGTCCGGGATTCGGGACGCCCCTCCGGTCGGGACTCAGACCGACGGGAGGGGCGCGCCGAACGTGCGAGCGAGCCGATACCCGAGTCGCCAACGACCACCCATGTGCATCTCGGCCTCGTTTACGTAGCCGGGGCTCGCCTCGAGCCGAGCGGCAACCACGAGGCCATCTTCAGTCGTCTCCGCTGCCCTCGAGCTCCACGATGCCGGAGCGCTGCTTGCCGAGGTCGCGGCGATGTTCGATGACGGTGCCGAGGAGCGAGCGATCACGCTGACGGTCAAGGTGGGGGGGGGCTGCGCTCGTCGTTCGATGACTACGAGTATGTCCTGCGCGTCTTCGGCAACCTCGTCGGAAACGCCGAGAAGTTCGCGCCGCCGCTCGGCACGATTCACCTGCGCGCCGTGCAGGTCACCGATGGTGTGAAATTCTCGGTGGCCAACACGGGCCCAGGCATTTCGCCGCAGCACGTCGACGACGTCTTTCTACGCGGGCTTCGCGGGCAGTCGCGCGGGATGGGCCTTGGGATCGGACTCGCGATCGCCAAGGGCATCGTGGCCGCCCATGGCGGCACGATCGGCGTCTCGAGCGACCAGGGAAAGGGCGCCGTGTTCTGGTTCGTCCTTCCGAGCGAGTCAGCCCATCCTCCTAAGGGCGTCTCCGCGAGCTAGATGCCAGCGCCTTTACACCCACGCTTCCCGCGGATTGAACCGATGTCCGGTTTGCGGCACCCGCTCGGTCGTCTCGGGTCTTTCGCCCGGCCGTGGAAGAGCGGTAAAGAAGTCGGTGTTGGAAGCGAGTACGCGTGAGACGTGAACGAGCCACGACGCAGGCAGTCGCCATCGCTCTCGCAGCGGTAGCTTCGACGTTGCCTGCGCTGGCGGCGCCCTCCACGAGGCTCACGTACGTTCGAGGCGCCGGGGCGGACAGCTGTCCGGACGAGGGCGCGCTGCGTCGCGCCGTCGAGCAGCGCCTGGGCTATGACCCGTTCTTCCCGTGGGCGGATCGGACCATCGTCGCTCGCATCGCCGGGGACGCTCGCGGCGTCCGAGGGACCGTCGAGCTGCTCGACAAGAGCGGCATCCTGCGCGGCTCGCGGGAGCTCACGGCGCCGTCCACCCAGTGCGGCGAGCTCATTTCAGGGATGGCTCTTGCGATCAGCATCGCGATCGATCCGAAGAGCGTCGACCGGGCAGCAGCTCCAGCAAATGACGAACCTGCGGCGGATCCGGCAGTCGCCGAATGGACGACGGCCCGCGCCGACGAAGTAGAACGCCAGACGCCGCCCGCGGCGGGCCAGGCTCACCCTGCGTCGGCCGAAAAGCGGGCGCCGAATGACGAAGGGAGCTTCGTTCCGGACCTGGGTGCCGGCGTTGCGGTCGCGACGGGGCTCGCGCCGGGCTTCGGCGTGGGCCCGACCCTCGCGGCGCTCATCCACCTTCACGCCTGGTCGCTCGGCGTCGAGGGGCGATACCTGTTCATGCCGGGGACGCGCGTCGGGCCAGCCCTGGTGTCGTCCACGGTCGTCGAAGGCGCGTTCCTCGGGTGCTTCAACGCTGGAGCGCCGTTCGCGTGCGCGATGGCGTCAGTCGGTCGGGTCGGCATCTCGGGAAGCGGGCTCGCTCGAAGCCGCGACGACTCGGCGGCGGTCGCCCGTCTCGGCGGTCGGCTCGGGGCCGACGTGCCGCTCTCCACGGAATGGTTCCTCAGGGGTTACCTGGAGTTGAGCGCCGCCTTGAACCGTCCGGTCGTGGACGTCGACGGACATTCGTTCTGGGGAACGTCGCCGCTGGCCGGTTCGCTCGGCGTCGCACTCCACCGGCGCTTTCCGTGACGGATTCGCCCGTCACGCGCCAAGGACGGACGATGGGCTCTCCCGCGCTTGCACCCGCGGTCGCCGGCAGCGGGGTCGACTTCGAGCGATTGTTCGAGGACGAGCTCGACTACGTTTGGAAGGCGCTCCGACGGCTCGGCGTTCGCGAGGCGGATCTCGACGATCAGGTGAACGAGGTGTTCCTGCGCGTCCACCAGCGGCTCGCCGACTACGATCCCTGCCGCCCCATCCGCCCCTGGCTCTTCGCTTTCGCGGCGCGGGTCGCGGCCGAGCAACGGCGCCTGTCGCGCAACGCACGGGAGATACCGGGTCTTCCGCTCGAGGCACGCGACGAGTCCCCCGACGCCGAGGAGAACGCGGCCACGAACGAGACGCGCGCTCACGTGCTCGCCGCGCTCGACGAGCTCGATCGAGAGAAGCGCGAGGTGTTCGTCGCCATCGAGCTCGCGGGTCACTCGGGGCCCGAGGTCGCGGGCGCGCTCGGCATTTCGGTGAACACCGTCTACTCGCGGCTGCGGCTCGCCCGCACGGAGTTCACGGTGGCGCTCCGACGCTCCAGGAGGACCCCATGAACGAGCCCTATCACGGCCCGCTGCCGCCGGACGTCGCCGAGGCGCTGACGGTGGAGCGCACGCGCCCGGCCGTTGACGCTGCGACCCGCGCGCGCCTGCAGGCGCGTCTTCACGCGAGCCTGCTCGCGGGTCCGAGCGGCGGAGGTGCTGGTGCTCCTGCCGCCGCTGAACGCGCACCGGGCGGCACCGCTGCGCTCCGCGGCCCCTGGAAGGCGCTGCGAGGCGTTCACCCTGGAGTCACCGCCGCCGTCGGGTTCGCCGTTGGCTTGACCACCGGAGTTGCCGCGCATGCATGGCTCTCGACAAATACGCCGCCGACGTACGGCGTGCCGAGCGCCGCGCCCGCGCTACCCGCCATCCACGAGCCGCCCTCGGCGCCCGCGCCCGCGCGCCCTTCCTCCCCGTCGAACGACGAGGCCGCGCCCGCCGCGCGCGGCGAAGCCCACGCTCCTCCGTCAGTGCCTTCGGCGTCGAGCCTCGTCGCGGAGCGGGCGTTGCTCGACATCGCCCACGGCGCGCTCGCGAAAGGGGACGCTCTGTCGGCGCTGGATGCCCTCGGTCGCCACGCCCGGCAGTATCCACACGGCGTCTATCGCGAGGAGCGAGAAGCGCTCACGATCCAGTCGCTTCGTGCCCTGGGAAGAACGGCAGAAGCGACCCGGCGAGCCGCGGCGTTCGAAACGCACTACCCGAACAGCCTGTTCCGCTCCACCGTCGATCCCACGCTCGACGACAATCGCTGACGGAAGTCGTGCGTCTCCGGCAAGCATCGGACGGATGCTCGATTCGAGCGGAGGAAGACAGATGAGACGGATTCTCTTTTCCATCGGTGCGGCGTGCGCGTGCGCGTGCGCGATTGCCTGCGGAGAGACGCGACTCGATGCGGGCTCGACCGATGGCAACCCGAGCGATGCGGGCCAGCAGGGGGAGCTCTTCCGGGGTACGCCGAGCAACTCGCTGAACCTCCCCTGTGATCTTCCGGCACCCGATTTCGTCGCCGGGGCGTGGGTCGGTTCGTTCGACACGCTCACCTTGCCGTCTGGGTCCAGCACGATCCGGATCGACGTGAAGGGGTCGTTCAAGACGTCCGACGGGCTGTGCGGGACGGTCGTGTTCGGCGAAGGTGATCCGCTGCCCTTGCCTACGGATCCCTCGACCTATCCGCCGGGAGCGCCTACCAGCGCCGCCGACCAGGGACCGATCTCACTCGAGAAGGGCGGCGGATCCAGGGCCCCCGGGATGGTGACCGTGTACACCCCTGCGACGACGTAGCGGCAAGCTCCGTGGGCGATACCGTTCACGTCGTATACGACGTTGAGCGTGCCCGCCGGCAACGCGATGCCGGGCAGGCCGCCGAAGTCATCCCCGGTGATGCTGTCGAGCGTGCGGGCTTCCGTCGGCTCCGCCCGCCGTCTGGCGTTCCTTCCCACCGCACCCTTCGGTTGCGCAGAGCGGAACGACGTGCGCCGTACAAGCTGCTGCGAGGAGCATTCGTGGAACGAACTTTCTCTGCTTCTTCGCCATGTGCGTTCACCCTCTGTCCCGGAGCGTGTGGGCCAGGCCGGTCATCGCGTGCAACGCGCGTGCCCCAACACGATTTTGCGTGATTCTGCGTGCTGGGGGGCTGCACTGGCGCAGCCTGGCACAGCACTCGCTTCGGGCTCACCGGGTGTGCGATCGACACCGTCTCGCCCGCTGGCGCTCGCGGCGTGTCGTTCGGCTCGACCCGGATGCCTGCAGGAGAGCCGGGATGAGACGAAATGCATCGATATCTTGCTGTGCCCGAGCGGCGGACATCGGTGCGCGTCGAATTCTTTGGGTTGCATCCGCCGCGAATTCAGCCGAGAAAAACGATGGAGGACGAACGAATGCGCCGACCCCATTGCCCTTTCACGGCCCTCGCCGCTGGTTCACTCGCGGTACTGACCACGCTGACGACCGTGGACGCCCGGGCCGAGGGCATCATCAGGAATCCCGGTGACCACCCGAAGTACGCCGTCGAGCTCGAGCCGCACGGCCTCCTCGACTGGGACAACTACTATTGGGACAGCACGGGGTACGGCCTCGGCATGCACGCCGTCATCCCGTTCCTCGACAACGGTCCCGTCAGCACGATCAACAACAACATGGGCATCGGCTTCGGCCTGGACTGGTCCCATTTCAGCGACAACGCTTGCGGGTTCGCCAACATCCGCGGGACCGTGTTCGGGCCCGGGTGCGACGTCTCGGGGAACTCCATCAAGTTCCCGGTCTTCGTGCAGTGGAACTTCTTCTTCACGAAGATCGTCGGCGTCTTCGGCGAAGCCGGGTTCGGCATCTACCACGACTGGGTTTCGTGGACGCCGGCCAACGGCTGCCCGGTCGGGGCCTACTGCTCGAACAACCAGACCGGGGTGTTCCCGTACTTCGAGGGCGGCGGTCGCTTCCTCTTCGGCGACCGGGTCGGTCTCCTGGTGCGAATCGGATACCCGTACCTGACGCTCGGCGCGTCGTTCCTGCTCTGACCCGCGTTCACGCGAGACGAAACCGCGTCCCGCAGATCGTCGCCGTGAACGGCGACGCCCCTGGCTCGCCGAGCGTCATGCCGTACTCGACGATGACGTCGGCATCGGCCTTCACGAAGCTCAAGGCACCCCCGGAAATCGCGATGCACTCGCCGAGCGGCGCCTCCGTGCCCAGCACCTCCGACCACCGGCGCGCCATGGCGGCAGGGTCGCGCGCGCCGACGGTGACCTCGCGAATCTCGCGTGCGCCCTTCGTCGACAGGAAGCTTCTCCAGTCTGGCCCGGCCCAGCGCCACGAGTCCGGGGGCGACGGCTGATCCAGAGAGACGATGGCCGCGCCGATGTCCTTCGGATGCAGGTGCACGGCACGAATGTCGGGATAGTTCGCTTGCCAGATCACACGCACACCGAGCCGGTCGAGCCGCGCGCGATCGCCGTCCAGGTCATCGGTCTGCAGGATGAGCATGTAGGCGGAGTCGCCGTGCCGTTCGAGGTGTCGGCCCGCTGCGGTGTCGGCCCTGGTCGGCGAGACGACCTCGAGAAACTGATCGCCGATCGGCAAGAGTGCGTTCTGCAGGCCGAACTCCGCGACTTGCGGGTCCCTGTAGGCAACCTGCAAGCCGAGCGCAGCTTCGAACGCTGCAACGGTTTTATCGAGCTCGCGGGCAGCGAAGACGATCTGTCGAATTCGTAACGTCATCGCCCCTTGAAGCTCGGCTCGCGCTTCTCGACGAAGGCCCTCGCGCCCTCGCGGTGGTCCTCGGTCTCGGCGCACCGCAGGTGAGTCCAGGCTTCGCGATCGAGCAGCGCCTGATAGTCCTGCGTCGACGCCAGCCTGACGTTCTCCTTCATGTAACGATGCGCCACTCGAGGCCCCCTCGCGATGCGCCGGGCGACCTCGTGCACGGCGGTCATGAGCTGCTCGTGCGGCACGACGCGGTTCGCGAGCCCGAGCCCGAGCGCCTGGTCCGCCGTGAGCACGTCGGAAAGGAACAGGAGCTCCTTCGCCTTCGCTTCGCCGAGCAGCCGCGTCAGCGGCCAGGTGATGCCGAAGTCTCCCCCGAGGCCCACCTTGGCGAACGCCGTCGTGATCTTCGCCCGGTCCGACAGAATCCGCAGATCGCAGGCGAGCGCGATACCGAGGCCCGCACCTGCCGCCGCTCCATTCACGGCAGCGATCGTCACCTTCGGAATCGAGTACAGAAGCCCGGACAGTCGATGCGACGCGCGCTGCCGGTCGAGACGCCTTTCGAACGTGAGCTCGGAAGCCCGCGCCGCGTTCATCGCGGTCACGTCGCCACCCGCGCAGAAGCCGCGCTCTGCCCCGGTCACGACGATGCAACCGACGTCGGGATCGTCGGCGTAGCGTTCCACCGCAGCGATCGCCTGCGCGATCATCTCCGTCGACAGCGCATTGAGCCTCTCGGGCCGGTTCAAGACGAGCGTGGCAACGCCGTCCTTCACGTCGACGAACAAGGGATTCGTGTCGGTCATGACGCAGGCTCCTGGGAGGAGGTGACGCTGACGTCAGTTTGTACCGTGCAGCATGGAAGTGGTGAAAGGCGACGCTTGTCCACCGAAAACCCTGTCCAGGGTGGGAGAAACGAAGAGCGAACCGTAGGCGGAGAGATGGTCGTCATCACTGTAGAGCGGGTGACCGGACTCCACGACGCGGCAGGTCGCCGCGCTGCATAGCCTGTCGGCTGTGGCGACGATCTGGACGCCTTCCAGACCCTTCAGGGAATCGAACACCGCCCGGACCTTCCGGTTGCGCGCAACGTATTCGTCGTAGGTCGGGGCCACGATGTTCTCCACGTTGCGGCCTGTCCGGGCGGCAATCGCGAACGCGGAGGAGACGTCGTAGCCAACCTCTGGGATCCCTTCGAGCAGAACGACGGTGCGGCCAGCCGCGACGAGCCTCTGAACCGTCCGCCGCAATCCCGCTTCGAACAGCGTGGCGTTGTCGGCATCTCGGTCGCCGGGCCCCTCCGCGTCGCGCAACCGGACCGGCACGCCCTCTTCCGCCTTGTATCGAGTACCCTCGGCGAAGATGGCCCACCTGGCCGCGAGGACGACCGTGCGCAGCTGCGGGTGCTGCTCCACGTAGGCGAGGGTCGCGCGGTTGAAGTCGGCGCACGACCACCCCGGGTCTTTCCGCTCGATCCCCGAAAGCGGCGCACAACCCAGTCGAAGCGCCAGATACCCGCTCACGGAATGCCTCGAGGCGCTTCGATCGACGGCCGGGGCGAGCGCTCCAGCATGGGAGTCTCCCCAGACCAGGAAACTGGCCGCCGCACTCTTGGCGCCCAGCGTGCAGAGCTCCGTTCCGCTCCCTGGTGAGCGTTCACAGCCGTCCCAGTTCTTTTGCGCGAACTCCGGGACCTCGATTCCCTTGAACCGACCTGGGAAGCCATCCGCGTGGCGGATGTAGAGCCCCGCAAACAGGGCCAAGCTTATCGCCGCCGCCGCACCGGAGAAGATCTGCCTTTGACTCAACGTCTGCTTCGACCTGAAGGGCGCTTCGACGAAGCGCCAGGATGCGATGGATACGCCGAACGTGACGAGCAGGAGCATGACAGTCTGCAAAACCGTAAGCTCCCGGATCGCAAAGGACCTGGCGAAGACGAGCAGCGGCCAGTGCAGCAGGTAGAGGGAGTACGAAATGAGTCCAACGAAGACGAGCGGCCTCCCGCTGAGCAACCGTCCGACGTGAGTGGTTCCCATCGACCCGGCATAGATGACACAGGCCGCGCCGAGAGTGGGCGGCAGGGCAGCGAGCCCAGGGAACGAAGTCTGCGCGTCGTAAAGGAAGATGCTGGCCAGCATGAGAAGCAAGCCGGCCGCGCCGATGACGTCGCGAAGCCTCGAGTCCAGGGACCGAGGAAGAGCGCCACACGCCACGATGGCGCCCATCAGCAGCTCCCAGGCTCGCGTGTGCGCCAGATAGAAGGTCGCCGACGGATGACCAGTGATTGCCCAGGCGCTGCCGGCGAGTGACAGAACCATGACGACGACGATGCAGAGGGCGAACCGTCCACCGAGAACGCGACGGATCGCGACCAGCATCAGCGGAAAGAAGATGTAGAACTGCTCTTCGACCGCGAGCGACCACGTGTGAAGCAGCGGCTTCTGCAACGCCGGCGCATCGAAGTATCCCGCTGCTCTCCAGAACTGGATGTTCGAGATGAACAGGGTGACTCCTATGGTGCTCTTGCCGAGGTCTTTCAACTTCTCCGGAGGGAGCAATACGGAGCCGAGCACGAGTACCATCGCCATGGTGACGAAGAGCGCTGGGAAGATCCGACGAATACGGCGCTCATAGAATCGAACTATCGAGAAGTTCTCACGCTCGACTTCCTTGATGATGATCCCGGTGATGAGGTAGCCGGAAATGACGAAGAAGATATCGACGCCGACATACCCTCCGCGAAAGGGCGCGACGTTGGCGTGGAAGAACAGCACCGCCAAGACGGCGATGCCTCGAAGTCCGTCGATGTCGCTGCGGTAGCCGTGCTCTCGAGCCATCCAAGTTCTCCGAAGGAAGGTGGGGCGCTCTTTACCGCGTACGCGTCCGCGGCGCAGCAGCGTCGTAGAACGAGAACGCCGTTGCTGGTCATCGCGAATATCTCGCGTCCACGGGGAAGTTCGCCGGGGGGGAAATCCCTCATGGCTTCGCCATTTGTCACCGAACCGGAGCTGTTCTTAATCTGATCGCCACCGAGCTCCTGCAATCACGTCGACTCCCGGAAGTGCACACGCCGAAACAGACCTCACACCTGGTCTCTTTCGAGCTCACCAGCACGACAAGCTCGCTTTTTCCTCGGAGCATGCGTCGACACGAGCAAGTGCGCCGGCGGACAGCGCACGTTCCCGTTCGCGTCCGCGTGCAAGGACCCGACGGCTTCGTGACGGTGCGCAGCCTTCACGGAGCGCAGGTGATGCTCTGCGTGTTCGGCGTCGGGCTGAGCTTCTGGCAGGCGGCAGGATCCTGCGGCACCTGGCCGCACAGGTTCGCGCACTGGAGCTCCTGAAACCCCTGCACACAGGCGTCGATGTCCGCGTCGGTTCCGCCCGTGATGCCCGCGCCTTCCTTCGTCCTGCACTGGTCGATGGCGGTCGCTCGAATCTGCTGGCAGACCGCGGTGGTCACCAGCGTCCCGCTCTCCATCACCTTGCACTCAGCGAGCTTGGCGCACTCTGCGTCGGTGATCTTTCCACACGCAGTCGTGACGCGGTCGGAGGTCGAGCTGTCGCTCCCGCAGCCGATCACGAGAAGGAGAGCGGCGAAGAACGACTGGCGCATGGTCTCGTCATCGATTCTACACGACACCACGTGTTTCTTGAACTCAAGGTACCGCCAGCCTAGGCTCGCCGCCGCGCGGTGGAGGAACGATGGAATCGTCCGGGAAATCACGGCTCGGGACGCAGCTCTTCGTGCTCCTCTACGCGCTCTTGCTTCTCCGCACGGCATGGCTCTGCGATGACGCTTACACCACGTTCCGGACGGTGGAGAACGTCTTTCAGGGGTATGGCCCGACGTACAATCCGGGTGAACGCGTTCAGACGTTCACGCATCCGCTCTGGATGCTGGTCCTCTGCGCTGGAAGGTGTGTCTCGAGCGACCCTTACCGCGTCGCGATGTGTCTGAGCCTCGGGCTGTCGCTCATCACGGTCCTGCTACTCGTGCGGGCCCCGTCGGTCACCCCCGTCGGGGCGATGCTCGGCGTCGGGATCCTCTCGCTCTCCCGCGCGTTCATGGATTTCTCGACCTCCGGTCTCGAGAACCCGCTCACGCATCTCCTGCTCGTGCTCTTCCTGCTGAGCGCGACCAACCCCATCAGGAGCCAGGGGACGCAGAACCGCGCGGGTCTGTGGGTTCTCGCGGGGCTCAGCATTCTCAACCGGATGGATATCGCTCTCCTGTTCCTGCCCTGGATGGCGCACACGGCGTGGGAGGGCGTTCGAGCACGTCGGGCGCGCGGTCTCCTGCCCGCGCTGGTCGGGCTCTCGCCGTTCATCGCCTGGGAAGTATTTGCGCTCGTGTACTATGGCTTTCCGTTCCCGAACACGGCGTACGCGAAGCTCTCGTCGGGCCTGCCCTGGTATGCTCTCGCGCGGCAGGGGGTGGGTTACCTGGCCAACAGCGTCGCGGTGGATCCCCTGACTCCGCTGACCATCGTCGCGGCTTCCATCTTCGCGCTCGAGTCCGGGGATCGCCATTCGAGAGTGAGTGTGGCGGGGATCGTCCTTTACCTGGGCTATCTCGTCTCGGTGGGCGGCGATTTCATGAGCGGGCGCTTCCTTGCGGCCCCGCTGCTGATCGGCGTCTGGATCTGGATGCGACATCCGACAGTCCTCCAGCAGCCGCTGCTGGCTGCCGGAGTCGTCGGTGCTCTGGGCTTCCTGGCCCAACCGAACGTGTTCAGCAGCGCCGAGTACCTGAATGGAAAGGGGGCACTCGAGTCATTCGACGTGTCCAACGAGCGGGCCTTCTACTACCCGTCCACCGGCCTTTTCAGAAAGCGTGACGAGTTCGAAAACCATCCCTGGGTGAAGGCGGGCAAGGACGCTAGAGCGAAGCACGACACGCCGCAGATCGTTCTCGCCGTGGGCTTCGATGGCTTTTACGCGGGCCCTCACGTGCACGTCGTCGATCTCTACGGGCTCGTCGACCCCTTGCTGGCCAGGCTCCCGATACCCGCTGGAGCGAGCTGGCGAACGGGGCACTACGAGCGGCAGATGCCTGCGGGATATCTGGAAACACTCTCCAGGGGGCGCAACCTGATCCGCGACAGGAAGGTCGCGAAGCTCTACCGCCTCCTCTCCCTTGTGGTCCGTGGGCCCATCTTCTCGAGTCGCCGGTTTCGCGCGCTGTTCGAGATGAACATGCGCTCGTTCGCCGACTTCCGGAGCTGAGCCTAGTGCGCCGCGTGCTCTCCGGAGAGCTTCGCGAGGCGGTCGTTGACGATGCTGCGCAGGTGGCTCGCCTCGAAAGGCTTGTCGACCCGCAGATTCGGGACTCGGTCGAGAAACTCCCTTGCCGTCGGGGTGAAGGCACCACCGGTGAGGAAGATGACGCGCGCGGCGTCTCGAGGTCGCACCTTCATGAGCTCCTCGTGGAACGCGATGCCGGTCATCTGCGGCATCATGATGTCGCACACGATCACATCATACTCGGCGCCGGCGCGCAGCCACTCCAGGGCCTCCACCGCGCTGGTCGTGGTCGTCACGTGGTGCAGAGAGAGCGAGCGCTGCACGACCCTGCCGATCACGGCCTCGTCGTCGATGACGAGGATGCGTCCCGTTCTGCTCGGCGAGAGGGAGGGCGCCGCCGGAACGACGCTCGGCACCCTGCTGTCTCGTGTGGCGGGCAGGACGACCCGCAGCGTCGTTCCTTTGCCCGGATTGCTCTCCGCCGTGATGCTGCCGCCGTGTTCGCCAACGATGCGGCGGCAGATGGACAGGCCGAGCCCGGTACCGATGCCGATGGGTTTCGTCGAGAAGAAGGGCTCGAACAATCGCTCGAGGACGTCGGGCGCCATGCCCGCGCCGGTGTCACGAACCTCGAGGACGACGTGACCGTCCTCATCCATCCGCGTGACGACGCGGATCTCGTTGCGTTCGACGTCCCCTTCCGCGATCGCCTGCGCGGCATTCACGACCAGGTTCAAGAACACCTGACCGAGCCGCGCTTCGTTGCCCTCCACCGCCGCGACCTCGCCGTAGTCCTGCACGACGCGAGCACGGTGCCGGATCTCGGTGCTGGCCATCTGCAACGTGGACCGCATGACGCGCCGTACGTCCACTGGCCCGCGGCGTTCTTCGTCCGGTCGCGAGAAGAGCTTCAGATCCTTCACGACGTGACGGATCCGATCCGCGGCCGAGCGCGCTTCGGAGAGTAGCTCCCGGACGTCCGGCAACCCGGACAGCTGGGGAGACGGCGACGGAGTGGGGTCTCCCGTTGCGGGCGCCGTCAGGTCGAACACCTCCCTCACCAGGTCGAGATTCGCGATGACCGCGGCGAGCGGGTTGTTGATCTCGTGCGCCACACCCGCAGCCAGCGTCCCGACGGAAGCCATGCGATCGCTCACGGCGAGATGCGCCTCCATGCGCTTCCGCTCGGAGATGTCGCGGGTGATGATCGAAGCGGCGACGATGTGCCCGTACTGGCGAACGGGTGACAGCGTGACGGACGCCTCGAAGGTGCTCCCGTCTTTGCGAAGTCGCACAGTCTCGTAGTCGCGCGCCTCCCCCCGGCGGATGAAAGAGAGCGTCTCGGCCAGCTCGCCTTCGCGTTCCTTCGGAATGAGGATGCGCTTCGGGCGACCGATGACCTCGTCGGCCGCGTAGCCATAGAGCCGCTCGGCGCCAGGGCTCCAGTAGTCGATCGTCGCGTCGAGCGTGATGCCGATGATCGCGTCCGCCGCCGACTCGACCATCGAGGCAAGCCTCAAGCGCTGCTGTTCGGCGGTCCGCCGCGCCGTGATGTCGCGAAGCGCCAGGAGGTGGCAACCCGGTGTGATTCT
>Ga0265334_10000813_pt1 | contig 15600 bp, 10 predicted proteins | sample 42023metaG_FD_192442 | JGI IMG/M metagenome (GOLD analysis project Ga0265334, IMG submission 192442) | Rhizosphere microbial communities from Carex aquatilis grown in University of Washington, Seatle, WA, United States - 4-20-23 metaG | ecosystem: Host-associated > Plants > Roots > Rhizosphere... | reverse complement strand
CGCCGGGCAGGAGACAGCTCTCCCCGCCCGGCGCCGTCCGGCTGCTTCCCAAGGCCGTTCGGGTGCCGGTCCGGCGCGGTTCCGGGCGGCGGTGGGGCACGAACCCCGGCCGTGGAGTCAGGAGAAGGTGAGCAGCACCTTGCCCACGTGGTCGCTGCGTTCCAGGATCCGGTGCGCCTCGGCGGCCTCCGAGATCGGCAGTCGCGCGTGCACGACCGGCCGCACCGCGCCGTCCACGATGAGCGGCCAGACCTGCTCGCGGACCTGCGCCACGATCGCGGACTTCTCGGCGGTCGTCCGGGCCCGCAGCGACGACGAGTGCACACTCGCCCGCTTGGCGAGCAGGACGGACAGGTCCAGCTCGGCGCGACGGCCCCCCTGGAGACCGATCACGACGAGGCGTCCGCCGGTGGCCAGGGCGGTGAGGTTGCGCGCGAGGTAGGCGGCGCCCTGGTTGTCCAGGATGACGTCCGCCCCGTGTCCCGCCGTGGCCTCGCGCAGGGTCGCGACGAAGTCCTCGTCCCGATAGTTGATCAGCACCTCGGCGCCCAGCTCGGCGCAGCGTGCAAGCTTGGCGGCCGACCCCGCGGTGACCGCCACATGCGCGCCGACCGCCCGGGCCAGCTGCGTGGCCATGGTGCCGATCCCGCTGGCCCCGCCGTGCACCAGGAGCCACTCGCCGGGACGTAGTCCCGCGTCGAGGAACACCGTGCTCCACACGGTGCAGGCGACCTCCGGCAGGGCCGCAGCGTCCACCAACGACGTCCCTGCCGGTACGGGCAGCAGTTGACCCGCGGGCACCACGACCCGCTCGGCGTAACCCCCACCCGACAGCAGTGCGCACACAAGGTCACCGGGACCCCACTCCGTGACCTGGGGTCCCACCTCCAGGACCGTGCCGCTGACCTCGAGGCCGGGCCAGGACGGCGCTCCGGCCGGCGGCGGGTAGAAGCCCTGTCGTTGGAGGAGGTCGGCGCGGTTGACCCCGGCCGCGGCCACCGCGACCAGCACCTCGCCGATACCCGGCCGGGGATCCGGCTCCTCCGCCAGGGCGAGGACCTCCGGACCGCCGGGATTGCTCACCTGGACCACCCGCATCCGCCGACCCTAACGCCGAGCGGGTGCCCCCGCTCAGGTAAGCGCCTGCAGGGCGCAGCCAGCTGGCTCCTGCGCCACGGACGGGTGCGCCGATCGGGTGAACCATCACCCGACGCGGGTCGACGCGCGTCAATGTCCAGCCGTTCGGGACCGAAGGACATCGAGATGCCTATGGCGGTCGGACCCCGCATGAGCATCGGTGAGTGCGAGCGAGCGGAAGGTCACCATGCTGCGAAACCTGGGCATCAGGTGGAAGATCCTCGCGGTTCTTCTGTTGCCGGTGCTGGTACTGGTGATTGCTGCAGGCATCATCTGCGGTGATTCACTCGCGGACGCCCGGTCTGCGGACCGGGTTGCCCGGCTCGCCGAGACGGGTCCCGACCTGAGCGGCCTGATCTCTGCGCTGCAACAGGAGCGACTGGAGTCGGCGCTCGCCGCGGCAGGTGACACCGCCGCGAAGAGCAGACTCACCGCCGTCCGGAGTGCCACCAACGAGGCCGTTTCCAAGGCCCGCAAGGCGCTCGACCGGGTGGACGAGGACGCGCTGACCCCGGCCGGTGTCGCTGCGCTGAGCCGCGCTCAGCAGGGGCACGACCATCTGACGACGATCCGACGGCAGTTCGACGCCGGGCGTACGGCGCAAGCGGTGCAGGCCTACACGGCCATGCTCACCCTGGACGTGGAACTGCCCACCACGGTCGCCGCGGGCGTCTCGGACCAGACCGTGGTGACGGACCTGATGGCGTACACGGCCCTCGCTCACCTGCGTGAGGGCATCACGCAGGAGCAGCTCGCCGGCCTCGAGATGATCCAGAGCGGGCACACGAACCTGTCCGCACAGGTGGCGCTCGGGCAGGGGGCTGCGGCCGAGACCGCCGCCACCTCGCAGTTGCGCACGCTCGCGTCGTCCCTGTCCTCGGCCAAGGCCCAGGCGGTCGACGCCCGTCCCGCACAGCAGTTCGGTTCCCTGCGGTCGGGGATCCAGTCGGCCGGCGCGGACGGTCACACGGTGATCACCGCCAAGGAGTGGACAGCCGCGGCGTCGTCCTACCTGGCCTCGCTCAACACGCTCGGACGGTCCCTCACCGACGATGCCGTCCACCGGGCGCACCAGCGTTCCGACGACGCCGGGCTCGCCGCCATCCTGACGAGCGCCATCGCCGTCCTGCTGCTGCTGCTGTCCGTGGGGCTGGCCCTGCTCCTGGCCCGGCACATCGTCTCGCCGATGCGTCGGCTCACCGAGGCCGCGGCGGGGATGCGCGAGGAACTGCCACTGCTGGCCGCGCAGATCGCCGGTAGCGGTGAGGTCGTCGAGTTCAACCTGGCCGAGCTGCCTGTCGACTCCACCGACGAGATCGGCCAACTCGCGGCGGCGCTGCGCGAGGTCAACGCCACGACCGTGGAGCTCGCGCACCAGCAGGCCGCGCTGCGTGCCTCCGTGGCCGAGACGTTCGTGAACGTCGCGCGACGCAATCAGGTGTTGCTGTCCCGCCAGCTGACCTTCATCGACCAGCTGGAGCGCACCGAGGAGAACCCGGACACCCTGGACAACCTGTTCCGCCTGGACCACCTGGCCACGCGGATGCGGCGCAACTCCGAATCGCTCCTCGTGCTGGCAGGTATCGAGGCCGGACGACGCCTGCGCCGGCCGATGCCGCTCTCGGACGTCATCCGCACCGCGACGAGCGAGATCGAGCACTACGACCGGGTGGCGTTGAGCCTGGACACCGACCCGCCGGTGGTCGCCCATCTCGCCCTGTCCGCCTCGCACCTGCTGGCCGAGATCGTCGAGAACGCCACGGTCTTCTCGGACCCCGGAACCGTGGTGAGCGTGCACGCCACGCCGCACGAGGACGGCATCCGCGTGACGGTGACCGACATCGGCATCGGCATGACGCCCGGGGAGATCGCCGAGTTCAACGAGCGGATCTCCGCCCCCAAGGCCGGGGAGGCCCTGGGCTCGCAGCGCCTCGGTTTCTTCGTGGTGGGCCAGCTCGCGATGAGGCTCGACACCCGCGTGCACCTGGAGCCGGGCGCAGGCAAGGGCATCACGGCGGTGGTCGACTTCCCGTCGACGTTGTTCATGCCGGGTTCGGACATCGACGGTCGGGGTGGTCGACGTCCCGGTGCCGCCGAGGAGCAGGGTCCCGGTGGCGGTCACGCCCTCGTGGGTGCCGGCCCCGCCGGATCTGGGCTCGGTCAGGCCCAGGGTTACCCGGGCACGCCGTCGTACACCGCGCCGTCCTACACGGCACCGTCGTACACCGCACCGTCCTACTCCGAGCCGTCCTATCCGAGCGCACCGTCCGGGCCTGCACCGTTGCCCGCCGTGCCGATGCCTCCGGCCGCGGTCGCCGCGGTCGCCACCCCGGCCGCGCCCCCGGCGACCCCTGCTCCGGGAGCGGACCAGGTGCAGCCGACCGCCGACCCGGTCGAGGTCGAACCCGAACCCGAGGTCGAGGCCCCGCCACGCTCGCTCGTGCCGCGTCAGGCCGCGCCGGTCGAGGGCCCGCTGGCGCCCCTCACCCTGGACGACGACGACCTGCTGCTCATGGGCATCACCGGTGGTCTGTCGCAGCCGCCCGACCCGTTCGAGGCCGCCCGGAGCCGGATTCCCGCGACGCCCGGGGAACAGGACGACCAGGACGCGCACGGAGGGGCGACACCGGGCGAGGTCGAGGACGCCGGTGTCGAACCGGTGGACCTGCCCCGGCGGGGCCGCTCCGGCGGGCTCCCCGATCTGTGGGCCGATTCGGACGAGGATTCCGCCGGTTCCGCCCCGCAGGCCGAGGCCTGGCAGCCCGAGCCGACCACCCTCATCCCCGAGGAACCGCAGTCGGCTGAGGCCGAGTCGTGGGAGTCACCGGGCCGGTCGGCTGAGGCCGAGTCGTGGGAGCTGCAGGACCAGTCGGCTGAGGCCGAGTCGTGGGAGCAGCAGGACCAGTCGGCTGAGGCCGAGTCGTGGGAGGCGCAGGCCCCGGCGGACACCTGGGAGCCCGTGACCGCACCCGAGGAGATCAACCCTCAGGGACCAGCAGCACAGGGAACGGACGCGGAGCTCTCCGCGGAGGACGAGGGTCTGGATCCGCTCAGCTCGCCGAACTGGCAGCCTGTGGACGGCTGGGTGCCGATGACCTCGCTCGAGCCCCAGGGCTGGCGGGAGCCGGACGGCTGGCATGAACCCGATGGCTGGAGCGAGCCCGAGCACTGGGAGGACTCCGAGGGCTGGGTGCCCGCGGTCGCCCTGGAGCCCGAGGGCTGGCGGGACCCGTCCTCCTGGGAGGAGTCCGACGAGTGGCACGCGGACGCCGTCGTGGCGACCCCGCAGCTGTCCGGTTCCTCGCAGACCATGGACGGCGACGCCGTGGCCGAGGCGCCCCAGTTCGACCTCGACGAGTTCGTCATCGGCGAGCTGTCCGACCCGCAGAGTGCGTCGACTGAACCGGCGCTGCCTCTTGCCCTGACCCCGCCGGAGCCCTCGGACATCGCTCTCGCGCCCCCGATCGACGATCAGGTGACGTGGACGCCGTCGTTCGAGCTCTCCGAGCTTGCCGGACAGGCTGTCCAGCCTGCTGAGCCTGCCGTCGAGTCTGCGGAGGCTGTGGCGGAGCCTGCCGAGGAGCAGGTGGCGTGGGCGCCGTCCTTCCAGCTTGCCGAGCCTGTGGCTGATGTGGTCGAGCCGGTCACTGAGTCTGCCGAGCCGATCGCTGAGCCCGCGGAGCCAGTCACTGAGTCTGCGGAGCCTGCCGTCGACTCTGCGGAGGCGGTGGCGGAGCCTGCCGAGGAGCAGGTGGCGTGGGCGCCGTCCTTCCAGCTTGCCGAGCCTGTGGCTGATGTGGTCGAGCCGGTCGTCGAGTCTGCGGAGCCTGCCGAGGAGCAGGTGTCCTGGACGCCGGTGTTCGTCGAGCCGGTCGAGCCGGTCACTGAGGCTGCGGAGCCGGTCGTCGAGTCTGCTGCGGAGCAGGTGGCGTGGACGCCGGTGTTCGCCGAGCCGGTCGAGCCGGTCGCTGAGGAGCAGGTGGCCTGGACTCCGGTGTTCGCCGAGGGCGTCGAGCCCTCCGCGGATGTGGTCGAGCCGGTCACTGAGGCTGCTGAGCCTGTTACCCAGTCTGCGGAGTCTGCTGAGGAGCAGGTGTCCTGGACGCCGTCCTTCCAGCTTGCGGAGCCTGTTGAGCAGCCGACCGTGGAGGTCGCCTCTCAGGAGCCGGACCTGTCCGAGGACGACCTGCTCGGGATCACCTGGGCCACCGCCGGGGAGTCCGCGCAGGAAGTGGACGACGCCGGCAGCCAGGCTGAGTCCCTGGGCTACGAACCCTCGTTGGGATATGAGCCTCGCCAGGACTGGCGTTCGACGGAGACCGATCCGGCCGAGCCCGCGATGTCCGAGCCGGTCGCGGAGCCTCCGTCCGACGCAGCGCCGTCGGAGCAGGCGGTCGACGGTGAGATCCGCTGGGCTCTGGAGGCCCCTGCGGCACCGGTGACGCCGGCGTCGGCCGAGCCCGAGGCGTCCCCCGCCGTGCCGGACCCGGCCTCCGGTGACTCGACCGATCGCGGTGCCTCCCTGTTCGCCGGCTTCCGGCCCGCGCGACCGGACGGGGAGACGGCGCCGGAGAGCCCGTGGCTGGCCGCCGAGGCCCGACCGGTCCCCGCGCAGGAGTCCGCTCCCGCGCCGCAGCCGATCGCCCCGCCGTCGCCGGCTGAACCGATGCCGCCACTGGCCGCGCCCCCAGCCGCCTACCCGGCTCCTGCTGCTGCGGAACAGCCCGCGGCGCAGGCTCCCGTCACGCCGCCCGTGGCGATGACGACCCCGGTCGCGATGACTCCCCCTGTCGGTGCACCCCCGGCCCCCGCGCCGTCCAGCCGGACCCGCGAGGACCAGGGGCGGCACGTCGCTCCTCCGTCCGCGACGCCGCCGCCACTGCCTCCGCAGCCGGCGATGGACGTGCTGCCGAACCGTCCGGCACGCCCGTCCCTGCGCCGGGCACGGTGGGGGCGTTCGGCGCCGGCGACCCCGCCGCCAGCCGCGCCGCAGCCACCGACGGTGTACCCGCCGCGGCAACCCCTGGCCGAGCAGGGGCCCGCCGCACCGGCGCCGACCCAGCCCGCTCCGCCTGCGCCCAGTGCGCCGCCCGCCGCCCCGGCAGCGCGGCTCCCCGAGCCGATCGAGGTGCCGACCGCACGCGAGATCACCGGCTCGTGGGCCGAGAGCTGGGCCGTGCGGAGGGCCGTGAGCCCCGGCTCCGACAGCCCGCGGGACAGCGAGGGAAGTCGGTCCGCGCTGGCTTCGGAGGCCCTGTCCGAGCTGAGCAGGCTCTCCTCGTACAGCCCCAAGGGGATCGAGACCACGGTGTCCGCGCCGCTCGCGCGGCGTACGCCGAAGGCTCGTGCCGCCGCGGAGCCTGCGCAGCAGGAGTCCACGGAACCGGCGCGCGGGCGCAATGCGGCACAGGTCCGCACAATGCTCACCGGGTTCCAGGCCGGGGTGCAGCGGGGAAGAACCGCGCCACCACCACGCCGCCAGCCGCCGAGGCCACCGGCATGAGGGGCAGATCCCGGGGCCGGATCCCCGGCAGACCTGCCGGCCACCGAGCCCCGTGTGCCCGAGACAGCTGACCAGCCCAGACACCGACCGACCATGCGCAGCGACCGCACCACCGATGGACCGGAGGGACCAGTCCCGTGACCGCGATGAGCCCCGAGGCAGCCAACTTCAACTGGCTGCTCGACAATTTCGTGAAGAGCGTGCCGGGTGTTCGGCACACGCTCGTGGTCTCGGCCGACGGCCTGCTGATGGCCATGTCGGACGAGCTCGACCGGACCAGCGGTGACCAGCTCTCGGCCATCGTGGCCGGTCTTTCGAGCCTCACCCGTGGCGCGGCGCGGCAGTTGCGCAGCGGGGAAGTGCGGCAGTCGATCGTCGAGATGGACACGCTCTTCCTGTTCCTGATGAGCATCTCCGACGGTTCCGTGCTGGCGGTGGTGGCAGATGCCACCTGCGACGTCGGACTCGTGGGCTACGAGATGGCCCTGCTGGTCAGTCGCACCGAGGCGACCTTGACCCCGCAACTCGTCACGGAGATGCGGGCCCGCCTGCCGATCGCCGGCCCGACCCGCACCGCCGTGATGGGGTGATGCCGATGCCTCGCCTGCCGCATCTGGACGATGCCTTCGAGGAGGCGTCGACGGTTCGGCCGTACACGGTCACTGGTGGCCGTACCCGGCCGAGCTCGGAGACGCTTCCGGTCGAGGCGCTCGTCCAGGCCGTCGGGACCGTGGGAGCCGGTCTGACGCCGGAGAAGCGGCGCATCCTCGATCTGACATCCGGGACGTATCTCTCCGTAGCGGAGCTCTCCGCTCACGTGAGGTTACCGATCGGAGTCGTCAGGGTGCTCGTCGGCGATCTGTCCGAAGAGCAACTGGTCCGGGTCCACGGCCTGGCCGAAACGGAGTCCGCGTACAACCCCGCCACCACGCTCAGCGTCCTGGAGAGTGTTCTCAATGGCATTTCCGCGCTCTGACGTCGCTGCGCCTGCCCCGGCGGCGCCTGGCGCAGCGCCGGGCGGGCAGGCGAATGTCGCCCCCACCGTCGTCAAAATTGTCGTTGCCGGGGGGTTCGCCGTCGGCAAGACCACCTTCATCGGGTCCATCTCGGACATCGAGCCGCTGTCGACGGAAGCGGCGATGACCGAGCACAGCGTCGGTGTCGACGACGCCGGACTGGTGACCGAACGGAAGACCCAGACCACGGTGGCGATGGATTTCGGTCGAATCGCGCTGCCGGGCAACCTCTGGCTCTACCTGTTCGGGACGCCCGGTCAGGACCGGTTCCTGTTCATGTGGGACGATCTGGTCCGAGGAGCCATCGGTGCAGTCGTGCTGGTCGACACCGATCGCCTCGAACAGTGCTTCCCTGCCGTCGACTACTTCGAGTCGCGACAGATCCCGTTCGTGGTAGGAATCAACTGCTTCGACGGGATCGCGAAGCACCAGATCGAGGACGTGCGGGAGGCGCTCGCAGTTCCGGAGGACGTCCCGATGCTCTACACCGACGCACGGTCGCGCGCTGCGACGAAGCAGAGCCTCATCGTGTTGGTGAAGCATGCGATGGATCGCCTGACCCGGTGAGTTCATCGCCTGCAGGTGCGGTCGGGACGTGGGAGGTGGGCATCGGACCGGGCACGGTCCGTCGCCCGCCCACCGGTCCCGGTCGTGGCACGACTCGGGCGTTCGTCCGGTCGGGTCGACCCCTGATCGGGCCTTGACAACTGGCTTCTGGCAGGGCCAGGCGAGGGAAAGTGCAGCCGTTCCTGTGAAATTGACCGAACGGGCATGATCCTTGTGCCGATACTGTTGCCAGCGTGTTAAGGGAGGGGCTTTCCTTACGGACAGCCCCGTGAGGTCAGGCTCGGGGGAAGATGGCGGGGAGGACGTATGTCTGTGCGTAGGCGGCCAGGACGCTCAGCCGTCGCGGTCGGGACGGTGGTGGTCGCCCTGGCCCTGGGCGGCTGTGGCGGCGGGATCGGCTCCGGAGGTAACGCGATCTCGTGCTCTGGCATGGCGAAGTACGGTTCCGGGTACAAGGGAGCCGTGGTGGTGATCGACAGCGGGATCCAGGACGTGGAGGCGCAGAAGTTCGTCACCGCGCTGACCCCCTTCCAGAAGTGCACCGGGATCAAGATCGACTGGGCGGGCACGCCGAGCGTCGAGTCGAAGATTCAGGGCGAGATCAAGGCGGGTAACCCGCCGGACCTCGGGGTGCTGCCACAGCCGGGTCTGCTGCAGTCCCTCGTGGACCAGGGCGCCGTCAAGCCCGCCTCGGACGCGGTCAGGTTGGCGACGAAGGCGAACTATGACGGGGCGTGGATCAACTACGGGACGGTGAAGGGGCAGTTCTACGCGCCCCCGCTCGGGGCCAACGTGAAGTCGCTCGTCTGGTACTCGCCGTCCGCGTTCCAGATGCACGGCTGGAAGGTCCCGGAGACCTGGGACGAAATGATCAGCCTCAGCAATCAGATCGCGAAATCCGGGATCAAGCCGTGGTGCGCGGGAATTGAATCGGGAACCGCGACCGGATGGCCGGCCACCGACTGGGTCGAGGATGTTCTCCTCCGGTTCTACGGGGGCAAGGTCTACGACGACTGGGTTGCGCACAGGATTGCCTTCAATGACCCCCGGGTGCAGGACGCCATCAACAAGGTGGGCGACATCCTGCGAAACCAGAAGTTCGTCAACGGTGGTTTCGACCCGGCCGGTGGCGGATATGCGGACGTGGCCTCGATCGCGAACATCTCCTTCCAGGACGGTGGTCTGCCGATCGCGGACAGCGGGGAATGCGCGATGCACCGGCAGGCCTCGTTCTACGCGAACTACTGGCCGGCGCACACGCGGATCGCCCAGGACGGTGGGGACGTCTTCGCCTTCGCCCTGCCGGACAAGTACCCGAACCAGAAGTCGGTGGAGGTGGCCGGTGAATTCCTCGCCGCCTTCAACACGAACAAGGCCACACAGGCCGTGCAGCTCTACATGACGTCCCCGGAGTTCACGAACGCCAAGGCGGCCCTCGGCGCCTGGATCTCGGCGAACAAGCAACTCGAAAAGCAGAACGTGCCCGGCCCCATCGACAAGCTCTCCGTGGATATGCTGCGGCAGGACAACGTCGTCATCCGTTTCGACGGTTCTGACATGATGCCTGCGGCGGTGGGTACCGGTACCTTCTGGACCGAGATGACCAAGTGGATTCGTGACCCCAAGTACACCACGAAACAGGTGTGCGACACGATCGAGGCCAGCTGGCCCAAGAGCTGACCATTTAGCTCGACGCGGCCCGGAAGCTACACGCTACGTTCTGGTAACTCTCACGTAACGTAGCGATCCGGGCCGCGTCGTTAGCTTTGCGTGCCCTCACCGACACTCACTGTCGGTGACGAGGGTGTGGTGGTGAGGCGTCGGTGCTGTGAGTTCCCGTGGGGATGCCGGGAGTTCCTGTGAGCAGGAACACTTTCCTGGCCTTCGGTCGGAGTCCTCGACGGTGTGACGAGCAGCGTTGTCCGCGGGTTCTAGATCCGGTATTCCGCTGGATGCCCGGGGTGTCCCGGTGCATTGGGGATTGCTGCTAGGTTCACGTGCGCAGGCCGTCTCCTGCAACGCGGCGGGGTCGGCCCGGACGTTCTCGTGCCCGGCAACCCCGTCCGGAGGATTCGATGTCATTGCGAGCCCGGCGACGTCACGTTGCGATCACCCTCGCAAGTGCCGCGCTGTTCCTGCTCCCCGGTTGCGGCTCGGGGCAGAGTTCCCCGGGGGCCTCGGGGGCGGTGAATTGCTCGCGGTTCGGGGACTACGGCTCGGGCTACGGCGGTGCCAAGGTGTCCATCTTCTCGGCGATCCGGGGGATCGAGGCACAGAATTTCGTGGACGTGCTGAAGCCCTTCGAGCGGTGCACCGGTATCGACATCTCCTGGGAGGCGTCCGAGGACTTCGAGAGCCAACTGCAGGCCCGCGTGCACGCGGGACAGGCACCGGATCTGGCGGCCATCGCGCAGCCCGGACTCATCCGTGACCTGGCTCACTCGGGAGCGCTGAAGCCGGCCGCGCAACAACTGGTTGCCGAGGCCACCCAGAACTACCCCGGGTCGTGGCTCGACTACGCCTCGGTCGGAGGTGCGCTCTACGGCACCCCGTTGGGTGCGAACGTGAAGTCGCTGGTCTGGTATTCGCCCGTGGCGTTCGCCCGCCACGGCTGGACCGTGCCACGCACCTGGGCCGAGCTCATGACCCTGTCCCGGCGGATCGCGAGCGACGGCGAGCATCCGTGGTGCGCGGGGATCGACTCCGGCCACTCCACCGGTTGGCCGGTGACGGACTGGATCGAGGACATCCTCCTGCGTACTCAGCCCCCTGGCGTGTACGACGCCTGGGTCGCGCACCGGCTGCCCTTCAACGACCCGCGGGTGGTCTCGGCCGTCCACCAGGTCGGCGAGATCCTGCGGGATCCGCGCTACGTGAACGGCGGCTTCGGAGACGTGCACTCGATCGCGGTCACGTCGTGGCAGGACGGCGGGCTGCCCGTGGTCGACTCGGGCGATTGCTCTCTGTACCACCTGGGGTCGTTCTACGCGAACGACTGGCCGAGCGGCACGTTGATCAACCCTTCCCAGGAGGTCTACGCCTTCGTCCTGCCCTCGATGAACGGCCAAACGCAACCGCTGGTCGTGGCCGGGGAGTTCATGACGGCGTTCAACGACGACCCGGCCACCCGCGCCGTGCAGCAGTACCTGGCCTCGAGCGACTTCGCCCAGACCAAGGCCCGGCGGGGCGGGTGGGTCTCGATCAACAATGGGGTGACCGAGGCGGATCTTCCGGATCCCCTGGGGCGGTTGGTGCTCACCTTGCTGCGTGACCCTCACCGGCTCATGCGCTTCGACGGCTCGGACCAGATGCCCTCGGCGGTCGGCACCGGGACCTTCTGGTCCGAGGCGACCCGCTGGATCTCCACCGGGGAGAGTGACCAGGCCTTCTGCACCGCGGTGGAACAGTCCTGGCCTCGGAGCTGACGCTGCCCGACGGGTTCGGCCCTGCCCGACGGGCTCGGTCCTGTTCGGCGGCTCGGCCCTGCCCGAGTCCTGCCCGACGGCTCGGTCCTCACCCGGTGGCAGGGCCTGACCTGGTCGGCGGGGCCTGACCCGACACGCTGGTAGGGTCGGCTGGCCGGCGTTCTCCTGGAGGCCGTCGGCGGCGCAGCCGCAGCGAAGTCCGGATCGAGAACCGGCGCTGTCCCGCAACTGTGACGTCGGCCTGGCCACCTCCCCCCGGGGTGGTCGCAGCCGGCGGAGCCAGGTCGCCTGCCTGCGTCGACGTCCTCGGCCCCGAGGCAGGGTCGCGCGTCGGGCGAGGGACCCGGGTGCAACCCGGCCCCTTCCTGTGGGAGTGCCCTGTGCTGTCCACCTCGCTCCGCCCGGTCCACCGGACCGGTTCCGCTCGTCCGATCCCGCCGGGGTTCCGGCCCGTCCGGACCGCCTCGCTGCTCGCGATCGGTGCCGCCCTCCTGCTCGCCGCCTGCGGCGGGCCCGGTGGCGGTGCGTCGTCGACGGTGACCTCCGGGACGACGGGCGGCAGTAGCGCCGGCACGACCTCGCCGGTGGCCACCCCGTCGGTTCCCACCTCGCCGGTGTCCACGGTGATCGCCGTCCATCAGTTCCCCGTGACCGTGCACGCGAGCAACGGCACGGTCACCCTGTCGGGCGCGCCGCACCGCATCGTCTCGCTGTCGCCCAGCCTCACCGAGATCCTCTACGCCGTCGGTGCCGGCGGCCAGGTGGTCGCGGTGGACTCCAACTCGAACTACCCGGCGGGCGTACCCACGACGAAGCTCTCCGGGTTCCAGCCGAACGTCGAGGCGATCGCGGGGTACCACCCGGATCTCGTGGTGGCGTCCAACGACACGAACGGCCTGGTCAGCGGTCTGAAGGCGCTCTCCGTGCCGATCCTGCTGCTGCCCGCCGCGAACACCTTGGCCGACAGCTACCAGCAGGAGACGACCCTCGGTGCGGCCACCGGGCACGCCGCGGCCGCGCAGCAGGTGGTCAGCACCACCCAGCGGCGGATCGCCGCGGCCATCGCCTCCGTGGGTACCGAGGCCAAGGGGCTGAGCGTCTACCACGAGCTCGACAACACGTACTACTCGGTGACCAGCAGCACCTTCATCGGCGGCCTCTACCGGATGTTCGGGCTCGCGAACATCGCGGACTCCGCGGCCAAGGCGGCGAGTGGCTACCCGCAGCTGTCCGCCGAGTACGTGGTGCGCTCCGCCCCCGGGCTGATCGTGCTGGCGGACGGGAAGTGCTGCGGCCAGTCCGCAGCGACGGTGGCCAAGCGACCCGCCTTCTCCGGGGTACCGGCCGTGACCTCCGGGCGGGTCGTGGTCATCGACGACGACATCGCCTCGCGCTGGGGCCCGCGGATCGCGGACTTCGCCGAGGCGATCGCCGCAGTGCTGAAGCGCGGCTGAGCCCACCGTGGACGAGGTCCGGCGGCGGCGCGCCCTTGGTCTGGTGGCCGCCGCCGGCCTGCTCCTGGGCGCTCTGCTGCTCGGGGCCTGCGTCGGGGTGACCTCGTTGGCACCCCTGCGCGTCCTGGCCACCCTCGCGGACCGCCTGCCCGGCGTCCACCTGGGCGGGTCCCTGCGAGGGGTGGACGAGCAGATCCTGCTCCAACTGCGCCTGCCCCGGGTGTTGCTGGCGGCGCTGGTCGGTGGGGTCCTGGCGATCGCCGGGGCCGCCTACCAGGGGGTGTTCCGTAACCCGCTCGCCGACCCGTACCTGCTCGGCGCCGCCGCGGGAGCCGGACTCGGCGCCACGGTCGTGATCGCCTACCTGCCCGTCACCCGGGTCGGCCCCGTCGGCATCGTCCCGCTCGCGGCCTTCATCGGGGCGTTGAGCGGGGTCGCGCTCGCCTACGGGCTGGCCTCGGTGGCCGACCGCAGCGGCAGCGGGGGAGCCACGCTCCTGCTCGCCGGGGTCGCGGTGGCCTCGTTCCTGGCCGCCGGGCAGACCATGGTGCAGCAGAGCCACTCCGACGAGCTCCGCGAGATCTACTCCTGGATACTGGGCCAGCTCGGCTCGGCGGGCTGGACCGATCTGGCGCTCGCCCTGCCCTACGCGGTGGTCGCGGTGGTGGTGCTGCTCCTCGCCGGACGGGCCCTGGACGTGCTGGCCGTGGGCGACGACGAGGCGCAGGCCCTGGGCGTGAGCCCCCAGCGGGTGCGCCTGGTGGTGCTCGTCGCGGCGTCGCTCGGGACCGCCGCGGCGGTCGCGGTGAGCGGACTGATCGGGTTCGTGGGGCTGGTCGTGCCCCACGTCGTCCGGCGGCTGGTGGGCGGCTCCTACCGGATCGTGCTGCCGGTCTGCCTGCTCGGCGGCGGCGCCTTCCTCGTCCTGGCGGACGTGGTGGCCCGCACCGTGGTGGCTCCGGGCGAGCTGCCGATCGGCGTGGTCACGGCCTTCGTCGGAGCTCCGTTCTTCGCGGCGCTGCTGCGATTGGGCGACGGACACGTGTAGGTGGGAAGCTGATGACGATGCGTGGCAGGAGCGAGCAGGTGAGCGAACCGTCCTCGTGGGCCGGCGCGCTGGTCGAGGTGCGTGCGATGCAGGTACGCCTCGGCGGCGTACCCGTACTGGACGGGATCGATCTGACGGTGGAACCCGGGGTGTGGCTCGGTGTGGTCGGGCCCAACGGGGCCGGCAAGTCCACCCTGATGCGGGCCCTGGCCGGACTCGCCCGGCACAGCGGGACCGTCCTGGTGGACGGGCGCACCGTGCGTTCCCTGGGCCAGCGCGAACGTGCCCGGGTGATCGGGTTCGCCCCACAGGTGCCGCTGCTACCCGAGAACCTGACCGTCGGCGACTACGTGCTGCTCGGCCGGACCCCGCACCACTCCCTGCTCTCCGGGCCGAGCCTGGCGGACCGGGAGATCGCGGCCTGGGCCGTGGCACGGCTCGACCTGGAGCCCCTGGCCCGGCGGCCGCTGCGGGCCCTGTCCGGCGGGGAGCGCCAGCGGGCCGTGCTCGCCCGGGCACTGGCACAGCAGCCACGGCTGCTCCTGCTGGACGAGCCGACCGCCGCCCTGGATCTGGGCCATGCCCAGCAGGTGCTGGAGATGGTCGACTCCGTGCGCCAGGAGGAACGGATCACGGTGGTGAGCACCCTGCACGACCTGGTGCTGGCCGGTCAGTACGCGACGAGCCTGGCCATGCTGGTCGGTGGTCGGCTGGTCGCGCGCGGACGCCCCGACCAGGTACTCACCGAGCAGGCCCTCGCCGAGCACTACGGGGCACGCGCCCAGGTGGTCGCGGGCGTCGGGGGGCTGCAGGTGCACCCCGTCCGCCCACGGTGAGCCCGAGTCCGCCCACGGTGAGCCCGAGTCCGCCCACGGTGAGCCCGAGCTGGGGCGCGACGTCCAGGACCGGCGTCACCAGGGACACGATCACCGGCAGTGGGGCTGCAGCTCCCGTCGGCAGGCCCGCGGAGTCCGGCAGCAGGACAACGACCGGCGGGGCGTGGTCAACGGCACCCGGCGGTAGGCCTGAGTGCCCCGGCGTCGGGCCTGCCACCGTCGAGCCGCTCGCCGACATCCGACTGTCCTGGCGGGCCGAGGACGACGGCGCCTGGCCGGTGCTGCACTGGGCACCGGGTCCCGGCTGGACGATGATCTCCAGCGGTGTCCTCGGCGGTGGGATCGGGCCGCGCGCCTGGTGGCTCAACGCCCAGGTGCCGCACGGTTACGCGGACCTCGACCCGCAGGCCCACCTGCGCCGTATCGCCTCGGCGCTGGGTCTCGACCGCCGGAGCAGCGACCCGACCGAATGCCGTGGGACAGCTCCGCCGTCGGGGCCGGGTGAGCTGCCCTCGGTGGGTGTGTCGTCGGCTCCCTGCCTGCTGTCCGAGGCCGGTCTGCCCTCTGACGCGAGCGTGCTGTCCGGGGTGGGTCTGCTCACCGCCGCCGACGTC
>Ga0265334_10000811_pt1 | contig 15604 bp, 15 predicted proteins | sample 42023metaG_FD_192442 | JGI IMG/M metagenome (GOLD analysis project Ga0265334, IMG submission 192442) | Rhizosphere microbial communities from Carex aquatilis grown in University of Washington, Seatle, WA, United States - 4-20-23 metaG | ecosystem: Host-associated > Plants > Roots > Rhizosphere... | reverse complement strand
CGTCCATGCAGTCGCTACCTGGACGGAGAGGGTCCGAGTGCCTCCGTCCATGCAGTCGCTATCTGGACGGAGGGGGTCCGAGTGCCTCCGTCCATGCAGTCGCTATCTGGACGGAGGGGGTCCGAGTGCCTTCACTCCCAGACGGGCGTGAGCCAGCTCTTCCGGTGCTCGACGCGGCCGTGCACGACGTTGTCGAAGTGCTGCTTCACGCGCTGGGTGATGAGGCCGGGCTTGCCGTTGCCGAGCTTGCGGCGATCCACGGAACCGACGGGGGTGACCTCGGCGCCGGTGCCGCAGAGGAAGATCTCCTCCGCGACGTAGAGCTCGGTGCGGCCGATGACGCGCTCCTTCACCGAGAGCCCGAGGTCCTCGGTCGCCATGGTGATGAGGCTGCGCCGCGTGATGCCGTCGATGTTGTCTTCCGTGGATGGTGGGCTCACGAGCTCGCCGTCCCGCACGATGAAGATGTGCTCGGCGCTGCCCTCCGAGACGGAGCCGCCCTCCGTGAGCAAGATCGCCTCGTCATAGCCGTTGTCGGTCGCCTCGCGGCGCGCGAGCGCGCTGTTCAGGTAAGCCGCGGTGGGCTTGGCGCGCGCAGGAATGGCGTTGTCGCTGACGCGACGCCACGACGACACGCAGACGTTGATCGATTCCTTGTCGATGTAGCGCTTGAGCGGCATGCAGTAGACGGTCAGGCTGCTGTCCTCGGGCTTCAGTACCGGCGAGAGCTCCACCGAGCCGCTGAAAACCATGGGCCTCAGGTACACGTCGTGGTGCACCTGATTGCGCCGGAGGAGCTCGATGATGATCTCCTTCAGCCGAGCCGGCTCCACGGTGAGCGAAAGGTTCAGCATGCGCGACGAGACGTCGAGCCGCGCGACGTGCTGATCCAGTCGAAACACGTACACCTGCTTGCCGTCGTCCGCGAGGTACCCGCGGATGCCGCCGAAGCAGCCGATGCCGTAGTTCAGGGCGCGCGAGCGGACGCTGATCGTCGCGTCGCCGTCCTCGACGAACCGACCGTCCAGATACGTGACCATGGCGACCACGTTATAGCAGCCGCCTCGTACGTCTGGCGAGCCGCGGAGTGACGGCTTTCGCTAGGAGTCCGTCGGGCAAAGCCCGACGGAACTCCGTCGTGATGGTCGCCTTCGAGGGGAGCGCGCTCCTCTCGAGCTATGGGTCGGAGCCGGTCGAAGCGAGCATTCAGTCGGGTTTGGGTAGGCGAGGCCCGTGGCGAACGGCTTCAGCTGGTGTGGCCGACCGCCGTGATCGGGAACGCCGCACGTCTGATCATTCTGCCCGAAGATAAGTTCCATCGCGCAGCTGTCGAACCCTCTCCTCCGGCTTTCGACAGCTTTCGAAGGAGCTCGAGGGGAGCTCTGCTCCCCTCGAACGAAAATAGTCACGACGGAGTCTGTCGGGCTTTGCCCGACAGGCTCCTAGCGCGAGAAGTCGATCGCCGAACCGACCTGGAAATCGAAGCGAACGTCGGACGACGGGCTAGACGCGCCGTCGAGATGGCGCGAGCGCACGCGGTGCAGCCCGAGCCGGCCGTTGCCGATACCGGCGAACGCATCCGCGGGGATCTTGCCGGAGCCGGCTTCGTCGCGGAACGTGCAGAGCACGCTCGCCGAGCCGTCGTAGGCGAAGAGCTCGGCGTAGACGACGTCGGAAGCGTCACCGGGGGTCCACGCGAGCTCGGTCATCGAACCGGTGTGCAGCTCCAGGAGCTCGCCGAGTGGAATGCCGCCGACGGTGACGCTGGACGGCGACTTCGGTGCGTCGACGACGGCGCGGAGCGCCGGCACGGAGGCCGAACCGGAAGCCGAGATCACGTACGGCACCGCCTCGGGGAGCGCGCCGCTCGTGCGATCCTTCGTCGTGTAGAGCACGCCCGACGCGAAGCCGCCCACGGTGGGGAAGGCATGCGGGACGAGCGGCGTTACGATCTCGGACGTGGAGATATTGACGTCGCCCGCCTCCACGAATTCCACGCCGCCCTGAGCAGGCGGCGCCTCGAATTCGCCCTGGCTGCCGCTCGGCACGCAAGTATCGACCGGCGGTAAGTCCAGCGTGACGCCGGCCGTCGAAAGGACGCGGCTTGCATCCGCGAGCGCCGGCAAGCGCACGAACCGTGCAACGGCGCTGGCGCTGCCCGGCGTGTCGGAGAGCGCCTGGTCCGAGCGCTCTACGCTCAGCACCGCGTGCATCTTGCCGGGCTCATCGTCTCCCACGACGGTCGGCGGCTCGTTCGCGCACGCAATCGCGACTACGCCGAGACACAGGAAGACGGGGAGGAGAGCGCGGGTCGCCATTTGCTCAGGCCACCCCATGGTAGGCGGGGCTCCCGCCCTCGGCAAGCCCGCGCCGGCCCCGGCCGACCGATAACACCATGATCCTTCAGAATTTTCCGATGATCGCTCCCGCGGGTGCAAGCGTCAGTCCGTGGACCTCTCCGTCACGTCCGGCGGGGCCGGGGCCCGGGGCCGGGAACGCCGCGGTGGCCGAGACGGCCTGGTACGACACGTCTAGCTCGACCGCGACCATCAGCGGGGGCAGCCCGATGGCCGCGCCGACGAGGCCGCCGGCGTACCAGCGGGTGGCAGTGACCTGCGCTGAAGGCGGGGGCCCTCCTCCTGCGGGCGCGAGCGGCAGCTCCCCCGAAAGGTGTTCCACGCCGCCGCGCGCGCCCACCCAGCCCTGGACGATGGACGCCGTGCTGCGCCATCCGACGAGGACAGGCAAGTCGAAGCCGTAACCGCTTGCGTGCAGGTCGGGCCCGGTGAGCGGCACGCGCCCGCTCGGCGGCGTTGAAGGTCCCTCGTCGCGTCGATCTTCGGGCTCGGAGAACACCGCAGATGCGCCGGCGCCGATGCTCACCGCGACCGAATCGTCGCCGAATGCGCGCCGAGCATCCGCGCGCACGCTGCGCCCCGTGTAAGTGCATCCCGCCTCGAATTGCTCGCCGAGCCCCGCGCGCGCGCCGATCCACGGCGCGATGCCGGGCGAGAGCGCTGCGCGCGCGATCGCGTCCTCGAAGGTCTTCTGCTCGCCGGCGTCGCGCGAGGGCCCCGTGCCTCGAAATGCGAACTGGCCGGTGACGCCCGCGCCCGTGGACACGCGCCCGAGCGGAAGCACGTGCGCCGGGTGCAGAAGTGGAGCGCCGCCACCGCAGGCGGCAGAGGATGATGCACCGACGGCCACGACGAGCGTGCGAACCGAGTGGCCCTTCGGCATATCGGCCGACTATTACAGCGAAACTCGGTCGAGCTGGTCGGGAGAAAACCGAGGTGGCCGCCGTCGTCTCCTTTCCGGGCGCAGGTGGCGTGAATTCGGGGTGCCTTTGCGGGGGAAGGCCGCTACATTCCCGCCCGCCAATGCGCCTCCCGAGCTCCTTCTGCCAGTGGTCGATCGTGCTCGCGGTGCTCGCGCTCGGCTGCCAGCCGAGCATCGGAGATCCGTGCAAGCTCCACACGGATTGCTCGGCGACCGGCAACCGGCTCTGTGAGCCGAACTTGCCGGGGGGCTACTGCACCATCTTCAACTGCGAACCGGACAGCTGCCCGAGCGAGGCCGCGTGCGTGGCCTTCGGCGTCGCGCCGTCGACGAAGCCGGAGTGCGCCGTCACCCAGCAGCAGCGTCTCGAGCGCACCTTCTGCATGGCGCGTTGCTCGAGCAACAGTAGCTGCCGTGGCGGCTACGCGTGCGTCGATCTCTCCGCCACGTCGAACGACGACAATCCGTGGGGCGCCGTCATCCTCGACAAGGATCGCGGCTCGCAAGTGTGCACGGTTCCGGTGAGCGGCCCCGCGCTCGCCGCGACGCTGGTCGCGCAGATGAGCGCCTCGGACGAGGTCTGCTCGCCGCCGCTCGACGCTTCCTTTCCGCCGGTCCCCGACTCCGGGGTTCATCGCGATGCGGGCCTCTTGCCGCCCGTAGATGCCCGAGTACGCGTCGACGCCGCGAGGGACGCCGCGCGGCGTGACGCGGGCACCGGCGCGAAGGACGCTCAAGGCGGCCCATGAGCCACGCGCGGGCGCGCTCCGGTCGATCCGCCGAGCGCCTCGCCAGCGTCGGACGCGTCGCGGCGGCCGCGCTGTCCCGGAGCCTCGGCGCGTTCTGGGTCCTGCTCGCGCTCGCGTCCCTCGTCTTCCTCGCGCTGCGCGTGCTGCCCGGCGATCCTGCGGCGCTCGTCCTCGGCGAGCAAGCAAAGGAGGTCGACCGCGCGGCGCTTCGCGCCCGTCTCGGGCTCGATCGCTCCCTCGGCGTGCAGTACGCCTCGTTCGTGTGGGGGCTCGCGCGGCTCGATCTCGGCGATTCGCTGAGCCGGCCCGGGGTACCGGCGTTCACGGAGGTGCGGCGCGCCTTCGGTCCCACTGCGGCGCTCGCGGGCGCCGCGGTGCTGCTCGGCGCGGTCCTCGGCGTCGCGGCAGCGCTGCTCTGCGTCGGGCCATGGCTGCGCGAGAGACGCGAGTGGGCACACGCAGCCCTCGTCGGCGTTGCGGCCACTCCGCTGGTCGCATTTGCGCCCGTCGCGACGTTCTTCCTCGCCGTCGAGCACCGGGTGGTTCCGCTCCCCGGCGACCCCGACAGTGGCCTCGCGGGGCTCCTGTTCGCGTCCGGGCTCCTCGCCGTGCCGCTGGCCGCCCAGGTGGGCCGCATCGGCCGCGCGGCGCTCCTCGAGCAGGCGCGCTCGAAGTACCTGGAGGTCGCCGCCGCGAAGGGCGCCTCGCCGGCTCGCGTGTGGCTCGTCCACGCGCTGCCCGTCGCTTCCGGGCCCATCGCGGTGACGGTCGCGACGCAGCTCGGTGCGCTCCTCGGGGGCGCGGTGGTGCTCGAGCGGCTCTTCGAGCGGCCAGGGCTCGGCACGCTGATGCTCAACGCGTACGCCGCGCGCGACATCCCGGTGCTGGAGGCCGCCGTTGTGGCGGCGGGCTCCCTGTTCGTCCTCGCGCAGGGCGCCGCCGCCGCGGTCACGGCCACCATCGACCCGCGAGGCCGCAGGTGAGCGAGTCGCCTGGAGCCGACCGAGCGCCTCGACGCCCGCGAGGGCAGGGGCGCGCACGCGTGCTGTTGCCGCTCTTGCCGGCGTGTACGGTCGTCGTGTTCGCTGCCGCGGTAGTGCTCCTCGGGCACCGCTCGCCCACGCGGCTCACCCTTTATTCCTCCTGGGCGCCGCCGTCGCCGTCTCGTCCCTTCGGCAGCGGCGATGCGGGCGTCGACGTGCTCGCCATCGTCGGCTACGGCACGCTGCGGGCCATCGGTCTCGCCCTGTCCGTCGCGATCAGCGGCTTCCTCATCGGTGCGCCGCTCGGCACGGCCGCAGCGCTGCGCGGTGGGTTCGTCGAGCGATGGACGCTCCGTTCGGCGGATCTCGTCCAGTCGTTTCCCACCTTTCTACTGGCGCTCGCGGCTCTCTCCGCCGTGCGCACCCCGTCGCGCTGGCACATGGGCCTGGTCTTCGCGATCGGGGCCTGGGCGCCGTTCGCGCGTCTCGCGCTCGTGCAGGGGCGCGCCATCGCGGCCGCGCCGTTCGTCGAGGCGACGCGCGCGCTCGGCGGCAGCTTCGCACGCGTGCTCTTTCGGCACGTGCTGCCCAACGTCTTAGGGCCGGTCGCCGTGCAGATGGGCAGCGTCGCGGCGGGCGTCGTGCTCGGCGAGACGGCGCTCGGCTTCGTCGGGCTCGGGCCGCCGGACGGCGTGAGCCTCGGCGGGCTCCTCGAGCAGGGCACGGCCGGGATGCTGCGCGCGCCGCACGTGCTCGTCGCAGGGGCGCTGGCCGTGATGGTGGTCAGCGGTTCGCTGCAGATGGCGAGCGAGGGTGTGCGGCGCTGGGTGAGCGGGCATGTTCGGGTTTGAGCCGCTCCCGCGGACGCTCGAAGCGGCGCTCCGCGACGCGAAGAGCGACAAGGAGCGCGTCCGCTTCTCGGCCGTGCGCGATCTGTCCCGCCACGCCGGAGAGAACGGAGCGACCGCCGCGACCGACGCCCTCACCGCCGTGCTCGCGGCCGATCCGTCGCCCGAGGTACGTGGCGCCGCGGCGCTCGCGCTCGCCGACGCAGGCGCAAAGGACGCGGTCGACGCCGTGCTGGCGGCTGCCTCCGACGTCAACGTGCGCGTCCGTCAGATGGCGCTCATCGCGCTCGGCGAGCTCGCTCAGGGCGACGATCCGCGAGCCGCGGACGCGGTGCGGAGCGCGGTGCACGACGCCGCCGCGGCGCTCCGCTTCCAGGGTCTGATCGCGGCGAGCGCGCTCGCGCTGCCCTTCGCCGAGCAGGCGCTCGTCGACGCGACGTCGGACGCGGACGACGAGGTGAGACACATCGCGCTGCGCTTGCTCGAGGAGCGAGCCATCGTGGAAGGTCTCGAGGTGCGGCCCAGCGACGCCGTCAAGGTCGCGGCGCACGCGCGCCTTTCCGACCCGTCTCTCGGCGTGCGGCTCGCCGCGGCCATCTTGCTCGGCCGCGCGGGCGATCGTTCTGGAGCGAAGGTCCTGTCGGAGGGGATCGCCGAACGCGACGGCTCGCTCGACCCGGAGGACGAGCAAGCGGCCATCGTGCTTGCCGGAGAGCTCGGCTTGCGGGACGCGACAGCGAGCCTATCGTGGCGTGCCTTCCGGGGCTTCGGGCGCGGAAATCGGTTCGCCTACGAGGCACGCATCGCGCTCGCCCACCTGGGGGATGCACGGGCCAAGGCCGCGATCTTGCGTGGGCTATCCGCGTTCACGCGGGACGCGCGCACGCTCGCGGTGGTCGCTGCGGGGCGAGCGAACCTCGTCGAGGCCGTGCCGCTCCTCGAGGCCATGAGAGGCGACGAGCGCCGCGCGGAGCCTGCCGCAGTGCAGGATGCGCTCATGGCGCTCCGGGGTAGTCGGGAGGCCTGAAAGGCTTGGTCCCGATTTCGCCTCGACGCCAGTTCAACTTGAAAACCACGTTGGTGATGCCTTCGCCGTGCATCGAGATGACCTCAGCGCTCAATTTCACGACGGCACAGCGCACCGAGCAGCGGGTCCGATCAGACCCACGGATTTTCGCCCGGATCGAATCGACGCGTCCGGTTTGAATTGCGCGCAGGCGAGCATATAGTCGCGGCTGCCCGTACTCGCGGGCAAACCGGGAAGGTTCATGGATACCTCGGCGCAAGCATTCAATCCGAAGTTCGGTAACCTCGTCGATCTGCTGAAGGCGGCAGTCCGTGACTACGGTCCGCGTGCGCTCTTCGGCACGAAGCGCGACGCGGTCATCGAGTGGACGACGTACGAGCAATTCGGAAAGCTCGTGGACGACTTCCGCGGTGGGCTTGCGACGCTCGGCGTGCAGCGCGGCGACCGGGTCGCGGTCATCGCAAACAACCGGCTCGAGTGGGCGGTCGGCTCGCACGCCGTGTACGGTCTCGGCGCGGCCTACGTCCCCATGTACGAGGCTCAGCTCGACAAGGACTGGCAGTACATCCTGAACGACTCGGATTCGAAGGTCGTCCTGGTCGCGAACAAGGCCATCAAGCAGCGCATCGAGGCGCTGCGCTCGTCGCTCCCGAAGCTCCTTCACGTGATCGATCTGGAGGGGGACGCCGCCGATCCGACGTCCTACGAAGGCCTCCTCACGATCGGCAGGAGCCACCCCGCGCAGCTCACGGTTCCCGACGGAGACGATCTCGCGTCGCTCATCTACACCTCGGGGACGACCGGCAACCCGAAGGGCGTGATGCTCACGCACAGGAACCTGAGCAGCAACCTGAGCGGCATCCTCGCCGTCGCCGACGTTCACGGAGAGGATCGCGGCGTCGCGTTCCTGCCGTGGGCGCACGTGTTCGGCGGCTGCGTCGAGCTGAATCTCTCGCTCGCGACCGGCGGCTCCACCGCGATCTGCGGCGATGCGACGAAGCTCGCCGAGTACCTCGCCCTGGTGAAGCCCACGGTGCTCTTCGCCGTCCCGCGCGTGTGGAACAAGATCTACGCCGGCGTACAGAAGTCGATGGCGACGAAGCCCGCGGCAATCCAGTGGGCATTCAACACGGCGCTCGCCGCGAAGAAGAAGCAGAAGAAGGGCGAGCCCGTCTCGCTGCGCGAGTCGCTGGCGGTCGCCTTCGCCGACAAGGTCATCGTGCCGAAGGTGCTCGAGGGGTTCGGCGGGCAGCTCCGCTTCGCTTGCTCGGGGGCGGCGGCGCTCGCTCGCGAGGTCGCGGAGTTCATGGAGTGCCTCGGCATCGAGGTGTACGAGGGCTACGGCATGACGGAGGGCAGCGGCTGCACCACGGCCCAGCCGAAGGGCCAGCCACGCCTCGGCTCCGTCGGCAAGCCGATCCCCGGCGTCCGTATCGAGATCGACAGGAGCGCGGCTGGCGCGAACGGCGACGAGGGCGAGGTCGTCATGTACGGCCCGAGCGTGATGCGCGGTTATCACAAGCTCGACGAGGCCACGCGGCTCACCATCACCCCTGACGGCGGCATGCGGACGGGCGACCTCGGTCGCCTGGACGTCGACGGATATCTCTACATCACCGGACGCGTGAAGGAGCTCTACAAGCTCGAGAACGGAAAATACGTCGCCCCGGTGCCGCTGGAGGAGAAGCTCCAGCTCTCGCCGTACATCTCCCAGTGCGTCGTGTTCGGCTCGGACAAGCAGCACAACGTGGCGCTCATCATCCCCGACCTCGTCGCGGTGCGCACGTGGGCCGAGTCGCAGGGCATGAAGGAAGACGGCGACGCGCTGCTCACGCACCCGAAGGTGCGGACTCTGCTCGAGCAAGAGGTGGCGAAGTACAACGCGGAGTTCAAGGGCTACGAGCGCATCGTCGATTTCGTCGTCGACACGGAAGAGATGACGACGCAAAACGGGATGCTCACGCCGACCCTGAAGCTCAAGCGTCGCCAGGTCGTCGCCAAGTATCAGACGGTCTTCGACTCGCTCTACCCGGCCCCGGCCTCGAACCGGCCCGAGCCGCGAGCGTCGTATATCCGGGAGCTTCGGCCGGCGGCGCGCACCGCGTAGGACCTTCTCGACTCGAGCAGTCGTATAGTCTCGCCTCATGGCGAAGACTTACGAGGCGCTCGTCCTGGGTGGTGGACCTGCGGGGTACGTGTGCGCGATCCGGCTCGGGCAGCTCGGGGTGAAGACGGCGTGCATCGAGGGTGAAGAGCTCGGCGGCGTCTGTCTGAACTGGGGCTGCATTCCTTCGAAGGCGCTCATCAGCACGGCGCACCTCTACGAGAAGGCGTCGAGCGCGGCGGAGATCGGCATCCTGGTCGACGGGATCCGGCTCGACCCGAACCCGCTCCAGGACTGGAAGGACAAGATCGTCAAGAAGCTCACGGGGGGCGTCGCCACTCTGCTGAAGGCGAACGGCGTGGAGGTCGTCCGCGGCGCGGGCCGCCTGGTGGCACGCGACGCCATCGAGGTGACCGGCAAGGACGGCGCGAAGGAGCGGCTCACGGCGTCGAAAGCCATCGTCGTGGCGACGGGCTCGGAGACGATCCAGATCCCTGGCTTCGCCTTCGACGGTGAGAACGTGATCGGTGCACGCGAAGCGGTCAGCCTTCGACGGATCCCGAAGCGGCTCGTGGTGATCGGCGGCGGCGTGATCGGGCTCGAGCTCGGCATGGTCTATCAGAAATTCGGCAGCGCGCTCACCGTCGTCGAGCTGACCGATTCGCTCCTGCCCGGCATCGATCGCGAGTGCGTCCGCATCGTCGAGCGGCACCTGAAGAAGCTCGGCGCGACCCTGAAGACCGAGGCGAAGGCGGAGAGCGTCGAGAAGCGCAGCGACGGCACACTTGCCGTGCGCGTCGTCACGGCGGCAGGCGCCGAGACGGTGGAGTGCGACACTGTCCTCGTCGCCGTGGGAATGAAACCGCGCTCGCGCGGCATCGGGCTCGAGGAGGTGGGCGTCGAGATAGACGCGCGCGGGTTCGTGAAGACCAGCGACGTCGCCGCCACCTCCGTCCCCGGCATCTACGCGATCGGCGACGTGAGCGGCGCGCCGATGCTCGCGCACAAGGCGATGAAGGAGGGCGAGGTCGTCGCCGAGGTCATCGCGGGCCATCGCGCCGGCAAGGACTGGGTCACGGTTCCGGCGATCGTGTTCACCGATCCGGAGATCGCCAGCGTCGGCCTCAGCGAGGAGGCGGCGAAGGCGGCGAGTCGCGCCGTCCGCGTCGGAAAATTCCCATTCGCCGCGCTCGGCCGCGCGATGTCGATTCGCGAGACCGACGGTTTCGTGAAGGTCCTCACCGACACCCAGAGTGGCCAGGTCGTCGGCATCCACGTGGTGGGACCGGCTGCCAGCGATCTGATCAGCGAGGCAGCGCTGGCCCTCGAGATGGGCGCGACGGCAGAGGATCTCGCGCTCACCGTCCACCCCCACCCGACCCTGGGGGAGGCGCTGATGGAGGCTTCCGCCGCGTCGCTGGGGAAGGCGATTCACATCGGCAATCGCTGAAAACCGGGAGAAAGTGGCCTTTCGCCCTTTTGCGCCCGGCCCTTCGCGTGGCAAGGTCTGGGCATGGGGCTCTTCGACCGAATGAGCCGGGTCGCCTCGGCGAACTTCAACGCGCTGGTCAGCAAGCTCGAGGATCCGAAGAAGGAGATCGACCAGACGATCCGCGAGATGGAGCAACAGCTGAAGCTCGCTCGCCAGGAGATCGTCTCGGCCGTCGCCTCCGAGGAGCTCGCTCGCAAGAAGGTGGCCGAGCTCGACGCCGACGTCGACCGCTGGGCAAGCCGCGCGGAGCTCGCGGTGAAGCACGGCGACGACGATCTTGCGCGCGAAGCGCTGCGCCAGAAGCGCCGAGTGACGACCGAGCGCGAGCGGGCGGAGGAGCTCCGCAAGGCCCACGCCGGCGAGGCTGCCGCATCGCGGAGCGAGCTCGAGCGCATGGAGCAAGTCGTGAACGACGTGAAGGGCAAGAAGGGGCTCCTTGCGGCCCGCGCCGTGCAGGCGCGTGGAGGCGGCGGAGTGGAAGGGCTCGGCGCGCGGCCCGGTTCGAGCCCCTTCGAGGAGCTCCGCCGCATGGAGGATCGTATCGAGGGGGCGGAGACGGAGGCAGCCGCACAGCGCGAAGTGAGCCGCGCGCTCGGTCGGGAACCGGGACCGACCGGGCTTTCGCCCGACGAGCTCGAGGCGAAGTTCCGCGCTCTCGAGTCGAGCGCCGGCAAGGCGGCGGTCGGCGAGGATGTCGACGACGAGCTCCGCGCGTTGAAGACGCGCGTGCGCGTCGAACCGCGATGAGTCAACGCCTCGTCATCTGCTTCCGCTTCCCCGATCTCGGCGCGGAGCCCGACGTCCACTTCGCGAGGGCGCGCGAGCTCGTCGAGCAGGCGACGGCGCATGGCGCCGAGCCCGTCGCGACGGGGATCGAGCTCTACGCGTTCGAGCTCGACCCGGACGCCGTCGAGGACGGGATCGAGTTCGCAGTGGACGTTGCGCGCCGCGGCGCCGCGGGCGGAGTGCTCGCCGTCGGGATCAGCGAGGGGCCGCTCGCGCGCTCGGATGCGCTCGGTGACAAGCTCACGCTCTCCTGGGGTCCGGCTCTGGCGCACGCGGCACTGCTCGCTTGCGTCGCGGAGCCCGGCGAGGTGCTCGTGGACGCGTCGCTCCGGGCCGCGCGCGAGGGTCTCCTCACCGCGCGCGCAGCCCGCACCGCGGCGCACGCCGGCGTACGCGCTCACGGATTTTTGCTCGACAAGGAGCACCCGTGGAAGGGCACCCCGACGGCGGGGACGTCACCGGAGAGCGTCGCACCGAGCATCCCGCCCGACTCCGACACCGACATCGATCTGCTCTCGTCGGTGCCGCCCGCCCAGTCACGCGCCGCCGTCGAGGCGCTGCGTGCCGGCGACCTCGACGCAGTGGGGCGCATGGCGAACCGTGTGCGGCAGCTGCATGGGCGCGCCGGCCTGGCCGAGCGGCTCGATGCGATGGCGCATCTCGCGCGTGGTGAGACGGCTGACGCCATTCGGAGGCTCGAGGCCGCAGCGGAGGCGGCGCGCCGTGACGGCTCACGTGACCGCTGCCGGGCGTCGCTCGCACTCGCCGTCGCGTTCTCCGCGGCGGGCCGCTTCGAGGACGCACTCTTCCGGGCTCTGGACGCCCTCGCGCGGGCACGGGAGATGGACGACTTCCGGGGCGAGCTCGCGACGCTCCGCTTCCTCTCGCGCCTCGCCACGCTCGCGGGGCAACCGGAGATTGGCAGCCAGTGGGCGGCGCTCCCCTACGGCGCGGCGTCCTGAGTCACTCGCGAAGCACGGCGGCGTCGCGAGGGTCGTCGCCTCGAGCGAGCTCCTCGTGTGCGCGGCGCCTCGCGCGTCGCGCGTCAGGGTCGCCCTCCGTCTCTCGCCGTTCGCGCTTTGCTTCCGCCGGAGTCGGGCTCTGCTTCCGGAGCCACACCGCGCGCTTCACCGCGACGTCGGTTGCGGCGAGGACGAAGGCGAGCGCGAGCGACGACCACGCGATCCGTCCGCTCAGATTGCCGCCATCGTCGAGGAGTGCGCTGCTTCGTCCGGCGTGGGTCGCGAGCCCGGGCAGCGCCTCGCGCGCCGCGTACCAGGCGATGGCGGTCACCCCTGCCGCGAGCACGACGGCGCGCGCAGCGTCGTAGACGCGCGCGCCGTCGAAGAGCCGCGCGAGGACGGAAGCGCGGCGTCGAAAGGCCACGGCGAGGCCCGTCTGCGCGGACCCGATGGCGAGGGCAGCGGCGGCCGACGCAGCGAGAACGGGCGCGACGAGCGACGCCGTCGTCGTCACGAGCGTGGAGGGGTCCGCCTTCTCCGGCGTCTGGAGGCCGGTCCGGAGCGCGTCGCCGAAGTGCGCGCCGAGCGCCCTGCCGAGGCCGGGGAGCAGCAGCGTTGCGACGAGGAGGCTCGCTGCTCGAACGGAGAACGACGAGATCGGACTGTCGCCGCTGGCGAGAGCGCGCCGGAGGCGCGCCGGCGAGGGACGAGTTCGCTCCGTCACTTCAGAGCCGGGGCAACGGGACCCACGTACCGCCGGTGACGCGCCACAGATTCGCGGTCTGCTGGATCACCGGGATGCGGATGGCGGGCGGCGGGTGCGTCCGGTCGAACCCGAACAGGATGTCCTCGGGGGAGAGCTGATCCGACGCCGAGAAGAACTGCATCATCAGGAGAGCGCCGCCCTCCGTCAACCGATACCCCGAGCGGCGCGCGCCAGCGGTGAGGATGGTGTCGGTGCCGGCGGTGTCGGCGGCGATCTCGTTCGGCTGATTGAAGACGGGCACGTTCTCCGAGAGGCCGCGCAGCAGATCCCCGGTGCCCAGGAAGCCAGCGCCGCCCGTGCACGGCAGGTGCCCGAGGTGATGATGCGCGAGCTCGTGACCGAGCACGAAGCCGAGCATCTCGTCGAGCACGTCGTGCTGGCGAGCGACGCGACGCCCGTCCGCCTGCTGGGCAGGGTCGAAGAACCCGCGGGGCGGTGGCGTGATGGGTCGGTTCGGCTTCTGGGTGCGGGCGACGAACGCGATGTAGTCGTCGACCTTGCGCGTTCCGAAGACGTCGTCGTTGGCGCGCGACTGTGCGAGATGCGCGCTGATGTCGAGCAAGCCGTCGGTCACGACCATGACCGCCGCGCCCTTGTTGCACGCCGCGAAGGCGTTCACCTCACCGGGCGTGTCGTCGATCGCCAGCGGGATGCCCTGCACGCGTTGCTTGGCCACGTCCGGGAGCGCGGCGACGAGCTCCTGCATGAGGCTCGCCGTGTGCTGGCGCAGCCACATGACGTCGGTGTTGGTGATCGGATCTTGCGCGCCCGCCACCGACGGCGTCGGCGTCACGGAGGGCAGGGTCGTGGCGGGTTGCGCGGGCGGCGGAGCGTACTGTGTCGGCGCGGGCGGTGCGCCGTACGTCGGAGCCCCGTACGCGGGCTGCTGCCCGTAGCCGGGAGGCGGTTGTCCGTACCCCTGGGGGGCGCCGTAGGGAGCCTGCCCGTAGGGAGCCTGCCCGTAGCCGTACGGAGCGCCGTTCGGTGGGTACGCGGGAGGTGGCGAGGTCGACGAAGTGGAACCGGTGCAGGCGGACGCGAAGAGGCTCGCAAAGCCGAGCACGGCCGGGAGTCGCGGCGGTTTCATCCGCCCGCGAGCTTAGACCCGTCGCTCCGCCGGGTCGACCACGGGGAGGGCTTTTCGCAAGCTCCATGTTTGCCGCGGGGCGGAGGCTGGGCAATGGTTGGCAGGCGTGTCGACCATCGAGCTCTCGACGCACGAATCCGTAAGTGAAATCGGCGAGAGCGAGTGGAGCGAGCTGCTCACCGCGTCGACGCCGCCATTTCTGAAGTGGTCGTTCCTCGACGCGCTCGAGAAGACGGGGTGCGTCACGCCCGATCGCGGCTGGTTGCCGTGTCACCTGGCGCTTCGCAGGAGCGGCGTCCTCGTCGGGGTCGCGCCCGCGTACCTGAAGGGCAACAGCGAGGGCGAGTTCGTCTTCGACCACGGCTGGGCGAGCTTCGCCGAGAGTCGCCTCAGGATCCCCTACTACCCGAAGCTCATCGTCGCGGTGCCCTTCACGCCGGCGACCGGCCCGAGGCTCCTCGCGCGGGATGGCGAGGACATGCGCGAGCTCGTCGGCGCGCTCGCGGCGGGGCTCGCCCGCCTCGCGAAGCGTCTCTCGGTGTCGAGCGCGCATGTCCTCTTCCCTTCGGAAGAGCAGGCCTCGGCGTTCGAGGAGGCGGGGATGGCGCACCGGGTGGGGCTCCAGTTTCACTGGCGCAACCTGGGCTACGCGACGCTCGACGACTACCTGTCGCGATTCAATTCGAAGCGTCGGCATCAGCTCCGTCGCGAGATGCGCGGACCCTCGGAGCAAGGCGTGGAGCTCGAGACGCTCTCCGGGAGGGACCTCGGGCCCGAGCTCATCGACAGGATGTTCGAGTTCTATCTGTCGACGGTGAACAAGTATCACTGGGGAAGGCAGTACCTGAACCGTGCCTTCTTCGAGGAGCTCTGCTCGCGGCAGCCCGACGACGTGATGGTCGTCCTCGCGCGCGAGCGCGCGTCGCGGCGACCCATCGCCGGCGCGTTCAACCTGGTCGGCGGCGGCGCCCTCTACGGCCGCTACTGGGGAGCCACGGAAGAGCGGCCCTTCCTGCACTTCAACGTCTGCTACTACCGCGGTATCGCAGAGTGCATCGAGCGCAAGCTCTCCGTTTTCGAGCCCGGCGCGGGCGGCGAGCACAAGCTCGTGCGCGGCTTCGAACCGACGCTGACCCACAGCGTCCATCATCTGGTAGATCGCAGGCTCGACGCCGCCGTGCGGGATTTCGTCGCGCGCGAGCGAGACAGCGTCTGCGGCCACGTCGTCGACTATCACCGCGAGCCCATCATCCGCCGCACCGGAGAATGACGGGCTCGGGCTGTCGGCTCAACCCCCGCCGACCATGAAATGCCACCCGAGCGTCGCGAGACCGACGACCTCCGCCGAGGGCGCGTCGTGAGCCCCGGGATCGTCCCAGCGAAGCGCGCCGCGCGCTCCGAACCAGGGGCCATCGACGGTGCCGGTGAGGGGGACACCGACGCCGAGGGACAGCTCGAGCCCGCGAACGTCGCCGAACGAGCGCCCGCGCGGCGTCCGGAAATAGCCGCCCGCCCCGAGCG
>Ga0265334_10000809_pt1 | contig 15627 bp, 9 predicted proteins | sample 42023metaG_FD_192442 | JGI IMG/M metagenome (GOLD analysis project Ga0265334, IMG submission 192442) | Rhizosphere microbial communities from Carex aquatilis grown in University of Washington, Seatle, WA, United States - 4-20-23 metaG | ecosystem: Host-associated > Plants > Roots > Rhizosphere >... | reverse complement strand
GAGGATCACTGTGACGCACCATCCGCTCTGCTGCGCGGCCTGATCGGCTGAGCACGACATGACCCGCTGGCGCGGGGAAGGAGAATCCGTCGATGATCGAGACCGGTCCCGGCCCGCTGACCCTGGAGAAGTTGCAGGCAGCCGTCAAGAACCGCAACCTCGACACGGTCCTCGTGGTGTTCACCGACATGCAGGGGCGTCTCCAGGGCAAGCGGGTGCAGGGTTCCCACTTCGTCAACGAGGTCCAGTCCGGTGGCACGGAGGCCTGCAGCTACCTGCTCGCCACGGACGTGGAGATGAACGCCGCCGAGGGCTACGAACTGGCCTCCTGGGACAAGGGGTACGGCAACTTCGTGCTCCGGCCCGACCTGACGACCCTGCACGTGGCGCCCTGGCACCCCTTCACCGCGATCGTGCTGTGCGACCTGGAGTGGCCCGACGGCAGCCCCGTGCGCCCCTCCCCGCGGCAGATCCTGCAGTCCCAGGCCGACGTCCTCGCCGAGGAGTTCAACTGCCGGGCGCTGGCCGGCACGGAGCTGGAGTTCCAGATCTTCGAGGAGCCCTACGAGAAGGCGTGGGACGCCCGCTACGCCTCGCTGACCCCGGCCAACCGGTACAACATCGACTACTCGATCGTGGGCAGCGGGCGCATCGAGGCCCTGCTGCACGACATCCACCGGGGGGCGTCCGAGGCCGGCGTCCGGATCGAGTCGTTGAAGGGCGCGTGCAACCGCGGGCAGTACGAGATCAACTTCCGGTTCGACGAGGTCGTGGCGGCAGCGGACACCCACTCGCTGTTCCGGACCGCGGCCAAGGAGGTCGCCGCGCGGCACCAGCACGCGCTGACGTTCATGGCCAAGTACGACGAGCGCGAGGGCAACTCCTGCCACCTGCACCTCAACCTGCGGGGCTTCGAGGGCGAGAGCCCGGCCGTCTTCGCGGCCGAGGACGGGGACCCGGACGCCGTCGACGGGCGCAGCCCGGAGTTCGCCGCCTTCGTCGCGGGCATCCTGGCCACCCTGCCCGAGTTCGCCCTGCTCTACGCGCCGAACATCAACTCCTACAAGCGTTTCCAGGCGGGCACCTTCGCCCCGACGACCCTCGCCTGGGGTGTCGACAACCGCACCTGCGCCCTGCGGGTGGTGGGCCGGGGAGACTCGCTCCGGGTGGAGAACCGGGTGCCCGGGGCGGACACGAACGTCTACCTGGCGCTCGCCGCCATGCTCGCCGGCGGGATGTACGGCATGCGGAACGATCTCACCCTCGGTGAGCCACTGCCCGGGAACGCCTACGCCGTCGACACCATCGCCCGCATCCCCACCTCGCTGCGCGAGGCCCGGGAGCGCTTCGCCAGTTCCAAGGTCGCCGAACTCGCCTTCGGGGCCGATGTGGTCGCGCACTACGTCAACGCCGCGGACGTCGAGCTGCGTGCCTTCGACCTGGCGGTCACGGACTGGGAACGGATCCGGGGCTTCGAGCGGCTCTGACTCGCACTTCCCGCCGCACCCGCCCCGCACTTCCCTCCGCACCCGCCCCGGATCGGTTCGGGGTTCCCCGCACACCCTTTCGGCCCGGTGCCCCACGGCACCGGGCCGGTCCGGTGCGGCGACCGGTGTGCTGGTGGTGTCCTCGGGATGCGGGCACGGAAGGTCCCGTGCGTGGTGGGGGCTCGCCCGTGGCAGCATCGGGGCGTGGGTGAGCCGGAGCGTGAGCTCGAGCGTGAGCTGGAGCGGGTGACCGACCGGTTGCGGCTCGTCGGCCCTCGGCTCGGCCGGCGGGGCACCGAGGAGGCCGCCGAACGCCTCGCGGACGTCCGGGCGGTGCTGCAACAGCTGGCCGATCTCGGTGCCGTGGCCGAGGGGGGACCTCGGCGTCCGGTGCCCGTGCTCGGCGAGCACGCGCTCGCCGACCAGCTGCTCGTGCTGGGGCATGGTCTGTGCGGGGACGGGTGCGCACCGGGCAGTGCCCCCCTGCGGTGTCCGAAGCCGGCGGGCGCGTCCGAGTCCCGGTCCGAGTCCCGGGCCGAGCTCGTCCGGGCGGCGACAGAACTGGTGCAGGGCCTTCGCGCGCGCCTGTGACCAGGGCCGGACCGGGCCCGAGTTCCCGGGCTCCCTGACCACGGGCCGGCTCGCCGTCCGGCCTTCCCCGGCTCCTGGCTCTCCTTCCGACCACACGTTCCCGCGCGTCGTCACCCCGCGTGAGTTGCACCACGCTTCCGGTGCAGGGGAGCCGTCAGCAGAGGCATCCCGGTCGAGGTGGCTCAAGAGCGGGGGAGCAGGCACCGATTCCCTGATCTGATGCCGGACGAGACCTGCGGGTCGCAGTGCGCTCCGGTGTCGCGTCCCGCGGGCGGCCTGCGGGACGTGGTGCCTCGCGATCAGGAGGTGGCGGCGTCATGTCGGTAGCCGCCGAGGTGACGCTCCGGCTTCGTCTGCGTGAGGTCGGAGAGCGTCTGCGTCCCATCGGCTGGTGGGTCACCCTGCTGGTCGCCGCAGCGGCGGCCGGAGCCGAGTTGCTGTTGCCGACCGGCCGGGGTGGTCTCGTCACGGTCCTCGGCGCCTGCGCCGTCGGGCTCGTGGTGCTCGGCGTCCGCGTGCACCGACCCAGTGTCCCGTTGCCCTGGTTCGTGTTCGCGGTCGCCATCGGGTTCACCGTGTTCGGAGACGTGGTCTACGACGTTCTCACCGGACTCGGGGGCCAGGACAAGCCGTTCCCGTCCATCGCGGACGTCTTCTACCTGGCCACCTATCCGTGCCTCCTGGTGGGTCTCCGGCTGGTCGCCGAGCCGCGCGGGGTGCGGCGGACCTGGGGTGGTTTCATCGACGCCTCGACCGTCGCGGCCACCGCGGGCCTGCTCGCCTGGATCTTCCTGATCAGCCCGCGGCTGACCGCCCAGGACCTGTCCTGGGGCGCCCGGACGGTCCAGGTGGCGTACACGATCGGCGACGTCCTGGTGCTCGCCATGGCTGCGCGATTGCTCTTCGGCGGCAGGCGGGACCGGATCGTCCGGCTGCTGGCCCTGAGCGCGTTCGGCCTGCTCGCGGCCGACGTCCTGGCCCAGTGCACCGACCTGTACGGGCCCGGCGGCCTTGCCCGTGGCGTCGGCGCAGCGTGGCTGGTGTTCTGCGCGGGGATCGCGGCCGCGGCCCTGCACCCGGCGGTGGGGGAGCTCGAGGAGTCGGACTCCTCCGGACGCGGGCGGCTCTCCTCCTGGTGGGTGCTCCTGCTGTCGGCCTGCAACCTGGTCGGGCCGGCCGCACTCGTGATCGCGGTCCGGACCGGCAGCGACCCGCACACCGTTGCGGTGGCGTGCTTCTCCGGCTGCGTGTCCTTGACGGTGATCGCCCGCATGGTCGGGATCGTCGTGCGGGACGAACGAGCCGTCCGCAGCGAACGCGCCCTGCGTACCGCGGGCGAACGACTGGTCTCGGCGCGCGGGGTCGAGGAGATCTACCGGGTGGCCATCAGCTCGGTGGCCTCCGTGGTGGGCGCCAAGGACCGGTGCGTGGCCGGCCTGTACCTGGTGGGTCCGACCGGCGTCTACCTGGCGCACGGTACGCCGGTGGTGAGCAACCCCACGGCGGCATTGGAGGACGGCACCAATCCCGACGGGCGCCTCGTGCGTTCGGACCGGGTCAGCGTCAGCCCGATGCCCGGCGAGCACGGCCTGCGGGGCGTGCTGGTCGTGCGCTCCTGGCGTGCGCTGCCCCCGGAGGCGAGCGGGGTGCTCGGTACCCTGGCCGCGGCGGTGGCCCTGGCCCTGGAGAGCGCGGGCCTGATCGTCGAGGTCCGCCAGCGTCAGCACGAGGCGCACTTCAAGAGCCTCGTCCACAACTCCTCGGACGTGATCCTGGTCGTGGACCGGGACGGTCTGATCTCCTTCGCCACGCCGTCCCTCCAGCGCACCCTGGGCTGGGAGCTCGCGGACGTGCTCGGCGTGAACTTCAGCCAGTTCGTCCATCCCGACGACGCCATGCCCGCGACGCGCCTGCTCGCCGGGATCGTCACGGACGGGGCACAGACGCAGCAGATGGTCGACTGGCGGGTCGCCCGCAGGGACGGCGGCTACCTGTCGTTCGAGGTGATGTTCAGCAACCTCATCGAGGATCCGGACCTCTCCGGGGTCGTGTTCACGATGCGCAACGTCACCGAGCGGCGGGTGCTGGAGGACCAGCTGCGGCACCAGACCTTCCACGACTCGCTGACGGGCCTGGCCAACCGGGCGCTGCTGCACGACCACCTCGAGCACGCGCTCTCCCGGCTGTCCCGGCGGGGTGGGTTCCTGGCCCTGGTGGTCTTCGACCTGGACGACTTCAAGCTGATCAACGACACCCTCGGCCACGCGGTCGGGGACGAGCTGATCGGCGCGGTCGCCGGACGTCTGCGCCGGGCCGGCCGCTCGGGGGACACCGTGGCCCGACTCGGCGGCGACGAGTTCGCCGTCCTCGTCGAGGACGTCGGCGGCTCCGGCGAGGCGGAGAGGATCGCGGAGGCCCTGCTGGGCGCCCTGGACGAGCCGGTCGTGATCGGGGAGCAGTCGGTGCGGGTCTCGGCCAGCGGCGGGTTGGTCGTGGTGGACGGCGGTGCCGTGGCCACCCCGATCACGGACGTGATGCGGCACGCCGACCTCGCCCTCTACGCGGCCAAGGACCGGGGCAAGGCCCAGGTCGTCGCCTACTACGACGACCTGCACGCGCGGATGGTCGAGCGGGTCACGCGGACCAGTGAGCTGCAGCGGGCCATCGAGGTGGATCAGTTCTTCCTGCAGTACCAGCCGATCGTCTCGATCCAGACCGGGGCCGTGGTGGGGGCCGAGGCCCTGGTGCGGTGGCACCACCCGTACCGCGGCACGGTGCCGCCCGCGGAGTTCATCCAGCTCGCCGAGGACACCGGAATGATCATCGACCTGGGCAGGTGGGTCCTCGTGGAGGCCTGTCGTCAGGCACGTGCCTGGGCGGAGGTGCCCGGAGGGGCCCTGCGCATGTCGATCAACGTGTCGGGACGCCAGCTCCAGGAGGAGGACTTCCCCGGACATGTCGCCGAGGCGCTCGCCGAGTCCGGGCTGGAGCCGGGTGCGCTGGTCCTGGAGCTGACCGAGAGCGTGCTGATCCACCAGGACTCGGGGATCACCGACCGGCTGCAGGCCTTGCACGACCTCGGGGTGCAGTTGGCGATCGACGACTTCGGCGTGGGGTACGCCGGCATGGGGTACCTGCAGACGCTCCCGATCGACATCCTGAAGATCGACAAGTCGCTCGTGGACAACCTCGGCGTCGAGGGTTCGGGCGGAGCGCTCGCCCAGGCCGCCATCTGGCTCGCGCACTCGCTCAATCTCGAGGTGGTCGCGGAAGGGATCGAGCGGGTCGAGCAGCGGGACGAGCTGTGGGCGCTGGGGTGCGGGCACGGGCAGGGATTCCTGTTCGCGCGCCCCCTCTACCCAGCGGACCTCGTGGCCGTGCTCGCGGACACCCAGGAGCTGGGGCCACCCCTGCCCCGGGCCAGTGGGAGCCCGCTGCTGCGTCCGCGCACGCCGGTGCCGACCCTGCCGGATCCGTCGTTCGAGCCGGGTCGCTGACCGCGGCTCGCCGCCCGAGCCAGTTCCCCCCGCCGAGACCCGTCCTCCTGCCGAGACCCGTCTCCCCAGCCGAGAGAGGCCCCATGTCCGTCGCCGACCTGCCCGGTCCCCGCCCCGCGGCCGATCGCCTCACCCACAGCTGGTCGGGGACCCGGCCGACGGGGACACAGGGGGCCGGGGGTTCTCCGGCGGACGTGCGCGGCGGCGACCTGATCTACCCGGGTCGCACCAGCCTGCCCGCCGGCGGGAACGGGGAGGGTCCGCCCGTCGAGCAGGTCGACGGCCAACACCTGCGGGTGGGGGACCGGTGGCTGGTGGACTTCGAGGGCGGCGGGCACCTCGGGCTGGACGCCGACCCGGAGCTCCTCGAAGCCGTGCTGCGGGCGTCCCGGGACTGGGGGCTGACCACCCGGCGGGCGCCGCTGAGCGCTCCCGGCCGGCTCCACCGGGACGTCGAGGAGCGCCTGGCCGCGGTGTTGCGGATGCCCTCGGTGATGGTCGTGCCGAGCATCGCCGAGCTGCACCTGGCGGCGGTGCCCGCGATCGTGGGCCAGGGTTGGGTGTTCGTGGACGACCAGGTGCACCGCACCCTCTACGAGGCGGCGCAGATCTCCCGGGCCGCGGGCGCGACCCTGCGCCGGTTCCGCACCGGGGACCTGCACACCCTGGACCGGCTGCTGCGGAGCGCCACCGCCCATGCACCCCGGTTGATCTGCACGGCCGGGGTCGACGGGGTCACCGGCGAGGTCCCCGACCTGTCCGGGCTGGTGCACCTGGCCCGGGAGCACGGAGCCCTGCTCTACGTGGACGATCCCCACGGGTTCGGTCTCGTCGGGGACCGCCTGCCCGGGGACTGGCTGCCGTACGGGCGCTCCGGCAACGGGTTGGTCCGGCATCTGGGGCTGGACTACGAGGGCCTGCTGCTCGCGGGCGAGTTCTCCCCGTCCTTCGCGACCTCCCTGGCCTTCCTGGCCGCCCCTGCCCGTCTGCGGGACCACCTGGAGATCGCGGCCGGTCCCTCACTGAGTCGTATCCGACTGTCGACGCCGGCCCTGGCGGCCGCACAGGCCGGGATGGAGATCAACACGCGACGCGGCGACGCCATTCGCGAGAGGCTCTACCGCTCGACGGTGCGGGTGCTGGAGGTGGGGCACGAGGCAGGCCTCGTTCGGGCCGGGGCGTCCGGGCTGCCCCTGGTGCACATCCCCTTGCCCGATGACCACACCGCGGGGGCCACGGAGGCGGCCACGAGCAGCGCCGCACAGGTGGCGGCCCTGGCCCGGCTCGGTGCGGTCGACCTGGCGAGCGCGGCCCAGCTCTGCGCCATGGTGGACCACCTGCGGAAGGCGGGGATCCGCGTGGGACTCACGGCGTATCCGGCGCCGCCCCTCCACGAGGCGGGACTGCGGATAAGGATCACCGCGTCACACACCGAGGAGGACCTGGAACTCCTCTGCTCGGCGTTGGCCGGGCTCGCCGAGCGCCTTCCGACCCGCCCCGTGCGGGTCGGTGCCGCCCTCGGCTGAGCAGTCTCCCGATCCGGTCGGCCCCCGGGGCAGCGTGGCCTTCCGTGCAGGTGATGTCTCACCGGGCCCAGTGCGCGCGATGCCTCATGCGGTCCAGCGCACGCGATGCATCAGCACCATCGACCAGCCGTGACTGCTCTGTATCTCGTCGATGGTGAAGTCGGCCAGACCCTTCATGGAGAGGACCAGCTTCTTGAGGTCCTCGGCCCCGGCGAACATCAGCACGGCCAGTTGGTCGTAGGGACGCAGAGCCGCGACCGCCTTGGCCCCGGAACGCGGGGCTCGCATCACCCGTCCGGAACGGTCTGGGCTCTGGTACAGGGGCATCCGGTTCGCGAGATCGGGCGCGTCGGCGCGGATGTTGAGTTCGGACACCGTCCCGGGGGTGAAGACCGCGACACCGCGGTCCGCGGGCAGGCGTAGTTCGGTCAACAACGCGCTGGGATCGCCCTGGCCGTGCCCGGCCTTGGTGCGTTCGAGGACCTGATCGGACCAGCCGAGCTGAGCGATCACCAGGACGGCCGTCACGATGCTCACCGCCGTCCAGACCAGGCCGACCGAGCGGAACGGTCGTCGCGTGGCGCTCGATCGTCCGGTCCCGGATCCGGTGCCCGCGGCCTCGGTGTCGGCGTCCTGCGGCGCGGTGCGCTGTCGTGGGACGGACAACGGAGGGCACAGGGGCCGGGTGAGGAAGGAGAGGCACCAGGCGATGGCGAGGATGCCCTCACCGGCCACGATCGCCCATCCCGGGAGCGAGACGAGCATGTACCGCGCGACCAGGGTCTTCTGGCCGGCGGCGGCCGTGATCGCGACGATCACGGGGGTCGACAACCCCCAGCCCAGGGCGTACAGGAGCAGGTGGCGCCGGACGGCGTCCTTGGTGCACAGCGTCCGCACCACACCGAGCGCGGCGAGGACGAGCACGAGCTCCAGGATGGCGTCGGACCCGAAGACCTCGGTGAAGGTCAGCCACAGGTGGGGCCAGCTCATCGTCCGGGGGTGCGCGACACCATGGGCCTTCTCGTTGATGAACCAGAACGCGGGCGAGGCCAGCAGCAGAGGAACGCCGGCCCAGCCCAGGACACGCAGGCGGATCCGCCGCCCGAAGGGCAGCATCGCGGCCAGCTGGACGGCGACCACGGCGAGAGCGAGCAGGTGCAGCAGCGGCAGCACCATCACCGTGACCCCGTACGCCATCCGGGTGGGGATCCCGCCGTCGTGGCAGGTGCGCCACCAGAGGACCGTGCAGGCGACCCCGAGGGCCATGACCGCGGCATACGGTCTGGCCTCCTGCGCGAACCGGGAGAACGTGGGGAGCGCGAGGAGCAGTGCGCCCGCCGCGACGCCCACCGGCAGGGAGAAGTGGCGGCCGACCCACGCGGTGAGGAGGGTGACCGTCACGACGGCGGCGATCGCCGAGGGGATCCGGAGCCAGAAGATGCTGGAGGAGAAGGCGGCCCAGGGCTTGAGCATCGTGTAGTAGAGCCCGAGGGGTGCGTCGAAATGCAGGATGAACCGGCCCAGATCGGGCCAGCTGCGTCGCACCGCGAGGACCGTGACGGACTCGTCGATCCAGGGTGCAGGACGACCCAGGCCGATCGCGCAGATGAGCGTTGCGGCGGCGCCGAGGAGAAGGCTCCAACCGGTCGGGCCGGAGATCCGGCGCACGCTGCGGGCCTGTGCCTCGGGAGGGGGTTGGGGTGGGGCGGCCATCACCGGGGGGGAGAAAGTCATCGCAGGTCTCTCCGGCCCCTCGCCCTGCCTCGGCCGTCGGGCCCGGAGTGTCCGGGACATCCCGCCCGCGGCGGTGGTGACGGTGATGGTCGAGTCGGGTCTGGGCGCTGTCGGGAATGCTACCGGCGCCCATTGTAGGCGTGATTCCCCGGATTACTGACCGGTACCCGGCAACCGGCCTCCACGCAAGGTGCGTGGAGGCCGGCCGTGCTGGATCCGTGCTGCTCAGCACGCCATTCTCAGTGCGGGATGATCACCGTCACAGAGGTCCTCGGGTGGGCGAGGTTCCAGGCTCGCGCGGTGGCGCGCAGGGCGTCCACCCGGGCAGCGGCGGCGTTGGCGATGGCCGCCCGGGCCGAGGGGTTGTCGGTGCGCGCGATCTGCGCGGCGGCCTGGGACTCGATGGCGGTGACCTGCTGGGCCACGCGAGCAGGGGAGTACAGCGAGCTGTACACCGCCTTGAAGAACACCGAGGCGGCCTTACCGGCGTGCTTGCCCCGCAGGGTGCAGAAGCCGGAGTTCACCGCCATCCCGCTCGGGCAGGTGTCCCGCACGGCGGTGAGTCCCCAAGCGCGCAGGAGCGGCGCCCACCGCGCGTGGGCCGCGAGCATCGACTGGGGCACGAGGTACCCGGCGGTGTTCTGGCAGGTCCCGGTCCTCGTCGAGGGGGTGCAGGGGCGGGCAGCCGTCGACCGCGAGGCGATGGTGCCCTTGGGGTGCGGCACGGCGAGCGCCGGGTTGACGGCGGGCTTGGGCTTCTTCTTGATGACGTGCTTCTTCTTGACGACCTTCTTCTTCGCGACCTTTTTCTTGACGACCTTTTTCTTGGCGGCAGCCTTTTTCTTGGCCTTCTTCTTCGTCTTTTTCTTGGCCTTCTTCTTCGCGGTCGTGACCGTCGTGGTCTTCGCTGCCACCTGCACGGTGGAGTGCGAGGCGGGGCCGGCCAGGGCCTCGGCTCCGGTGCTGGCGAATGCGGCGGCCGCGACGGCCAGCACCATGCCGAGCACCATGAACCATCGAATGCGGGTCATCCTGGGCGCAGCCATGCGCATCTCCTCCATGAGAACGGGTGGGCGGCGGCTCTCCTGCCTCTCCTGTCGTCCACAGGCGGCGAGAGCTGATCCAGGAACAGGCAACCTCACCCGCTCAGCCGTGCTGCTCCGCCGAGAGGAAGGCGGAGCGTGGGGCCGGACCGCCCGGGGGGCTGCCGAGGGGCCCCGGACGCCGGGAAGGTCGCCCGGTCGGAGTACCGGAACCGTCAGGCGTGGGTGCCCTCGGTGACCGTGGCCTCCGCTTCCGGGTCATGGGAGATCCGCGTGCGCAGCCCGCGGTCGGCGAGATCCGCCGCCACGTAGGGCGCCTGGTCCCGACTCGTCTCGATCAGCAGCGTGCCGTGCGGGGCGAGCCAGTCGGACACCTGGGCGAGGATGCGCCGCACCACCTCGAGACCGTCGGGGCCGCCGTCGAGAGCCAGGGGGGCCTCGTGCAACCGGGCCTCGCGCGGTAGCAACGCCAGCTCACGGGTGGGCACGTAGGGCGCATTGGCCAGGATCAGGTCCGTCCGGCCCCGCAGGTTCTCGGGCAGCGGGTCGAACAGGTCGCCCAGGTAGGCATGACCCCCGACCTCTGCCAGGTTGTCGCGGGCGCAGCGCACCGCCGCCGGGTCGAGGTCCACCGCATGGATCCGTGCGTCGGGCCGGGCCGTGGCCACGGCCAGGGCGAGCGCCCCCGTGCCGCAGCACAGGTCGAGCACGATCGGTCCGGGACCCCCCACCGGTCGGCGCCGGATCGCCCAGTTCCGGATCGCCCAGTTCTGGCTCCTCCTGGTCGGGAGAGTGCGCCCGGGAGCCGTGGACCTGCCGTCCAACCAGGCCAGAGCCTGGTCCACGAGGAACTCCGAGCGCCACCGAGGGACGAACACCCCGGGGGTCGTGCGTACGCGCAGTCCGTGGAACTCGGCCCAGCCCAGCACATGTTCCAGGGGTTCGCCCTGGAGCCGACGCCGCACGAGGTGCTCCCGTGCGTCGGGTGGAAGGGCGACCTGCAGGAGCAGCCTGGCCTCGTCCTCCGCGCGCACGCATCCTGCGGCACGCAGGCGTGCGGTGAGTTCGGTCGCCTCGACGGTGTCCACCTCCTCGCCGTCGCGCAGGCTCTCCAGGGTGACACCGCAGGCTCCGGGGCGACACCGGTGGACGGCTCCTCGGCGCCGTGGGTCCGCGACCGGGGCGTCCGTGGGTCCGTGTCGGGGACGACTGCGGGCCCTCGACGGGGACGACTGCGGGTCCTCGACGGGGACGACTGCGGGTCCTCGACGAGAGGTGCCGGCGGGGTTGTGACAACATGCGGGGTACGTGCCGATCCCCCGTGTGGGCACGTGATCGAGGCCCCGGGCGCCCCCCGTCGCTCGGGGCCTCTCACTTGGCTCGGGTCCGTCAGCGCCGCCCGGTGCCGATGCGCGGCTGGTCCTCAGCAGACGTACGACCACTTCTCAGTAGACGTACGGCCACCCGGCCGAGTCGTAGCCGATCAGGTTGATCCCCAGGAGCGGGTTCCCGTTGTCCGCGTAGTAGTGATAGACGAGGACATCCGAGTCGCTGTCCGCGAGGACGCTCTGCCCGCCCGGCCCGTGGACGCTGCCGTGTCCCGCGAGCACCTGGGTGCCGCCGCCCGACGTCAGCGCCGTGCCGTTGCGGTCCGTGTAGGGGCCGGTGGCGGAGGTGGAGCGACCCACCATGATCCGGTAGGTGCTGGATGCGCCCTGGCAGCACAGATCCCAGGACGTGTAGAGGTAGTAGTAGCCGCCGTGGTGGAAGACGAAACCGGCTTCGATCGCGCCGCCGGCGGTCGACCTGGCGGCCACGGACCGCACAGTCGTGTCGGACGTCGAGCGCAGGCCCGTGTTCGGGTCGAGTGCCACCGTCTTGATCCCGGACCAGAAGGAGCCCAGGGTGAGCCACCAGCGGCCCGCGTCGTCCACGACGAGGTTGGGGTCGATCGCGTTGTAGTTGTCGGAGCTCTTGGTGGAGATCACCAGCCCTTGGTTCGACCAGGAGCCGGAGGCGGCGGTGCTGCTGGTGGCAAGGAAGATCGCCGAGGTGTTCGAGCCAAACGACGACGCCGCGTAGTACAGGTAGTACTTACCGTTGTGGTATGAGATGTCCGGCGCCCACAGGCTTGCGCTCCCGCCGGTGTACGCGGTGGTCCAGGACGCGCCGGACGGCCAGACCGTGCCCGCGCCGCGCCAGGCGGTCCGGTCGGTGGACGTCGTGATGGGCAGGCCGTTGCCCGTGCCGATCATGACGTACGTGCCGCTCGGGGTCTTCACGATGCCCGGGTCGTGCACGCCCGTGGAGCCGGTGACCACCCCGGGGCCGGGGTAGCTCGCGGGCGGGGTTCCCGCGGTGGTCGTGCTGGTGCGCGTGGTCGTGGTCGTGGAGCGCGTGGTCGTGCTGGCGCGGGTGGCCGTGGTCGTGGTCGTGGAGCGTGTGGTCGTGCCGGTCGTGCTCGTGGTGGCCGGCGGGGTGGTGGTGCCGGTCGCGCCGGAGCAGGCCGTGCCGTCGAGGGCGAAGCTGCCGGGGGTCCCGGGCGTTCCGGCGGCGGCCCCCTGGAAGCCGAAGGAGACGCTCGCGCCGGTGCCGAGGCTCCCGTTCCAGCTCGCGGAGGCCGCCGTCACGGCGGAGCCGGACTGGGTGACGGTGGCGTTCCAGGCGGAGGTGACCGTCTCCCCGTTCGTGAAGGTCCAGCCCAGGTTCCAGGACGTGCGGGCGTCACCGAGGTTGGTCAGGTTCACCGAGGCGACGAAGCCGCCGGACCACTGCGAGGTCACCGAGTAGTCCACGCGGCACGCGACGGCCGCGACCGCGGAGCCGGGGGTCACGGCCACCGCGGACGCCGCCAGGACGAGCGGGACGGCCAGTGCGGTGGTGAGGCCCGGGGCAGGCCGCCAGGGCCGCGTGACCGGAGGGCGCAGGACGGACCGCCGGGGACATGCGGCTGGTGAGCGGCGGGAGAACGGTCGGCGGGGGTGGAGCATGTCGGGTCTCCGATCCTCGGAGTGAGCGTGTGGGACGGGGGCGACGCTGCTGCCGGGCGCCGGAGCTTCTCCGTCGGAGACGGTGACGGATGTCCGGCGATAACGGCAAGAGGGATCTCAATTCAGTAACGAGATCGCCCGGCCCCGCCGTCCGGAGCACGGTTCTGCTCGGACCCCGGCGTCCAGCGCCCGGATCCGCTCGGCCTCAGCCGTCCAGCGCCTCGACGTGCACGAGGGTCACGGTCTCGGGGCGGGCGTTGGGCACGGGCACCCCGATCGTGGCCAGGGCAGCGCCCGAGACGCTCTCACCGCCGGCCGGCCCGAGGTCCAGCTGTCCCGCGAGACCGTCGACCCGGGGGGCGAGCAGCGGGGCGGGACCGGCCCAACGCAGGCGGTACCGGCAGGTCGGGTCGAGGCCGGGCACACGCAGCGGGCAGGGCAGCAGTCGCGCGGACTCGTCCAGTTGCACGCGCGCCATCAGGGCGGACCGGCGGTCCGGGGCGACCACGCCGTGGGTCCACAGGGCGGGGTCGGGCTCGTCCAGGCGCACCACACGTCCGCTGTGGAGGAGGTCCCGGTGACGCTTGTACAGGGCGATCCAGTCCGCGAGCTGAGCGCGCTCGGCAGCGGTGGCCTCGGTGAGGTCCCACTCGATGCCGAAGTGGCCGAACAGCGCGGTCGCGGCCCGGAAGTCGAGCGGCAGCACCCGGCCGGTCTGGTGCGACCGGTTCGCCGACACGTGTGCGCCGAGGTACTCGGGCGCGACCAGCTGCGTGGTCCAGCGCTGGATCGGTTGTCGGGCCAGGGCGTCCGTCATGTCCGAGGTCCACACCCGCTGGCAGCGACTCAGCAGGTCCAGGTCGATCCGGCCCCCACCGCTCGCGCAGCCCTCCCACTCGACCGCGGGGTGCCGGCGCCGCAGCTCGTCCCAGAGGGTGAGGAATCCCTGCGTGTGCCGGTGCACCGCGGGCGCGCCCCCGTGGACCGCGCTGCCGGCCTCGACCAGGGCTCGGTTGTGGTCCCACTTCACGTACCCGATCTCGTACTCGGACAGGATCGTGTCGATCCGGGCCAGGAGGTAGTCGACGACCTCCGGGCGGGACAGGTCCAGCACGAGCTGGTTGCGCTGCAGCCGGGGGAGCCTCCCGTCCGCCGAGAGCACCCAGTCCGGGTGGGCCCGGAACAGGTCGGAGTCGGGGTTGACCATCTCCGGCTCGAACCAGAGCCCGAAGACCAGCCCGTGCCGGCGTACCTCGTCCACGAGCGGGGCCAGCCCCCGCGGCCAGACCTGTTCGTCCACGAACCAGTCGCCGAGCCCGGCGTCGTCGTCCCGCCGGTGCCGGAACCAGCCGTCGTCCAGCACGAAGCGCTCGGCACCGACCTCGGCGGCCAGCGCGACGAGTTCGGTGAGACGGGTGAGGTCGTGGTCGAAGTAGACCGCCTCCCAGACGTTCAGGTTCACGGGGCGGGGGGAACGTGGATGCGCGGGCAGGGACCGCTGGTACCGGTGCGCCGACGCGGCCAGGGAGTCCAGCCCGTCGGGCGCGGTGAGGACGTGCACCCACGGCGTGCGGTACGCCTCACCGGGCGCCAGCACCAGCTCGCCCGGCAGCAACAGTTCGCCGCCGAGGACGGTCGTGGGCTCGGTGGCCAGGCGTTCCACCCGGACCACCGCGTTGCCGCTCCAGGCCACGTGCACGCCGAGCACCGCGCCCGTCCCGAAGCCGAAACCCGGAGTGCCCAGGACGCTGAGCAGCGGCCCGTCGTGCCCGGAACGTCCGCCCCGCATCTCCCGCACCCAGGTGCCGTCGGTGAGGGGACGGCGCTGCGGCACCCGCTCCCGGGCCCAGCGCCCGGTGAAGTCCAGCACCTCGGTGTGGTCCGTGGGTACGGGGAGGGCGACCTCCAGCCGGTCCACCAGGTAGGGCTCGGTGCCGGTGTTCGTCAGCTCGTGCCGTACCCGCAGGGAACCGCCGGGCAACGCCTGCGCCCTGGTGCACAGGGCCAGGCCCGAGGCCGGGTCGGTGGCGAGGATCTCGAGTTCCTCGTCGTCCGCAGACACCTGCCGGGTGCGGAAGAACGGGGTCCAGTCGCGGCCCGCGGGCACCTGCGCTGCGTCGCCCGGCCCGTGACCGGCCAGTCGGTGACCGGCCAGGCCGGGGCTGCCGGTGTCCCCGCGGCGGTGCTCCGGCAACAACGCACGCTGCCGGTTCGCCCGGGCCGCGGTGGCGAGCGCCGGGAGATCCGCGGGATCCACCGGGCCGACGTGCAGCGCCAGGGGCAGGCCGCCGTCCGGGTCCGGCAGGAGCACGAGCCGGGTGGTCCCCGGGGTGCCCGGCCGGGGGAACACCAGAGGCAGGTTGGCATCGGGCGGCGTGTTCATGGGTCCTCCGCGGAGATGGGTCCGGTGACGTGGCCCGCGCTCGCGGATGCTCTGAGTGCACTTCCTCACGGACCAAGGTTCAAGTGTGCCCTCCACGATGTCGATGAAGGGGAGACGAGACGTACACGCCGAATCGGACGGATCGGGATGGGACTCAGCGACAGCTTCCAGCGACCCGTGGCGATCATCATCACGGGCATGAACGAGTACCACTCAGGGATACTGGCCGGTGCTCGGGCTGTCTTCGATCGCTGCGACGTCCCGTTCATGGTGGTCGCCAACGAGCCTTATGCGGCGAACAACTCGGAACTCACCCTCGCCCTCATCGAGAAGCGTGCCCTGCGCGGCGTGCTGCTGCTGCCGACGATCTCGCCCG
>Ga0265334_10000808_pt1 | contig 15652 bp, 12 predicted proteins | sample 42023metaG_FD_192442 | JGI IMG/M metagenome (GOLD analysis project Ga0265334, IMG submission 192442) | Rhizosphere microbial communities from Carex aquatilis grown in University of Washington, Seatle, WA, United States - 4-20-23 metaG | ecosystem: Host-associated > Plants > Roots > Rhizosphere... | reverse complement strand
GACGAGAGAAACGATATTTTCGACGAGGATGCCGCGAATGGCGGCACGCGCGGCTACCGCATCCGCCGCCGCGTCCGCAACTTTTCGGCGATATCGATCGAGGCTATCCGGATCGGGCGGGTCGCCACCCTTGAGCACATAGCGGGAAACCGGGTCGGCGTCCGTCGCGACGTCGTAAATCCATGCTGGATCGACGGGACGAGATGCGTCCTGGACGTTGCCGCGCGCGGCGGCATCCTGGCGCACCATCTCCCCCGCCAGCCACCCATTGAAAAGGTTTTCGCAATTGTTGCCGGTCAAGGTCCTGTTCAGACGCCCGAACGGGTCAGCCGAAATCTTCTTGAAACCGCGCTCATAGGCATCCAGCGTTTCCCTGCATCTTGCGTTTCCCGCATCGAACAGCGCACGCAGATCGGCCCCGAGGTCCGCCTCGCTTTCGCTGGTGTCCATCGCCGACCAGTCCGCGGTGATCCAGTGAAGGACGGCGGTATCCTGACGCGCCTCGCCGTTCTTACGAAGGTCTCCCAGGATCGCAGCCCTGATGGGAGCGATGTGCTGCTCATAAAGGACGGGTGCGCGATCGGCCGTGACGAACGTGAAGCTCGTCGCGAAGGCGAGCACGCCAAGCACACGGGCAGCGATTTTTCGCGCCCGCGCCGCCACCGCAATCGGCCGCGCCGAGTGAAACACAAGGGAAGCGGCGCACAATGCAAGGGCGGCAAGCGTGACGTGCCTCAGCGACAGAACCGCTTTTGCCTGCGCCATCGAATGGGCGATTGCGTATTCCCAGTGCGCGACCTGATCGGCGCTGATCCAATCCCGCCAGAAATTGAGCCCGATCTGAACGGTCATCACCAGCGCGCCCGCCAGCATGCACGCGCGCGCCATCTGTGAGAAATCGCCGAACGCGCCGGACGCGATTCGCCGGATGGCGCTTTGGCGCTCCTCGGGAATGCGGCGGAACCGCCGGTCCTTTACGGCCGGCCCGGACACACGCTCCAGCGTGATCCAATGCTTCACGATATAGAACAGTGCCGCCGCCGCGCCCGCTGCCAGCGTGTAACCCCCAACCGGTCCTTGAAACGGGGCAAGCGCGATCAGGGCGATCAGGCCGAAGAGGCTGAATATCCCGGCCCGAATACGCGGTTGCGATGATGCTGTCGCCTGTGGTGGCATGGTGGCTGCCCCCGGCTACAATAAGTAGCCGAACTTCAGGAGCGCTTCCACTTGGGCATGGCCGGGCAGGCGGGACCGGTCAGGCGAGGCGAACTACTCGCCCGGCACCGGATGGGCCTGGAGTGCGGCGACGCGGGCGCGCACGCGCGAGAAATCCTTGGCGATCAGGATGTAGAACGTCGGCACCACGAACAGCGTGAACAGCGTGCCGATCGAGATCCCGCTGAAGATCACCAGCCCCATCGCGAAGCGCGCCACCGCGCCAGCGCCTGTGGAGAGCAGCAGCGGCACCACGCCCAGCACCATCGCCGCGGTGGTCATCAGGATAGGCCGGAGCCGGATGCCGGCCGCGAGTTCGACCGCGTCACGCTTGGCATGGCCTTCGCGCTGCAGGCGGTTCGCCACATCGACGATCAGAATCCCGTGCTTGCTGATGAGGCCCATCAGCGTCACGATTCCGACGAGTGTGTAGATGTTCAGAGTCGCCCCGCCGAATTGCATCACGTTCGGATAGAAGACGCGCAATCCTCCCACGATATGCATCGCCACCATCGCGCCGGCAATCGACATCGGTACCGAGATCAGGATGATGAAGGGATCGCGGAAGCTTTCGAACAAAGCCGCCAGCACCAGGAAGATGATCACCGCGGCGAAGAACAGCAGGGTCAGGAAGCCGCTCGATTCCTGCATGTATTGCCGCGAGGTGCCGGCATAATCGATGATGTAGCCCTGCGGCAGCGTGCGGGAGGCGACCTGCTGCAGATAGGTGAGCGCATCGCCCTGCGTCATGCCGAAGCCCGGCGCGAGATTGATCGTTGCGGCATTGAGCTGCTGAAAGTGCGAAAGCGATTCCGGCGTGGTCTGGGTGGTGATCTTGGCGACCGTGGACAGCGGCACCAGCGACCCGTTCGGCGACCGGATGTAGTAATTGAGAATCTGGTCCGCGTTGAGGCGGAAGGGCTGATCGGCCTGGGCCATCACCCGATAGGAGCGGCCCTCCATACTGAAATAATTGACATAGCCGCCGCCCAGCATCGCGGCCAGCGCGTTGCCGATATCGCTCATCGAAAGGCCCATCACGGCCGCCTTGTCGCGGTCGATGTCGACCGTGACCTGGGGCCGGTCGATCTTGAGATCGGGTTCGGCAAAAAAGAACTTCTTGCTGTCGCGGACCTCGGTCATGAATTTCTGCACCGCCTCGTTCAGGCGGTCGAAGGATTCGGTCGTGCTGATGACGAACTGCACCGGCGCGCCGAAGCTCGACGGCAGCGGCGGAGGCTGGGACACGAAGAAATCGTTGAAGGGCGGGAATTGCACCAGCTGGTTCTGCACGTCCTGCTGCACTTCAACCGAATTTTCTGCCCGCGCGTCCCACGGCTTCAGCGCAAAGAATTTCATCAGCCGGTTGGGCGAATCCATCTGGAAGAGGAAATCGATGTTCGGATTTGTCTTCATCTTGTTGTAGACGGCGGCGGAGAACTCGCTGTACTGCGTCACCGAAGCGGTCGGCGAACCCGGGCCGAAGGCGAAGATGAAGCCCTGGTCCTCCTGCGGCGCAAGCTCCTGCTGGGTCGTCATCCATAACGCGGACGTTCCGACGATCACGATCACCGCAAACGCGACCGTCACCGGGATGTAGTTCAGCACCCCGTTCAGGCGGCGGCTGTAGAAACGGTGCAGCCCGTCGAAGCGTTTGTCGATGAAACGCGTAATGGCCGCCTGGATGCCGCGGTCCTGCTCGCCGTGCGGCTTGAGCAGTTTCGAGCACATCATGGGCGATAGCGTCAGCGCGACGATGGTCGAAATGATGATCGTGCCGACCAGCGTGAAGGCGAATTCGATGAACAGCGCGCCCGTCAGCCCGCCCTGGAAAGCGATGGGCAGAAAGACCGCGATCAGGACGGCCGTCATCGCGATGATGGGGCCGCCCAATTCCCGCGCCGCCTGGAGTGCCGCATCGAAGGGGCGTGCGCCTTCGTTGATGTGGCGGTGCACGTTCTCCACCACGATGATCGCGTCGTCGACCACCAGGCCGATGGCCAGAACCATGGCGAGGAGCGACAGCAGATTGATCGAGAATCCCAGCACCAGCATGATCATGAAGGCGCCGATCAGCGAAAGCGGAATCGCGACGATGGGAATCATCACCGTGCGGATCGAACCCAGGAACAGGAATACCACCAGCATCACGATTAGCAGGGTCTGGACGATGGTGCTTTCCACCTCGCTGATGGCGGTATCCACGAATTGCGAGGCGTCGTAGAGGATCGCGCCCTCCAACCCTTGGGGAAGCTGCGACTGAATCTGCGGGAAGACCGTATGGACCTGCTTCATCACGTCGAGCAGGTTTGCGTCTGGGGCGATGTCGATCGACAACGCGATGGAACTTTGGCCGTTGTAGGAAATATTGGTGTTGTAGTCCTCCGCGCCCAGCACGACGGTGGACACATCCGAAAGCCGCACGACCGCGCCATTGGCCTGCTTGACGACAAGGTTGCGGAATTCATCCAGCGAATGCAGCCCGGTCGAGGCCACCAGGTTCACCTGGACCATCTGGCCCTTGGTGGCGCCGAGCCCCGAAATATAGTCGTTGTTGGCGAGCGCCTGGTTGATGTCCGCCGCCGTCAGGCCGTAGGCGGCAAGCTTCGAGGGATCGAGCCACGCACGAAGCGCGAAATTCCGCGCCCCGAACAGGTTCACCGTCTGAACGCCGGGCACCGCCTGGAGCTTGGGCTGCACCACGCGCACGAGGTAATCGGTGATCTGGTTGGGCTCCAGCACGCTGGAGCGGAAGCCGAGATACATCGCCGAGATCGCCTGGCCGACCTGAACCTGCAGGACGGGCGGCTGCGTCTGCGGCGGCAGCCGGTTCAGCACCGAGCTGATCTTGCTGGTGATCTCCGTCACCGCGCGGTTGTAGTCGTAGTTCAGCCGCAGATTCACGGTGATGGTCGAAAGGCTGTTGGTGCTCGCCGAGGTGATGTAGTCGATGCCGTTGGCCTGGGCGATCGCGTTTTCGAGCGGCTGGGTGATGAAGCCCGCCACCACGTCGGGATCGGCGCCGTAATAGGCCGTGGTCACGGTGACGACGGCGTTCTCGGTGCGGGGATATTGCCGGACGGGCAGCGACAGGAGCGCGCGCAGGCCGAGCACGAGAATGAGGAGGCTGACGACTGTCGCCAGCACCGGCTTCTTGACGAAAAGATCGGTGAATCCCATGGACCTTTCCGCCTATTGCTCGTGCGGCTGAGGGTTGGACTCGTTGGCCGGCAGGACCGCGTTGTTGACAAGAACAGGCGCCCCGTTCTGCAGCTTCGTCTGCCCGGTGCTGACCACGACGTCGCCTTCCTTCAGCCCCGCGAGCACCGCGATCTGGTCGCCGCGCGTGGTGCCCGTGGTCACAACGGTCTGCTGCGCGATGAGCGACTCCTTGCCGGTCTTCGCGTCTTTGCCGTCCTTCACCAGGAAGACCATGTTGCCGTAGGGATTGAAGGTGATGGCCGTCTGCGGCAGCGTGATGTAGCGCTGGGGCGTGCCCGTCATGATTTCGACATTGGCGAACATGCCGGGCAGCAATTTCCGCTGCGCGTTGGGCAGCGTCGCCCTGACCGCGACATTGCGCGTTGCCGGATCGACCTTGGGGTCGATGGTGGTGATTTTGCCGGCAAACGGCGTACCGGGATAGGAATCCACCTTCACGTTGACGGCCTGCCCGACCTTGATCTGGTCGAGCTGCTGCTGCGGAATGTAGAAATCGAGGAAGATCGGGTCGAGCACCTGCAGGGTGACGACCGCGGTCCCCGGCGTCAGATACTGGCCGGTATTGATCCAGCGGATGCCGAGATGGCCCGCGAAGGGCGCCCGCAGCGTCTTCTTGGACAGCAGCGCCCGCTGTTCGGCGACCTGAGCCTCATAGGATTTGAGATTGGCTGCCGTCACATCGAATTGCGCCTGGCTGATGAGCTGGCGTTGAAGCTGTGCCTGATCGCGATTGTAATTGGTCTGCGCGAGGTCGCGCGACGCCTCGAGCGTGTGCAGTTTGGCGACATCGTCGTCATCGATGAGCCGGACGATCGGCTCACCGGCCTTCACATCGCCGCCGGAATCGAAATTGACCTCCGCCACAACACCGGGCAGTTCCACGGACAGGTCCGCGCCGCGCACGGGCTTGAGCGATCCGACCACCTGGATGGTTGGCTGCCACTGATCGAAGCGCGCGATCGTGGTCGACACCGAAGCGGGGGGCGGCGAGGGGAAGCCCTTGGCCGTGAAGGCGACGATGGGAAACGCGAAGATCGCGCCGAACAGCACCACCGCTGCGACCACGACAAGGATCATCCACAGCCACAAGCGTCTCTTGCGCGGAGGCCGCTCTTCCACCATCAGCTCGGGACGTTCTGGTTTGTTCATGGAAGTCTCGCGATGCCCGTCGGGTCGTGAAATTCCGGAATATCGTCGCGGTTCCACCAGCCGCCGCCGAGCGCCTGAAACAAGGCTACGGTGTCTGCGAAGCGATTGGCCTGTGCCACCACCAGAGCGATACGCGCCTGCTGATAGACGCGCTGCGCGTCCAGCAGTGACAAATAAGCGATGGCGCCGGCCTGGAAACGCTCCTGGGTGATGTCGAGCGACTGTTGGGCGGTCTGCTCGGCATAGAGCTGGGTCTTGACCGTCTCCGCGTCGAGCTGCAGCGCGGCGAGCACATTGGCCACATTGGCGAACGCGTTCAGCACCACGCCGCGATATTGCGCGGCCGCACGGTCGAACGAATCATAGGCTGCGCGTTCCTGGGCCCGGAGCGTGCCGCCGCGAAAGATCGGCGCCGTCAGCCCGGTCGCAAGCGACCAGGCGGTGTTGGGATTGCCGAAAAACGTGCCCACGACATTGGTGCTGTCGCTGAGGCTCCCGGTGACGGTGAAGGCCGGAAACAGATTGGCCGTCGCGACGCCGATTTGCGCACTCGCCTGATGCAGGGAGGCTTCGGAGGCGCGGATATCCGGCCGCTGCTCGACCAGCTTGGAAGGCAGGCTGAGCGGCAGATCGGACGGCAAGGCCAGATCGGCAAGCTGGATATCGGGGATTTGCGCCTGAGAGGGCAAACGGCCGGTCAGGATGGCAATCGTATTGCGTACCTGTTCAAGCTGCTTCTGCACCGGGGGAAGGGTCGCCTGGGTAGCCGCCAATTGCGATTGCTGCGCCAGCACGTCGCCGCGCGCGACCGCGCCGAGTTCGAATTGCTGATTCAGCAGGTCCAGCTCCTGGGCCTGCGCGGTGATGATGTCCTGGGTGGCGGCGATCTGCGCCGACAATGCCGCTTCCTGGATGGCGGCCGTGATCACGTTCGAGGTCAGCGTGAGATAGGTCGCTTCCAGCTGAAACCGGGAATTCTCCTCCAGCGCCCCTGATGCTTCCACGGAGCGCTGAATGCCGCCGAAGACATCGGGGACATAGGAAACGGCGACGGATGCGTTGAACAGATCGAACGCGGGCGAGGTTGTCCTTCCGCCGGAGCTTTGCGCCTGACGCGATATTCCCCCGCTTCCGCTGACCTGCGGGAATAGGGAGCCTTCCTGCGCGATCAGGTTCTCATGCGCCTGCCGGAGCGCGGCCTGCGCCGCATCGATATCGGGGTTCGCCTTGAGCGCCTGTTCGACCAGATCGTTCAGGACGCCTGAACGGAACAGCGACCACCATTGGCCCGGTACGTCGCTGTCCTGAAGAAACCGCTGCGCGTCGCCGGCAATCGGGGTGTCCGCCGAGGCCGTCACCGGCGGCAGGGGATAGGACGTATAGCCCATCACCACCGGCGCCTGGGGCCGCTCGAAATTGGGTCCGAGTGTGCAGGACGCAAGCGCCACCGCTGCCACGGATGTCAAAAGAACCGAACAATAGGATTTAAGCACGCCCGCTGCCCCTCTAATTCCAATGCGTCCTATAGCCGAAAATCCTGTGCGCGCCGAACATATGCCTCGCCGGCGGATGTCCTTCGCAGGGATCGCACCCAAGGAGACAGGAAACGCATAATTCGGAAACTATCTAGTTCCCAATTCCCTGTCAACGTGTATGCTGCATTGCGAAAGCATAGAGGGCGTTTATCCCAAATTTGCCTTCTCGTAGGAACAAGGAACTCGATTGATGCGGGTAAAAGTTTCAACGTTAAGCCGCAGCGACGATGGCGGCATGGCGCTGAAGGAGGCTGACCCGCCTCGCGCGCGGCGGGGCCGGCCCTGCCAGATTGCCGAGCCGGAGCGCCGGGAGCGGCTTCTGGAGGCCGCCGAGACCTCGTTTCTGGATATGGGCTACGCCGCCGCCAGCATGGACGACATCGCGCACCGGGCGGGTATGTCGAAAAAGACGCTCTATCGCTTGTTCCAAACCAAGGAATCGCTGTTCGCCGCTGTGGTTGCCGCCCGCCGGGCCGTGCTCGAAGCGATGATCGCCGGCAATGATTGCGCGGGCGACAAGGACCCGGCCGAGGTCCTGTGCTGCTATCTGGGCAAGGTCGCCCGCTTCGTGCTGTCGCCGCGGCAAGCGGCGCTCTATCGCCTGGTGATCGCCGAATCGCTCCGGGCGCCGGAGCTTGCCCATGCGTTCTATCGGGAAGGTCCCTGCAAGGTGCGGGAAAGACTTGAAGCCTGGCTTTCCAGCCAGCATCGGGCCGGCTCGCTTCACGTCCCCGACGTCGAGCGCGACGCCGGCATGTTGTGCTCGATGGCGATTGCGGAACTGCAAATGCGGCTTCTGGTGGGCGAGTTGCGCATGCCCGAGCCGGAACTGATCGATGCCAATGTGGAGCGCGCGGTTAAGGTGTTCCTGGAGGGCGCGCGTCCCGCCGATTCGCCCAGGAAAAAAGCCGGACAGGACCTCACTTATAGTCCTGTCCGGCCACGCGTCCGGCCCGCATGATTGCCGCTTTACGCCCGCGGCCGCAGGGCAGCGCGCTTTGCCTTTATTGCGTGACGGTGCCGCTCGAGCCGTTGATGGAGGCCTGGGCCGACGCATTGGCATTGCCCGTGCTTGCTGCCGAGGCGCGGTTCAACGCCACCGTGATTTGGCGTTCGTTGCGGTCGACGCGCGCCATCGCAGCGCGGTTCAACCCCTTTGCGGGAGTCGATTTGCTTTGCACGCTGGCGAGGAATGGCGCCCCCTGTCCGGTCCCGGTCGCAACATCGGCGCTCGCCGTCGACGCGCCCGGCGCCGTATTCGTGCCCGCGGTCTGCGCCAGCGCAGCCCCGGAGAGCCCGGCCGCACCGCACATCAGCACTGCGGCAAACGCCTTTTGGAATGTGCCTGCCATGTTGGTCTCCTTCATTGCCTCGATACTCACGCGCCGGAATGGCCGGCTCCAGGCCATGAGCGATTCCCGGCCGGTTGGCGTCCGGCTCTGGAGGGATCCGGTCTGACAACGACTCACAACGGCTGATGCCGCGGATTCTTTTCCGCAGGCTCGACGAAATAATTTTGACCGCGGACGGGAACTTGCGGCCCGCGCGCGAGTAGCGCCGCCCCGCTGCCGCTTTCCGGAGTTTAATCCGTATAAGGAATATACGTATAGAGAATGTTATTCAGCGGGCGCGCCAGCCCTGGCTGCGCGCCTGGCGTTCGGCGTCCGGGTCCAGCATTTGCCCGACGATCAGATTCTCCAGAATCTCCCGCACCGCCTGCGGCAGCGAAGCGGCCACCAGCGGGCCTCCTGCGCGATCTGCTGGCGCAACCGCCACCCCCGCGACGATGCGCCAGGCGCCGGCTTCCCGGCAGGCGATACCGGCAAATGCGCTCGCCGCATTTCCCCGTGTCTCGAAGCCGCGGCAGAAGGCGGCGTTCTTGCTCCAGAAGGAGGGCCCGACGCGCACCCCCGACGCGCGTCCGGCGCCTTCATCGCCGGAGAGCGCGGTCGAGAGCGCCTGTGCGAGCTCGCCCTGCGCAACCGGCGCACTCCCATCGCCGCGCAAATCCGTGCCGATGCCAAACGAGGCCGCCAGGAGAACGCCGAGCGCTATTCCGCACGCCATGGCGCCCGCCGGAATCCAGCTTGGCCCATGGCGGCCGGTCTTGGCTTGCGCCTGCTTGAGCCATTCGAAGACGGGCGAAGCGAGCGCCGACTTCAATGCCTTCTGGTCTTCCACATAGGCCGAAAGTTCGGGATCGCGCGCGATCGCTTCGGCAATCTCGCTCGCCTCAGTGGGCGCGAGCGTCCCTTGGATGAAGTCGTCGAGCTGATCGGGCGAAACGGTCATGCCCCATTATAGGGACGCCGTGCCCGCGGAGGGCGCAAAGATTTGTCGCGCACGCATGATATAAGCCCGGCTTCGAGAGATTCGGAAAGTTGCGGTCAGGAATGAGTGAGGTCGGCCTGATGCGGTGGCGCGGCTGGCGCCGGTCTTATTTGCTGCTCTTTGCAGCGGCCATGCTTGCGCTGATCGCAGTGGCATTTTGGGGCAGCACGGAATTTTCGATCCTCATCCTCGCGCTTCTCGCGATCGCCAGCCTTGGGCTTTATCTCGCGGCTCCCTTGGCGCCCAACACCGGAGAAGCGACGCGGCTCCAGCCGCTCACCGAGGGCTCGCTCATCTCGGGGACGGTGCGCGACGTTCTCGAATGCGTGGACGAGCCCATCTTCATACTCGACCGGACGGGCCGCGTCGTCTTCGCCAACCGGGCTTCGCTGCCCCTGATCGGCGCCGACTCCGAACGGAAGCACATCTCGGCCGTCCTGCGCACGCCCGCGCTGCTCGAAGCCATCGAGCGCGCGCTTGCCGGAGGGGAGCCGGAAGATGTCGGCTTCAGCGTGCTGGTGCCGCTGGAGCGGCATTACGAAGCCCATATCGCGCGCACGCCGGCCGCCCTTGTGGTGATCCGCATCCGCGACCTCACGGCACTCCGCCGCGCCGAGGAGCTCAGGGCGGATTTCGTGGCCAACGCCAGCCATGAGCTGAGAACGCCGCTCGCCGCCGTCACCGGCTTCATCGATACGCTGCGCGGACACGCCAAGGACGATGCGCCCGCCCGCGACCGCTTTCTCGAAATCATGAGGGTCGAGGCGCTGCGCATGCGACGGCTGATCGACGACCTCTTGTCGCTGACGCGGATCGAGCTCAACGAGCACAATCCGCCGGCCGGCGAGGTGGACGTCGTTGCCGTGGTGCGCGACGCCGCGGCCGTCCTCTCCCCGCTCGCCGAAGCCGACGACACCGCCCTGAAGATCGATGCCTCGGCCCCCCTTTGGGTGGTCGGCGACCGTGACGAACTGACTCAGGTGTTCCAGAACCTGCTCCACAACGCCATCAAATATGGGCGCGCCGGGGGAGAGGTGTGCCTGCGTTTCGGGCGCACCGCACCGAGCAAGCGCGACGGCCCGGGTCAGGTCTTCGTCGCCGTTCAGGATCAGGGCGAGGGGATTCCGCGCGAGGCCATCCCGCGTCTGACCGAGCGCTTTTATCGCGTCGATGTGAAACGAAGCCGCGAACGGGGTGGCACCGGACTTGGCCTCGCCATCGTCAAGCACATCGTCAATCGCCACCAGGGACGGCTGCAAATCGAGAGCACGCCGGGCGAAGGCAGCACCTTCACGGTCTTCCTTCCGGCCGTGCCGGAAGCCGCGAAATCCGCTGACGGCCAAGCTCGTCATTAAACTGTTATATAATCGTCGCAAAGCAGTGACGGAATCGTCCTAGAGCCCATGACATCTGGCGGGGAACCGCCGGGGAGGCCCCGCATGACCGAGCACATCGTGAAGTCTTTTACCGAACAGCTGGAAACGCTCGCCAACGCCGTGGCCCAGATGGGCGGGCTTGCCGAAGCCCAACTTGCCAATGCCATCGAAGCGATCGCCAAGCGCGACACCAAGCTCGCCGAAGCCGCCATCGGCAGCGACGAGCGCGTGGACCGCATCCAGCAGACGGTCGAGGACCAGGCATTGCGCGTGCTCGCGCTGCGCCAGCCCATGGCGGTCGACCTCAGGACCACGCTTGCGGCCCTCAAGATCGCCAACGAGCTGGAGCGCATCGGCGATCTCGCCAAGAACATCGCCAAGCGCGCGCTGGTGCTGAACCGCGAGCCGCCCATACGCCTTGCGCAAAGCCTCGCACGCATGGGCCGCCAGGCGCTGGCGCAGCTCAAGGCGGTGCTCGACGCGTATTCCGACCGGGACGCGGAGGCGGCCAAGACCGTGTGGGGCCATGACGAGGAGATCGACGAACTCTACAACAGTCTCTTCCGCGAGCTTCTGACCTATATGATGGAAGATCCGCGCACCATCGGCCTATGCGCGCATCTGCTGTTCATCGCCAAGAACATCGAGCGCGCCGGCGACCACTGCACCAACATCGCCGAAACCGTCTACCACATGTCGACCGGCACCTATTTGCGGGCCGATCGGCCCAAGGCCGACGTGACATCGACAACACCCATTCCACATGAACCCAAATAGGGATTTCAGGATATTGCATGAAGGAAAGCGGTGAACGCAGCGTGCTTGTGGTCGAGGACGAATCCGCACTCTCGACATTGCTGCGCTATAATCTCGAACGCGAGGGCTATCGGGTCTTTGAAGCCAAGGACGGCGAGGAGGCGCTGCTTCTCGCCGACGAGGTAGGCCCCGATCTCGTCGTGCTCGACTGGATGCTGCCGCAGCTCTCGGGAATCGAGGTTTGCCGCCGCTTGCGGGGCCGCGGCCACATGCGCAATGTGCCTATTGTCATGCTGACCGCGCGCGGCGAGGAAACGGACCGCATCCGGGGCCTCGATACCGGCGCCGACGACTACATCGTCAAGCCATTCTCGATGACCGAATTCCTGGCGCGGGTTCGCGCCGTGCTGCGGCGCATCCGCCCGAGCCTGGTCGAGGACGTGGTTTCGGTCGGCGAAATCAGCATCGACCGCGGCAGCCACCGTGTGCGCCGCGCCAGCCGCGACGTGCATCTCGGGCCCACCGAATACCGGCTGCTCGATCAATTGATGCAGCATCCCGGCCGCGTCTTTTCGCGCGAGCAATTGCTGGACAGCGTCTGGGGCTCCGACGTCTATGTCGAAGCGCGTACCGTCGATGTCCATGTCGGACGCCTGCGCAAGGCGCTCAACCAGCCCGGCGAAAAGGACCCCATCCGCACCGTGCGGTCGGCCGGCTATTCCTTCGACGAGACTTTCGCGGCCTAGCGGGACGAGAAATCTCCCGGCCCATCGGGCAGCGCAAAATAAGCGCGCTCAGACCTCTCATGCCTTAATAAGGCCGTGCGAGCGCCCGAATTGCGCGAAATCAAAGTATTAATCCTCAGAACCGGCAAAGTTTAGATGAACCGTCCTCCTGCCTGAACGTTGCAGGGGATGGACGCACCGGAGGTCGCCATGAGACGCGCTTTAGCCATTGTTGCCGCTCTTGCCTTGTTGCCCGCCATCGCCGAGGCCCAAGATGGGCGTCGTGGCCAGGATCGCGACACCCAGGCGGGGCCCCAAAGCACCGAGCAGGCGCCCGCTCCACAGGAGAACCGGCGTACCGCCCCTCGTGGAATCGGCCGTCCCGGCGGTGCCTTCAATCAGAACCCGGCCCAGCCGGCTCCGCCTCCCCCGAATGCGGCGCCCAGAGGACCCCAGGCCGGCGGACCCCAGGCCGGTGGACGCAATCTCGCTGAAGATCGCGACGGGCGGGATGGCCGCGACGGGCGTAACGCCCCCGATGTCCGCGATCGCGGTTTCGAGCGGGGACCGGATGTCCGCGACCGCCGCGAGGCCGGCCGGGGGCCGGATTTTCGTGGCCGCGCCTTTTCGTTCCGTGGCCGGCAATATGCCGCGGTGCGCGGTCCGGCTTTCGCCTATCCGCGCGGCTGGGGCTATCGCCACTGGGCCAGGGGCGAGTTCCTGCCCGGCTTCTTTCTCGCGGCCCCCTACTTCATCGATTACGCCTATCTGGGATTGCCGCCGCCGCCTCCGGGCTATCGCTGGGTGCGCTATGGGCCTGACGCGCTGCTGGTCAATATCTATAATGACCGCATTCTCGACGTGATCTACGACGCGTTCTACTGAGCGGTGCATTCGCGCATAGAAACAGCCCGGGCCGCAACGCCGGGCTGTTTCATGTTTATATCAGCCTTTAGCTCGCAATCCTTCTGTCGCGGCGTTGCGGCTGAGGCTGATAGGCCTTGCGCGCATGTGCCTCGCAATAGGGCGAGCCGAGCTTGGGCTTGTGGCCGCAGAAGTGGAACTCGTTGTCCGCCGGATCGCCGATGGGCCATTTGCACATGCGGTCGCTGATGGTGAGCACGGTTGCGAACTTTCCGTCCGCAAGCAGGATCGGGTCTTCCTCCACCACCGGCGGCGGCGGCGCAGCGAGATGGGCTACCGCCTTGCGCGCGACCGTGGCGCGGGGCCGCTCGGTGCGCGCGGGGCCTGCCCGGCCCGCAAGGCCCAGGCGGTGCACCTTGCCGATCACCGCATTGCGGCTGACGCTGCCAAGGGCGCGGGCAATCTGGCTCGCGGACAACCCTTCGGCCCAAAGTGCCTTCAATTGCTCGACGCGTTCGTCTGTCCAGCCCATCCGTCTCTCCTGGCTAGCTGCCACAAAATATCGTAGCAGATGGGCACCAAATCACAAGCTATGCGGCCAAGCCACCAGCCCTTGTCCACAGCATGCTCGAATCGGGGCCGGAGAAATCCGCGGAAATACCGCGCCCCCGGCGTGGGCTTCGCAAATTGGTACGTGCCCGGACGGAGTTACCGCTTCTGATTTACAGCGCGTGACTCTATAAGACGCGTTTTCGCTTTTTGATCAGCCCAAGGAGGGCTCTCGTGATTTCGCCGGTTCTTCCGACCTACAACAGGGCGGATATTGCGTTCGACCACGGCGAGGGGCCGTATCTCTTCGACGAGAAGGGCGGCCGCTATCTCGATTTCGGCACCGGCATCGCCGTCTCCGCGCTCGGCCATGCCCATCCCCATCTGGTCGCGCAATTGCGCGAACAGGCGGGCAAGCTCTGGCACACCTCCAACCTCTATCGTGTGCCCGGGCAGGAGAAACTGGCGCGACGGCTCATCGAGAAGACCTTTGCCGATACGGTGTTTTTCACCAATTCCGGGGCCGAAGCGGTCGAATGCGCGATCAAGATGGCCCGCCGCCACCATTACGCGGCCGGCGCGCCGGAGCGCTACCGCCTGATCACCTTCGAGGGCGCCTTTCATGGCCGCACGCTCGCAACCATCGCGGCCGGCGGCAGCGCGAAATATCTGGAAGGCTTCGGGCCCAAGGTCGACGGCTTCGACCAGGTGCCGCTCGGCGATTTCGATGCGGTGGTGCGCGCCACGGGTCCGGAGACGGCGGGCATCCTGATCGAGCCGATACAAGGCGAGGTCGGCATACGCGTGCCGCCGCCGGGATTCATCAAGCGCCTGCGCGAGTTCTGCGATGCGAAGGGGCTGTTGCTTATTCTGGACGAGGTCCAGACCGGTGTGGGCCGTACCGGGCGCTTCTTCGCCTATGAAGAACTCGGCGTCGCGCCCGACATCATGCCGATCGGCAAAGGCATCGGCGGCGGTTTCCCGTTGGGTGCGTGCCTTGCGACCGAGCGCGCCGCCAAGGGCATGACGGTGGGCTCCCATGGCTCGACCTATGGCGGCAATCCGCTTGCGATGTGCGCCGGGAACGCGGTGCTCGATCTGGTGCTGGAACCGGGCTTTCTCGAGCATGTGCGTGCGATTTCGGGCTTCATGCAGCAGAATCTGGCGATGCTTGCGGCCGAACATCCTCGCGTCATCGCCGAGGTGCGCGGGCGCGGCCTGCTGCTGGGTTTGCGGCTGCACGTCCCCGCACCCGCCTTCGTCGCGAAACTGCGCGAGAACCGGCTGCTGGCGGTGGGCGCCACCGAGAATGTCGCACGCCTGTTGCCTGCGTTGAATATTGAAGAGAAGCACGTCAAGGAAGCGATAACCGCTTTGGGCGCAGCATGTGCGGCCTTCGAAACCGAAAGGGAAGCGGTATGACCGCCTCACGCGCGATCGGGCAGCGCAAACCTCAACCGGCGACCCCGCGGCATTTCCTTGATCTCGCCGATTTCGACTCCACGACGCTGAAGAGCCTCATCGCCTCGGCGCGCCGCCGCAAGGATGCGCGCGTGGGGGCCCCTCGGGGGCTCATCGACAAGGACGCGCCGCTCGAAGGGCGCATGCTGGCGCTGATCTTCGAGAAGCCCTCCACGCGGACGCGCATTTCCTTCGATGTCGGCATGCGGGAGCTTGGCGGCGAGTCGATCATGCTCACCGGCGCCGAGATGCAGCTCGGGCGCGGCGAATCCATCGCCGATACGGCGCGCGTGCTGTCGCGCTATGTCGACGGCATCATGATCCGGACCTTGAATCACGAGACGCTGACGGAGCTTGCCGAAAATGCCGGCGTGCCGGTGATCAACGGCCTGACGAAGCTGTCGCATCCCTGCCAGGTGATGGCCGACGTGATGACCTTCGAAGAGAAGAAGGGGCCGATCCGCGGCCG
>Ga0265334_10000807_pt1 | contig 15661 bp, 11 predicted proteins | sample 42023metaG_FD_192442 | JGI IMG/M metagenome (GOLD analysis project Ga0265334, IMG submission 192442) | Rhizosphere microbial communities from Carex aquatilis grown in University of Washington, Seatle, WA, United States - 4-20-23 metaG | ecosystem: Host-associated > Plants > Roots > Rhizosphere... | reverse complement strand
AGCTGGGCGTGGGCTGCATAGCGGTGCCGCAGCTTTCAGCGAGGACGCCGCACGCCGGGTTTTCCGGGGTGATGGTCAGGTCCGACTAATCATCGCGCCTGCTGGGGATAGCTCTCTCCCGACTGCTTCGATGGTGACCGGCGCTTGGTTTGTAATGGGCCCCCACTGGACGGTCGCGGGGCTTTATTTCGGGGCGAGGGCGCGCTGGACCGCAGGTGGTTGCCGCGAAGGTCAAAAACATTAATGTTGGAGGCCAAAGTGATGATTTCAGCCACATGCAAAAACGTGCCAGATCTGGCGGGGCCGTATGGCTCGACCGGTTGGTGCTCGCGGTGCTTCTGGTCTTAGCTGGGCGTGGGCTGCATAGCGGTGCCGCAGCTTTCAGCGAGGACGCCGCACGCCGGGTTTTCCGGGGTGATGGTCAGGTCCGACTAATCATCGCGCCTGCTGGGGATAGCTCTGAAACGGTCGGGGAAGCTTGCCAGTGGGGCCCACCAACCAATCTCACCGGAAGTCGAATCCCCTTTTCTACCGAGTGAGGAAAAAGGCTGCGCTGTATCACGCGTGGGGAAAGGTCCGTGAGAACGGGTTGAAATCTACGTCGGTTCAAACGCGAAATGAAGTAAAGGAGTTTGCGAAAGCCGCCGAATCTGCCATCCCTGGTATCGCTGAACACCTGCGAAAGAATAGATTTTTATTCGAATCTGCACGCGGCGCTTTGCTAGCAAAGAAAGGTAAGAAATCGAAACGCCCCGTCGTCATCGCTCCTGTACGCAGTCGGATTGTGCAGCGAGCAATCCTTGATGTAGTCCAAGAAATTCCAGAGGTAACAAAAATATTGCACGCCGGCTTCAATTTTGGCGGCGTTGATGGAGAGGGCTTCGGTGTTCCTGCTGCTGTCGAAAAAGCACTGGGATGCGCACAACAATTGGGATACTACGTTCGCACCGATATCAAATCCTTCTTCACGGCAGTGCCCCGCGTAACAGCGCTCCGGATGATTGGCTCCTACATTCATGATCCGCAATTCATGGCGTTGTTGAAAAACGCCACTGACACAGAGCTAGTTGATGCCGACAGATTTGGGGCCGATATTCAGTTGTTCCCGTTAGGTGATATTGGTATCGCACAGGGATCAAGTTTGTCCCCGCTCCTGTGCAATTTTCTTCTGAAGGATTTCGATGAGGCTTTGAATTCCCGCGGCATCACGTGCATCCGATACATCGATGATTTCATTCTGTTTGGGAAAAATCAGGGCATCGTGCAGAAAGCATTCTCAAATGCCCTGAAAATTCTGAAGGATTTGGGACTTGATGCCTACGATCCAAATGGGTCAGACGTGTTGGAGCGTCAGAAGGCGGACCAAGGCTCAACTTCGGAAGAGTTCGAGTTTCTTGGATGCAACATCAGACGTGATCGGGTGCGACCTACTGACGCAAAGTTCCAGGGTCTACTTTCCGGCGTTGAAAAAACATTCAGCGAAGCCCTCTCTGCCCTGCGCGATCCAAAGAAGGCCATTGCGAACGGCCTTAGCTACGCTGATGTTCTGAGTTTCGCCGGCCACCAAGTCATGGGGTGGGGCAACACCTATTCATTCTGTTCAGATGATCAGCTGATGAGAAATTTGGACATTGAGCTGAACAAGCGATTTAACAGCTTCAACGTTCAAGTCAAAAAGCGACTGGCACGCCTGTCGATCATTGACAGGCGGCGCTATTTGGGCTTTTTCTGTTTAGAGGACTGCAAACGCGATCCCGACGATATTGGCGTCAGAAAATTGGTTGCCAACTATCGAAGCGTGGGGAACCAAAATTACGACCCAATTAGGATTCACAGCGGACACTGACGACCGGCCGCAATCGGGGCACCTGCTGAAAACGCCAATTACGCGAATGGCCGGTGTTGAGCGGTGTGTTGGATGCGGCGCCACGGCCTGATCAACTGAGAGGCTATTCAGTGATCAAATGGGAGGCGACTCGGAGATTAAGAGCGGAGCTTCGTTGTCCGCTGGAGACGAGACTGTCATTGGTCTCGGATTTGGTTGTGATGCCGTTGTCGCCAATGACGACAGCCGCGGCAGGGCCTTTTCGGCCTCGCTTTCGAGCAGGGTCGTTGTGATCAGTATCTTCAGTTCGGGAATGCAGGACCCGCAGTTGGTTCCGCACTTGAGTTGCGCGCCCAGCGCTTCGGGACTGCGACAGCCTTGTTCGCGGATCGCGCGGGTGATCAGGTTGCGGCCGATGCCGAAACAAGAACACACCGTTGGCCCGGCATCGGCCATCGGCGTTGCCGGCTGGCCGACCAGCAGTGCGATGCGGTCGAGGTCTTCGAGACGCTCCTGCGCGAACAACCCGGATAGCCAGGCGCGAGCTGGCAGATCGTCCGCGCGCGGCGATACGAATACGCAGGCGGTGACGCGATCGTTCTCGATGTGCGCCGCGCGATAGAGGCCTTCGGAAAAATCACTGGCTTCGAGCCAGTCCTCGTCGCCGTGCACGTCGAGCAGATCGCGCGCCCACTGACTCCAGTCATCGACAGCAGCGCGCCCGGCCATTTCGTAGCGGACGAATTGCGCGCCTTGGATGCGGGTCCACCAGGCAACCGCCGGGACTTCGGAAACCGGGACTCGGGACTCGGGACTCGGGACTCGGGAGGTTGCAGTGGAAGGGGACGTCGGATCGGCATCGATGCGCGGTGCGTCAATCCCTGAAGCACCAGTGGTGATGTTGATCTCGGCGGTTGTCATTCCCGAGCCCCGAGTCCCGAGTCCCGAGTCCCGATTGTCGGAACCCTTAAATTCGAGCGATTTGCGTGCGAGCACAAATCCATACCAGCGCACATAAAACGGCTCCACGCGCGCTGGCGTGTGTTTGAATTCGGGTTCGCCGGAGATCGGGTCCACGACTGGATTTACCAGTGCGCCGACGCGCGCATCGGAGGCGGTGCTGCCGTTCCAGTGGATCGGTATGAAGAGCTGGCGGCGCGGAATGTCGGCGCTGATCTTGACGCGCACCACGCATGCGCCCCAACGGGTGGATACGCGCGCGAGTCGATCCGCCTGCACGCCCCAGGACAGCGCGTCCTGTGGATGGATTTCGACATACGGCTCACCAATATGCGTAGCCAGCTTCGGCGATTTGCCGGTGCGCGTCATCGTATGCCACTGATCGCGCACGCGGCCGGTGTTGAGGACCAGTGGATAGTCGTCGTCAGGAAGATTAGCCGGACCTCGCGGCATCAGCGGGACGAGTCGGGCACGGCCGTTGAACGGCCGGAACTCGGGACTCGGGACTCGGGACTCGGGGGGAGGTGGTAGCACGGGCCAGCGGACTGGCGCGAGCGCGTCGTATTCTTGAAGAGTCAGCCGCGCCAATCCTGCAAGATTCAGCAGCCGCGGAATCACTGCTGTTTGCTTCTCCCGAATCCCGTCGTCATTCCGGTAAGCGGTCAGCTTTGCATATTCAACAAAAATCTCATGCGCGGAGCGGTAGCTGAAGGCATCTCCGTATCCCAGCCGTTTGCCGACTTCGGAGATCATCCACCAGTCGTGACGCGCTTCGCCGGGCGGGGCCAGGAACGGGCGTTGGCGCGAGATGCGCCGTTCGGAGTTGGTGACGGTGCCGTCGCGTTCGCCCCAGCCGGTGGCGGGCAGCAGCACGTGCGCGAGGCGGGTGGTGTCGGTGTCGCGCATCAAATCGGAGACGACGACGAATTCGCAGCGCTCCAGCGCGGCCTTGACCTTGTCCGCATCGGGCAGGCTCACGACAGGATTGGTCGCGATGATCCACACCGCTTTGACGCGACCGTCGTGAATCGCGTCGAACAAGTCCACGGCCTTGTAACCGGGTTTGCTGGCGATGCGTGGACTGTTCCAGAACTTCTGCACCAGCGCGCGGTGCTCAGACTGGTCGAGTTCGAGGTGCGCGGCGAGCTGATTGGCGAGACCGCCGACTTCGCGGCCGCCCATCGCGTTGGGCTGGCCGGTGATCGAGAATGGACCCATGCCGGGTTTGCCGATGCGGCCTGTCAACAGATGGCAGTTGATGATCGCGTTGACCTTATCGGTGCCGCTGCTGGACTGGTTAACGCCTTGCGAGAACGCCGTGACGACGCGTTCCGTACGCGCGAACAGCGCGTAGAAGCGGCGCAGCAGTTCTTCGGAGATGCCGCAGTTGCGCGCGACGTGCGCGAGGCTGCCGGTGCTGCGTTCGGCGGCGTTGACGGTGTCTTCGGCGCCGCGCGTGTGCTGGGCGACGAAATCGGTATCGACGATGCCATGCTCATACAGATACGCGAGCAAGCCATTGAACAGCCACACATCGCTACCGGAGCGGATCGGCAGATGCAGGTCGGCCTGTTCGCAGGTGGCGGTGCGGCGCGGATCGATGACGACGATCTGCATCTCCGGCCGCGTACGCTTGGCCGCGACGATGCGCTGGAAGATAACCGGATGGCACCACGCGGTATTGGAGCCGACGAGTATGACCAGATCCGCCTGCTCCAGATCCTCGTAGCTGACCGGCACCACGTCCTCGCCGAACGCACGTTTATGGCCGGCGACGGCGGACGACATGCATAGCCGCGAATTGGTGTCGATGTTGGCTGAGCCGATGAAACCCTTCATCAGCTTGTTGGCGACGTAGTAGTCCTCGGTTAACAGCTGGCCGGAGACGTAAAAGGCGACTGCGTCGGGGCCGTGTTCGTGAATGATGCGCGCGAAGTTACGGGCTACTGTATTCAGCGCTTCGTCCCACGAAGCGAGCTGCATCGATTCGCGGCCGTCGATGCCGAGCTCGCGCTGCAGCGGATTCAACAGACGCCCGTCGAGATCGACCGTTTCGCCGAGCGCGGAACCCTTGACGCAGAGGCGCCCGAAGTTGGCGGGATGATCGGGATCGCCGGCGATCTCGGTCGTAATGCTGCCGGGCGCGGCGAGCACGCCGCAGCCGACGCCGCAGTAGGGACAAGTGGTTTTGACGGGCGCGGTGGTCAGCGTTCGCGATTCGGAAGCGGTCATGCTGCGCGGGCCTCCGCGAAACTGCGCCCGAAGATCAGTTTGCTGCGCAATGCCGCGATCGATTGGCGCGATTGCATCAGGTCGAAGTACCAACCGCCGTCTTGCACTTCGCCATACAACACGGCGCCGACAAGCAGATCGTCGCGCAGCACGAGCTTTTTATAGATACCGCGTCGCGGATCACGAAGCATGAGTGGATGAGTGCCTTGCTCGCCAGTGAAATCGCCGGCGGAAAAAACATGAACGCCGGTGACTTTGAGTTTGGTCGAGAGTACGGAGCCGGTGTACGCGGCGGTACGGTCGTTGCCGGCAAGGTGTGCGGCACAGACTTGCGCTTGTTCCCACAGTGGCGCGACGATTCCGTAGCAAGTGCCGCGATGCTGTGCGCATTCGCCGACCGCATAAATCGACGGGTCGCTGCTACGCATGGCGTCATCGACAACAACGCCGCGTTCGCAGCGCAGCCCGCTCGATTTCGCGAGATTGGCCTGCGGCACGACACCGGCCGCAACGACGACCAGATCTGTCGGCAGGCGTTGTCCGTCCTGCAAAATCACTTCGCGCACGCGCCAGTCGCCGCTGATTTCGCGCGTGTCGGCCGCGAGCACGAAGCGGATGCCGCGCCGCTCCAGCGTCTTTTGCAGCAAGCCGGCGGCGGTCTCGTCGAGCTGGCGTTCCATCAGCCACTGCATGCGATGAACGACGGTGACTTTCATCCCTTGCTTGCGCAGCGCGCAGGCCGCTTCCAGTCCCAGCAGTCCGCCGCCAATGACGATCGCGCGGCTGTAGTGCTGCGCCGCCTTCAGCATCAGCTCCACATCCTCGATGGTGCGGAAGCCGACCACGCCTGGCAGCGTCGAGCCCGGCATCCGTGGAATGAACGGTGTCGATCCGGTCGCGAGCAGTAGCTTGTCGTAGTGCGTCACGCGGCCGCTGCGTGTAGTGACCGTGCGCAGCGCGCGATTGATGTCGATGACCGTATCGCCAGCGATCAACTCGATACCATTCTCCGCGTACCACGCTGGCGTGTGCGTGACGATGTCCGCCAGCGTCTTTTCGCCGGCGAGCACGGGCGACAGCTGGATGCGGTTGTAGTTACCGTGTGGTTCAGTGCCGAACACGGTGATGTCGTAGCGGCCGGGTGCATGCTTGAGCAGCTCGTCGACGGTGCGCATACCGGCCATACCGTTGCCGACGACAACGAGGCGTTTCCTCGATCGAAGCTGGGTATCTGTCATAGGATTTGTGGGCGATTATGCGAATCCATTCTGGAGATCGCTCAGGCGCTTTCCCGTACCAGCACCATGCCGTCGAACACGCGCACCGGATATACCAGCACCGACAGCGTCTCGTCCTCGATGCAGCGGCCGGTCTTCAGGCAGTAGTGTTGTTTGTAGACCGGCGACGCGACCACCACTTCGCCCTGGATGTCACCAATCAATCCGCGCGAAAGGACGCTGGCGCCTGATTTCGGATCGAGATTGCTGATCGTGTGAATGCTTTCCTCGCCGCCGGGCCGGACGACACGGAAGATGGCAACTTGTGTCGCCCCAACTTTGGCGCAGACGCCGGTGTTGGGAACGATGGAATCGACACGGCAGACATAGGTCCAGCGGGCTGCGGTGGTCATGGTTATACGGCCTCCTTCGTGGCGCGAGGTTCATCGGCGGCTTTCTCGTCGCGGCGCGCGGGGCGAATCTGTCCGCGCTCGTCGACGAATTGGATGTTTGAATCGGACTCGCCGGAATTGACGTAGTGGCGGAAGCGCTTGAGCGTCGCTGGATCGTTGATTGCCTTTTTCCATTCGCACTCGTAGGTCTCGACGAGATGCTTCATCTCCGCTTCGAGTTCGGCACCGATACCAAGGCTGTCCTCGCACACGACCTTGCGCACGTAGTCGATGCCGCCTTCGAGATTTTCAAGCCAGGTCGAGGTGCGTTGCAGGCGATCCGCAGTGCGGATATAGAACATCAGATAGCGATCGATAAACGTGATCAGCGTCGCGTCGTCGAGATCGGTGGCGAGCAGATCCGCATGGCGCGGCTTCATTCCACCGTTGCCGGAGACGTAGAGATTCCAGCCTTTCTCAGTGGCAATGACGCCGACATCCTTGCTCTGTGCTTCTGCGCATTCACGCGTGCAGCCGGAGACGGCCATCTTGATCTTGTGCGGGCTGCGGATGCCGCGATAACGTTCTTCGATGCGGATCGCCATGCTCACCGAATCCTGCACGCCATAGCGGCACCAGCTGCTGCCGACACAGGATTTCACCGTGCGCAGTGCCTTGCCGTAGGCATGGCCGGATTCGAAGCCGGCGTTGATGAGATCTTTCCAGATCAGCGGTAGTTGCTCGACGCGCGCGCCGAACAGGTCGATGCGTTGGCCGCCGGTGATCTTGGTATAGAGGCCGAAGCGTTGCGCGACCTTACCGATCACGATCAGCTTTTCCGGCGTGATCTCGCCGCCCGGAATGCGCGGCACCACCGAATAGGTGCCGTCCTTCTGCAGGTTCGCAAGGTAGTAGTCGTTGGTGTCCTGGATGCTCGCGTGGCGCGGCTGCAGGATGTGCTCGTTCCACGTCGAGGCAAGAACGCTGGCGACGGCCGGTTTGCAGATATCGCAGCCGAGGCCCTTGCCGTGTTTTATCAGAACGTCGTCGAAGCTCTTGAGGCTGCCGACCTTGATCAGATGGAATAGCTCCTGGCGCGAGTACGTGAAGTGCTCGCAGAGATGGTTCATCACGGTCACCCCGCGGCGCTTCAAGTCCGCATCGAGCACCTGCTTCACCAGTGGTGCGCAGCCGCCGCAGCTCGTCGCCGCCTTGGTGCACTTCTTCAGCGCGCCGATCGATGTGGCGCCGCCGTCGATGGCTTCGCATAGCGCACCTTTGCTGACGTTATTGCATGAGCAGATCGTCGCGGTTGGCGGCAGCATATCCACGCCGAGGCCTTTAGAGCTGCCACCTTCGCGCGCCGGCAGGATTAGATTTTCCGGATGCTCTGGCAGAGGAATCGCATTCAATGTCAGTTGGAGCAGATTGCCGTAGTCGCCGGCATCACCGATCAGAACGGCGCCGAGCAGATACTTTCTGTCGCTGCTGACAATCAGCTTTTTGTAGTGGCCATCGACGTCGTCATTGAAGAAGTAATTGAGCGCACCCGGTGTGTTGCCATGCGCGTCGCCGATGGAGGCGACATCCACGCCCATCAACTTGAGCTTGGTGCTCATGTCGGCGCCGAGAAATTCCGGCAGGACTTCCGGGGCTTGGGATTCGGGACTCGGGATTCGTGTTTCCACAATGTGCGCAGCCGCGACGCGCGCCATCTCGTAACCAGGCGCGACCAGACCGAAGATGCGCTTGTCCCACAGCGCGCATTCACCGATCGCGTAGACGCTCGGATCGGAGGTGCGGCAGTGGTTGTCGATGGCGATGCCGCCACGTTCGCCGACTGCGAGTCCGCAGGCGCGCGCGAGTTCGTCGCGCGGACGGATGCCGGCGGAGAACAGAATCAGATCGGTTTCGAGATTGGAGCCGTCGGCAAATACCATCTTGTGGCGACCGCTTTCGCCGTCGACAATTTCTTTTGTGTTCTTCGACGTATGCACACACACGCCGAGTTCTTCGATCTTCCTGCGCAGCAGACGGCCGCCCATGTCGTCGATCTGTACTGCCATCAAGCGCGGCGCGAATTCGACGACATGCGTCTTGAGACCGAGATCTTTGAGCGCCTTGGCAGCTTCGAGCCCGAGCAGGCCGCCGCCGATAACGACCCCCGTTTTTGAATCACGCGCGGCTGCGGTAATTGCTTCGAGGTCTTCGATGGTGCGGTAGACGAAGCAGTTCGGACGATCTTTGCCGGGTAGCGGGGGCACGAATGGATAAGAACCGGTCGCTAATACGAGAGCGTCATAAGGCAAAGTGCGGCCCTGCGCGCTGATAACCACACGCTGTTCACGATCGATGCTTGCGGCTTTGTCGTTGAGGTGCAGCGTGAAGCCAGTGCGGACAAAGAAATCATCCGGTGTCACGGAAAGATCGGCAGCTGTCTTGCCGCTGAAATACGAGGTCAGTTGCACGCGGTCGTAAGCCGCGCGTGGCTCCTCACAGAGCACGGTGATTTCGTAACGTTCCGCACCGCTCTCGGCGAGACGTTCGAGAAAGCGCTGGCCGACCATGCCATGGCCGATGACGACGATTCTCTTAAGCATGGGTCGTCTCCCTTTCTAGCGCAGTGAATACCACTGCATCGCAAGTTGGGTGCCGGAGATGTCGCTCTCAATTTCGGGGCTTATGCCCATGAATCCCTCGCGCAAAAAAAAGCGCCCATAAAGCAGGCAAGTTGCCTGATTCATGGACGCCGTTGTCCAGATAGGATCCCGCCGCTCAGTCGAGCACCGGTCTCACATGTAAAGTCAGCGCGAAGTAGATACCAACGTTGGCATCAACTTCGTGAAATTAATAAAGCAAAGGTTGTGCCAATATAGGGCAATAAAAACATGTTGTTTTTTAGCGAGTTGGCTGATCGGATTCCAGTCTGATGCAGCCTGCGCGCCGCGACCGCACGCAATTCCGGAGCTGTGTGCACAAATAAGCAGCACGAGGTCCTGGCTGGGATCGCCAGTGTTTAGTGTGAGTACCACGGCGGCGTATTCCGAGGAATCCGCCGCCACGAGCCCATCGCCCATCTGTTTGACGAACTGGGCTGACTGACCGGGTGACTGACGGCGTTACTGCTGCTGCGGCAACCCCGTCCAGAATGCGCATTGGTGAAACGACACAAATCCGGTTGTGACTCGCGTCGCCTCTGGGACCAGGGACAGGAAGTTATTCAGACTTGGATCGAACTGTGGCCAGTTTGGCGCACCGAAGTAATTCGGGTTTCCGGTTTTGGCGAAGTGCGACCAGTAGCCGATCATTTGATCCGACAGGGTTTTCTGCGTCCAATTCAAATGCTGCAGCGGATTGCTGAATAGATAGCCGACCTCAGCACCGTGGAAGGCACCCATCGGGAAGCTCACTCCATCGGATGGTAAGAAGCTCGGTGCGGTCTCGTCGGCAAATTCATAGGCATAGATAACGTTGTTTTGCTGTATCAACGATTGATCGGTGCTTAATGCCGGGCACGAGAAGAATGAATCTGTGACTGCCGCGGCAAAGGCTAAGTCGGGCGAATCAAAAGCGCTCAATGGATACTGGGCGAGCACAGCCGGTCCGTTGCTGGCGTAGGCGCCTTGAATCACGGATGGATATTGATCGCTGCTCAGAGGGCCGCCTGCCAGGTCGAAGCTGAGCGCGGAGACGATGCGGCCTTCGTCATGATTCGTTCCCTGTATCACGGGCACGCGGTTGTATTGGCCGGTGGCGATGGCTACGCCCGGGTTAAGCGGCAGGATGGAACCACCGTAGGCAGGCATAAACGGAACGGAACTGGTCAGGCTCACACTGCCTTCAGCGGCCAGTAGCGCACTGACCGGCAGTTGCCGCAGACAGTCGGCTGCCGCCGGATCGGCGGTTGTCGGACAGCCGTTCTGACTGGCGATGCTTTGCCCGACGGTTTCGGCTGCCTGCAGCGATTGCGTCATTGGTGCCGTGCAGGGTCCGCTCTCAATGATTGCCCGTTGGAATTGTCCAGCCATGGCCGGCGAGGCGAGATGCGAGCAGACACTGGCTCCGCCCGCCGATTCACCAAAAATGGTGATGTTGTGGGAATCGCCGCCGAACGCACGTGCGTTATGCTGCACCCAGCCGATCGCTGCCTGCTGATCGAGAAGGCCGTAGTTGCCTGATGCACCCTCCGATTCGGCAGTCAACGCCGGATGCGCGAGGAACCCGAACGGGCCCAGCCGGTAGTTGATCGTGACAATGATCACGTTGCCTTTGATCGAGAAATTACTGGGAAGATAATCGGCGCCGGTGCCGGTCACGAAACCGCCGCCGTGGATCCAGATCATCACAGGCAGCGGTTTACCCGAGAGCGGATACGGGGTGTAGACGTTGAGGTAGAGACAATCCTCGTGGGTACTGCCGAACAGGAAGAGGCTGGGATCGGCGGCTTGCGGACAGGAGTAGCCCAAATGAGTCGCCTTACGGACGCCATGCCACGATTTCACTGGCTGCGGTGCGACAAAGCGCAGATCACCGACCGGCGGTGCAGCATAGGGAATTCCGACGAAGCGCCGGTAGCCTTTATAAATGCCGCCTTTCAGCGAGCCGCTGTCTGTCTTTACGATGGAAAAATCTTTGCTGGCGGGTTCAACGGCGGCCGACGCCGGATTACAAAATGAGTCGGTCAGCGTCAGGCCGCACGAAATACCCGCCCACAAACCAACAGCCATCCCTATGCGCATCACAAGTTCCCCCCAGTTATTTTTATAGTGCGTTCTGAAAGACGCTGTTTACCCTAGTGGCTGGATTTCACTGTTTCCTCATCTGATCGAGTTAGTTGCATCGGACAAGGCTTGCGCAGCCGTCGGATAGAACGAAAAAATCAGGAGATCCACATACTCCGTTGAAAGATGAAGCCGAGGGCTCCTTAAAGCTGAGTCGGATTCGGTGCGTCGCCGTAAACCTTGTTCGGATCAAAGGTTTTTTCGTTTTCTTCGAACTTTAAGGTACGGTTGAAATCACCTTGACCGAGCGGCACCGAGCGGTAGAAGCAGGAGCGGTAGCCGACATGGCAGCTGGCATCGCCGGGGATCTCAACGCGCAGCCATACTGCGTCCTGATCGTCGTCGATGCGCAGTTCGACGACTTTTTGTACGAGACCGCTGGTCGCGCCCTTGTGCCACAGCACCTTGCGCGACCGGGACCAGTAGTGTGCTTCTCCAGTTTCAATTGTTTTCTTCAGCGCTTCCTCATTCATGTAGCCCAGCATCAGTACTTCGCCAGTGTTGGCGGCAGTGGTGACACAAGGAATGAGGCCGTGTTCGTCGAACTTCGGCGCCAAATCGTGACCTTCCTCGACTTGTTCGATGGAAACGCGCTTGGAGAAACGGACCTCGGTATTCATGATCGACGGCAGAAAACGGCAACAATGCGGGTGCGCAGTTTAACCCATAAATTCCGGTCTACTGTGTCGGCCAGCGGCGCCCGCCGCTGATTGGCGGCGGCCGCGGTTGCGATGGATTGGAATCAAAGAATTGATGTGGTGACGGGCGGGGCAACTGCCCCTGTCCTTGCCCCTTTGGCACCGGTCCCGGGTTATGTGGGGGCGGCCTTGGTACGGGGGCTGGTCCCGGTTGCGGTGGTCGCGGCTTGTAAGGAGGCGCGTAGTAGTAATAGTACGGATAGGCGAAGTAAGGGCTGTACCCGTACGAACCATAGTAGCCGTACCAAGGTTGCCAGTAATAAGGTCCGCAGCACTCGTAGGGAGAATAGATCGGTGCTTCCGTGCCCGGTTGTGCAGGTGCGGTGACGCAACCGCTGAACCACGCGGGCATCGCGAAGATCACTGCGACAAGGCGGATGAGACGCGGATTAATCATGTCAGGAGAATACTCCGCGGCGGGTGCGGCGGCGTTAATGGCGGCTGAACAATTCCGGATCGCCACCGAAAATGACCTTTCAGACGTGCATCGTTGCCAGTCGCACGAAGGTATGGAAATTACGGGAAAGGCCGGGCGCAACTGCTAAAATCCCGCTCCGACCCCCCACGCCTCACGGATAATGTCCGCCAACTCCTCGAAGGTTGTCACCCGTTTCGCGCCGAGCCCGACCGGTTTCCTTCACATCGGCGGTGCGCGCACTGCGCTGTTTTCTTATCTGTACGCCAAACGCCACGGCGGGACTTTTCTGCTGCGCATCGAGGATACGGACCGCGAGCGCTCGACCGACGAGGCAGTGCAGGCGATTTTCGACGGTATGAACTGGCTGGGCCTGAAGTCGGATGTCGAACCGCCGGTGTTTCAGACGCAACGCTTCGGTCGCTATAAAGAAGTGATCCAGCGGATGCTCGCGGCAGGAACGGCTTATCACTGCTTTTGCTCCAAGGAAGAACTCGACGCCATGCGCGCCGAGCAACAAGCGCGCAAGGAAAAGCCGCGCTACGACGGCCGCTGGCGTCCCGAGCCGGGCAAGACACTACCGAAACCGCCGGACGGCGTGCCGCCGGTGGTGCGCTTCAAGAATCCGGAAGTCGGCGAAGTCGTGCTCGACGATCTCATCAAAGGCACGATCATTTTCGACAACCGTGAACTGGACGATCTCATTATTGCGCGCGCCGACGGCGCGCCGACCTACAACTTCTGTGTCGTCGTTGACGATATGGACATGGGCATCACGCACGTGATTCGTGGCGACGACCATGTCAACAACACACCGCGCCAGATCAACATCTTGAAAGCGCTGGGCGCGCTGCCGCCGGCGTATGCGCACGTATCGATGATCCTTGGCAGCGACGGACAGAAATTATCGAAGCGTCATGGCGCGCTCGGCGTCATGGAATACCGGGCGATGGGCTTTCTGCCGGAAGCGATGCTGAATTACCTCGTGCGCCTCGGCTGGAGCCACGGCGATCAGGAACTGTTCACGCGTGAGGAAATGATGGCGGCGTTCGGCTTCGATCATGTTTCGGCGTCACCCGCGCGCTTCGATATGGAAAAAGCGTACTGGGTCAACCACCAGTATCTGAAAGTAGTCGATCCCGCGATCGTGGTTCCGGAGTTCGATTGGCACCTGCGGCAAATCGGTTTGAATCCTCAGAACGGTCCCGATCTGACGGCAGTGATCGAGGCACAGCGTGAGCGCTGCCGCACACTCGTCGAGATGGCGGAAAAGTCGCGATTCTTCTTTGCCAAGCTAGAAGGCTACAACGAGAAGGATTCGGCAAAGCATCTGACTACGGGCGCAGTGGAGATCCTGCATGCCGTGGTCGAAGCGCTCGACGCCGTTGAGGAAGTAGATTGGACGCGTGAGTTTCTCGGCCCGATTCCGGCTGCTGTCGCGGCACGATTCGATCGCAAACTTGGCGATATCGCACAGCCGATTCGCGTTGCCGTCGCCGGCATGGCGATCTCGCCGCCGATCGATCAGACGCTGGCGCTGCTCGGTCGCGAACGCACGCTGGCGCGGCTGCACGAAGCCATCGCCTGGATCCGGCAGCATCGCAGCGCATGACCTTACACGAAGCCATCCGCGCCGCATTGCTTCAGGGCTGTGAACTGGAACCGGTGGATGGCGGACGCCGCGTGATCATCCGCGCAATAAACTATGACGCGGATCCCTACGAAATTGATGTAAACCGCTTGTTGCTGATGGACGAAGACGAATTCATCCGTGAATGGATCCCGTCCCGCTACGACGTGTGAGGGAACGCCGACTGCGGGGTATGTTGCGAGGAGACTTCGATGACATTCACCGTGAAACCCGGGAGCGATGGTGCCTATATACAGGTGACGCACGCCGGCGATATGGATCTCGCGGAAATGGAAGCGGGCAGGGCATCGGTGGCAGAAATGATGAAAACCTATCCGTGCAAAAGACTCTTTATCGACCTTGTCGATGCCGTTCCAAAGGCGTCCATGACCGAGTTGTTCCACTTCGCGTCATCTCTTTCCCTGCATTTCCCTGACAATGTGAAGGTGTCAGTCGTCGAACCTGTTCCGCAGGAAGAATCCCGATTCATCGAAAACGTCGCGGTCAATCGCGGCGTGAATGTGCGGCATTTCTGCAGCAGAGCCGACGCTTTCGCATGGCTACTGGGCGGCGGGGCATAGCGGAGTGCATTACTCATCAACCGCCGGATGGCATTCCCAACCGGGTATACTTCTGCGCCTCAGGCGATGACCGCGCTCGCCGATTGAGGGGCGCCGCCAGAACCGTTTTCGGCCGTTTCATGGCACCGGGCAAGCTCGTCTGCGCGGTCATGAATAACCTTAGCATTCGATACCCCCATGCCAATCGAAATCACGTTTCCGGACGGCAACAAGAAATCCTTTGATGCGCCGCCGACCGCGCTCGCCATTGCTCAGGGCATCAGCCCCGGTCTGGCGAAGAAATCCGTCGTCGCGAAAGTCGACGGCAAACTGTGGGACCTGACGCGTCCAATCGAGCGCAATGTCAGACTCGAGCTAGTAACGCGCGATAAGCCCGAAGCGCTGGAAGTGATCCGCCATGATGCCGCACACGTGATGGCTCAGGCGGTACAGGAAATATTTCCGGGTACCCAAATCACCTTCGGTCCGTCGACCGAGACGGGCTTCTATTACGACTTTGTACGCGACGAGCCGTTCACCGAGACCGATCTGGAAAAGATCGAGGCGCGCATGCGCGAAATCGTCAAACGCGATCTGCCGATCAAGCGCGAAGTGTGGGAGCGCGAGAAAGCGGTGAAGTGGTTCCGCGAGCACGGCGAAACTTACAAAGCGATGTGGATCGAGGAAGGCATCGGTGCCGACCAGGAAATCTCGATCTACCGGCAGGGCGATCAGTGGCTGGATCTGTGCATGGGTCCGCATCTGCCGTCCACCGGCAAGCTCGGCACCGCGTTCAAGCTGACCAAGGTGTCCGGCGCGTATTGGCGCGGCGACAAGAACAATGCGCAACTGCAGCGCATCTATGGTCTCGCGTTCGCGACCGACGATGAGCTGAAATCCCATCTGACGATGCTCGAAGAAGCCGAGAAGCGCGATCACCGCCGCCTAGGC
>Ga0265334_10000804_pt1 | contig 15700 bp, 15 predicted proteins | sample 42023metaG_FD_192442 | JGI IMG/M metagenome (GOLD analysis project Ga0265334, IMG submission 192442) | Rhizosphere microbial communities from Carex aquatilis grown in University of Washington, Seatle, WA, United States - 4-20-23 metaG | ecosystem: Host-associated > Plants > Roots > Rhizosphere... | reverse complement strand
AGCGCTATCCTGCCGTGAGCGCCTGGTTGAAACGGGTGGCCGGAGAGCCCAATCATATTCCGCTAAGCGAAAGCTGGTGAAGGCAATGCTCGAAGCGAGCGATGAATTCTGTTTCGTCTATTCCACCTATCCCGATCTGAACTCGGCGAAGGCCGCAGCGCGGCTCGCCGTGGATAGGAAGCTAGCCGCCTGCGTGAACATCTATCCGCCGATGACGAGCGTCTATATGTGGGAAGGCACGCGCAACGAAGCGACCGAACATGCGGCGTTCTTCAAGACGCGGCGCACGCTGGTGGAGGAGACCGTCTCCGCGCTGTGGGAGATCCATTCCTATTCGGTGCCGTGCTTTGTCGTGCTGCCGATTCAGGGGGGGAGCCCCGACTACCTTGCCTGGGTGCGCGAACAGACCGAAAAGCCCGTGACGGTGTGAGACGGTTACTCCCTTAAAGGGGTGACGTATCGGTTCACCCGACGAACCCCACGAGACGGCGGACTTCGGCCATGACCGGGTTGGCGATCGCCATGGCGCGCGCGGCCCCCGCCTTCAGAATAGCGTCGATCTCGGCCGGATCGGCGAGCAGCTTTCGCATCTCGTCCGCAATCGGCGTGAGCTTTGCCACCGAGAGGTCGGCCAGCGCATTCTTGAACACCGAGAACTGCGCGCCGGCATATTCGGCGATCACCATGTCGGGCGTGTGCTCGGCGAGTCCGGCGTAGATGTTGATAAGGTTCTCGGCTTCCGGGCGGCCTTTCAACTCATCCTTGCTGCCCGGCATGGGATTGGGATCGGTGCGCGCCTTTCTGATCTTCTGAGCGATGGCGTCGGCATCGTCCGTCAAGTTGATGCGCGAATAATCGGATTCGTCGGACTTCGACATCTTCTTCGTGCCGTCGCGCAAGCTCATCACACGCGTGCCCGGCCCCATGATCACCGGTTCCGGCAACGGGAAGAAATCCGGCGCCGAGAAATCCAGGTTGAACTTCTGCGCGATGTCGCGCGAAAGCTCCAGATGCTGCTTCTGGTCCTCGCCCACCGGCACGTGCGTCGCGCGATAGGCGAGAATGTCGGCAGCCATGAGATTGGGATACACCCACAGGCCCACAGACGCCTTTTCGCGGTCCTTGCCGGCCTTGTCCTTGAATTGCGTCATGCGGTTGAGCCAGCCGATGCGCGCGACGCAATTGAATACCCAGGCCAGCTCGGCATGGGCCGAAACCTGGGACTGGTTGAACAGGATCGCGCGCTCGGGATCGACACCGGCCGCGATATAGGCCGCCGTGACTTCGCGGGTGGCGCGGGACACTTCGGCCGGATCCTGCCACGTCGTGATCGCATGCATATCGACGACGCAATAGATGCACGGCATCGTGGCTTGCAATTTGATCCAATTCTTGAGAGCGCCCAGATAATTGCCGAGATGCAGCGTGTTGGTCGGCTGCATGCCGGAGAACACGAGAGGGCGGTGCTTGGCGGCGTCGTTCATGGCGAGGGTCCACTAAGGGAGCGCGCTATATCGCCGAGGCGACGGCTTACATCAAGCGGATTGCACCGGGGTCGGCGCGGCTTCGCCTTCCAGCGCCCGCAACAGGCGCGCTTCGATGGTCTTCAACCGCTCCGGATGCGTAACCTTGTGACCGAACACGTCCCGCACATAGAACGTATCCACCGCGAGTTCCCCATAGGTCGCCACAATGGCCGATGAAATACTCATGCCCGTCTCGAACAACCCGCGTGTGATCTCGTAGAGCAGACCAACGCGGTCGAGGCTCTCCACTTCCACGACAGTCGAAACCGTGGAGGCCTCATTGTCGAAATTGACTTTCGGCTGTGTCTTGAATGCGGCCACGCGCTTGGCAAGCGTGCGCTTGGCCAGCACATCGCGAGGCCGAATCTGGCCCGACAGAGTCTTCAGAATGGTCTGACGCAGCCGTTCCAGGCGCCCGCCGTCGCCGAACGGGCCGCCGGCCGCGTCCTGTACACGGAAGACATCGAGCGCATAACCATCCGAGGTGGTGAAGATTTTCGCGCCCACGATGGTGCCATTGGAAATCGAAATCGCGCCCGAGAGCCGTGAGAACAGGCCGGGATGATCGGGCGTGTAGATCACCAGTTCCGTAACCGTATTGGAAATATCGCCGCGCGATCCGACGGCCAGCATTTCGTGGCTGGCCGCAGCGGCTTGCATCAGGCGCGCGTGGAATTCCAGATCGTCCACGTCGAAGGCGAGCCAGTAATTGCCGTAATGGCGCGAGAGCGCATGCTTGCGCGCGGTCTCGGAGAAATCCTTGAGGCGAACTTCGAGGGCGTGCTTGGCCGCGTCAATGCGGCTGCCGCGCGTGGGGCTGGATTCGCCGCCCGACATCAGGGTCTCGGATTCGAAATAGAGCTCGCGCAGAAGCTGCGCCTTCCAACCGTTCCACACGCCTGGCCCGACCGCCCGGATGTCGGCGGCGGTGAGAATGAGCAGCAGCCTGAGGCGCTCCGGGGTCTGCACCGCGCGGACGAAATCCTGCACCGTCTTGGGATCGGAGACATCGCGCTTTTGCGCGGCATCGCTCATCACCAGATGGTTGCGCACCAGCCAGGCGACGGTCGCGGTATCGGCGGAAGACAAGCCAAAGCGCGGACAGACGGATTCGGCGAGCGCGGCACCAAGCTCCGAATGATCGCCCGGCAGCCCCTTCGCCATATCGTGCAGCAGGGTTGCGACATACAGCACCTCGCGCGATTTCACACGCTTGATGAGGTCGCTGATCAACGGCAGTTCGTTCTTCAGCTCGCCGCGTTCGATGCGCGCGATGTTGCCGATCGCCACCAGCAAATGCTCGTCCACTGTGTAATGGTGGTACATGTTGAACTGCATCAGCGCGACGACGCGGCCGAATTCCGGCATGAAGCGGCCCATGACGCCCGCCTCGTTCATGCGCCGCAGCGCCTTTTCGGGATCACGCCGCGAGCAGAGGATATCCAGGAACAGCCGGTTCGCCTGCGGATCGTTGCGCGTATCGTCATCGATCAGATCGAGCCGGCGCGTCACGCGGCGAAGCGTGGTGGGATGGACGTCGAGCCCTTTGCCGTCGGCGACATGGAACAAGCGGATCAGATTCGCCGGATCCTCGCGGAAGATGCCGGTGCGCGCCGCGAGCCGTCCGTTCTCCACGAAGAAATCGTCGTTGGAGGTGCGCAGCTTGAGGAAACCCGGCATCAGGCTGGTGAGCGAAGGGTGGCTCTTGCGGTTTTGCTCCTCCAGCGCAGCGCAAAAGATGCGGGTGAGATCGCCGACATCCTTCGCCACCAGGAAGTAGCTGCGCATGAAGCGCTCGACGGCACGATGCAGATTTGGGTCGGCGTAACCCAGCCGCTTCGCCAGTTCGGGCTGCACATCGAAGGAGAGCCGTTCCTCGGCGCGGCCCGTCAGGTAATGCAGATGACAGCGCACCGTCCAGAGAAACGCTTCGGCCTTCTGGAAGGTCTTATACTCTTCCTTGGTGAAGACCCCGTGATCGACAAGATCGCTCGTGTCCTCGACCCGATACACATATTTGCCGATCCAATAGAGCGTCTGCAGATCGCGCAGCCCCCCCTTCCCGTCCTTGATGTTCGGCTCGACCAGATACCGGCTTTCGCCCTGGCGTGTATGGCGCGCGTCGCGCTCGGCAAGCTTGGCTTCGACGAAGTCCTGGCCGGTGCCGGTGGCGACGTCGGACCAGAATTTCCTGCGCAGCTCGTCATAGAGCTCGCGGTCGCCCCAGAGGTAACGAGCCTCCAGGAGTGAGGTGCGGATAGTGACGTCCTGTTTGGACAGGCGCACGCATTCCGCGATGGAACGGGTCGCGTGACCGACCTTCAAATTCATGTCCCACAGCATATGCAACATGAATTCGATGACACTTTCGTCCCAGGGCGTTTCCTTGAACGGACGAACGAAGAGGAGGTCGATGTCCGATTGAGGCGCCAGCATCCCGCGGCCGTAGCCGCCGGTGGCGACAATGGCGAGCCGCTCGGACGTGGTGGGGTTTGGCGCGGGATAGAAGTGGCGGACGGCGAAATCGTAGATCACCTGGATGGCCGTGTCCTGCATGGCCGACAGCGCGCGCGCGACCGCGACCCCAGGGCTGACCCCCGATTCCATGCCGGCTTTGACCCGCTCGCGGCCCGATTGGAACGCCGCGCGCATCGAAGCCAGCGCCACCTTGCGCAAGGCTGTCTTGTTGCCGCCGGTCGCGCGCGCAAACGCCGCGATGTCGCGCCGGAGCGCGTCTCCGTCCAGCGATTCGCCTCCCTCGATGACAGAGGCGGTTGGCAATACGGACGGTTCAAACACCATTCGAAGCTTATCCTTTCCGGCAATTGCCATAGAATGACGCCGGCTGTCCAAACACAAGGTGCCAGGAAAGATGAATGACATGGCGGCGTCGTTCCGCGCCATGCGGTTGAACCGGCCGGGCGAGAGGCTCGAACCGGTGGCGCAGGAACGCCGGGCTCCCGGACCAGACGAGGTACGCATCCGGGTTTCGGCCTGCGCGGTCTGCCGCACCGATCTGCATGTGGTCGATGGCGAACTCCCCGATCCCAGGCTCCCCATCGTACCGGGCCACGAAATCGTGGGCCGGGTGGAGGCGGTAGGCGCGAGCGTGACAGGATTCAAGGAAGGCGACCGCGTCGGGGTGCCATGGCTCGGTTGGACCTGCGGCGCGTGCGAATATTGCCTGAGCGGGCGGGAGAATCTGTGCCCGAAAGCCCGGTTCACCGGCTACCAGATCGACGGCGGGTTCGCCGATCTCACCTATGCCAACGCGCGGTATGTGTTCGCCATTCCGTCTTCCTACGGCGATCAAGAGGCGGCGCCCTTGTTATGCGCGGGGCTGATCGGCTGGCGGGCGCTAAAGGCAGCGGGCCGAGTGAGGCGGCTTGGGCTGTACGGGTTTGGTGCCGCCGCACACATCGCGGTACAGGCGGCGCGTCATCGCGGCCAGGAAGTCTATGGCTTCGTGCGGCCGGGCGACCGGAAAGCACAGGCCTTCGCACTCGCCATGGGGGCGGTCTGGGCGGGCGATTCGGATAAGCCGCCACCGGAGCCACTGGATGCGGCAATCATCTTCGCTCCCGTGGGTGCGTTGGTGCCTGCAGCGCTCAAGGCGATCAAACCGGGCGGGACGGTGGTGTGCGGCGGCATCCACATGAGCGATATTCCGAGCTTCCCCTATTCCATTCTCTGGGAGGAGCGGACTTTGCGTTCCATCGCCAATCTCACTCGCGCGGATGCGGAAGAGTTCCTCGCACTCGCGCCCCAAGTTCCCATCCGCACCGAGACGGTTCCCTATCGGCTGGAACAAGCGAACGAGGCCCTGGACGATCTTCGCTCCGGGCGACTGACCGGAGCCGCCGTCCTCATTCCATAGAATGTAGTCTCCGGGCCATGAGGCTATTTATTGGCGACTGGCAGATGTAGAGAGAACCCATGACACCAGCGATCCGGACGGTTCTCGTCACCGGCGGCGCCAAGCGCCTTGGCCGCGCGATCGCCCTGCATCTGGGCCATGCCGGCTGGTCGGTCGCGGTGCATTACAACGCTTCACAAGCCGATGCCGAGGAAACGGTGGCCGCGCTGCACGAAATGGGTGTGCATGCGGCGGCAGTCAACGCCGACCTGTCGCTGGAGGAGCACACGCAGCGGCTGGTCGCCGACGCCAACAAGGCGGTCGGCCCCCTGACGGCGCTCGTCAACAATGCCTCCGTGTTCGAGAGCGATACGCTCCCGACGATGACGCGCGCCTCCTGGGACAAGCACATGGAGACGAATTTGCGCGCACCCATCGTGCTCGCCCAGAACTTTGCCGAGCAACTGCCCGAAGGCGCGGAGGGCGCCATTGTCAATCTGCTCGATCAGCGGCTGCTGAAGCCGACACCGCAATTTATCTCTTACGGCGTCAGCAAAGCGGGCCTGCATTGGCTGACGGTGACACTCGCACAGGCGCTGGCCCCGCGCATCCGCGTCAATGCGGTGGCGCCAGGCCCTACGTTGCGGAACGCGCGCCAGAGCGAGGCGAATTTCAAGAAACAGCAGGCTTCGACGGTACTCGGCCGCGGCGCCACGCCCGAAGACGTCGCGTCGGCCGCGCATTACCTCATCGAGGCGCGCGCGGTCACGGGCCAGATGATCGCCGTCGACGGCGGCCAACATCTGGCTTGGCGCACGGCCGATGTCTCGGGGGTCGAATGAACAAGAGCGTCCTGGTGCTGATCCGCAATCTCGAAATGCTCGCACGCATCGGCGTGCACGGCCATGAACAGGGCAAGCCTCAGCCGGTGCGCGTGAATATCTGGCTCACGGGCGAGATCGAGAGCGATGCCGACCGGTTGGAGAATGCGATCGATTACGAAGCCGTCGCGGAAAAGGTTCGCGCCATCGTGGCGGCCGGGCACATCAATCTGGCGGAGACGCTCGCGCAACGTATCGCAGCGGCGTGCTTCGAGGACAGCCGCGTAGTCCACGCGCGTGTGCGGGTGGAGAAGTTGCATGCGCTGCCAGGCGCGGAAGCCGCGGGCGTCGAGATCGAACGCGACCGGCTAGGATAACTCGCCCCCTCCACCGCCTTCCGCAGCCGCCCCCACTCCGCGAGCGGGGGGGATCAAATTGGGTTAGGACTTCCCGCCTTCGACCGCGCAGCCATCCGCGCGCCAGCGCAGCATGCCCCCATTGAGATTGGCGACCTTGTCGAAGCCTGCCTGCTGAAGAATTAGCGTCGCCTGCGCCGAACGGCCGCTGGCGCGGCAGACCGCGACAATGGGCTTGTCCTTGGGAATCTCGGCCGTGCGTTCGGTCAACTCCCTAATGGAATGAGCCGCGCGCCGCGGATGTGCCCCAGCGGTCCCGTGTATTCGTCCGGCTCGCGCACGTCCAAAACCTGCACGGCGTCGAGATTCTCTTCCACCCAGGACGGCTGCAATTCCCAGATGCCGGCAAAATTGCAGGTAAGCGGCGCCCAATCAGGATCGTTCATAGGCTGGTTCTCCGGTGGTTGGCCGCAAAGAAGATTGGCGGGCACGGCGACATCGATCTTTTTGGGATGCGCGAGCCTGAGATTCTTCATGTAGCCCACGAAATCATTTTCCGATAGCGCCCCGCCAAGCCGCGGATTGAAGCGTTTCTCTTCGCCGACGCTGCTGACCGTAAGTCCGCGATAATCGTGGCCGGGATAGAGCAGACACGTGTCGGGCAGCGTGAAAAGCTGCAAATGGATCGAGCGATACATCGCGCGCGGATCGCCCTGCTGGAAATCGGTGCGTCCGCTGCCGCGGATGAGCAGCACATCCCCGGTAAACGCCATGCTCTCGTCGTCGAGCACATAACTGACGCAACCGGCGGTGTGTCCCGGCGTGCTTCGCGTCTCGACGAAATGCTCGCCGAACCAAACCTTGTCGCCCTGTTTCAAGTAAAGGTCCGCACATGTGGTGCCGGTTTCGGCGCCGGCCGCGATTTTGCTCCCCCAACGCTGCTTCAAAAGCCAGGCGCCGGTCACATGGTCGGCATGGACGTGGGTTTCCAACGTATGGCTCAGCTTGAGGCCCAGCTCCTGGATCAGCGCGCTGTCGCGGCGCACCTGCTCGAACACGGGGTCGATCAGGATGGCCTCTTTGGTTTTGCCCGAAGCCAGCAGATAGGTGTAGGTCGAGGATTGCGGGTCGAACAATTGCCGGAAGATCAGCGCCATGATTTGCCCCAAATGGCCATAAAACACGAGCCTCGCTGTACTATATGTAGCTGTCATGGATGAAAAGCCAGCACCAACGGAGGATATGTCGCAGGTATCCCCGCCTCCGCCCGAGGCGCCTCTGAAGGGGGCGGCCCGCATCGAGGCCTATCTGAAAACGCTGCCCGACGGGCCAGGCGTCTATCGGATGATGAACGCCAAGGGCGAGGTGCTCTATGTCGGCAAGGCGTCGAGCCTGAAGAAGCGGGTCGCGGCCTATGCGAAGCCCACCGGCCATTCCAACCGCATCGCCTACATGATCTCGGAAACCGCGGAGATGATCTTCGTCTCGACGGCATCGGAGACCGAGGCGCTGCTGCTCGAAGCCAATCTGATCAAGCGGTTGAAGCCTCGCTACAATGTCAGCTATCGCGACGATAAGAGCTTCCCTAACATTCTGCTGAGGACGGACCACGCCTTCCCGCAGGTGCTGAAGCATCGCGGCGCCAAGGCGAAGGACGGCATCTATTACGGCCCGTTCGCGTCGGCTGGCGCGGTGAATATGACGCTCAACACGCTGCAACGGGCGTTTCTGTTGCGCTCGTGCTCGGATGCGGTGTTTTCGGGGCGGACGCGGCCATGCCTGCTCTTCCAGATCAAGCGCTGCAGCGCGCCCTGCACGGCGCGCATAGATGCCGCCGATTACGCGGCGCTGGTGGCGCAGGCCAAGGAGTTCCTGACCGGCAAGAGCCGGAGCGTTCAGGAGGAGCTTGCGCACGAGATGCAGGAGGCTTCGGAGCGCATGGATTTCGAGCAGGCAGCCCAGCTCCGCGACCGCATCCGCGCCATGAGCCACATCCAGCTCAGGCAGGGCATCAACCCCTCCACCTTCACGGAAGCTGACGTATTCGCGCTCTATCGCGAGGGTGCCCACTCCTGCGTGCAGGTGTTCTTCTTCCGGGCCGGCCAGAACTGGGGCAACCGTCCTTATTTCCCCCGGCACATTGCGGACATTTCCAATGGCGAGGTGCTGGGGTCGTTCCTCAGCCAGTTCTACGACACGCGTACCGCGCCCGCGCTGATCCTGTTGAGCGAAGATGTGGCCGACCGCGACCTGATCGCGGAGGCCCTCTGCATCCGCTCCGGGCGCAAGGTGGAGATCGCGCTCCCGGCCCGCGGTGAAAAGCGCGAGATCATGGAGGCGGCTCTGCAGAATGCTCGCTCCCAATTCGCTCGGGCCCAGGCCGAAAGCGCATCCCAGCGGGCGCTGCTGGAGGGGGTGGCGGAGACTTTCGGCCTTGACGGACCGCCCAAGCGGATCGAGGTCTACGACAATTCTCATATCCAAGGGGCCAACGCGGTTGGCGCCATGGTCGTCGCAGGACCGGAAGGCTTCCAGAAATCGGAGTATCGAAAATTTAATATCAAATCGGAGGACCTCACGCCGGGTGACGACATCGGCATGATGCGCGAAGTCCTCACCCGCCGCTTTGGCCGGCTGGTGCGGGAGAGCGGCGAAGGCGCCGAGCCCGGCGACAAATGGAACAAATGGCCCGATTTGGTTCTGATCGACGGGGGACAATCTCAGGTGGAAGCGGCCCATGGGGCGCTTGCGGAAGTAGGGGCGGACGATGTCGTTATCGTGGGCGTAGCCAAGAGCATCGAGCGGGAAGCCGGCCGCGAGCACTTCCATGCCCAAGGCAAAGCACCCTTCCGGCTCGATGCGAAAAGTCCTGTTCTCTATTATTTGCAACGGCTGCGTGACGAGGCGCACCGTTTCGCCATCGGTTCCCACCGGAAGAAGCGATCGAAGGCCATCGGGGCGAGCCCGCTCGAGGAGATCCCAGGCGTGGGCGGCAAGCGCAAAAAGGCGCTGCTCACCCATTTCGGCTCGGCGCGGGGGGTGGCGAGCGCGAGCCTGGGCGATCTTGAGGCGGTCGAGGGGGTCAGTTCGGCCCTCGCCCGGAAGATTTACGATTTCTTCCACACGGATTAAGAGGGTACGAGCGCGCCGAACGCCTGACTTTAGGGGCGCGTCTCCTGTAGAGTGACCTATCATGTCGTCCTTGCCCAATGCCCTGACGTTGTCGCGTATCGCGCTGGTGCCGCTTTTTGTGGCCGCCTTTTTCCTGCCCGGCAGCGAGGGGCGCTGGGTCGTGCTCGTGCTGTTCTGCGTCGCCGGAATCACGGATGCCTTCGACGGCATGATCGCGCGGCGGTTGAAGGCGGAATCCTCGCTCGGCCGGATGCTCGATCCGATCGCGGATAAGCTGATCGTATCGGCGGCGCTGCTTATGCTTGCCTCCGACGGCACACTGCGCGGCATCAACCTGGTGCCGGCGCTGGTCATCCTCTGCCGCGAGATTCTGGTGTCTGGCCTGCGGGAATTTCTCGCCGGCGCCGACGTCAGCCTGCCCGTGACGCGCATCGCGAAGATGAAGACGGTCGTGCAGATGGTCGCGATCGGCGCGCTGATCGCGAGCTCGGCCAGCGAAGACATGCTCCCCGGTGTGACCAGGATTGCGCTGATCGGTTTGTGGATGGCGAGCGCACTCACCTTCTACACCGGCTATGCCTATCTCCTGGCGGGGCTTCATCACGCGCGGGGGACGCACCGGCCGGTCGGCGGCCCGGTGAAACGGCCCAATCAGAGAACCGCATGAGGGCCAGGTGAAGCTGCTGTATTTCGCCTGGGTGAGGCAAAAGATCGGCACATCGGAAGAGGAATTGAGTGTGCCGGCATCCGTCGGCACGGTCCTCGAATTGATCGAACTCCTGCGCAAGCGTGGCGGCGGCTATGAAGCGGCCTTCCGCGATCTCAAAGCGCTGCGTGTCGCGGTCAATCAGAAGCACACCGGGTTCGACGCAAGTTTGGCTGCGGGCGACGAGGTCGCTTTCTTTCCTCCGGTGACCGGAGGATGAACAACATCCGTGTCCAGGCGGAGGATTTCGATCCGGGTGTCGAGATCGCCGCCCTTAGCGATAGATGTGGGTCGATCGGCGCGGTCGCAAGCTTCATCGGGCTGGTGCGCGGCGACGGCGGCCTCACGGCGATGACGCTCGACCACTATCCCGGCATGTGCGAGCGCGAGATCGGGGCCCATGTCGTTGAGGCCGAAGGGCGCTGGCCGCTGATGGGCGTGCGCATCGTCCATCGCGTGGGGCGGCTCACGCCGGGCGAACGGATCGTCTTTGTGGGCGTCGCATCTTCGCATCGGCAGGCGGCATTCGAGGCCTGCGAATTCCTGATGGATTATTTGAAAACGCGCGCGCCGTTCTGGAAGCTTGAAGAACGCGCATCCGCCCAAACCTGGGTGGAAGCGCGCGCCCAAGACGACGAGAGCGTCAGGCGCTGGCGCTGACCGCCACCCGAGGGGCGATGACCGGATCGGCCCGCTTCGTTTCCGCCGTGAAATCGTTCATCAGCGTTTCGGTGATGCGCCCCGGCTTGAAGCGGTAGGTGCCGATTTCCGAGACCGGCGTCACTTCGGCAGCCGTTCCGGTGAGGAAGCATTCCTCGAAACCGGCCAGTTCATCGGGGTGAATGGCGCGCTCGTTCACCGGAATCTGACGCTGCTTGGCGAGTGCGATCACCGAGCGCCGCGTGATGCCGTCCAGGAAACAATCGGGCGTCGGCGTATGCAGCCCTCCATCCTTGACGAAGAAAATGTTGGCGCCCGTGGCTTCCGCGACCAATCCCCGATAATCGAGCATCATCGCGTCGGCATAACCTTTGGCCTCGGCGATGTGCTTGGACATTGTGCAGATCATGTAAAGGCCTGCGGCTTTGGCTTTGGTCGGCGCGGTGTCGGGCGCCGGACGCCGCCACTCGGCGAAATCGAGCCTGATCCCTTTCAGCTTTTCCTTGGGGTCGAAATAGGAGGGCCACTGCCACACGGCGATCGCCACGTGAATCTTCGTCTGCTGGGCGGCGACCGCCATCATCTCGCTGCCCCGGAACACGACCGGGCGCACATAGCCGTCCTTGATCCCCTGCACCTCGGCCGCCTGATAACAGGCGCGGTTGATCTCGTCTTCCGTGTACGGAATTTTCATGCCGAGAATGCGCGCGGATTCGAACAGGCGCTTGGTGTGTTCGTCCAGATGGAAGATGCGCCCGTCATACATCCGTTCGCCTTCGAAAACGCAGGAGGCATAATGCAGGCCGTGGGTGAGGACGTGGGTCTTGGCGTCGCGCCAGGGCACGAGCGCCCCGTCGTACCAAAGCTGTCCGTCGCGGTCGTCGAAGGGAATGATGGCTGCCATGATGATGTCCTAGAGTAGTGCCTGCCTTAGCTTAGGCTCGCCTCCTAAGTTGTAAGGTTAGGGTATCGTGCTTGCTACGCCTAGTGGGGCAGCATAATGATGTCAACATAAGGGGACCGGGCAATCATTTACCATGTTCCGATGAACGCGTCCGACACTCCTCACATTCTCGTGGTCGATGACGACAAGCGACTGCGCGAACTGTTGCAGCGTTATCTTTCCACGAACGGGTACCGCGTCACGGCGGCAGCCGGTGCTGCCGAAGCGCGCGCGCTGATCAAGAGCATCGCCTTCGACGGGTTGATCCTGGACGTGATGATGCCGGGCGAGAACGGATTGGATCTGGCCGCCGATTTGCGTTCGCAATCCGACGTCCCCATCCTGATGCTGACCGCGCGCGGGGAGCCCGAGGACCGCATCCTGGGCCTTGAGCGCGGCGCGGACGACTACCTCGGCAAACCCTTCGAGCCGCGCGAGCTCGCGCTCCGGGTTGCCTCCCTCATCCGCCGCAGCCGCACCGGCCGCCCGCCGCCGCACCGCGAGGTCCGGATGGGCGCCTGCATCTTTGACGCCGAGCGGGGGGAACTCACCCGGGGCGGCAAGCGGGTCAAGCTCACCTCGTCCGAATCCCAGATGCTCAAGCTGTTCGCCTCCAATGCCGGCCGCAGCTTCTCGCGCCAATCGCTGTGCACGCGCCTGAACATCGCGCTCGAGCGTTCCGTCGATGTGCAGGTCACCCGCCTCCGCCGCAAGATCGAGGAGGACCCCAAGCTTCCGCTTTATCTCCAGACCGTCCGTGGTGTCGGCTATGTCCTGGTCCCAGACAGCGTTGGATAACACCCGCCGGACGCTCTCGCGTTCGCCGCTGCATCCTTTCCGCTGGCTGAAGCGGCTGATGCCGCGCGGACTGTTCGGGCGCTCGCTGATCATCATCCTGGCGCCGATGCTGATCCTGCAGGCCGTGGTGACGGCCGTCTTCTTCGACCGCCATTACCGCGTCGTCACCGCCACCATGACGCGCGGGGTCGCCAACGATGTGGGCTACATGGTGATGCTGGAGAACAAGCTCCCCCCCGGGCCTGAGCGCGACCGCGAGCGAGACACCGCCGCCAAGCTGTTCGGATATCCGGCCGAGTTCATGCCGGGCGAGCGCCTGACCCGCACGGTATCGGCGCCCGACACCGTGCTCGACCGCCAGCTTGCCTTCATCTTCGGAAGCCAGCTTCCCCAGGCGACCGCCTTCGACACGCAGCGCTTCACCGAATATGTCGACCTGCGGGTGCAGCTCAAAGACGGCGTGCTGCGGCTCCTCATTCCGCGCGCCCGCGTCACCGCCTCGAACGCCGACATCTTCATCCTCTGGATGATCGGCTCCTCGATTTTCCTGATCGCCATCGCGGTGATGTTCCTGCGCAACCAGGTCAAACCCATCGAGCGGCTCGCCTACGCCGCCGAGAGCTTCGGCAAGGGCCGGAGCGTCGCCGAGTTCAAGGCATATGGCGCAACCGAAGTCCGCCGCGCGGCCTCCGCGTTCCTGCAGATGCGCGAGCGCATCGAACGCTTCGTGCAGCAGCGCACCGACATGCTCGCCGGCATCAGCCACGATTTGAAGACGCCGCTGACGCGGATGCGGCTCCAGCTCGCCATGATGCCGCCCGACGAGGACACCAAGGCGATGGAATCCGACATCGTCGAGATGGAGCGCATGCTGAACGAATATCTGGAATTCGCGCGCGGCGACGGCGGCGGAGGCGCGGCCGAGCCGGCCGATCTTTCGCTGCTGGCGGCGGAAGCGGTTGCCGATTGCGCGCGCGCACACGAGGCGCTGGCGCGGGTCACGCTGTCGGCGGACCAAGGGCTGACGGTCACTGTCAAGCGCAATGCGCTGAAGCGCTGCCTGGTCAATCTGGTCGACAACGCGCTGAAATATGGGTCGCGCGTGCAGGTGGGCTTGCGCCGTTCCGGGCGAAGCGTGGAGCTGACCGTGGACGACGACGGGCCGGGGATTCCGGAAAACATGCGCGAGGAAGCCTTCCGCCCGTTCCATCGCCTGGACGAGGGTCGCAACCTGCAGACCGGCGGCGTGGGCTTGGGGCTCGCGATTGCACGCGACATCGCGCGTGCCCATGGCGGCGATGTGCGTCTGGACAAAAGCCCGCTCGGCGGCCTCCGCGCCATCATCCGTTTGCCGATTTGAGAGCCGATGCTGCTCATGCTTCGGCAAGCTCAGCATGAGGAAAATGAAACACGCTTGTCATCCCGGACGGCCGCGAGGCCGATCCGGGACCCATCTCGACGCTCGCGCCGGGCGGATGGGTCATCCCGCCCCGCCCCCTTCGGGGCCGGCCGGGATGACACAGGGTATTCACCCCTCCCCCCTCCCGGGGGGTTCTGGCGAGCCGGCGTCCGAAATCTCCAAGGATTTGGCCGGTTTTTCATCCGTTCGCGCTGCATTATTTGGTGCGGATTCCCGTGCGATTTCGGTGCATTCCGGCACCGGTTCGGCCAAATTCGGATGGCATTGGGACGCGGCCTCGTTCGGCTTTCCAGCAGCCCCGGTGGATGGGGTCTTCTTGGGCAATGGGTCTCTCTTTCGCGGTCTTGCATTGCCAGGGAGATGTGGTGTCGCGCGATGCCGGCCGCGCGAAAATTTCGCGTCTATGTTTTTTCAGCGCGGTGTTGAAAAGGCTGCGACTCGCTCACGTCGCAACCGCCCTGTCAGGGGATGCGCGTCCAGATTTGAGTCTTGCCGAAAATCGGCAGGAGCACATAGGCGCGCACGCGCAAGGTGCCATCGTCCTGAATCGACATCAGGGCGTTGTAGTTCCTGCCGCTGTCGGGATTGTAGATTTTGCCACCCTCCCAAGTGCGCTCGCCGGTGCGGCGAAGACCGTAGAGAATTTGCAACCCCAAGAGGGGACGCGTGCGAAGTGCGGGAACCGCATTTCTGAAATCGACCAGCGGCTGGTTTTGAGCGTCGTTGGGCCATCTGAACCAGACGAGCGTCCCGCACAACATCTCGCCGCAGGGCGCAATCCGGACTTCGACGCGCGCGCTCGCGTCCAGCCAGACACCGGCCGGCGTTGGGCTTTGCGCGGCGGCAGGGGCTACGAGAAGCACCACGGCGAGGAGAAGATATGCAAACCGAAACGGCACCATGAACTCCCAGCGCCCCCTGCGGCCGTGGAAGCTTAAGGCCTATTCGGATCGAGGTCGATAAAGCCGCCGCGGCAAGCCGGTCATCCGATTGAAGGACGGCTTCCGGTGTTCTAGAAACGGCCGAATCGAACCCTCATTTTTTCCCAGAACGAGCCCGAGCAGACAGATCATGATCAAGACACAGTTCCCCAGGATTGCCGGCGCCGCATGGGCGCTTTCCGCCGCAGCGGCGATCGCCAGCTTCCCCGCCCTGGCGCAGGATCTGCCCGCCGGCAAGGGCAAGGACGTGGTGCAGATGATCTGCTCCGGCTGCCATGACCTCTCGCCCATCACCGACGGCGGCGGCGGCACGAAGGAGGACTGGGAAGGGGCCGTCCAAGGCATGATCGCCATGGGAGCCACAATCAAACCCGCCGACGTGACCGTGATCGTGGATTATCTGGCGCAGAATTTCCCGCCGAAGAAGAAGTAGCAGCCCCCTCCGGCGCTTCGCGCCACCTCCCCCGTAAACGGGGGAGGAGCGCCCCCTCCGGCGCTTCGCGCCACCTCCCCAGTAAACGGGGGAGGAGCGCCCCCTCCG
>Ga0265334_10000795_pt1 | contig 15782 bp, 15 predicted proteins | sample 42023metaG_FD_192442 | JGI IMG/M metagenome (GOLD analysis project Ga0265334, IMG submission 192442) | Rhizosphere microbial communities from Carex aquatilis grown in University of Washington, Seatle, WA, United States - 4-20-23 metaG | ecosystem: Host-associated > Plants > Roots > Rhizosphere... | reverse complement strand
GCTTCATCCCTGGCGGTCTCGCTGAAACCTCTACGAGAAAGCCGCAGCCCGACCGCGGCCTTACCTCATGCCGGTCTTATGATCGAACCGCCGAACTACTCCAGACTCCGGTAGCCGGCTGAGGTTCCTACCGGAGGTACGAACATGTCCCGTGTGCTGGGTTCTCAGAGGTGGATGCTGCGCGGCGCCTGCCGGCAGGTGGATCCTGAGCTGTTCTTTCCCCCCGCGGCCGAGGGCCCGGCGAAGCCGCAGGTCGAAGCGGCGAAGGCGGTCTGCGCCGCTTGCGCCGTCCGCCCGAACTGCCTGTCCTACGCTCTCGAGGCCAGGCCTGATGGCATCTGGGGCGGAACGACTCCTCAAGACCGCGTGATGAAATTGCCGGGCAGAACCCATGACTCGCACTTAGCCGGGGCCGCAGGCGAGGGCCAAGTTGCCTGCGATGGAATCGGCTCGGCGGCGGACCCGGTAGAAAACGACTGCGGTTGAGCGCCCCGTCTGGGGTGATCTGCCGGGGTGATTACTTTTGCCCGGATTGCTCATTTCCGTCTACTCGCGGATGGCCTTCACTGGGAATATGCGTATCGCACCTGTGCTACTTCTCGTCTGGCTGATCATCGGCGCCATTGCCGGCGGCCAGCGCCATTACTACGACAGCGCCACCACGAACTGCGCCAAAGCGGGCACCATCGTCGTGACGGTTCTCGCGGGCCCGCTCAACTACGTGGGCGTGAACCCGAAGACCTCATGCAAGACACCGCAGCCGAGCAGTTGACCTTAAGGCATGCCCGCCCGGCTAATGTGTCGGCTGGCTGGCGGATCTTGTCGTTCTTCGAGGCGAAATGGCACCGCACCCTCGGCGGGGTCCCCGTCTGAGTACGGTGCCGCCTGACCGCCCGGCAGCCCGCGACGGGATGCAGTGGGCGGTCAGGCAGAACCACGATCCCGTTCGGAAGATCCAAAGTCTTTATCCAGAACGGATGCTGGCTCCGCGCCTACCTCTGCCACGTTCCGGGGGCGGGCCGACGCGTCAGGATGCTTGCTCCTCCTCCGGGTCGAGCAGGCGCGAGCGGAGGTACCCGAGCGCACGGGCACGCAGCCGGGAGACCTGCATCTGGGAGATGCCGAGCCGCCGACCGATCTCGGTTTGCGGCATGCCGCTGAAAAAGTCCATCAGCAGGATCTTCTGCTCACGCGCGGGCAGCTCACCCCAGTGCGCGGCCACGGCGTTCATGCCGAGCACGTGCTCTATCCGCGGATCCTGCTCGCCAAGGCAGTCGGCCAGGGTGCCCATGCCGGGCTGGCCGGCCAGCGGCCAGTCCAGCGAGGACGGCTGAAGGGCCAGCTCTGCCCGCCGGGCGTACCGCAGCTCATCGGCGCTGACCCCCAGGTGCTGAGCCAGGTCGGATTCGGCCGGGATTCGGCCCAGCTCCTGGGCCAGCTGCCAGGTCGCCTCGCGGACTTCGAGCATCAGGTCCTTCACGGAGCGCTTGACGTGCACCTGCCACCGCTTGTCACGAAAGTGCCGCTTAAGCTCGCCGCTGATGCACGGCCGCGCATACGCGGCCAGGCTGCCGCAGATGGCCGGATCGAAGTTGCCGATCGCCTTCAGCAGGCCGATATACCCCACCTGCATCAGGTCCTCCGCCGGCTCGGGGCTGTACAGGTACCGCCGCACGCAGGACCGGACCAGCCAGCGGTAGCGGGACACGAGCAGCTCGCACGCCGCCGCCCGCCGCTCGCTGTCGCGCGACAGCGAGCCGACGATGCCAAGCAGCGCCCGCTCGTCCAGCTCGGCCAGGTCGCTGGTCAGCATCCTGGCTGGCCAGGATGGGAAACCGGGCTCATGATCTGTGGCCCGTGCTCTTCGGGAAGAAATCGCAGTCATACCAGCCTCGGCTCGCAGAAACCCAGTTAAGGTCCGCCGAGGTCCGGGGCAGGCAGATGCGTCACCGTGCGCTTGCGGCACGCTGACAATTGCGCTATTAATTCCCGCTATCGACCAGGTTATGGCACTAGAACACCGGCGGCAATGCCCACGGTGCGGTAATCCGCCCGATGTCATGCCTCACGGAGTGTTGAAACAGCCTGCGCAGAACGGATGGTGGCGACTGGCCATTCGGTCACTGTCCCGGTCGGGCTCACCATGCCGCCCAGGGAAGAGGTCAGGAAATCGCGTCCGGCGAAGAAAACCAGGACGGGCCGGTGGGAGGGGTTACGCCACTAGTCATCCCTGCTCTCCTCCCCTCGCCGCAGCCGACGGTAGTACATCAGCTCGCTTCTGGTGATGATCACCGGGTCGCTAGATTCCGGCGCAGGGTAGTCCGGAGTCCGCCAGCCGGTCGGGTACCGCGGAACCCGGCCGGGCTCCTGCGTCGTCTCCTGGTCGTAGACCCTGGACCCCGGACGCTGCGCCGGCTCCGGCTCCGGCTCCTGCTCCGGCTCCGGCTGGAACTCTGGCTTTGCCTGCGGCATCTCGGTGTCGAGGCTCACCGCGATGTGCGGCGACAGGGTGCGCGTTGCCGCAAGGCCAAGCAAGAGCACAAGGCCGCCGCACCCGGTCAGCACGAGCCAGGCCGGGCGGCTCGCGGGCACGAAGGCCGGTGAGAAGAGCCCGTGCAGGTTCGCGTTCAGGATCGAGCCGGTCACCGCGACGCCGAGTGCCTGGCCCATTTGCCGGCTGGCGGACGCGATGCCCGACGCCAGTCCCGCCTGGCTGGACGGCATTGCCGCGACTGCGGCGGTACTGATCTGGCCGTCGATCATGCCCATGCCGACGCCGAGCAGCAGGAAGGCGGTCACGAGGTAGGCGTGACCGGACGACCCGGTCAGCCGGGACATCGCGGCCATGCTCAGCGTCAGCGCCGTGCCGCCCAGTGCCAGCGGTACCCGCAGGCCGTAACGGGCGGCGAGCCGCGCCGCAGGCAGCGGGCAGACCACCATCGCCACGGCGACCGGCAGCAGATGCGCTCCGGCATCCAGCGCCGACAGTCCCCGCACCTCCTGCAGGTAGATCGTGGCGAGGAAGAGAAAGCCGCCGAGGGTGCCGAACCCGCACACGCCGGTAAGGACAGCTCCGGTGAACGGCAGGCGACGAAAGGAGCGGGGATCGATCAACGGCTCCGTCCTCTTCAGCTCCCACAGGAACAGGGCCACGAACCCCACCGCCGCCACCCCGAACAGGCCGCGGATTCTGACCCCGCCCCAGTCGGCGTGGGGACCCTCGATAATCGCGTAGATCAGGGAAGCGAGCACGATGATCACCAGGACCTGGGCGACCGGGTCGGGCCTGCGGCGGACCAGTGCGCGCGACTCCGGCATGAACCGGGCGGTCAGGGCGATGGCGACCAGCCCGACCGGGACGTTTACCCAGAAGATTGCCCGCCAGCCGGCCGTGCCGACCAGGATCCCGCCGAGGAGCGGCCCGAGCGCCATGCTCACGCCGGACACGCTGACCCACACCCCGATCGCCCAGGCCCGCTCGGCCCGGCCCTTAAAGACGTCGGAGATAATCGAGACCGCAACCGGGTTCAGCATCGACCCGCCTACCGCCTGCAGCACGCGGAACGCGATCAGCCAGCCGAGGCTGGGCGCCGTGGAGCACAACGCCGAGCTCACCGTGAATATGGTCAGGCCCACCAGGAAGACCCGGCGGCGCCCGAACCGGTCGGCGGCAGCACCCGCGGACATCACCAGGCTGGCCAGGACCATCGTGTAGCCATCTACTATCCACTGCAGCCCGGACACGGACGCGTTCAGTCCCTTGCCTATCGTCGGCAGCGCAACGTTCACGATCGTGCTGTCGATGCCGACGATGAACAGGCTCAGGCAGCAGATGCCAAGAATAAGACGGCGGCGTCTGTAGCTAATCTCTGGCACGGAGTACCTTACTCAGATATCACAGGGTGAATCATGTATCGCCGTTTACTTTACTCGCAAGCACGGCGGCCATGGCACTCTAAGGCTTATCCGTACCACACGTCTTATACCTTAACTAAACATAAACCGACCCGATACCCGTGCCTACCAGTTGGGTAATGTCCGCAACCGGCGGTAATCTGGAATCTTTATGACTTGCGAATTAATTCGCGGAATGTAAAGCGCTTGCTCATGGATACTCTTTGCAGCGGTCGTCACGGCCCGCCGGGCGCCCTGTCGCTGGACAACTCCCTCATCAGGCCGACGACACCGAAAAGCAAATCGATTACGCAAACGATTGCGCAAACGATTGTTTAATCCCGGGTGGCTGACGGGCGGCCGGTGCCCGCCGTGACCCCTCAACGATGCGGCCCGCAAACCTCACCGCGTGGCAGCCTGCTCGAGTTCCCGGAGTCCGCGCATCCCGATCACACCCGACGCTACGTGCTGAGATACCCAGGCCTCGCGGCGAGCATGGCCATGCACGCTGCCGCTGGGACGCGGCACGGCCCCATCCTGGCGCCGAACGACGAATGCGTACCGGACACCCGCCGGGCCGGCCAATCACGTCATTATCGTGTTACCCGCCACTGACAGCGCAAACACGAAACGCGCGATTCGACGGCAAATAAAGCGGCACCGAATGGGCGATCCAGGCTAATCAGTGACCGCATATAATCGCGCTCAAGTCGCACGGCTCACCGCCGATCCCCTCGGGCATGACATGACCTGCAGTCGGCGAACAGGCGATAGAGGGTCCGCAATGATCGGCTGCCACAGGTTACACATAACGGCACATAACCGCCCAGTCGCTCAAGGCGAGCCAGTGCAGGCGTCTCGTCAACCGGCGCCCACCGCACTTCGGCCGTCTCGTCCACTTCGGGCTCCCCGACATGCTCGGCCCCGCGCGCCAGGTACCGGTCCTGCGGGTAGTCCAGGCTCGGAGCGAGGCGGTGGGCTCGCGCATGGTGGGTTACTCGCGATGGAGCGAGAGTGCCAGGCTGGGAACGACGAAGGACAAGAGAAAGATCGGCAAGATGCTCTTTCCGCCGCATCGGAAGGCGACGATCTCACCCTCGGCGGCGTCGAACGTTTTAGTTCGGCTGGAGTTTCGGCCGTTGCGGACTTGCAGGGTGTGCCGCCCGGGTTCGACCGGTATGTCGATGGTCTCGTTCAGCTCCACGGACCCGGCACGCTCGCCGTCGACCATGGCGTTGTACGTGCCGCGGCGGACTTCCACTCCAATGGTTTTATGTGTCAGCCTCAGCGTTGCGGACATTTGCTGATCTCCTCTGGTTTTGGATGGTGCTTCTCTGAGTGCTCAGTGACGGACGCCACATGCCGGCGACGGTCATCTGGGTCTGCCGGTCACGAGTCGTTCACGGTCGAACATGGCGGCCACGACGCGCCAGGCGAGCAGGTCGACGGCCAGCAGCGCGGCGGCGAGACCGAGCGCGAGGGCGGTCGACACGATGATCACGTTCAGGGACATCAAGGCGAGGATGACCAGCGGCGGCACGCCGCCCAGCACGCTCAACTGCTGCGCGGCGCGCACATCCGTTGACCGGGCGGAGACCGCGATCCCCACCCAGATCGCCCAGCCCGCGAGCAGCGGCGTGAACACCAACTGAACCAGGACGTGCGTTCCCGCGTAGATCGCCGAGGCGATCACAGGATTGGCGAACAGCCCCGCAGCGCCGAGAAAGATCCCGAAGACCGCGTAGGCGACCACGAGCGTCGGAACGAAAGCCGCCAGCGCCTTGCCAATGAGAAACTCCTCGCGGCGGATCGGGGTGATCAGGACAGGCTCGAGCGTGCCCTGCTCGCGCTCGCCGACCACCGAGTAGGCAGACACGACAGACGGCATCATCACCGGAATCACGAGCATGTAGAGGAGCGAGAGCCCAACATGAACGCTGAGGTCCTTCCCCGTCGCGTTGGCTGCGAATAGCTGGATCATCGGCAGGATGATGAAGAGCACCGGCACCATCGCCATCGTCCCGATCACGAAGCGGTTGCGCCGGTAATCCCGCAGCTCCTTGAGGAGGATCGCGCCGACCCGCGTCCAGCTGAAGCTCATCGGCTCCTGGCCTCCACGTCCTCGTCGATCAGCTCGAGGTAGACGTCCTGCAGCGAATGATGGGACTCGGCGAGCGACAGAATGTCGGCGTTGGCGGCGGCGAGGGCTCGCGCGAGGGCAGGAGCCGCGAGATCGGGGTCCGATACGGTCAGCGTGTAGCCGGATGGCGTCTGCTCCCATCCTTCGACCTCGGGCACGGCGCCGAGTACCGCCTGCGGGTCGTCGAGCGGCGCGCGCAGCCGTACGTCCACGGAGCGGCTGAACAGCTGCTGGCGTAGCTCATCGGGCCGGCCGATCAGTCGCAAGGTGGTGTTGAGGATCGCTACCCGCTGGCAGAGCCGTTCGGCCTCTTCCAGCCGGTGCGTGGTGAGGAAGATCGTCACTCCGCGCTCAGGCAGCGAGGCGAGCAGGTCGTGGACTTCGCGCGTCGCCACAGGGTCAAGGCCGGAGGTCGGCTCGTCGAGAAACAGCACGGCCGGGTCGCTGAGCAGCGCCCGGGCCAGCGCGACCCGCTGACGTAGCCCCTTCGACAGCGACCCGCACAGATCACGGGCGCGGTCTTCGAGATTGACCGCCCGCAGCGCCCGGCCGATGCGCCCGCGAACGTCATCCAGTTCGTAGAGCCCGGCGAAGCACTCAAGGTTCTCCAGCACTGTGAGACGCAGATACAGCCCCGGAGACTCCGGCATGATCGAGATCCGCGAGCGGATCGCCGGGCCGTTCTTCGCGTTCAAGGGGATGCCGGCGACGATCGCCGACCCCGAACTCGGCGCGATCAGCGTCCCCAGCGTCCGCACGGTCGTGGTCTTGCCCGCCCCGTTCGGCCCCAGGAACCCGAACACCTCACCGCTCGCGACACTGAACGAGACGTCGGACACGGCGGTGCGCCCGCCGAAAACCTTGGTCAGGTGGCTGACCTCGATGGCCGCTGGCCCGGCTCGGTAAGCCTGCCCGGCGCGGGCCGTTCCCGTCTCCTCCAGGCCTTCATCCACCGTAGGGTCGCCGCTCACTTCCGCCCGCCTCCTGACCGATGCTGGCCGTCATTGCCGCCTCCCTGCCCTGCCGGGAACAGCGGTGTGGCGATCGCCACGTTCATCATTAGTTCTATAACGTATAGAACAGATAGAGTGGCAGTCAAACTGCCGCCTTGCCTCGGGGCGGCCGCCGGCCGGGCCGGCGGAGCATTTGCGGATACAATTTGTTCTATAACTGCTGTCACACATGCCGTGGGGCGGGACGCCGCCTGCCGGGGAGGAGATCCAGCGATGAGCGCGGCGGCGGTCCGTAAGACCCTGGAGGCGTGATGCTGCTCAGCATCGAACCGGACGGCCCGGTGCCCATCTACCAGCAGATCAGGGACCAGATCGTGGAGGCGATCGCCCGCGGCCGGCAGCCGGCCGGCTCCGCGCTGCCGTCTATCCGGCAGCTGGCGGTCGACCTGGGCGTCAACTTCCACACCGTGAACAAGGGGTACGATCTGCTGCGGCAGGAGGGCCTGCTGCGGCTCGGCCGCAAGTCCGGCGCGGTGGTGCGCCGCGACGCGGGCAGCGGGTCGCCGGATCCGGGCTGGGCCCGGGACTGGACGGGCCGGCTGCGGACGCTGCTCGCCGAGGCCGCCGCCCAGGGGATGCCGGCCGAGGACATCGTCCGGGAATGTGAGGCCGCCCTGGCGGATTTCGCCTTCCCCGCCGCGGGGGCGGAGGCGTGGAACCGAGACGGAGGCTCGCCATGAGCACCGCGAGCCTGGCCGCCGTTTCCCCCGTGCTGGTCGTCGGGGCGCTGATGTGCTTGATGCCCGCGGTGACCCGGCCGACCCTCCAGTTCGGGATCCGCGTTCCGCGTGAACGGGCGGGGGCGCCAATCATCGGCCGGGAACGGCGCGCCTACTACTGGCGGACCGCGGCCATCGGCGTCTGCTGCACCCTCGTCGCGGTGACGGTGCAAGGCCACTGGCCATCGTGGCTGACCAGGATCATCCTGGTGCCGGAACTGGCCGCGGGCCTCGGCTGCTTCTGGGTCGCGCGGCGCAAGATCGCCGCCGTCAAGAACGCGGACGGCTGGTTCGCGGGCCTGCGGCAGACGGTCGTCGCCGATACCAGCTGGCGCACCGATCCGCCCCGCTTCCCGGTGCGCTGGCTGATACCCGCCCTGGCCGTCATGGCGACGACCGCCGCCGTCGGCGCGCTGCGCTACCCCGGCCTGCCCGCCCACATCGTCACCGGGTCCGGTCACCGGGTGCCCAAGTCTGCCGTCAGCATCCTGATAGTGGCCGGCCAGCTGTACTTCACCACCGTGTACAGCGGGCTCATGCTGATCGTCCACCGCTCCCGGCCGGACATCGAGGCAGCCGACCCCGCAGCGTCGACGCTGCGCTACCGCCGCTTCCTCGCCGCCATCACCCGGGCACTGCTGACCCTGGCCGCGCTAGCAGACGCCAGCCTGCTGCTGATCGCCCTGCCCGACTGGCAGGTCTACCGGCTCTCCGGCATCGGGCGGGCCCTGCCCGTGCTGCCGTTCGCGGCCGGCGTGCTGCTGCTGGCGGCCGTCGCCGCGCGGACGGGCCAGGGCGGGTCGCGGCTGAACGGCAACGTGCGCGGCCTCGCCCGCGCGGCCGGGACCGACCGGGACGACGACCGGTTCTGGAAGGCCGGGCTGGTCTATGTCAACCGCGACGACCCCGCCCTCGTGGTCGGCGCCCGCTTCGGCGTCGGCTGGGCGCTCAACTTCGGGAAACCGGTCGCGTGGCTGCTCATCGCCGGGTTCGTCGCCTCGTGGGCCGGCCTGGCGGTGCTCGGGGCGGCGGCGGGAATGTGACCAGGCGCTAACCCGATCTCCGCCGGTCGGCGTTGCGCCTGCGCGGACGGTGCGAGCAGGCCAAGCGCGCGGGCCTGCTCGACGCCTGGCCGCGCCGCCGTTTCCAGGCCGGGACCGCAAGACGGCGGCATCCCCCGCACGGATGCCCAGGGCCGAGTAACCCCTCCGGCGAAGTATTCACACGGCTGACCGCGACCGGCGAAGACGGCACTGACACCGCCATCCGCCTCACCCGCACCGACTTGATCCCGGCCGGCTATCCCGAGCGCGCACAGGATGTGACAGCCGTCCTCGCCGTCCTGACGCCGTGATCTTCCGGACCGGTCGCGAGGTGGCGGGCGGTGGCCAGGTTCCTGCCGGCGTTTGGGACGGGGCAGGAAAATCCGGATGTTTATCTTCTGGACGATGCTCGCGGTGGCCTATGTTGCCGCGGGCTGGTCCGCGTCGGCGGGGACATCGCTGGCGGGGACGTCGGGGGCAGGGTCGTTTGCCGCTCGTCCAGGCGGGGCGGCCTGCGGAGAGGCGGACCGGGACCCGAACAGGCGCCACTTGCCGTGCTGGGCGCCGCCGGCATCTGCGCCGGGATCGGGGCCGCTGGCGGCCGGGGCGTTGCCGGGCGTGCCGGCGGTGCGGGCGCGGGCGGTCTCGCGCTGGCCGAGCAGGTCGTCGCGGTCCTGGGTGGCGGCGGCGGTCTCGCGGCGGGACCGGGTGAGCCCGCGGCGGGCCTCGCGGCCGCGGCGGGAGGTGCGGCGGGCGCCGGCCAGCAGCAGGCTCAGCCCGAGCAGGGCCAGGGCCCCGACCACGATGCCGTAGAGGAACAGCGTGCCGGTGGAGCCGGTCACGTGGTAGCCGAACACGGCGAAGGGGCGGGTGAGCGCGTGCCCGCCGCCGCTATTGGCCAGGACGCCGGCCACGCCGGCGACCACCGCGGCGATCAGGATGACGAGCCCGATGATGATGATCATGACGTACTCCAAGGATCTGGGTTACTGACGGACGGTGGCCGGCCGTGGCGCCCGCCGCCCGCGCTGGTTCCGGATGTCCCGGAACCGGCGTGGCTGGGCTGGCCGGCGCGGCCGTGCCGCTTGCGGGAGCGCCGTGCTGGCGGTGCTCAGCGGTGTGCGTACCGGCGGGAGCGGGTGGACCGGGAACCGCCGGACCGGGCGCTGATCAGGTGGAAGATGAGCAGCAGGACGGCTGCGCCGGCGATAGCGGTGAGCCAGGTGGACAGGTTGAAGAACCCGTTGAGGGTGTGGACGTGGAACAGGCGGGTGGCTGCCCAGCCGCCGCCGAGTGCCCCGGCGACGCCGATCACGCAGGTCAGGATGAGGCCCTGTGATCTTCTGCCGGGGATCAGCATGTTGGCGAGCAGGCCCGCGCCGAGTCCGAGGACGATCCATGCGATGATGCCCATGACCGACTCCTTAAGTCAGTGACCATGACGTACGCGATGGTCTGTCATGCTGAGCAGATCGCAGCTGGGAGAAGATGCTCTCCCGGGAGTCCTCACCGTCCTTCCGACGTGGCGTCTGGCCTGCACCGGCCCGTGTACGACTAAAAAAGCTCCGGTCCTGCCGCTGCCCCGCAGGTATCGCGGGTGCAGCTGCCAGGGTCCGGAGCGTCATCTTCATGGTATTCCTTTTTCCTCGCGTATACAGGTAGGGCTTCTGTAGCCAGCGGCGGCCCTTTCGGGCTTGCGGAGGCTGGACGCGGGCTCAGTCCTCACGGCCGGAACCGCTCGCTGGATTTCCCAGCGACTTGCCGGCCGGGTTACGGGACGAGCAAGACCCGGCCTCCTTGGTGAGGATCTCCCGGACCAGGACGCGTGACAGTGCTCGCAGGCGTCGCCGCCGAGCACGGGACCGGCGAGCCATCGCTTCTCGCTTAGGTAGCGGGCCACCCCAGCAGCGTCAGCACCACCGACACCGGCGGCGGTGGGCGTTGCCGCCGCCGTGCCAGTGTCCTAGCCTGGCGTTTACAGGGTAAACGTCACTTCCTGCCCATATGGGCAGGGATGCGAACCTGACCACTCCGGACCCCGGTGGTTCCTGCCGCTGCAGGCGAGCCGAGGTTGGGTGTTGACATGGTCGCACGTGTGTCAGAGGTAGTACCGGCCGGAGAACCTGTTCCGGTTCCGGGCACTTCGACGGGCTGGACGGTCAAAGAGGAGCTGGCCGGGCTGGATGACCGGGCACTGCTGGGCCTGGCCCGGTCGCTGCCGGGGACCAGCCAGCGGCGAGCGGCGGCGCGCGAGCTGCTCGTCACCCGTTACCAGGGCCTGGTCCGGTCCTGCGTACGCCCTTACCGGGACGGTCCCGTGCCGGCCCAGGACCTGATGCAGGTGGGATACGTCGGCCTGCTCAAGGCGATCGGCAACTTCGATCCGGCCGCCGGCGACAGCCTGGCCGCCTATGCCCGGCCGTGCATCAGCGGTGAGCTCAAGCGCTACTTCCGCGACAAGCGCTGGCCGGTCCACGTCAAGCGCGCGGTGCAGCAGCTGGCCCTGCGGGTCCGTGACGAGACCGGGCCGCTGGCCCAGCAGCTGGGCCGCACCCCGACGGACTCCGACCTGGCCCGGCACCTGGGAGTCAGCGGGAACGAACTGCAGCACGCCCGGCAGGCGCAGCTGGCCTTCACCCCGTACTCGCTGGACGCGCCGCTGGCAACCCAAGGCGCCACTCTGATCCTGGCTGAGACCCTCGGGCAGCAGGACCCGCGGCTGGAGCACATGCTCTCCATGTGCGCCGTCGCCGCGCACTGGGCCGAGCTGCCCCCGCGCGAGCAGCAGATCCTGATCATGTACTTCTATGACGGCATGAGCCAGGTGCAGATCGGCCAGCGCCTGGGCATCTCCCAGATGCACGTCTCCCGGCTCCGCGCCCACGCCCTGGGCTACCTCCGCGCCAGGCTCCTCGACCTGGAACCGCGCGCCGCCCCGGGCCAGGCCCGGCAACGGCGCCCGGGCTCCCCGGCCACGACCCAGCGCTGACCGCTTGCCAGGTCAGGCTCTGCCGCGCTGAACTGCGGCCAGCGAGCTGTGGCGGGAGGTTCCCCGCGGCACGGCAACTTCCCACCTCCCCCCGGCCCGTCGGTTATGCGCGCTTAGCGGAAGGGGGACGGAAGCTGAGGTCGCGGGGACGTCCGCCTCTGACCGGACAGCCGCTGCGCTGGTGTGCTGTAGGTACAACTGCAGGCTGGGAAAGTCGTGCCTCAAGACCCCGGGTGACGGCGGCCAGGCCGGGCAGCGCGCCGCAAAGCGCTTGTCACGGCCAGGCTCGCGTGTACGGAAAGGGGCTGATTCTCATGTCGAACCGGGCGCAAGGCAGGCGCGACTGGCCGGCCATCCTGTCGCTCGGCTTCAACACCGACGCTAACGGCAACCGGCGCAAGCCGACCTGGGGCAGCATCGTGACCCTCGGAATACTCCTGCCAGGCTTCGCGGCCTGGGGGCTGTGGCGCGTCTTCACCACCCCAACCAGCGCCGGCCTGTGGGTGCTGACGGCGGCGCTGTACCTGTTCACGATGTTCGGCGTGACGCTGGGCAATCACCGCTACTGGACCCACCGCGGGTTCGAGGCCAGGCTCCCGCTGCAAGTGGTACTGGCGGTGGCGAGCGGCATGTCGATGGAGGGCGACATCCAAGGATGGGTGCTGAACCACCGCGCCCACCACCGCTTCGCCGACGTGGCCGGCAAGGACCCGCACTCACCGTACGAGTACCCGGGGTGGCACGGGTACAAGGGCCTGCTGTGGGCCCAGGGCATCTGGCTGTTCTTCGACTACCAGCGGCCGCCCGGGTACGCGGTGCACCGCGACCTGGCCGGGGACCGGCTGGTGCAGTGGCAGCGGCGGGCGTTCCCGTTCCTAGTGGCGGCGAACCTCGGGGTGCCGCTGGCGTTATACCCGCTGTACGGGTGGAACTCGGTGCTGATCGCCGGGGCGCTGCGCACGGCGGCCCTGATGACCGCCACTGGCATGGTCAACTCCGTCTGCCACAAGTGGGGCAGCCGGGCAACCGACAGCAGCGGGCACGAGTACCGCGCCGACGACAGCCGCAACAACGTCTTCGTCGCCGTCGTGGCCGGCGGCGAGGGCAACCACAGCTGGCACCACGCCGACCCCGCCTGCCCCCGCCACGGCCGCAAGGTCACGCTCGACCCCGAGGCCGCCGCGGCCCGGGCCAGGCCCGACCGGGGCTGGCGCCCCGACGCCACCTGGCGGCTCATCCAGCTCCTGACCATGCTGGGCCTGGTCTACAACGTCAAGGAACCCAAGACAACCGTCCACTTCGCCGCCAAGCAACTCGTGCCCAACCAGCCGCTGCGGCAGACCCACCGCGAGTGGCACATCCAGGAGCCGCCAGAAATCCGGGACCTCCTCGCGGCATGACCAGCCCACCACCGTGAATGAAGGGCCACCGCCCCTCACCGGGCGACCTGGTGCCTGCCCGCCGCCGCAGGTTCCCCGGCGGCCCGCTGCCCGCCGGGGCCTGTCAAGATCACCGCGCCGGCACGGTCGTAGACCGTGGCCCCGCAGCGCGCAGGGCGGCCTCGCTGGCCCGGTAGTGATGGCCCCACCGCAGCAGGTCCACCGAGCACCGGCGAGCTGCCGTCGGCGGCATGACGACGGTGACCACCGGCGCGGCCGGGCAGCAGCACACACGGCTGGCCGACGCAATACGGCCGGCCGGCCCGCCCCGGCAGCTCATCGTCCGTGGAGCCCGGGGCCGGGTCACCGCGCGGGGCGAACCACCTCTTCATATAACCAGCCTCGCGGGCCCGGCACCGGGCGCCAGAGACGTAGGTCCCCCTGACATCGCATGCCGACCCGGAGACGGCCGCAGCGCAGGACCGGCCGGCCGTGTGGGCCCCTCTCGCTACCGCCCCGCGCGGCGCAGATTCTGATCGTGCCAGATGAGGGGCTTGCCCCCGGCTACGAATGCGGGAGGTGCGGCGCCTTGTCCGTTGCCGCCGACGGGTGCCCGGACCATGGAGCAGCGGCGCTGCCGGTTCCCGGGCCTCCTCGAGGAGATGGTCCACAGGACGCTGGAGGACGGCGGCCAGGTCTGCCCGGTCCGTCACGGATCGCGCGCTGTCGACAGGTAGCGGTAAGCAACCGCGGCCACCTCGAACGTCGCTAGCCCTAGGAGCGCCACCATGCCGAAGCCGGCCATCATTCCTCCTCTGCCCGCGGACCGCGGGCCCTTTCGATCTCAGTCTTGCGCCGCAATCTCCCGTCCCCAGAGCCACACTTCTCGCGATCGCCCGCCGAACGGCCTCGGCACTCCCGGCTAACCAGCACAGTGGCTGGCGGCACGGCCGGGCGGCCTCGCTCGCCTGACACCGGTAGGACGCGGCCAGGCACGGGGCGGCCGCGCGGCGGCGAGAGCGATGGTGAAGAGCGGGAACCCGGCGGTGATCACGATCCCGGGCGCCGAGGCGACTGGCCAGCCCGGCGCTGACCATAGTGCCGGCGGGCATGCCGCGATCGTCGCCCAGCGGGACAAGCTCGCGCTGATCCTCCGCGGCCGGCACCTCAGATGGGTGCTCAGCCGCCGGGGATCCGGGCCTCCCGCGCGGTCAGTCCTCACACGGAACGCCATCCCGCCGGTCACCGCATACAGGCGGCCTGGGACATTCGTCCTTTCCCGTGGTGAGTTCCGCCTCTTCTGGGCGGGTGCCGCCCCGGCCAGGATGGGCACGTGAACGTGAGAGCCCTGCACCCGGCAGGCCGGGGAAGCACCGCCTCCGGCCCACTGCACGACGACACCAACTGGGCCGACGGCCCGGTCATGCTCGGCCCTGCCTGCTGCTGCCCCGCCAATCCGGTCGTGCGGGTGATCATGCCCGCGACCGCCGCCCGTCCCCGCCGCACCGAGCTGCTGCTGTGCGGCCACCACTACCGGGTCTCGAGCCAGGCGCTGACCGCCGCCGGCGCAGCGGTCACCGAACTTCGCCGGCCGGAGGGAAGCCCGCCAGGCGCGCTGCTGCCCGGTCTACCAGCTCCCCGCGTCCCGGTCAGCTGACAGGACCTTTGGTCTCTGGCCGGGGGCGCGCAGCCCCGGTGGAATGAGAGCCCTGTACACGGGAGGAGCGCCTGCCTGCCATGACTTTCACCGACCGGATACGCGACCATCAGCGACGGTGCCAGCCGCACCTGCTCACGCTGCGGCTACTGGCGCGCGCCGAAGCCGGCACGGCGCGCCCCGGTCAGGCGCGCGTTCTTCCCGGCCACCGGCGGCCGTTACGGTGATCACCGGAACTGGACCGTGATCGGCGCCTGGGCCGATCACATCGCACCGCAGCTAGACCTCAAGTCCAGCCAGTGAGCACGATCTCTCAGTCCCTGGGCCCCGCTGCCGGGCACCTGCAGGGTCCGGATTAAGCCTGACCGTGCTCCCCAGCCCGTCGACCTGGCGAGTCGTCCCGCACACCGGGATGACCTAACGGTTACGTATGCCCACCGTGACGGCGAGGGAGGCCGGAATCGCGTCGCCCGCGCAGCGCGCAGCAGTTCCTCGGATGCCTGCCCCGTCGGTAGCCGCCACCGGCGGGGTGGCGATCCGCGTACCGACCTCCGCGCAGTACTTCCTAACCTGCGACGGCCTGCTGCCTGACCGCAGCAGGCCGCAGCTGACGGGAGTCGCTGGTCTCTTCGCTACCAAGGCGGCTTCCCTGGCGGGACGCTGCGCCTCCAGGCCGTCGTGCGGGACGAATGCCCGCCTGTCCGCGAGCAGCCGGGGGCTGGTAGAGGCCTCAGCAGCCGTGCGACGGCGCCCTGGAGCGCTCTAGGCCGGGTTGCTGGCGTCGATGTCAATCGCGACGGTGTAGCGGTGCTGGCCGCTGGCGGTGAAGGTCTCCACCTCATAGGTGCGGACCGGGATCTGCGGGTTGGAGTGCGCGACCGGCCAGCGGATGCCGATGCCGTAGGTGAGGACGCCCTCGAAGTCGCCTCCCTGGGCGTAGGGCGGCCT